>Ga0209208_10000711_pt1 | contig 44757 bp, 42 predicted proteins | sample S1TSphfallax_3_FD_187694 | JGI IMG/M metagenome (GOLD analysis project Ga0209208, IMG submission 187694) | Host-associated microbial communities from peat moss isolated from Minnesota, USA - S1T2_Fd - Sphagnum fallax MG (SPAdes) (version 2) | ecosystem: Host-associated > Plants > Peat moss >...
ATCGAAGGCGACGCTGACGCCGGAGAGCGCGACGGTCTCACCGTACGTTACGGTGACGTCGTCACAGGCGAGTGCGCTCACCCGAGCTGCGTCTTGAACGGAACGGTGATGGTGCCGGCGGCGATCCGCCGCTTCGTCTCGACGACGAGCGGCCACGCCGCGCGAAAGCGCGCGACTTCAGCCGGTGGACCGTGGCTGAAAAACAGCGGCGAAGGCGTGAAATCGACGACCCCGTCCGCAAGGCCGCTCAGGTAGTGGCCGCCTTTCCAGCCGGGAGCGAGTGCGGCATTGGCTTGCATATAGAGTGAGGCCTCGAAGTCGCACAGCGTGATCGCCGCGACCGTCGCCGGCCCGATCGCGAACTGCGGCCGCGAGCCGCCGCTGACGATCCGGCCGGTATGGCCGTTGGCCGCATCGATCGTGCCTTGATCCGATGCCGCCGCTTCCGCTTGCACGTAATCGATCGGCCCCGCGAACATTTGATTTGCGATATCGAGCGCCTTGGTCGGATCCTGGAACGACCCGACGAACGCCGCCCGCAGCTCGACGGCCGGATTGACCGAGTGCGCGCCCGCGATCATCGCGTTGACGTTGGCGTTGAGGAGCGGGATCGCGGTGCCGCCGATGTAGCCGAGCCGGCCCGAGCGCGAGAGATGCGCGCCGCACACGCCGGAGAGGAACGCCGCCGGATGCGTCTCGTAGGCCACCGTTCGCACGTTGTGCAGCGAGGGGACGAGCGGATCGCCGTAGAGATGCACGAACCGCGTCGCGGGAAACTCGGGTGCCACGGCGCGCAGCGGCTGGCTCATCTCCTGGAACGTCGTGATGACGACCGCCGCCTTCGCTTCGCCGAGCAGTTCCAAGATCGGCTGATAATTGGCCGGGTCGTTCGCGAAGATCGAGCGTACCGTCACGGGCCGCTCGCGGCCGATCCGGTTGACGCTTGCGATCATCCCGTCGACGACGCCGTTATCGCCCGCGGCCTGCGTGTGGATGAACGCCACGAGCGGCTGGTCCGCCGCTCGCGCGCGGGCGGGGAAAAACGCCGTCGCCGCTAGGCCGCCGATGAGTGCGCGGCGCGTCAGCGCAAGCGCCACTAGGCCGTCGTCTTTTCGCGCTCGCGCATGTCGGAGAGCGCCAGGTCCTCGACCATCGGACCGGGCGCGCGCAAGAACGCGCGCATCTCGTCCGTCCGCGCTTTCCACGTATACGGGTCGACCCCGCGCACGAGCTCGAAATCGCGCATGTCGTAGTAATTGCTGACCGGAAGATTGCGCGCGCTGTAGGCGATCGGCGTTTCGGCGCGAGCGTACTGATAGAGCAGCGCACGCCGGAACCCGCTACGCCGCCGATTCGTCGTCGAGCTATGCAGGATGTAGCCGCTGAAAAACACGGCCGAGCCGGATTTGAGCGGAACGGACACCGCCGTCTCCAAGCCCGGAAAGTCGTAGCACTCTTCGGCGCGATCGAGATTGGGGTTGTTGTGCGGGCGCATCGGATAGAGCACGCCGGGCTTGTGCGAGCCGGGGATCATGCGCAGGCAGCCGTTCTCCTCGGTTGCCTCGTCGAGCGCGATCCACGCGGTGCAGAGCGAGCGATCGCGGGTCGGGACGAAATTTTCATCCTGATGCCAGGCGTTGCCCGGCATGCCGGCATGCTTGATGAAGAACTGGCTCGCAAAACTCTTCACGTTCTCGCCGACCAGCATGCCGGCGACTTCAACGAGCCGCTCGTCGTGCATGAACTGTCGCAGCATCGGCGAGGATTTGTGCACGTGCGTGCACGTCACGTAGCGCGCGAGAACGGCGTCGTCGGATTCCTCCGGCGTCACGGGCACGAGCCCGTCGAGCGGCCCGCGCTCACCGCGGCACACCGCAAGCCCTTCGGCGAGAATGCGCTCGATCGACGCCGGATCGATCAGGTCTTCCACGACGAGGTAACCGTTCTCGCGATAGAACGCAGCGTCGGCTTCCGATACGATCGGTGTGTTCGCCATGGTGGAAACGAATTGCGACGGCGGCCCGGCGGGCCTTCGGCCAAAAGTCGAAGCCGCCCTCAGGCGGGAAAGGTCAGCCGGATCATCTCGGCGAGATGCCGGGCCGGCGTGGTCGGCGGGTAGAGCGGCACGGCTCCGGCCTCGACGCACGTCGGGATACACGCGACCTCGTATTCGGGCGGACCCATGAAAAAGAACGGGATCGCGATCCGGTCGCGGCCCGAGGTGTTCACGACGCGGTGGCGCGTCGAGCGATAGCGGTCGTTCGTCCAGCGCGCCATCATATCGCCGATGTTGACGACGAACGTGCCGGGGATCGGCGTCGCATCGACCCAGCCGTTCGTTTCTTGGCTCCAAACTTGCAGCCCGCCGGCATCGTCTTGCAGCAAGAACGTGAAGGCGCCCCAATCGGTGTGCGCGCCGCAGCCCTTCTCACCCGGGAGTGCGTTCGCCGGCTGGGGCGGATAGTGCACGAGCCGGACCATGCCGCTCGCGCCCTCGTTGAAGCCGTCGAGCGCGGTTTCGAGCAGCTCGAGCGAGAGCGCCAAGCCACGCAAGAGCTGCGCCGAAAGCGCATACATCGTACGCTGATAGCTCTCGAGCGTCTCACGAAAGTCCGGCAGGCCGGCGGGCCACTGATTCGGACCGCCGACGGCGTCGATCGAGAAGCCCTCTTTGAGGTCCGGCGGCGTCCCGGGTTCCAGCGTCTGCAAGCGGATCGGTTCGTAGCCGCGGTAGCCGGCCGCCGGCGACGTCACGATCGCCATCTTCTCCGCGAGCGGCAGCGCGAAGAAGCGCCGCGCCGCCGCGAACATCGCAGCGATCTGCGCGTCCGGCACGCCGTGATCGATCACGTAGAAGAACCCGCTATCGACGCACGCGGCGCGCAGGTCGCGCGCGACGAGCGCGCGCTGGGCCGGGTCTGCGCTACGCAGACCCGCAAGCGAAATGATCGGCAGGCCCATGGGCGCGCCCTTCGCTACGGCTCGTCGCCCTCCTCGATCTCGAGCGAAGCAGTGCCGCCGCGCGCGACACCGCCGATGAGCGTCGTCGCCGCGGCCCGGACCGTGTCGGTCGGTGCTGCGTCCGCGCCTTCGACGATTCCATAGAGTCGCCCGAGGCTGGCATTGAGGCCGCCGTAGCGCGCCGCCGCCGCCTTATCGCCGCGCGCGGTCGCGCGCTGCATGAGCTCGTACGAGCGGTTCATCGCATCCGCGAGCCGCTGCGCGAGCGCCGTCTGCTGCACCATCGCGGCCGGCGTTTCGTCGACGCGCGGATCCATCACGATGTGCAGCGGTTGCACGTAGGTGGCTCCGTCGACGGTCAAGCGCACCGTGTACGCGCCCGGCGGCACGAACACACCCTGCGGTTCGAGCGGCGTATCGTGAACGATCGCGGAGATCGGATAGTCGCGGTCTACGGCACGCGGCGCCGTTGCGTGCAGATCCCACACGAAGCGATGATCGCCGGCGCTCGTGCCGGGCGCCTTCGGGATGCGCACCCAATAGGTCGGCACGTTGATCTCGGGGTCGATCGGCTCGGGGACGTCGGTGCTCGAAAACGTCCGCACGGTCCGGCCGCTCGCATCGACGATCGCGATCGTCAGCGGGCCATCGGCCGCGCGCGCAAGCGTGTAATCGATGATCGCGCCGTCGGGCGGATTCTGACCGACCGGTTCTTCGGGCGGCAGCGGGGTGTCGGTGTACGTATCGCGGCGCACGCGATAGGTGCGCTGCGGCGCGTAGAGCTGCACGGCGGCAACCGCTGCCGTTTGCTGACGCAGCGCCGCAATGTCGTCGAGGATCCAGAACGAGCGTCCATGCGTGCCGACGACGAGATCGTCGCCGTGTACGACCAAATCGCGAATCGACGTCGGCGGCAGATTGGACTGCAGCGACGACCACGACGCGCCGTCGTCGAACGAGACGTAGACCGTTTTCTCGGTGCCGCAAAACAGCAGCCCGCGCCGCACCGGATCTTCGCGCACCGTGTTCACCGGCTCGGTCGCGGGGAGTCCACCGCTGATGAGCTGCCAATGCGCGCCGAAGTCGCGCGTGCGATACACGTACGGATGCAGATCGTCGAGGCGCTGGCGGCTGACCGAAATGTACGCCGTCCCTGCGGCAAAATGCGAACTATCGATTTGCGTAACGCGATCCCAGGGACCGAGCGCGGGCGGCGTGATGTTGCTCCAGCGCCCGCCGCCGTCGCGCGTGATCCACACGAGCCCATCGTCTGTCCCGGCCCAGATCAGCTTCGCATCGCGATACGACGGCGAGAGGCTGTAGATCACGCCGCGATGCTTGCCGTTCCGCGGATCGCCACTGGCAAAGCGCGCGAGCGTCGCCGGCTCGCCGGGATTCGTACGCGTGAGATCGGGGCTGATGATCTTCCACGACGTGCCGCCGTTCTGCGTCGCAAACACGACGTTGAGGCCGAAATACAGCGTGCGGTGGTCGACGCGGTTCCAAATCAGCGGATTGGTTCGATCGAAGCGGTAGGTCTTGCGGTCGTAGGTCGGCGCGATGTCGCGCGTCTCTCCGGTGCGCTCGTCGTATACCGATGTGCCGCCGTAGATCAGCCACGGATGCAGCGGGTCGGGCGCGATGTACGCATATTCCTCGGCACCGACCGGATGGAATTCGCGGAACGTGATCGCGCCGTCGTTGCCGCGGCTGAGCACTTCGGCGCTGCCGCTCTCCTGCTGCGCGCCGAACACGCGGTACGGAAAACGGTCGTCGGTGATGACGTGATAGAACTGCGCCGTCGGCTGGTTGTACCAGGTCGTCCAGGTCGCACCGCGATCGACCGAGAGCGTCGCGCCTTGATCGACGCCCAAGATGATGACGTCGGGATTCGTCGGATCGATCCACACGGTGTGATAATCGTCGCCGCCCGGCGCGCCCTTGATGCCCGTCCACGTCGCGGCGCCGTCGGTCGATCGGTACGTCGTCGTGTCAGCGGCGTAAACCGTGTCGCGATCGCGCGGATCGGCGGTGATCCCGGCGAAATCCTCGGTTCTTCCGCAGACGCGCTCTTCGGTGTCCATCTGCTTCCAAGTCGCGCCCGCGTCGTCGGACCGGAAGATTCCGCAGCCGGTTTCTTTCTCGACCGTCGCATAGAGGCGATTCGAGTCGGCCGGTGAGACCGCGATCCCGATGCGCCCGACGCGCGCCGGTAAGCCGCCGGCGAGCTTCGACCACGTCGTGCCGCCGTCGGTCGATTTGAAGAGGCCGCCCGCTTCGTAGAGCTCGTAGACTTGCACGAGATTCCACGGTCCGTTGCGTGAGGCCCAGAGCGCCGCGTACACGGTGTCCGGATGCCTCGGATCGATCGTCACGCTGACCGCGCCGACATCCGGCGAATCGCCGCCCAGAATCTTTTGATAGCTCGTGCCGCCGTCGATCGAGCGATACAAGCCGCGCTCGGAATTCGGCCCGAACGGGTGACCGACGACCGCGACGTAGAGGCGCTTCGGATCGCGCGGATCGACGGCGATCGCTTGGATTTGCTGGCCGTCGCGCAGGCCCTGATGCGTCCACGTCTTGCCCGCATCGAGCGAGCGGTACATGCCGTCACCCGTCGAGAGATCGGGTCGCCGCAGTCCCTCGCCGCTGCCGACGTAGACGACGCTCGGATCGGAGGGCGCGACCGCGAGCGCGCCGATCGAACCGGTGTCGTTCCCGTCGAAGATCGGATCCCACGTGTGGCCGTAATCGATCGTTTTCCAAACGCCGCCGTCGTTCGGCGCCATATAAAAGACGCCGGGCGTCTGCGGAACGCCGGAGACGGCGACGGTCCGGCCGCCACGGAACGGCCCGATCAGCCGCCAGCGCGCCGCGTCGAACGGCCGCAACGCGGCCGGCTCGTTCGCCGCGGATGCGACCGCGCCGCCAAGGACGACAAGCGTGACGATAGCGAGGAGAACGAATCGCGAGAGCAAGCGCATCGTCGGCACTTGCCGATACCGCCCTCGCTTCCTCCAGAAAAAAAGATACCGCATCCGGAGATGCGGTATCGCCCATCGGAACGCGCGCCCGCGGGCGCGGCGACCGTTAGTGGAACAGGGTGTTGGTATCGATATGGAACGTGCCGATCACGTCGACCGAGCCGACGCGCTGCGCCGACGGATAGGCGTAGGGCGTACCGATCGCGGAGACGGCGTTCGCCGACGTGCCGGACGGAATGAAGAACGATCCATCGACGTCTTCGACCTGCTGGCGATAGCGGATCGCAAGGCTGAAGACCGAGTTGAAGCGCTTGCTCACCGTAGCGCTCGTCTGCGAAGCCCACTTGAACGGAACCGGATAGTTCTCGTACCAGTTCAGCACGCCGGTCGTTTCGGTCACGATGAAGTTCGCGCTGTTCCTGCCACGAGAGAGCGGAAGGTTCGCCGTCACGGTTTCGGTCGAGGTGTACCAGCGCGTCTTGCTCGGATTTTCATCGATGTACGCTTCCTTGCCGACGCCTGGACAGATAAGGTGCGGTTCGTTGTCGGTCGTGTATGCGTAGTCATTGATCAATCCGATGTTGCCGGTCGTACAGATCAAGGCGTCTCCGACGTGGTGATCGACATTCTGGGCAGCGCCTTGTTCCGTGAACGCGAGCGTCAGGCCATGCAGCTCCCGGATCGGCGGCGTCGTGTAGGTCGCGGCGATGAATCCGTAGTGCGCCTCGGTCGAAGCAACGGTGCCGTACGGTGTATCAAAATGGCCGTCCGTGAGGTAGAGCGGCGTGGCACTGACGCCGCTGCCGTCGTCGGCATCCATCCGATGACGGAACGCGTCGCCGATGTCGACGGCGACGTGGGCCACGGGCGTGAAGATCGCGTGATAGAGGAGCACTTCGTCACGCGAGTTGCCGGAGCCGATCAGCTGCGCGTTGGTCCCGGACGGAACGAGGACCGGTCCGGCCGCCGTGTTCTTCACCGTATCGGCGCCGTTGCCGACCGCGGTTTGATCGAGCGTGCCGCCGATTTGACGATCGAGGCCCAGCGACACCCAGCGGAAGACGGGCAGCCGGATGAGTCCGCCCACGTCGAGATCCTGGTAGGTGTCCGTCGCGCCGGACTCGTTATTGGTGTTCGGGATAAGAGGCTTGGACGGCGCCGTTCCTACCACGTATTGCTTACCGGCCTGCGGCTGAGAATTGGGAATGTACACGGGCTCGGTGAGATCGGGCGTGAGCTCGATGACCGGCATCCGGCTGAACGGCGCGGTGTGCGGAACGGGCGGTGTCCCGCCGCCACCCGTGCTCGTCGTCGTGCCACCCTGCGATTGGGTCGTGGCGGACGGTGCGGGTGACGGTACGGACTGCGCGTGCGCGACTCCGGGCAGAACGATCAGCGAGATCGCGAGCGCAAGTGCAGACAGGTGAACGAGGTTCGGCGCCTGCACGCGCTTCGTACTAGGTGGATGCATGATTAAGAACTCCTTACGACGTATTGGATGAGTATTAACAACTCGTTATGACGGAAATCTCTTCGTTATTCGAAACGTCCGCGCCGCAAGTTCGCAACGTTTCGCACGTCTCTTTCCAGTCGTCCGTTCGCTCGGTTATGGAGCGAACCGAGCGACGAGCAGCAAACAAAAAGAGCCGCCTTCAATTGAAGGCGGCTCACGATTTTTATCCGGGTGCGGTGTTAGTGGAACATCGTGTTGGTGTCGAGGTGGAAGGTTCCGAGGAGGTCGATCGAACCGACGTGGATCGTCGCGGGGAACGCCTCGGGTGCGCCTTGCGGATCCTGGTGATAGTCGCGAACGCGGACGCCGAGCGTGAAGACGCTGTTAAAGCGCTTCTGAAGGAGGTACGTTATCGCCGATGACCAGCGATACGGGAAGTTGGCGTTTTCGTACCAGTTCAGGTAGCCCCACGTCTCGTTGACCGAGAAGGTCGAACCGTACCGGCTTTTATCGAGCGGAATCGCCGCTTGCACCGATTGCGTCGACGTGTAGTAATAGTTCTTCGTCGGGTTTTCGTCTTTCACGCCGGATTGGCCGGGAAGCAGCCCGGTGCAGCCATAGAGCCCATCGGCGATGTCTGCCGCAACGCACTCGATACCGACATGATGATCGACCTTTTGATCTTCAGCCTGTTCGCTGAACGAGATCACGGTACCGTGGAGCTCCGCGATCGGATGGGTCGAATACGAGAGACCGGCAAAGCCATAGTGCGCTTCGGTCGAGCTATAGGACTTCGGCCATGCTGCATCGCTCACGCCGGAGGCCTGAGCGTTGGGGTTGGTCGTGAGCGGATTGTTTTCCGGCGTCGTCGACGCACCACTGGCCCAGAGGCGGTGACGGAACCCGTCGCCGACATCGAGCGCGAGGTACTTCTTGAACGTGAACGTGCCGTGAAAGAGCAAGACGACGTCGCGCGTGTTGTTCGCGGCGCCGGCGTTCGGGTTGGCCGCCGTGCGGGCGCCATAGATGAACGGTTGATCGAGCGTGCCGCCGACCTGACGATCGAACTGCAGCGTGAACCAGCGCGTCACCGGAACGCGAACCGAGCCGCCGACATCGACGGCATCGAAGCCCTTGAGTTGTTGCTGGGTATGATAGTAAAGCGGGAACGTGTCGGTCGGTACGATGTCGACGATCGGCAAGTGACTGATCAAGGCCGGCGGCGCGACCGCGGCGGCGCCGGTCGGGTTGGCCACGTTCGAGTTTCCGCCACCCGTCCCAACGGGCGTGACGGATGGCGACGGCGACGGCACCGACTGCGCGCGGGCGGCCCCGGGCAGGCAAAATAGGGAGAAGGCGAGCGCTGCGATGGTCCAGGGGAAAACCCGGACAGACAGACGCCGCTCTGAAAGAGCATGCATACGGAGGAGTCTCCTCTTATTAAGCCACGAGGGCTTTCAGTGAGAGAGCAACGCTGAGTTGCTTGGATGCCGCTCTTCAACGGTAGAAAGTTTTCTTCTTTTCAGGCGATGCCTTGGTTGCTTATTTCCGCGGCTCAGGCGATGTCGATCGAATCCGCGGCCGCCTCGCCGGTCGAATCCGCGTAGGCGCGCAGGTGCCGCTCCATCCGGCGCTTCGCCGCTTCGGCGTCGCCCGCGACCACGGCATCGGTAATCGCCCGGTGCGCGCGCAGCACGGCCGGGCGCAGGATGCCGTCCACCCCCTCCGCCTCGAACGCGCGCGAACGGGCGTCGTTCTCGCGGGCGATCGCCGAGGAGATCGAGGCGAGAAAGGCCACCAGCAGTTCGTTTTGGCTCGCCGCCGCGATGCCGTAATGCCAATCCAGATTCCGGCGCGCGAACTCCGGCCCGTCCGGGGTCGCCTCGAGCGCCGCCGCGGCTTCCTCGAGCGCCTCGATGTGGGCCGGCGTCCGGTTGAGTGCCGCGTAGTAGGCGAGGCTCGATTCGATCGTCAGGCGGGCTTCGATCAACGCTCGGATCGGGACCCGGCGGCCGCGCACGAAGACCGAGACGAAGTGCGTCAAGTCGCCGGAATCGGGCAGCGTCGTAAACGTCCCGCCGTTGCGGCCCGTCTTGGTGCGGATCAAGCCTTCGGCTTCGAGCACCCGCAGCGCTTCGCGCACGGAGCCCCGGCCGAGTCCCGTCGCGCCGACGATGTCGCGCTCGGGCGGTAACACGGCGCCTTCGCCGAACGCTCCACCGAGGATCCGCTCGCGAAGCGCCTCGACGAGTGCGGCCGCGGTGGCGCCGGCCTTCATCTTCCCGAGCGTGACGCGACGGGCTTTCGAGGCGTCCGTGGACTTCATTGCCGCGCCTCTCTTATCTGGAAGAAACTTCGTCCCCTTGACGAAAATGGTCTGACCACATACCGTACACCTGGAGCCGCCGCGCGGCGGCTGGAGGACTCACCATTTCCATCGACCTGACCGTCGCCGACGGCATCGCGACGATTACGATCAATCGTCCGGAACGCCTCAACGCGATGGACCCGGACCACTACCGCGATCTGTCCGCCGCGTGGATCCGCGTACGCGACGATGAAGCGATCAACGTCGCCGTCGTCACCGGCGCGGGCGACCGGTCGTTCACGACCGGGGCGGATCTCAAGAGCGTGATCGGCCAAACGCCCGAACTCGCGACGGTCTGGCAGACGCAAGCCGAGGCACTCTTGAACCGTGGCCTCGAGGTCTGGAAACCGGTCATCGCGGCGATCAACGGATATTGCCTGGGCGGCGGCATGACGCTCATGTTCGCGACCGATATCCGGATCGCTTCGACGAACGCAACCTTCGCGCTCGCCGAGACCAAGCGCGGGATCATCCCGGCCAACGGCGGGACGCAGCGCGTCCTCGCGCAGGTTCCGTTCGCGATCGGCATGGAGATGCTGCTCGTCGGTGGGACGTTCGACGCGGCAACCGCCGAGCGCTGGGGTCTCGTCAACCGCGTCGTGCCGCCCGCGGAGCTGATGGAAACGGCGATGGACTACGCGCGCAAGATCGCCGCCAACGGCCCGCTCGCGGTGCGCGCGGCCAAAGAGCTCGCGATTCGCGGCCGCGACCTCAGCCTCGCCGACGGCTTGCGAATGGAACAGCTGATCGCGCGGCTCTTGAACGCAAGCGAAGACGTGCGCGAAGGCACGACCGCGTTCGCCGAAAAGCGACCGCCGAAATTTCGGGGCCGCTGAGGATGCGCGGATCGGTCGTCGTCGCCGGAGTCGGCCACACGACGTTCGGCGCTCATGAAGGGCGCTCGACGGTCTCGATGCACGCCGAGGCAATTCGCGGCGCCCTCGCCGACGCGGGCGTCGAAAAGGATGCGGTCGACGCGCTCTTCGTCAAATTTCCGACCTCCGCGTTCGAGTTCATGTACGGCCAGAAGGTCGCCGAGGCCGTCGGACTGCAGCCGCGCATCGGCGGCGTGTGGGATCAGGGCGGCGCGGCGAACATCGCGATGATGTCGTTCGCGGCGCTCGCGATCGAGGCCGGACAATGCGAGATCGCCGTCGTCACGTTCGCGGATAATCCCAAGACCGGCTCGCGCGGCGCGATCGCGAAATCGATCGGGGCCGACGACGTGTTCGGCTGGTTCGGCGCGGCTGCCGGCTACGCCATGATCGCGCGCCGCCACATGGCCGAGTGGGGCACGACGGCGGACCAACTCGGGGCCGTCGCCATCAATGCGCGCGCCAACGGCGCCGCGAACCCGCGCGCGCAACTCCGCAAGCCGCTCACGATCGAAGGCTATCGCGACGCGCGCAGCGTGGTCGCGCCGCTGCGCCGCGACGATTGCTGCCTCGTCTCCGACGGCGGCGCCGCGGTCGTGCTGATGAGCGCCGCGCGCGCACGCGCGCTCGGCGTTGCGGCGCCGGTGCCGATCCTCGGCTTCGGTCAGGGACAAACCTCGTGGAACGTCGAGCTGCGGCCCGATCTCACCTCGACCTGCGCCGCCGTCTCCGCGAAGTCCGCGTTCGCGATGGCGGGCCTCGCGCCCAAAGACATCGACGTCGCGCAGTTCTACGACTGCTTCACGATCGTGCCGATCATGACGCTCGAAGACTACGGTTTTGCCCCGCGTGGTCAGGGCGGCGCGTATATGGCAAGCGAGGGCAGCGGGCTCGACCGGAGCCTGCCGATGAACACCAGCGGCGGCCTGCTCTCCGAGACCGGGATGCCCGGGATGCAGCTCGTGATCGAAGCCGTGCGGCAAATGCGCGGCACGGCGGATCTCCAAGTAAAGAACGCGCGCAGCGCGATCGTCAGCAATCAAGGCGGCATCATGCACACCCACTCCACCCTCATCTTGGGCCAGCCCGAGTGATCGCCGAAAATACCCCCGGCGTTCCGCTGCCGGTGCGCGACGCGCTGAGCGAGCCGTACTGGGCGGCGCTCGACGAAGGGCGGCACGTCTTCCAGCGCTGCGGCGCCTGCGGTCATGCCTGGCTGCCGCCCCGTGCCGAGTGCCCCGTGTGCCTGCAAGCGGCCTGGAGTTGGGAGACGGCGAGCGGCGCCGCGCGACTGATCAGTTGGGTCGTCTATCACACCGCCTTCCATCCCGCGTTCGCGGATCGCTTGCCGTACAACGTCGCGGTGGTCGAGCTCATCGAGGGGCCGCGCTTGATCAGCAACATCAGCGGTATCGACGATCAGGAAGCCCTGCAGATCGAAATGCCGCTGCAACTCTCGATCGAACGCGAAGGCGGCGTCGCGATCCCGCGCTACGTCCCCGCGCCGCCGGAGCACGCGTGATGTTGGACGATCTGACCATCATCGAGATCGGTCAGGTCCTGGCCGGGCCGTACACCGGCGCCATCCTCGCCGACCTCGGCGCGACCATCATCAAAATCGAAAAGCCCGACGGCGGCGACGACGGCCGCCGGATGGGCAAGCCGTTTCTCAACGACGATTCGCTCACGTTCCATGAATTCAATCGCGGCAAGAACTCGGTCACGCTCGATCTCAAATCGCCGGCCGGGATGGAGCGCCTCCACGCGCTCGCCGACCGCGCCGACGCGCTCGTCCACAATTTGCGGCCCGACGTTCCGCGCACGATCGGGCTCGATCCCGAGACGTTCTGCGCGCGCCATCCACGGCTGATCTACTGCGCGATCTCGAGCTTCGGCGACGCGGGACCGATGCAGTACGAGCCATCGTTCGAGGCGCTCGTGCAAGCGTACAGCGGGATCGTCAGCAGCAACGGCGATCCGGCCGGCCCGCCGTCGCGGCTGCCGATCTCGGCGGTCGATCTCGGCACGTCGATGTGGACCGTCATCGGGCTCTTGAGCGCGCTGCGCGAACGCGAGAAGACCGGCCGCGGCACGATCGTGCGCACGTCGCTCTTCGAGACGGCACTCGGCTGGATGTCGCAGCGCATCAATACGTTTCTCAACGAAGGCGTCGAGCTGCGGCGTGAGCCGCGCTCCGGTCATCCGGGGCTCGTGCCGTACCAATCGTTTACGGCGAGCGACGGCGACATCTTCGTCTCGGTCGGCAACGACCGGCACTTTGCGAAGTTCGCCCACGTGCTCGAACGCGATGCGTGGACGAGCGATCCGGCATTTGCGACCAATCGCGCGCGGCTCACCAACCGCGATGCTCTGGTCGCGCAGATCGATGCGGTGATCGCAACGCGCCCGCGCGCACATTGGCTCACGGGCCTAAGCGCCGCGGGCGTTCCGTGCGCACCGGTCAACGACGTGCGCGAGCTCGTCGGGCTCGAACAATTCGCGGCCGTCGACATGCTCAGTCCCGACCTCGAAGCCAGCGGCGTGCGACTCGTCTCGCTGCCGATCAGCTTCGACGGCAAGCGGCCGCATCCGCGCACCCTCGCGCCGCGCCTCGGCGCAAGCGAAGGCGCGACGGTCACCTCGTCTTGATCGAAGGGCAATTGCTCTGGACACCGCCGCCGGAGTTCGTGGAAGGTTCGCAACTGGCCGCGTTCACGCGCTGGCTCGCGGCCGAGCACGGACTCCACTTCGTCGACTATGCGGCGCTCTGGCGGTGGTCGGTCGCTGAACCATCCGCGTTCTGGGGCGCGGTCTGGGCGTATTTCGCGGTCGAATCCGATACGCCGTACCGCAGCGTCGTGCACGGTGAAATGCCGCGTGCACGCTGGTTCACCGGTTGCCGCGTCAATCTCGCCGAGCATCTGCTGCGCTACGAACGGCGCGCGGCTCCGGACGAAGTCGCGGTGGTCTACGCAAGCGAATCGGCGGCGCCGGCATCCCTGACCTGGCACGAACTCGGAGCGCAGGTGCGCGCGCTCGCAACGCAGCTGCGCGCGCTCGGCGTCCGGCCGGGCGATCGCGTCGCGGCGTATCTGCCGACGACGCCGCAGGCACTGGTCGCGATGATCGCAACGATCGCGATCGGTGCGATCTGGTCCTCAGCTGCGCCGGAGTTCGGCGCCCGCACCGTGATCGACCGCTTCGCGCAGATCGAGCCGGTGGTGCTCTTCGCCGCCGACGGCTATCGCTTCGGCGGGAAGCCCTTCGACCGGCGTTCGGAAATCGAGACGATCGCCGCCGCCCTCCCGGGGCTGCGTCACCTCATCTGGCTTCCCTCGCTCGACCCGGCCGCGCCGACGCCCGCCATGCCGCCCGTTGTTGCGGTCCGGACCTGGGACGACGCCGTCGCTACGCCCGCGCCTGCGCGCGACGCGTTTGCCTTCGAGCGGGTCGACGAATCGCATCCGGTCTGGATACTCTACTCGTCCGGCACGACGGGTCTGCCCAAGGCGATCGTGCACGGTCACGCCGGCATCCTCGCGGAGCAACTCAAGACGACCGCGTTCAATATGAATTTGCGGCCCGGCTCGCGCGCGTTCTTCTACACGACGACCGGCTGGATGATGTTCAACGCGCTCGCGTGCGCGCTCTTACAAGGCGCCTCGATCGTGCTCTACGACGGCAACCCCGCGTATCCGGCGCCCGATACGCTCTGGCAACTCGCGGCCGACACGCGTGTGACCCTCTTCGGTGCGAGCCCGACGTACGTGCAGCAGATGCAAAAAGCGGGGCTCGTGCCGCGCGAGCGATTCGATCTTACCGCGCTCGAAACGATCTTTCTCGCCGGGTCACCGGCGACGCCGGAGACGTTCGCGTGGTTCTACGACGACGTCAAAGCGGATCTGTGGGTGACCTCGCAATCGGGCGGAACCGATTTCTGCTCGGGGCTCGTCGGATCGGTCGCAACGCAGCCGGTGTACGCCGGCGAGATCCAAGGCCGCGCGCTCGGTATGGACGTGCATGCCTGGGACGAAGCGGGCAACGAACTGATCGATACGGTCGGGGAGCTGGTCCTCACCTCGCCGGCGCCATCGATGCCGCTCTTCTTCTGGAACGATCCCGATGATACGCGCTATCGCGAGTCGTACTTCTCAACGTATCCGGGCGTCTGGCGTCACGGCGACTTTCTCAAGATCAACGGTCGCGGAGGCGCCTACGTCTACGGGCGCTCGGACTCCACGCTCAACCGCTACGGCGTGCGCATCGGCTCGGCCGAGATCTACCGCTGCATCGAACGTATCGAGTCGATCGAAGACAGCCTGATCGTCTGCCTCGAGTTGGCCGGCGGCGGCTTCTATATGCCGCTCTTCCTCAAACTTGCGCCGGGCGCGGAACTCGACGATACCCTCCGGCAAGTCATCGCCGGCAGGCTCCGTCGCGAGTGTAGCCCGCGCCATGTTCCCGACGAGATGCACGCCGTCCCCGCGATTCCCTCCACCCTCACCGCGAAAAAAATGGAAGTCCCCGTGCGTCGTATCCTCCAAGGCGTCCCGGCCTCACGGGTCGTCGCACCCGGTGCGGTCCGCGACGCCGCGGCCATCGACTGGTTCGTCGCCTTCCGCGCGGAGCACGCGCACACGATCGACGGCGACGGGGCGCCCACAAAAAAGTCGATTGTGGTCTGACCACAAGAGGGGCGGAAAAATCTTTCGTATAACCGCTCCACGGAAGGAACCGAGCGCAGCGCAACTGCTAATGTCGCTCGAGGAGGAAACATTGTATGAAAATTGATGAAATTGTCCCGTCCACGAAGACGGCGTTCGTTGCCGCTGCGGCGGGGCTGCTCCTCGCGCTCGCGCCGGGAGTCGCGAGCGCACAGAGTGTGCCGTCCCCCGCGCCGTCGACGCCGGCGGCCCCCGGCGGCACGGCCACGTCATCGGAATCCACCCCCGGCCGCGCCTCGAAACCCCCGCAGACCACGTCGTTCGGTCATCTCCCGATCATCGACGTGAGCCCGGTCTTCACCCAGCCGCTGGACTACACCAATAGCTCCCAACTCAAAGGCTATCAGCCGCTGGATTACAACGCGACGATCCGGGTTCCGGTCGCGCCCGGCGTTTCGGTAAGTTTCGACCGCGTGATCGGCGGAACGCTCGATGTGCCCCTGGCCAAAGTGTCGATCGCGATCCCGCATCGCCCCTCCGAAATCGTGCTGCCCGGCGTGAGCCGTGACATCGTCCTCTTCTTTCACGGCACCGCCGTCTTCCGCAAATATTTGACGCTTGACGTCGGTGACGCCGATCGGCACCGTGAATTCAACAGCGGTGGCAACGGCGTGAGCGCCGTCCCGTTCCCGGCATCCGTCTCGTCGACCGAGGCACATTGGGCCTACGCCGGACTCAGCTATGCAACGCATCCGATCAAGGAACTCGCCGGCTCGTTTTTCACGTTCACCGAACAAGCGCAAGAACAGAATGTCGACCACCACGTCGGCGTCCTCTGCACGGCGGCCGAGTCACTCGTCGGGACCTACGGTTGCACCGCGGCCGGCACGGCCGGCGTGCTCGATGAGAACGCGCACCAAAATAAGTACTACACCACGCAGCAGACGGTCGGCCTGACGATTCCGATCGGCGGCCCGCGCGGCGCGGTCCTCGCCGTACAAGACGGCTGGGGCGCACTCAGCTGGTATGAAAATGCCCCATTCCCCTACAGCTACAGCGGGATCGAGCAAGCCATCCTGAGCAAACGGTTCAACTCCGTCTTCTCGCTTGCGCTGCGTGCGCGCCAATATTACCAGCACGAGCAAGGCGCACCGTTCCCGGCGCCAAACATCATCCACCTCGGGTCGATCGACGTGATCGGCACGTTCCACGTCGACACGAATACGCTCTTCCACTAGCCGCGCAGGAAGCGAAGCACGCACATGACCCTCTCACGATCCGCATTCCTCGCCGGCACGGCGGGCGCGGCCCTCGCACTGCGAGGGACGGCGCTCGCCGCGAGCCCGACCCCGATCTCGATCGGCCTCGTGCCGACGAGCGACCTGCTCCCTGCTTTGATCGCGAAAGATCAAGGCTTCTACGCAAAACACAACCTCGACGTCACCGCCCAGATTCTGCCGCTGCCGCCGACGATCGTCGGTGCGCTGCGCGGCGAGAGCATCCAGTTCGGCGCGCTCACCGCGACGGCGTTCTTGCTCGCGAACCAAGGCGGCCTCGATTTCGTCGCCGTCTCGGGCGCGATTCGCGAGAGCCGCGCGAGGCCGCGCACCAGCGTCGTCGCGCGCACCGGCTCGAACATCAAAGGGCCGGCCGACTTCGTCGGCAAGCACGTCGGCGTGCCGGGGATCAGCAGCGTCCTCGATATCATGTTCCGCTACTATCTGACCGAAAACAAGGTCGACGTGAAGAGCGTGAACATTGTCGAAGCGCCGTTCTCCCAGGCCCCGGACATGCTCAAATCCGGCGCGCTCGATGCGGTCTGCACCGCCGATCCGTTTCGCGGCCTCATCCTCAAATCGGGGATCGGCTACAAGGTCGCCGACTACTGGTCGGAGATTCACGACAACGCCTTGGGTCTGTTCTGGGCCTGCACGCGCGAGTGGGCGAGCAAGAACATGCCGACGGTCGCGGCGTTTCGCGCCGCGCTCGCCGAGGGCGTGGCGTTCTCGGTCGCCGATCCCGAGAAAGCGCACGAGAGCGAAGTGAAGGCCTTCAAGGTGCCGACGCCGATCGCAAAATACGATCTGACCGTCACGCCCGCCGACTTCACCTATTACGCCGGCGTGCTTCAATCACTCGGCATGCTCCACAGCCCGATCGATGCAGCAAAAGACGTTGTTTGACACCGCGCACGGCGTGCTTTCGCATACCGTGCTCGATGTCCGCAGCGTCGGCGTGACCTTCGGATCGCGCGAGGTGATGCGCGACGTCTCGTTCTCGGTGACGCAGGGCGACTTCATCACGATCGTCGGCCCGTCCGGCAGCGGGAAGACGACCCTGCTGCGCGCGCTCGCCGGGCTCACGACCCCGACCACGGGGTCGGTGCGGTTCAAGGATCGTGAGATCCGCGAACCGCAGCGCGAAGTCGCCGTCGTCTTCCAGGATTACAACCGCGCGCTCTTACCGTGGCGCACGGTGAGCGGCAACATCGCGCTCGCGCTCGAGGCGCGCCGTATCCCGCGCGCCGAGGCGCCGGCGCGCATCGCCGAGATCTTGCGGCGCGTCGGCCTCACGAACCACGCCGATGATTTTCCGAAAGCCCTCTCCGGTGGGCTGCAGCAGCGCGTGCAAATCGCGCGCGCGCTCGCGCAAGAGCCCGAAGTGCTCTTGATGGACGAACCGTTCGGCGCGCTCGACGCGATGACGCGCCAGCGTCTGCAGGATGAAATCCTCGAGATTTGGGGTTCCACCCCGACGACCGTCGTCTTCATCACGCACGATCTCGAAGAAGCGATCTACCTCGGCAACCGGATCATCGTGCTCGAAGCGGATCCGGGCCGCATCGGTGCGGATATCCGCGTCGAGTTGCCGCGCCCGCGCAATCAGCTCACGACGCGCGAAGACGAACGCTTTCTCGCGATCCGGCACCGGCTCTTCGGCCTGCTCGGGCACGGATGAGGGCCCCGGCCGCGTTCCTGCGCGCGGCACTGCTTCCGCTCGCGATCTTCGTCGTCTGGGAAGCGTTCGCACGCGCGCACGCACTGCCCGATTCGCTCTCGCGTCCGACGACGATCTTCGCGGCGCTCGGCGCCGAGCTGCTCGACGGCTCGCTCTTCGCGATGACGGGCCAAACGCTCGTATCGGCCGCCGCCGGCTGGGCGATCGGCGCGGTCCTTGCGATCGCGTGCGGGATCGCGGTCGGGACGATCCCCGCGCTGCGCGCGACGGTCGGCCCGGCGCTCGAGTTGATGCGCTCCGTGCCGCCGGTCGCGCTGATCCCGATCGCGCTGCTGGTCTGCGGCCTGGGACCGAAACTCGAAATTTCGATGGTCGCGTTCGCCGTCTTCTGGCCGATCATCATCTTTACGGCGGCCGGCGTGCGAGCGATCGATCCGCGCGTGCTCGATGTGGCACGCGTGCTGCGCTTTTCTCCGGGTGCGCGGATCGTGCGCTTCGTGTTGCCCGCCGCTTCGGCGCTCATCGCCGTCGGGCTGCGCATCGGAGCCGGGATCGCGCTCGTCGTCGCGGTCACGACCGAGATCATCGCGAATCCCAGCGGCATCGGCTACGGGATCGCCTTCTCGGCGACGACGCTGCGGCCGGATCAGACGTTCGCCGATCTTCTCGCACTCGCGGTCGTCGGCTTCGCGATCAACGCGCTGCTCGTCGCCGGCGAGCGCCGCCTCTTCGGCTGGGCGCGCGCATGAAGCTGTTGGCGGGTCTGGCCTTCATCGTCGCGCTCACGGCGCTCGCGGAGCTGCTGTGCGACGCGCATGTCCTCTCACCGGCGATCGTCGCCGCGCCGCACGACGTCTGGGCGGCGCTCGTCGCGGGCTTCGCGGGCGGCGAGCTCTGGGCGCCGATTCGCGCGACGATCTTCCATCTCGCCGTGGGCTGGTCGGCGGCGGTGCTCGCGGGTGTCGCGCTCGGGACGCTCGTCGGGTTGACGTCGGCGGGCCGGGCCTACGTGGCGCCGACGCTCGAATTCTTGCGCCCGCTACCGGCCTCGGCGATCGCGCCGGTCGGTCTGCTCCTCATCGGGCGCAACGACGCAATGATCGTCGCGGTGATCGTGTTCGGAGCGATCTGGCCGGTGCTGCTCGGCGCCATCCACGGCTTCGCCGAAGTCGAGCCGCGGCTGCGCGAGGTGAGCCGCACGCTCCACCTCAGCCGCGCGCAAACCCTGTGGACGATCTCGATTCCGAGCGCCCTGCCCGATATCATCGCGGGCGCCCGCGTCAGCATCGCGATCGCGCTCATCCTCGCCGTCGTCGCCGAGATCCTGGCGTCGACCGGCGGGCTCGGCGACTGGCTCAATCTCGCCGAACGGTCGTACCGCACGCCCGATCTCTACGCCGGCGTGCTGCTCGTCGGCGTCCTCGGCGTGGTGACGAACGTCGTGGTCCAGCGGGTCGAGGCGTATCTCTTGCGTTGGAAAGAGTCCGCGGCATGGCGGTAGCGAGCGCCTCCGACGAACCGTTTCTGACCGCGCTCGGCGGCGGCGTGCACGCGTATATCCAACCCGACGGCGGCTGGGGGCTGAACAACGCCGGCATCATCGCGAGCTCGGGCGGCACGACGCTGATCGACACGGCGATGACGCGGGCGCGCACCGAACGGCTGCGCGACGCCGCGTTCTCCGTGGGCAACGACCGGCCGGTGCGCACGGTCGTCAACACGCACCATCATCCCGATCACACGTTCGGAAACTCGCTCTTCCCGACGGCGACGATCGTCGCCGCCGATCACTGCCGCGTCGCCGCCGGGCGCGTCGGGATCGGGCCCTCGCGCGATCCCAACCTCGGCACGGGACCCGTCGAGCTGCGCCTGCCGGACGTCACGTTCGCGCACGCGCTCCAGATCTTTCACGACGACGAACCCGTCGAATTGCATCACTTCGGCGCCGCGCACACCTTGGAAGACGTCGTCGTCTGGTTCCCCGCGCGCAAGCTGCTCTTCGCCGGCGACTTGATCTTCGGCGGCGCCGCGCCGCTGGTCATGGACGGCTGCATCCGCCGCTATTTCGCGACGATCGATGCGCTGCGCGCGCTCGGCGCGGAGACGATCGTGTGCGGCCACGGCGCGATCGCCGACGGCTCGGTCTTCGACGGGCTCGAACGCTACCTGCACTTCATCCAGGACGTCGCGCGCGACGCGTTTCCCAGCGAACGCACGCCCCTCGAGGTCGCGCGCGCGACCGACCTCGGCGAGTTCGCGCACCTCGCGCACCCCGAGCGCATCGTCGCGAACCTCCACCGCGCGTTCTCCGAACTGCGCGGCGAACCCGACGGCGCACCGATCGTGCCGACGATGCAACTCTTTCGCGAGATGGGTGAGTATCTCGGGCACCCGCTGGAGTGGCGCCTAAGCCTCCCCTGCGCTCACGCCGAGCAGGCGTAACGCGTTCGTCTTGAGGATCCGTTCGCGAACGCCGTCCTTGATTTCGAGCTTCGCAAATTCGGCCAGCCACTTATCGGGCGTGATGAGCGGATAATCGGAGCCGAAGAGCACCTTGTCTTTGAGCAGCGTGTTCGCGTATTGAATCAGGTTTGCGGGGAAGTAGCGCGGCGACCAGCCGGAGAGATCGATGTAGACGTTCGGCTTGTGCGTGCAGATCGAGAGCGCTTCGTCCTGCCAAGGAAATGACGGGTGCGCCATCACGATCGTCAGATCCGGAAAGTCGACGGCGACGTCGTCGATCGGCATCGGCGCCCCGTATTTGAGCCGCACGCCGCCGCCGCCGCGCATCCCGGTTCCGATGCCGCTGTGGCCGGTGTGAAAGACGATCGGGAGCCGCGCCGCTTGCACGACTTCGTAGAACGGATAGACCGCGCGGTCGTTCGGAAAGAATTGCTGGAGCGGCGGATGGAGTTTGAAGCCGCGGACGCGGCCGGTCGCGATGAGACGTTCCGCCTCCGCGACCGCCGATGCGGCGGTCGGGTTCACGCTCACGAAGGGCACGATCACGTCCGGATGCCGGGCCGCGCCGTCGAGCACCGTCTCATTCGAGACCTGCGGCTGCCCCGAGAGCGTCTCATCGACGGTGAAGACGATGCATGCCATCTTGCGCGACCGATAGTACGCCGCGATGCCATCGAGATCGAGCGGCACGTCGGTCGTGTGGAAATACGCGGCGGCCGCGCTCCCCGCTTCCGTCGACTCCGTCTCAGCGCCGTGGGCGTGCACGTGCGAATCGATGGCAACGAGATCGTCGGGAAGATGCAGAGCACTGACCATGGGGGTGTTTCATTTCGCGAAATGGTTGCCGCGCCTGCGCGATTCCCGTGACGCAACTTTTTCGCCGCCGCGTGCGTCTGGCGGGCATGTTTGTGAGATCGTCGATCGCCGCCGCGTTTGCAGCAGGCGTTCTCCTCGCGGGCGTCGCGGCGCCGGGCCGCGCGCCGGCCGCGCCAACCGTACCGATTGCGCCAAGCGTACCGATCGTCGTGCGCGCGGTCGTCGTCGCGAACTTCGAGGTCGGTGCCGACACCGGTGATGCGCCCGGCGAGTTCCAATTTTGGGTCGAGCGCGAACATCTGAACGAGATCGTACCGGTGCGCGGTGCGCCGGGCGTGGTGCGCCGCAACGCGAGCGGGCTGTATGGCATCGTCTTGCGTCACGAGATCACTGATCTCGCCGCGTTCGTCCTCGATCCGCACTTCGATTTTCGCCAAACGTACTGGCTGTTCACCGGCATCTCGGGCGTCGATCCGCGTGCGGCGTCGGTCGGCAGCGCCGCGTGGGCCCGCTGGGTCGTCGACGGCGACGCGCTGCGCGAAATCGACGACCGGACGATTCCGCCGGGCTGGCCGTACGGGCTCTGGGCGATCGGCGCATCGCGACCCAACGCGCTACCGGAGAATCCGAATCACTACGGGTCGGTGACGTCGGTTGCCGGCCTCACGCGAGCGTATCCGCTCAACGCCGCGCTCGCGAACTGGGCATTCGCGCGCACGCGCCGGATCGCGCTGCCGGATTCCCCCGTGCTGCGCGCGCGCCGCGCAGCGTGGAAGGGCTTCCCGCAAGCGATGCGGCCACCGTTCGTGCTCGAAGGGGAAACGCTGGGCAGCCTGCGGTACTGGCACGGCGCTCCGCGCACACGCTGGGCCGAGGATTGGGTGAAGCTCTGGACCCTGGGCCGCGGCACCTTCGTGATGACGAACGAAGAGAGCCAAACCAATCAAAAAGCGATGCGTGTCTTCGCGGCTCAAGGGCTCATCGATCCGCGCCGCATTCTCGTGCTACGCACCGCGAGCAATTTCTCCCAACCGCCGCCGGGCATCCCCGTCACCGCATCGATCGGCGACGAGGCCCCCGGCCAAATCGCCGCCTTCGACAGCAACGAACGCATCGGCGCCCCGATTCTAGACGAGATCCTCGCCCACTGGTCCCGCTACAAAGACACGATCCCGGGCGCACCGTAACAGACGGAACGCCGTCGCTCGCTGGAGCCTCAGGATGACACTCCGGCGGCTCACGATGACATGTTGGCGGCGATTTACGTCAACGTTCGGTTGTCGCGCGGCGCTTCTGTTCGGCGGCGTCCCAATCGGCGAGGGCTTGATAGTCGGGGACGATGGCGAGGCCTTTGCTGCCGTCGGATGAGACGGCGTCGCGGGTGACGACGACGTCGATGACGGCCGGTGCGCTCGCGCGGGCGCGGCGGATGGCGGCGGGGAGTTCCGACGGGTCCGTGACGCGTTCGCCGTGGGCGCCGAGGGCGCGCGCGAGCGCGCCGTAGTCGGTCGAGCGCAGATCGGTGCCGACGACGCGGCCGCCGTAGTTGGTGACTTGATCGTGGCGTTCGATGTTCCACGCCGCATTGTTGGCGACGATCACGACGATGGGAACCGCATGACGCACCGCCGTGTCGATCTCCAGCGCATTGAAGCCGAACGAGCCGTCGCCGACGACCGCGATCACGTCGTGCGCGGGATAGGCGCGTTTGGCCGCGATCGCATAGGGCACGCCGACGCCGAGGCATCCGAACGCGCCCGAATCCAGATACATCGCGCCGTTCAAGCCAAGCCGCGCGAAGCTCATGATGTCGCCGCCGTCGGCGATCGCGATCGTCGTCGCCGGATCGTACGCCTCGCGAAGCGCGGCGAAGATCTGATTCGGATGCATCGCACCGTCCGCGCCGGGGGCGCTCTTGGCGAGCGACGCGGCATAACGCGCCGTACGATCCGTCTGGCCGGCCGCAATCGCCGCCGTCCACACGGGATCGACCGCGGCCGAACGGGTGCCCGCGCACGCGACGATCGCGTCGAGCGCCGGCGCGACGCTCGCGAGCAATTCCACTTCGCCGCGGCGGTTGTCGATGAGCTCGTCCGCCGTATCCGAGATGCGGATGAACCGCGCCTGTGGAAATGCGACCGGCGATCCGTAGCCGAGCTGATAGTCGAGCTTGCGCCCGAGCACGAGCACGACGTCCGCCTCTTGCATCGCGCGGCCGCGCATGGCGCCCGCCTGCGAGCGATGATCGGCGGGGACGAGCCCGCGGCTTTCCTGCGTGTCGAGATAGATCGCGCCGAGGGCGTCGAGCAGACGCACGAGCTCGCGCGAGGCACGTTTGGCGCCGCGGCCGGTGATCACGAGCGGCCGCTTCGCCGACCACAGCAGATCGACGGCGTGCCGAACGCCGGCGGGATCGGGAAAGAGCAACCGCGGCGGCTTCGGCTCGCGGTATTCGTCGAGCACGACGGCGGCAGCGACGTCCTCGCGCAGGACGTCGGTCGGAAACTCGATGTAGACCGGACCGGGTTCGCCGCCGTCGCCGAACGCGCGCGCGACCGCGAGATCGAGTTCACGCAACACTTGGTCCGCGACGCGCGCCGTAATCGCATGACGCGTGATCGGCTTCATAACATCGACGTGCGCGATTCCTTGCAACGGTCCCATGCCGTCCTGCGGCCGCGGCGGACAGCCGCCGATGACGAGCAGCGGAACGCGCGCGACCGAAGCGTTGGCGACGGCCGTCACGGTGTTCGTCACCCCGGGCCCGGCGGTGACCATCGCGACGCCGAGCTCGCCCGTGAGTTCCGCGTGCGCGTGTGCCATGTGCACGGCCGCGCCTTCATCGCGCACGTCGACGATCTCGATGCCGAGCGTTGCGGCGTGATCCCAAATCGGTTGGATGTGGCCGCCTTGCAAGCCGAAGAATCGTCGCACGCCGCGCCGCGCGAGGAACTGCGCGACGAGCAGCGCGGTCGACGTCGTCCCGGCGACGAGCGTATCGGTCATACGATGGTCTCCTCCGTTACGAAGCTCAATTCATCGGGGCCGAGCGAAGCGAAATACCGATCGAGATCCACGCTCGCGATGGCGCCGAGCGTCGCCGGCGACCAGCTCGGGAGGCGATCCTTATCGATTACCGTCGCTCGGATACCGGCGAAGAAATCGTGTCCACCGGCAAGGCGGCTCATGATCCGGTATTCGAGCGCGAGCGCATCTTCGAGATGCGTGAGCTCGCGTGCCTCGCGCAGCGCACGAAGCGTGAGTTTCAGGCTCGTCGGCGACTTCGCGAGGATCGCGCTTGCGGTCTCGCTTGCGAAACCGTAGCCCTCGGCTAGCAACGCGTCGACGATCTCCTCGACGTCATCGAGCCCGAACACGGCGTCGATCGTTGCGCGTTCGGCCAGCAGCGGCGCCCCCTCCGGAGTCGCCGCAAAACGCTGCACGATCGCCGCCGCATCATCGCTGCTCGCCGTGAGTTCCTCGGTCAGCGCCGGCAGCTGCGCTTCGGGAACGTAAACATCCGCAAGTCCGAGCATCAGCGCATCCGCCGCGCCGACGGCGCGACCGGTGAGCGCAAGATACGTCCCCGCCTCGCCGGGCGTCCGCGAGAGCAACCACGTTCCGCCGACGTCGGGGATGAGCCCGATGCCGACCTCCGGCATCGCGAGGCGCGTCGAATCGGTAACGACGCGCAAGCTCGCGTGGCCGGCGAGCCCGACGCCGCCGCCCATCACGATCCCGCGCATCAACGCAACGATGGGTTTGCGATAGCTCGCGATACGCGCATCGAGCCGGTATTCATCGGCCCAGAAGCGGAGCGCCAGGCCATCATCGGCGCGCATGCTCTCGTAGACGAAGACGACGTCGCCCCCCGCGCAGAAGCCGCGCGGCCCCTCGCCGTCGAGCACGACGAACCGCACGGCGGGATCCGTTTCCCATTCCGTGAGTGCCGCGCCGATTCCGGCGATCATCTCCGGGGTGAGCGCGTTGATCTTCGCGGGACGTTCGAGCGTGATTCGCCCGCAAACCGCCCCGCGCCGGGCACGAATCATCTGCTAGGCCTCGTTCTCGACTTGTATGTTCATGGCTTCAAGTTCGAAGGATCGCCACCATGTCATCCTGAGCCAGCCTGCCCTGAGCTTGTCGAAGGGAAGGATGGGCATGAAACGACCCTGAGTGGCGCGCCCATCCTTCGACAGGCTCAGGATGACACTCTGGCGGCTCAGGATGACACTCTGGCGGCTCAGGATGACCCTGGCGGGGGCGGTGGTGTTTGAGGATACGACCTAAAACACCGGGGTTTCGCGGAAGGTGCCCCAGACGGTGCGGAGCTTTTCGATGATGTCGCCCATGGTTGCGCCGGCTCGCACGAGCTCGATCGTGATCGGCATGATGTTTTGCGTCGGATCCTTCGCGACGTCGACCAGCTGCCCGAGCAGTTTCTCGAAGGCGACCGCGTCGCGCTCGCGGCGCACGCGCTGCGTGCGCGCGATCTGCCGGTCGGCCGTTGTCTTATCGTACGGATGCGTCTCGATCTTGGGATCGGGCGTGCCGTCGACGAAGCGATTGACGCCGATGACGGGTTTCTCGCCCGACTGCTTGCGCAGTGCCGTCTCATACGCGAAGTCGGCGATTTGCTTCTGGAACCAGCCTTCTTCGATCAGTTTGAGCGTGCCGCCGCGCTCCTCGATTTCCTTGAGGACCGCGAAGATGCGCTTCTCGTATTCATTCGTGAGCGATTCGACGTAGTACGATCCGCCGAGCGGATCGACCACCTGCGTGACGTTGCTCTCCTCGGCGATGACCTGCTGCGTGCGCAGCGCGATCCGCATCGCATCTTCGGTCGGGATCGCGAAGGCTTCGTCGTAGCCGTTGGTATGCAGCGACTGCGTCCCGCCCAGCACGGCCGCGAGCGCTTGCAGCGTCGTGCGCATGATGTTGACGGTATACTGCGGCTTGGTCAGCGACGCCGCGGCGGTCTGCGTGTGGAAGCGCAAGCGCATCGATTCGGGGTTCTTTGCCCCGAAGCGCTCCTTCATGATCTTCGCATAGCAGCGGCGCAGCGCGCGGAACTTGGCGATCTCCTCGAAGAAATCGGCCTGACAGACGAAAAAGAACGCCAGGCGCGGCGCGAACTCATCGACCTGCATCCCGGTCTTGAGCACTTCTTCGACGTAGACGATCAGGTTGGCGAGCGTGAAGGCGGCCTCGTGCAACGGTGAGGAGCCGGCCTCGGAGATGTGATAGCCCGAGATGTTGATCGGGTTGTAGCGCTTCATGTTCTTCGCGCAGTAGGTGATGCAATCGCGTACGATCCGCACCGATGGTTCGACCGGGAAGACGTACTCTTTCTGAGCCATGTACTCTTTGAGGATATCCGCTTGGATCGTCCCCGAGAGTTTGTTCAAGTCGTAGCCGCGCTGCTGGGCGAGCACGATGTACATCGCGAGCAGGATCCAAGCCGACGGGTTGATCGTCATCGAGACGGAGATCTTCTCGAGATCGATCCCCTCGAAGAGCGCTTCCATATCCGCCAGCGTATCGATCGCGACGCCTTCGCGCCCGACCTCGCCCTCCGACATCGGGTGGTCCGAGTCGTACCCCATCAGCGTCGGCATGTCGAAGTCGGTCGAGATGCCGGTCTGGCCCTGCGCGATCAGATACTTGAAGCGGACGTTGGTATCTTCGCCGGTACCGAACCCCGCGATCTGGCGCATCGTCCAATTCCGTGAGCGGTACATCGTCGGATAGGGACCGCGCGTGAACGGATAGCGCCCCGGCAGGCCGATGTCCTCGATCGGCGTGTCGGCGATATCGGCGGCCGTGTACGTCCGCTTGACCGGGATGTCGCCGAGCGTGAAGAACTCGGGCTTGCGTTCGGCTTGCTTGGCGAGAAATTGCGCGACCTCGGTCGCCTCCCAATCGCGCACCGCATCGCGGATCTGCTCGATCTCTTCGTTCTCAACGGTCGTTCTCATGATCATTCCTTTCCGAAGGAAGCGGCGACGAGGGCGCTGGCGAGCGAGTACGGATCGCCTTCATGGCGTTCCAACTGCTCGGCGAACCCGAGCGCGAAGGGGGCGGACGATTTGGCAAAGCGTTCCAAGAGCAGATTCTCCGCGGTCTTCTCGAGCCGGAACTGCGCGATCGCGACGCGGCGACGGCGGCCGGTATCGGTTTCGAGCGCGACGCGGCGGTGGCGCGCGAGCGCCCCGATCAGCTCCTCGAAGCCTTCGCCGGTATACGAGCTCACGCCCACGACCGGCACCTGCCAATCCGATTTCGCCGACGTGAGCGCGCCGAGCGTAAGCATCCCCTTGAGATCGGTAAGCGTCCGATTGGCGTCGCTGCGATCGCACTTCGAGACGACGTGGACGTCGGCGATCTCGAGCATCCCCGCTTTGATCGCCTGAATTTCGTCGCCGAGCCCGGGCGCCGAGACGACGACCGTCGTGTCAGACGCTTTCGCGATCTCGACTTCATCTTGACCGACACCGACCGTCTCGATGACGATCGTATCGAAGCCGCCGACGTCGAGGATGTCGACCGCGTCCATCGTCGCGCGCGCCATGCCGCCCATCACGCCGCGCGTCGCCATGCTGCGGATGTAGACGCCGGGATCGTTCACGAGATCGGTCATCCGAATGCGATCGCCGAGGATCGAGCCGCCCGAATACGGGCTCGACGGATCGATCGCGACGATCCCGACCGTCTTCCCCGCCGCGCGCAAGCGCTCGGTGAGTGCGGAGACGAGCGTTGATTTGCCGCTACCCGGCACGCCCGTCAAGCCGATCACGTGCGCGCGGCCGGCCTTTTGGTAGATCGCGGCGAGCGCCGCGCGCGCTTCGGGGGTACCCGACTCGGCGCGCGTGATCAACCGCGCGATGGCGTACGTCTCACCGCGCTCCACCCGAGCGACGAGTTCCAGCGACGGAACGTAACGGCTCATTCACCCCGTTCCGATCGAATCTGCGCGTACATCTCGCGAAACGCGGCGCGATCGTCGACGACCCGGCGGGCTTTGAAATCGGTGCGCGGCAGCGTCCCTTTGGGGACGATCTCCGCCTTCGTGCGCAGCCCGAGCATCTTCTGCATGCGGTGCGCGACGTCGGCGCGGAACGCTTCGATCTCCGCGGCCACCGCGAAGTCGGCCTCGACGCGCAAGAGCAGCTCGTCCATCGCCGCTTCGCGCGTGATCACGATTTGATGCTCGCCGCCGTAGCCCGCGAGTTCGTTCAAGAGCGCATCGATCTCGCTCGGATACACGTTCTCACCGCGGATCGTGAACATGTCGTCGATGCGGCCGAAGATGCCCTGCGGCAACCGCGGATACGTCCGCCCGCATGGATTTGGTTCGTCCGTCCAGAGCGTCAGATCGCCCGACGCGAGCCGGATCATCGGCTGCGAGGTGCGCTCGAGGTGCGTGTAAACGGGCGTGCCGCGCTGACCGTAGGGAACGCGGCGCATCGTCTTGGGATCGCAGACTTCCGTGTACACGATATCTTGCCAGCACAGCATGCCGCTCGTCTCGGCCGTTCCCGCGACGTTCATCCACGGCGACATCTCGGCCATCGAGCCGGCGTCGAACACGCGCGCGCCGTAGAGTTCTTCGATACGGTTCTTCACCGCCGGGATCGACGCGCCGGGCTCGCCGGAAAAGAACAGGTAACGCAAGCCGAAGTCGCGCGGGTCGAGCCCTTCATCGAGCGCGCTTTGCGCGAGGTGCAGCGCGTAGGTCGGCGTGCCGTAGAAGCCGGCCGGCTTCATCGTGTGCAGCCACTGCGCGCAGCGCACCGTCATCCCCGGCGCGCCCGCGCCGAACGGAAACGCTTTCGCACCAAGGCGCTCGGCACCCGAGAGCGCGCCCCAGCTGCCGAGATACAAGCTGAAGATCGCCGCGATGCAAATCGTATCGCCGGGCCGCATCCCCATCGCCCACATGATGCGCGCGTGTGCGTTTGCAATCGTGTTCCAGTCGTTGCGGCAAATCCCGAACGCGGTCGGCCGGCCGGTCGTGCCGCTGGTGCCGTGGATGTGAAAGATCTCGCTCTCGGGGACGCACAGATAATCGCCGAACGGCGGCACCTCGGCTTGCGAGCGGCGCAAGTCGGCCTTGGCGATCACCGGGCACTTGTTCTCGAAATCTTCGAGCGAACGCAGGTGCTCGGGATGAAAGCCGGCCTCGTCCCATTTGCGGCGATAGAAGCCGGAGTTCGCATAGGCGTAGCGGCACACGGCTTGCAATCGTTCGAGAATCGCCGCATCGCGCTGCGCCGGCGGCATCGTCTCGCGCACCGGAAACCAGTAGCGGCTCTCGGCCGGCGGACGGTACGACTCGTCGTAGACGGTCGGATAGGACCAGGCCTCCATCGGCCGGGTCAGCGATTCAGCGTGCGCCACGGTCGTTGACGAGCTTCGTGAGCGTCGCGACGATCGCGTCGGGGGGCGTGTCCTGCAGCATCACTTCGTGCACGCCCATCCGCTTGAGTTCGACCACGTCTTCATCGGGCATCACGCCGCCCGCGACGAGGATCAAGTCGTCGACGCCCTTCTCATCGAGCAGCTTGATGATCTTCGGGAAGACCGTCAGTTGCACGCCCGAGAGCAGGCTCACGCCCAGGATGTCGACGTCCTCTTGGATCGCCGCCGTCACGACTTCCTCGGGCGTGCGGTGGAGGCCCGAGTAGATGACGTCCATGCCGGCGTCGCGGAGCGTGCGGGCGACGACGCGCACCCCGCGGTCGTGGCCGTCGAGGCCGACTTTCGCCAGCAGCACGCGGATCGGTTGGGCCATGTGGTTTTCTCCTCTCAATGGGCGTCGCCCATTGGTCCGACCAAGGTACGGCACCCACCTCCGGGTGTCAATGCTGTTGTCCGGAGATTCCTTTCACGAGCTGCCCCGCGAGGGCCGGCCCCGGGCTCGGAATCGGCGGCACATCGGCGAGCCACCGACCGTAAAAGCCCCGGATGTGCCGGCTCAGGACCGCTGCGGCGGCATCTCCTTGCCCGGCGGCGATGAGCGTAGCGATCTCGAGATGTTCGCGCGCCAGCGTCTCGCGTTCGGTGTCCCAATCGGGGAGCTCGCGCGATGCCGCGAGCATCACGCGTGCCATCGCATCCCGGATCGCCTCCATGAAGAGCGGTGCGAGGCTGTTCCCCGAGTGCCGGGCGATCGAGACGTGGAACTCGGTATCGCAGCGTAAGAACGCCCCACTCTCGTGCACCGCCTCCATCGCGTGCGCGGCGGCGACCAGGGCGGCCTTCTCCTCCGCGCTCGCCTGCGCGGCGGCGGACCGGATCGAGCGCATCTCGAGCGCCTCGCGGATTTCGAGGATATCCCACAGCGAGGTGCGGCGCAGCGAGATGTGCAGATCGAGCAGAATGGTCAGGCCCGCCGCGGTGCCGCCCGCGACGATCCAGCCCGATTCCGGGCCGACGCCGCGCCGCGCGGTCAGCACGCCGAACCCCTCGAGCATCCGCAGCGCCTCGCGCACCGATTGACGGCTGACCGCGAACCGCTCGGCGAGTTCGCGCTCGTGCGGTAACCGGTCACCGATCGAGAGTTGCCCGGCAACGACCGCCGCGCGAATATGCCCGATGATGTCCTCGAATGCGCGCCGCGGCTTCTCGGGAGTGCCGGCCCGTTCCATGCGCCTAGTCTACACCCGGATCCGGCGTAACGGCGTCGACGAATGCCGACCTCTGTGAGCAAACAAACCGTCGCAGCCCTGCGGTGACGCGGCGGGGACGAGCCGCCGGGCTCATTGAAGGAAGCGCGTCAGCCCGCCGGCCGATCACTTCGTACGCAGCGCGATCGCCCATCTCGAGCGAAGGATTTCCGTGTTCCATCGAAGGCACTTTCTGCTCTCGTCACTCGGGCTGCTGGCGACCCTCGCGCCCACGACTGCTGCCACGCCGCGCTGGTCCGATGCGGCGACGGCGCTCGATATCGATCCGGCTCGGCCGATCGGAACGATCCCGGCGAACATGATGGGGCTCAGTTACGAGTCGACCCAACTCGGTGAGCCCGATTTCTTCAGCGAGGCCAACACGGACTTGGCGGGGTTGTTCAAAACGCTGAGCCCGCGCGGGAGTTTGCGGTTGGGCGGCAACACGAGCGAATTCACCTATTTCCAGCCGGAGGGATCGGTCGGCGCGCCCGTTTGGTCGCCGGCCCCGACGCAGCCCGGCGAGCTGACGCCGATCACGCCGCGGGCCCTGCACAATCTGCGCGGCTTTCTCGACGCGACCGGCTGGACGTGTATCTACGGGCTGAACCTCGGAACCGGAACGCCGGAGCGCGCCGCACAGGAAGCGCGAGCGGTAACGCAGATCCTCGGCCCGACCCTCGACTATCTGCAAATCGGCAACGAAGCCAACAACTATATCCGCTATCGTTTGCGTCCGGCGGGCTGGGACCCCAGCGCCTATCTCGCGGAGTGGTTCACGTTCGCTCGCGCAATCATCGCGCAGGTGCCCGATGCAAAGCTCGCCGGTCCCGATCTGTATGCCGATCGCGCCTGGGTCACGCGCTTCGCCGAGCGGGCCCAGCGCGAACTCGGGTCGCATCTGGTCGCGCTGACCGATCACTACTACGCGGAGGGGCCGCCGGCGAGTCCGCAAGCGACGATCGAGAACCTGCTGCACGACACGCAAGTGGACGACTCGATCGCGGTAATGTCGGAGGTGGGTGCGGCCGCACGGCTTCCCTATCGCATGACCGAGGTGAACTCGTGCTATCAGGGCGGCAAGCCCGGTGTCAGCGACACCCTGGGCTCCGCGTTATGGGCAGCGAACCTGACGCTGCGCTTAGCGGCGCGCGGCTTCGCCGGCGTCAACTTCCACGGCGGGAGCGCCCGGCAGATCAAAGCGTCACTCGGCGGCACGCTGCCGGGCGACGCGGTTGCGAAAACCGGTGCTGCCGACTCATACTACACGCCGATCGCGGGCACGGCGGCGACGGGCTATCGCGCCCGCCCGATCTTCGCGGGGATGATGCTGGCTGATCGCATGGCCGGCACGACGCTCGTCGCAAGCCGATTTCCTGCGCCCCAAACCGATCTGCTCGCGTACGCCGCCGCGAGCGAACGGATCCACGCCGTCGTGCTGAACGTGGGCCAGGAAACGCGGACGGTGTCGATCGGCCTCGGCACGCCGGTGAGCTCCGCGACGGCGCTGCGCTTGACCGGCGCGCGGGTCGACGCCACGACCGGCGTCCGGTTCGGCGCAACGGAGATCGGTGCGAACGGCGACTGGTCGCCGGGACCGGGCGAGCCGCTGCCGCGCGTGCGCGATGAACGCCGGCTCCTGACCATGCCGCCCACGAGCGCGGCGCTCGTCACCCTCGACCCGGGCGCCTCCGCTACGCGCCCCGGGCGAACGCAAACGCCAGCGTGATCCAGCCGGCGACGAACGCGAGACCGCCGAGCGGCGTGATCGCGCCGAGCGCGCGCACGCCGCTCAGCGCGAGCGCGTAGAGGCTTCCGCTGAAGACGACGATGCCGGCGAGCAGCAAGCCGCCGGCGATCCCGGCGGCGCCGGCCGCCACCGTGTGCGCCGCACTTGCCAGTCCAATGGCAAGTAACCCGAGCGCATGCACGAACTGATAGAACACGGCGCGTTCGTAGATTCCGGTCGCATACGCATCGAGCCGTGCGCGCAGCGCGTGCGCGCCGAAGGCGCCGATGAGCACCGCGAGCGCCAGCACGATGGAGCCGGTGACGGCCCAGTTCATACGAGGTTCGCGCGTTCGATGCGCGGCGCGGGCACGGCGGCGGGCGGCGCCAGATAAAAGCCCTGCAAGAGGTGCGCGCCGTTCTCGCGCAGCCACCCGAATTCTTCGGCCGACTCGATCCCTTCGGCGACGACCGTCATGCCGAGCGCGTGCGCGGCCTCGATCAGTTTTGCGCCCAGCATCGCCTTGAACGGATCGCGATCGATGTCGCGCACGAGCGCCATGTCGAGCTTCACGAAATCGGGGCGCAAGACGTGTAAGAGATTGAGCGAGGAGAATCCGGCACCGAGGTCGTCGAGCGCGACTTTGAAGCCCGCGTTGCGGTAGGCGCGCAGGATGTCGATCAGATAGGCGGGATCCGCAACCTCCTCGCTTTCGACGACCTCGAAGATGACGCGCTCGTGCGCGATGCCGGCTTCGTCGAGGGCGATCGTCGTCGAGCGCAGGCACGACTTCGGATCGTAGATCGACGAAGGCACGAAGTTGATGAACAGCCGCGCCGTCGGTCCGATCCCGCCGGCGCACGCGATCGCCGTCTTGCGCGCGGCGAGGTCGGTTTGCGGGAGCAGATCGGCCGCGCGCGCGATACGGAAGATCCCCTCGACGCCCTCGAGCGGCGCGCCCGGGGTGGTGCGCAGCAGCGCTTCGTAGCCGAAAATCTCGAGCGATTGCGCATCGACGATGGGCTGATACTCCGCGGTGAGATGGACGCCGAGCGTCTCGACCAACTGCCCCGCGCGGGAGCGCGCGCTGACGCGGGCGAGCGAATCGGCCTCCAGCAAATCGGCCAAACCCGGCGCACGATTCCCCGCGACGAACAGCGCGCGGGTCGCCGCTCGTTCGATCGCCGTGAATCCCTCATCGAGTTGAACGCAATAGGAGGGCAGCCCACCGGCCGGTACCTCGAGCGCGAAAAACCCGCCCTCCAACCGATAAGACCAGCCGGTCGCTGCAAGAAAACTCTGCATCTTGCGGACCGTGAAGGCAACCGGCAAGGAGAGATAGAGCGTCCCGGCCTCGTGCGCGGGGACGGGCAAGACTTCACAACGCGAGCATCGCTCGGTCTCGGTCAACGGGCCGAGCGCAGCGCTATACGACACATCGGTGACTATTCACGCTCGTCTGCCCGTTATCCGGCGCGCGCGGGCAGCGCCGCGCTCGCGAAGCCGTCCGAGCCGCCGCCGTCGCGTTTTCCCGCTTATTTCTTGAACGGGCTCGTGAAGCGCGAATCGGTCGCGAAGGCTGGATCGTCAAGCGTTTCGAGGAACGCGACGATCGCCGCTTGATCGGCCGCCGAGAGATTCAACTGGATCGGCACGCCGTTCTTCATGAGACGCGGATCGAGTTCGGGACCGGGTTGGATGCCGCTGTTATAATGCGCGACGACTTGCGCGAGCGACGAGAAGCGGCCGTCGTGCATGTAGTGACCGCTGCCGTCGTTCTTGAGCGAGGGTGCCTTGAAGATCGTCGTTTCGCCGGCATCGAGGCCGTCGTCGAGCGCGTTTGCGGCAAGCGCAAAGGTCGGCGGCACGTGACATGCCGCGCAGCCGACGCCGCCGGCTTGCGGCGCGGCCATGAACAGATGCCGGCCGCGATTTTCTTGCGCCGTGAAATTCGGCAAGTCGACGTCGAGGTTCTTGTCCGGCGCCGTCGCGCTGTAGACGGTCGCGTAACCTTGGTCCCAGCGGCTGCCGGTCGTGATCATGCTGCGCTCGAATTGCGCGACGGCATCTTCGAGCCGGGTCTCGGTGATCGCCGGGTCGCCGTATACGAAGCGGAACAACTCCGGATAATACGGCAGCGCGGCCATCTTCGCGAAGAGTGCGGGCAGCCCGCCGTTCGCGGTCGAGAAGCCCATCTCACCGGCATCCTGGATCGGATCGACTGCCTGCGCCTCGACCGATGCGGCCGACTTGTCCCAGAACATCGTTCCCGGCTGATAATAGCGCACGTTGCCGAGCCGCATCGCGTGCGCGGTGGTGAAGAGCTGCCCGCCCAAGCCGGTGCTGTACTGGGCGAGCGTCGTAAAGCCGTTCGCTTGAACGTGACACGACGCGCACGCGATCGTGTCGTTCACGCTCAAGCGGACGTCGTTGAAGATGACGCGGCCCAGCGTCGCGCCGGCGTTCGTGACGGGATCGCTCGCGGGTGTGTTGTCGGTCGCTCGCACCTGTGCATCGTAATACGCGGGCAGGGCCGGCGCCGCGTAATTCGCGAGCTGCGTGATGTCGAGGTCGAGATACGCGGCCGACGCCGGCGAGAGTCCGCCGATGAGCGTGGCGGACGGCGACGGCGACGCAGTCGGCTTTGCACTCAGCGTCGTTGCGACCGTCGTTGCCGGGGCGCTGCTCGCACCGCCACCGCCGCCGCAACCCGCGAGCACGACAAATCCGCCGGCGAGCGCAACGCGCTGCGCCAGGCGACCCGAACCGGTCATCTCGAACTCCATTTCTCTCCGCGCGCCCGCACGTCCATGACGGCGCGACGACGTTTTCGTGCGCCGATCATGCCGAACGACTCTTAACGCGGACTGTGAACGCGTTAAGAACGCGTTAGCGATGCGGACGCTCGCCCGCAACCGCCGTCAGATCGCGCCCTGTTTAGCTATCGATCACGCGGCTTGATACGTGAAGTGGCGCTCTTGCGCGACGACGAGCGACTGCGAACCGGATGGAACGATCAGTGTTCCCGGCAAGAGATGCGCTTTGAGCTTCGCGAGATTCGATGCTGCAGTTCCGTCGCCGAGCCGCTCGAGTTCGCGCGCTGCCGTATGCATCGCCTCGTTGCACACGAACCAGGAGACGCCGCGCTTCGTCAACGCTTCGACCGAATAATCATGCCAGTAGCCCGCCGGATCTTCGGGATCATCGTGGGGACTCAGCGAGGTATGCGCGTGATAGAACGGATTGCGGGGACCGCGGATCGTGGTCGGCGGAAGTTCGCCGAGCGCCGCCGTCAAATCGTAGGCTTTGGTCGTCGCCCAAAATTCATCGTTCGCGAGCATCATTACCGTGCCCGGCCCGTAGAGCGCGACCACGATATTCACCGTCCCCGGTCCCTCGCCGAACGCAAACTGATAGGCTCCCATGATGTGCGCAGCCGACCGCATGGCGGCACTATTCTGCAAGCGCGGGTAACCGATGATGTGGCGATGGCGTGCCGGGCGTCCGAGAATGGCTTCCATCTTCGCGCGATCGTAGCTTCCCGCAGCCTGTGCTGCGCTCGCACTCCTCGCAGCGATCGCCGTCCCGGCGGCAGCAGCGAGAAAAGTGGCCCGATTCGTTTCCATGACCGAAGTCTAAGCGGCACCACCGACACGAGCAACAGGACTTTTCCTCTATCGCGCCGCGGTATCAGTCGGTCGCGCAACTGCCGTCGGCTCGCGAGCGTCGAAGGCTGCGTTTCACCCTTGACGATTCTTAAGGAGCAGACACGATGGCCTTCAATCGACGCGCGGAAGCGGTTTGGACGGGCGACGTCCCGAACGGCGGCGGCGAGATCACCTTCAAAAGCGGCGCTCTCAAAGCCGTGCCGTACAGCTTTGCGACGCGCTTCGGCGAGACGCCCGGGACCAATCCCGAAGAGCTCCTCGCGGCTTCGCACGCGGCCTGCTACAGCATGGCGCTGACATTTTTTCTCGCCAACAACGGCCAGGCGTCCACCAGCATCGATACCACAGCCGTCTGTACGGTCGAGCCGTTCGACGGCGGCTTCAAAGTGACGAAGATGAAACTCCAGGTCACGGGCGATGTCCCGGGCATCACGCAAGAGCAGTTCACCGGCTTCGCACATCAGGCCGAAGGCGTCTGCCCGATCTCGAACGCGCTGCGTAACAACGTCGAGATTACGGTCGAAGCGACGCTCAAGTAACCGGCGGTGCGAGGGCCGTCCCCGGCATGCGGACCGTGAAGCGCGCGCCGCGCCCGGGGACGTTCTCGACCTGGATACTGCCGCCGTGCTGCTCGACGAAGCGCGCGGTGAGTGCGAGCCCAACGCCGGAGCCGGCGGTGTCGTGCGACGCCGCGCCGCGAAAGCCGGCCTCGAAAATGCGCGCGATCTCATCAGCGCGGACGCCCGGACCGTCATCGGTGACGGTGATCGCGAGCGCCTCGCCGGAGCGCCGGCAATCGACGTCGATCCGTCCGCCGTCGGGGGTGTAGCGAATCGCATTCGAGACGACGTTGTTGACGATCTCCGAGACGCGAATCGGATCGCCGAGAAACGCTTCGCACGCGTGATGGTGGACCGAACACTGCCGCACGCGAAAGGCGATGTGACGCTCGGCCGTGAGCCCCTCGAAGGCGAGCACCGCGTTCGTGATCACTTCGCAGACGTTGATCGACCGCATCTGCGGCGCGAGTTCCGCGGGCGGCGCGGCGGGATCGTCCGGCAGATCGGCGAGCAGCGCCGTCGCATCGGCGAGCGCTTGCGCCACCGACGCGAGCCGCTCCGGCGACGGAAAGAGGAGCCCGTCGCGGAACGCTTCCACGTTCGCGATTGCAACCGCGAGCTGGTTGCGGATCTCGTGCACGACGCTCTTCATACGGGATCGACCATCTTGTAGCCGACGCCGAACACCGTGATGATGTGGCGCGGGTTCGCCGGGTCGGGTTCGACGCGCGCCCGCAGGTTCGCGATGTGCCGGTCGAGGGTGCGGTCGAACACATCGCCGTCGGCGCTCACGCGCTCCAGGAGCTGGTCGCGCGTCAGCGTTTGGCCGACGTGACCCATCAAGATGTCGAGCAACCGGAATTGCGTCGGCGTGAGCGACACCGCTTTGCCGGCGACGCGCACCTCGTGCGCGACCGGATCGAGCGCGATCGCGCCGACGCGCTTGTGCGGCACGGTCCCCTCGCGACCCGCACGATCGCTACGACGTAGCACGCTCTTCACGCGCGCCACGAGCTCGCGCGGACTGAACGGTTTGCCGACATAATCATCGGCGCCGAGTTCCAAGCCGACGACGCGATCGACCTCGCCGGTGCGAGCCGTCAAGAGAATGACGGGAACGTCGCGAACCGCGCGCATGCGCTGCAGCACGTCGGTGCCGGGAAAGCCCGGCAAGTTGACGTCGAGGATGACGAGATCCGGTGCGGATCGCGCGAACGCATCGACGGCGCTCGGTCCGTCGGTGGCCCGGACGACGGCGAAGCCGTCGTCGCGCAGATAGGGCTCGATCACATCGAGCAATGCCGGTTCGTCATCGACGATCAAAACGGTTCGCACCAGGCGTACTCCCCGCGCAAGCTTGGCCGGTCCGCCCGGCGCTCCTGCGCGATGTGAAGCCGACGTGAATCTTCGCGCTCCGCTGCTTCGCCGGAGGTTCACGTCCGGGCGCGACGATGCAGCGATGAAACCGGTCTTTTCCACCGTCACCGTTCCCGTCGACGGCTCGCCTGGCGCGACGCGCGGGATCGCGTTTGCGCTCGAACTCGCGGCGAGCGGCGGAACGATCCGGTTTTGCAGCATCGTCGACGATTCGCTCATCGCCGTGACGGCCGCCGAAGGTGCGCTGGTCGACGTCGGTCCGATGATCGCGGAGGTTACGGCCGACGCCCAGGCCTTCTGCCACGCGGCGTGCACGCTGGCCGCCGCGGCCGGGGTCGCCGCCGAGGGCTTTGTTCTGCGCGGGCCGTGCGCCGCCGAAATCGTCGGGTTCGCGCACCGGAACGGCTCGCAGGCGATCGTGCTGGGAACCCGCGGCCGCCAGGGCTTCGCGCGTGCGCTCTTCGGCAGCGTCGCCGAAGCCGTGGTCCGGACGAGCCGTTTGCCGGTGATCGTGGTCCACGCGGACGACGAAACGCGAACCGGCCCGGTGCTCGTCGCGCTCGATGATTCGACCGCTTCGCCCGGCGTACTCGAGGTCGCGATGACCGCGGCCGCAGCGCGCGGGCGGTCGCTTGCGATCGTCCACGTGATGCAGGTCGAAGCGCCGGACCGGCACGACGCGCACTATCTGGACGACGCCTTCGCGGCCGCGAGCAAACGCGGGATCAGCGCGTCGATCGTCCTCGTCAGCGGCGACCCCGCCGACCAGCTCCTCGACACCGCCGACCGGCTCGAAGCCTGCATGATCGTGCTAGGAACCCACGGCCGTTCGTTCGTCCCCCGGTTGTGGCTGGGTAGCGTCGCGGCTGCGGTCGTGCAGCGAGCGCGCGTGCCGGTGGCGACGGTTCGGCAACCACGCCCCGCCGAGCGCAGCGTCGCGTTCGCTCAGCCCGGCGCTTCCGCATGATCCGTCGGGTGAACGCGGTCGCGCTCGCCGTCTGCCCGATCTCGATCGTCGCGGCATACGTCCAGGATTTTCTGAGCAGCGCCGAAGCGGGTGGTCCGGAAGCGCTCGTGGTGGCGGGACCGCTCCGGCGGCGCGTTTCCATCCGATTCGGGACGTCCATCGACGAGCGAGATATCGGGCGTCGGAACGAAGAACTCTCGATCCGCTGGTCGGCCCAATCGCCCTGGCTACCGGATTTTGCGGGCACGCTCCAGTTTCGCATCGCCTCCGTGAACGCGACGACCTTGCACTTGAGCGGCACCTACACCCCGCCGGCCGGCGCATTCGGTCTCTTCTTCGACCGCATCGCCGGCGCGCGAATCGCGCAAGCAACGATCAGCGCATTCGCCGAGCGCATCGCGCGAACGATCGAAGCGCGCGAAGCCGCGTGGCGCCAGCAGTTCAGCGACGCGCCGGCGACGGCGCCCTAAGGCGCCGCACGCTCACCGGGGCCGAACAGGAAACCCGAAGACGCGTCGCAGCACGAGCAGCGCCGCAGCGATCGTCGCCGCCATCAACGCAAGCCCGCCGGCCACCGTAAACGGCGTCGCGCCGCGACCGCCGCAGAGCGCGCTCGCACGGCTGCCGAGCCACAATTGTAGGCGCCGCCACGGATCTGCGTCGAGCGAGGCCGCTTCGCGGGCCGCGGCTAGCAGATCGTCCGGGTTCCACGCGGCACCGTCGACGATCTCCGCGATCCGCCCGCGCGCATCGAGGACGATCGCCGCTTCGGTATGCCGAATGCTGCCCGGCCGCACGCGGCCCGTCGTTATGCCGAAGCGCGCGACGAGCTCGTCGACGCGCGCCGGCGTTCCGGTCACCAGCGACCAGCGGGGGGCATCGGCGCCATGAGCCGCTCCGTAGCGAGCGAGCACCGGCGGCGTATCGTTTGCCGGGTCGAGGGTCAGCGTCACGAGGCGCATCGTTCGCGGGTCGATCCGCGGCTGCAAGTACGTGAACTTCGCGGCGATCAACGGGCACATCGCCGGGTCGCCGCAGGTGGTGTAGATGAACGACACGATCGTGACGCGGCCCGCCGTCGATCCGAACGAAAACGGCCGGCCGCGCTCATCGACGAGCGGCAGATCCGGGACCACGTCGCCTTCTCGTAACACGGGGACGAACGGCTGCGGCCGCGGCGCGGGCATCTGCATCCCGGCGGGCATCGGCCGTGCCGGTGCGCTGATCGCCGGCGGCGCGGCGCCGCTCACCACGTTCGCATCCCCGGCGCGAGATACGGGTGCGCGGTCAGTTGCTCGGTCACGGGACCGGCGTACGCCAAGAGCGCCAGCACGATCGCGAGCACGCCCCAGCGCGTGAGCCGGTCGAAGACCGCCGGCGTCGCGAGCGCATCCTCGCGCGTCGACGCGAACGCGAACGATGGGGGTGCATCGTTCGCACGGACATCGGCGAGGAACGTCCCCGTTGCGACGACGATGAAGAGCAGCACCGAGAACGCGATGATGACGCCGCCGATCGCGGCCCACACCATCTCCGGGTGCCACGTCGCGGCGCCTTGCGCGCCGAAGTAGGTGACGTCGGAGGTTCGCCGCGGTGATCCCAAGAGACCGGCCCAATGCATCGCGGTCGACATGATCGCCATCCCGATGAACCACAGATACACCTGGACGAGCGCCAGCCGCGGCGCGAAGAGTTTCCGTCCGGTCAGCATCGGCACCAGGCCGTACGTCGCACCGATGAACGTGAGCGCGACCGGACCGCCGACCGTGATGTGAAAATGACCGACGATCCACATCGTGTTGTGCACGAGCACGTCCATCGAATACGAGCTGTTCACGATGCCGCCGAAGCCGCCGAAGATGAACAGGATCATCCCGAGCGCCGGCCCCGCGAAAACGGGGTTCTTCCACGGTAGCCAGCGCACGATGTTGAAAAACCCGCTGACCCCCGCTTTGCGCGCCGCTTGCTCGAAGCTCGCGAAGATCGCAAACGCCGTCATGAACGAGGGGATCACGACGCCGTACGTGAGCACCATGTGCATCCACTTCCAGCCCGCGGCGATCCCCGGCTCGAGAAATTGGTGATGCAAGCCGACCGGCGTCGAGAGCAGCAAGAGCATGATGAATGCCAAGCGCGTGAGCGCATCGCTGAAGATCTTCCCGCCATACGTCGAGGGCACGACCGTGTACCAAATCGTGTACGCGCCCATGATCCAGAAGTACACGAGCGGATGGCCGAAATACCAGAACAACATCCGCGTCAGGCTGACGTCGATCCCCGAGGTCCAGCCGAGCGACCAGGGGATCAGCAGCACCATCTCGGCCACGACGCCGAGCGTCGCGATGATCCACATCGTCAGCGTGCAGGTCGCCATGAAGGCCGGCAGCGGAATCCGCTCGCCGCGATTCGCGAACTTCCAGGTCGAAACGTTCAAGAAGATGTCGGCGGCCACGAACCACGTGCCCGCGATGAGCAGCGTCGCGCCGAAGTAGAAGAGCGGGCTCGCCTTGAGCGGTGCGTAAAACGTGTAGAGTACGCTCGCGCTGCCGTCGAGGATCGCAACGGCGGCCATCAGCGTCCCGACCAGCATCACGACGTAGCCCGTCCAGCCAAGTTTCGTCGAGCGCACCCGGGGCAGCGTCGTGTAGACGCAGTACGTGAAGAGCCCGGTGATGAAAAACGTCGTGAACACGAGCGCCATCAGCACGCCGTGCACCGTGAGCATCCGGTAATAGTCGAACGCGGCCGGCATGACGATGATGTTCGCGCGCGAGAGTCCCTGCAGCATCCCGAAGAGCGCGCCGATCCCGAGCACCAGCGTCGCGGTATAGATGTGCGTGAGCGCGAGCAGGTTGCCGCCCGCGATCGAAAGCGGCAGCGTCTTCTTCACTGGACGATCACCTTGGCGGCCATCAGTTGATGGCCGGATCCGCAATACTCGTTGCAGATCAGCAAGAACGTCCCCGGATTCGCAAAGGTGTAGGAAACCTCACTCACCCAGCCGGGCGTCACCATCGCATTGACTCCCGTCTCGGGAATGCTGAACCCGTGTTCGACGTCGGCGCTCGTGACGAAGAACGTGACGTGCGCGTTCTTCGGCACCGTGATCGTCGCGGGCTCGAAGGCAAAGATGCGCGCGATATAATAGGCTTCGTACGCGCCCACACCGACTTTGCGCAGGCCCGGATGGTCGAACGGCGGCGTCTGCGAGACCTTGGTCGGATCGATGGTCTGGACGTGGCTCGGCGGCACGAAGCCGTCGACCACGGCTGCGGACGTGATCACGGCGAGGAACACCGCGAGCATCGCAACGCCGAAGATGAGCCACGCGCGCTCGGCACGATGGACGTGCATCTCACCACCTCGCGCGCAGTAGGAAGAACATCGCAAACCACCCGATCAGGATCAGGATCCCGATCGCGAACACGAAGCGGAGCGTCGCCGGAAGCGGCTCATCTTGCTGGGATTTCATCTCCCCAAGCCTAGCGGAGCTCCCACTCAGCTCGTGTGAAGGCCGTGTGAATGCGCGTTCCGAGGCCGACCGCTCGCATTCACGGCTTTGCCTTGCGGCCGCGGTAGGGTGAAAGCGCGCCGCACGATGCGACGCGAAAGCGAGCAACCACCGTGTCCACGGTTCACGAACGAATCTACATCGAAGCTCCGTATTCGCAGGCGGCCGTCGCCTTCGAGCGCCGCTTGGGGCTCGCGCCCGGCGCCGATACGGGGTCCTGCGCGCTCACGCTCGTCCTGCCGGCCGGCGACCGGCGTCAGGTCGCGCGCGTCGTCACGGCGGCGACCACGCGCGTTCCGGGCCACGCCAACTATACGACGCGCTACGCGATCACCTGGAAAGCGGGCTCGGCGGCCGACGGCGTTCCGACGCCGGGTTTTCTCGGCGCGCTGACGCTGTGCGCGGGCGAGACCTATCGCGAAACGATGCTCGAACTCGACGGCCGCTACGATCCGCCGGGCGGCATCGTCGGCGATCTCTTCGATGAGGTCATCGGACACCGCATCGCGCACGCGAGCTTGAGCAGTCTGCTCGATGACGTCGGCCGCGAACTCCATCTCGAGCACGAGGCGATCGAAGCGCAAAAACTGGCCGCCCGCGCGGCTCCATAAGTCGCGGCTACTTCGGTAAGCGGCGCTTGTTGAATTTCGGCGGGCCGGCGTGGCGCGGTTTGGGCTTCGTGCTCGGCCGCTCGCGGCGCGGGCGCGAACCCTGCTCGAGCAGCGCATCGTGGATATCGTCGTCGAGCGCTTCGCGCACGCGCATCACCTCGAAGCCGTTGACGTAGACCTTCGGGAAACGCTGCGCGAGCCACAGATAGAGCGTCGCCATGCGCGAGCGATCTTCGTAGAGCAAGAGGCGGTCGCGCGAGCTGCCGGGCGTCGTGAGTTCGGCACCGGACACGATGCCGTCGACGGCGTGCTGTTCGCCCCAGCGCGCGAGCACGGAGAGGCCCGGACCGCGGGTCGAAACGGGCGCCCGGCTATACGTGCTGCGCACGTCGAGCGGCAACTGGAGAAACCGGTCCGACATCTCGAGCGCCGATGCGACGTCGATCGTGTCGGCGAGGTTCGCGATCCGCACACCCGCGTCGTCGTCGCGCAACACGCGCGTTTGAAAGAACTGCAAGAGCCGGCTCACGCGCGTCGTGCCGATGATCGCGGCGAGCCGCTTGAGGTGATCGTCGGTCGGCGAGATCCAGATCGGACGCTCGTCGTCCGGCGCCGAGAAGCGATCGAGGTTGGCGCGCAGATAGCGCACGTCGCGCGCATCGAACGCCGTCACGGCACCTTCATCGTGGATGCCGTAGCGGCCGGCGCGGCCGGCGATCTGGCGGATCTCCGGCGGCGCGAGCAGCCGCGTCGCGATACCGTCGAACTTCTCGACCGAGGCGAAGATGAGCCGCCGGATCGGCAGGTTGAGCCCGAGCCCGATCGCGTCGGTCGCGATCAGCACGTCGGCGGCGCCGCTGCGGAAGCGCTCCGCTTCGCGGCGCCGGACGGCCGGCGAGAGCGAGCCGTAGATCGCCGCCGATGAAAACCCGGTGCGCGCCACGCGGCCTTGCATCTCCACCACCGCCTTACGGGAAAACGCGACGATCGCATCGCCGCGTCGCAGCCCCGTGAGCGCGACCGCATCGACGATGCGCAGCGGGTTCTTGCGCTCGAAGCGGCGGACGACGAGCGTGACGCCGAGCCGCTCGGCAAGCCGGCGCGCGGTGATGAGGCCGTCTTCC
>Ga0209208_10000712_pt1 | contig 44743 bp, 13 predicted proteins | sample S1TSphfallax_3_FD_187694 | JGI IMG/M metagenome (GOLD analysis project Ga0209208, IMG submission 187694) | Host-associated microbial communities from peat moss isolated from Minnesota, USA - S1T2_Fd - Sphagnum fallax MG (SPAdes) (version 2) | ecosystem: Host-associated > Plants > Peat moss >...
CTTTGTGTGGGTTGTGTGCAGGCCCGTGTGAGTGAATAAGCTTGTCAATTCTTCCTAGTCCCATCCCGAAGCTCCAACACGCCCCTGTACCCCTCCAAGTGTTGTGAGTTAGGGAGCGCATCCCGACTCCTCCCTCTTCCGCTATCTTTCACTTGGACTCACATTTGAGTCCTTCAAGGAGTTGGGAGTGCGTCAGCCATGATCTCAAGCCTAAGAGGAAGCAAAAGAACAAGTACATGAGGTGGAACCAAATTTGTTTAATGTGTAACAATGTGCTTTAATACCACATAATAATGAAGGTATGTTATCTTTAAGGCCAAATTCTACTATAAGAACAAACATTTTTGGAGATATATGGACTTCACAAAAAAGTATAGGTTCTTCAAACACTAGTTCCACGAGACAGACTCCTAGGTTTCATACAACAAGGTTTATACAAGGGCTAGAGCAAACTTGGATGAACATAGGAAAGTTACTAATATGTTTCAACAAGCAACATAGTATAACACACAAATGACCAACATTATGTTCAAACTTTTTAATTTGGAAATCATAAATAAACATATCACAGAGGAGAAAAACAAATTTGTTCAAAATTTGCAAGGGGGTTTGGAGAAGGAGTGAAAGCTCAAAGTAGAGTTGCAAGTCAAGAAGGATGAGAATAATGAGGTATTTGTAAAACTACAAACAACTAGACACAAGATCAACAACATGGAAAAACACAACAAGGATTTGAAGAAGATCAAAGTAATGAGGGTTTCTTGTTGGCAACTCTAATGTAGATGAATGCCAATTACTAAAAGTTGAAGACAGAAAAAGATTCTTTGAATGTGGAACAAAATAAGCTTCAAAAATATTACAAGAATATGGAACAGACTCTCTTGTACCAACAAAAGGAGCTAGAGGAATTCAAAAAAGATATTGGTAATGTATACTAATCCAAAAACGAAATATGGAGGTAATTCCATCAAAGGCAACTTGATTAGAAGTAAGGAGAGATAGAAAAAAACTTGTAGAGGAAGATGGCTTTTAATGAAAGGCTGTAACATGATATGGAGCAGGTTCGAGGAATCAAACCCTTCAATTATGACAATGTATTTTTAAAAAATCAATGAACTCAAAAAGCACCATAGTTTGATTCAAGTAAAATTCAAGGCATTAACAACGAAAGAGAAGGATGCAGATTTGTGGTGGGATGTAGTGTAGGATATAATCCAAAAGGATATACGAAAGGTTTATAGAATGTATGGAAAAAATGTGAAGCTCTACATGCATAAAATATCTTAAATGGAAAAGGTCATACCATCATTTTAGTATGAACCTTTAGTCCTAACTCTAAAACCAAAATCTTCAAATGAGGAAGAAGAAAGAGGACATACTGATGGTGCAAGACCATCAAGGACAAGAATAGAAGAGGAGGAACCGGCAAACCTTAGAGGAGGAAGGGATAGTTTATAGAGGAAAGCTAGTGGTATGAAATATGCATCAAAACACGTTCTATAACCATTAAAATCTATTCCACATGAGGTTAATTCCTAGGAGTATGGATCTATAGCTATAGAAACAAGAGAACATATACAAAATGAAAAACACATAACTCAAGAAGTACATGAGGATTAGATTGATCCAACATCAAAGCTACAAATGTTAAATAAATAAAAAATTAATCCCATATTCTGATCTAAATTTGCATTGAAAGACATCATAAACCTAATATTAATAAAATTTGTTCATTCATATCTACTCATATCTAGTTTTAGAATTAAAATCCAGTGATGAAAGTATGAGAAAAACATCAAAACAACAAATATGGTTATGGAATTGAAGTTTTTTCAAAAAACAAAGTGCTCTTGTTTCATACTCAATCAAAACTCAATCTTCTATATTGATACCTTCTCTTCCTCTTCTCCAAAGATATTCCTAAAAAAAATAAAATCTTATGTTCTACTCAAATTTAAATGGTGACAAAAAATATGTAATATAGCTAGTATTTCCTAAAATAGTAACTAGATAATAAAAATATACTAACTAATTATTATCATGTGAAATTACTCCTTTAACATTACCCCACCCATACTTTGAATTATATCCTATAATTCTGGATCAAAGAGTATGTCAAGAAAGTTAAATCTGATTTTTTTTCATTATGTGATTCAAAAATTTGATGCTAATATTGCTACATTATAGACTAAACTATCTATACTATAATCTACTTTTTATATGGCTCTTGTATTTTAGATTGAAGCAATGAGGACTTCCTTGTTTCTAGGTGTTCTCATTGCCTCCAACTACAAAGAAGGCCCACTAGTCAAGCCCACCTCATGAGTAGACAATGTCATGGTTGAGTTAGGTTACCTTTGAAGCAATTCAAAATAAAAATAAAGCAAGAAGATGGTGCAAGTTTATTTTTAAAACAAACTAGATAAAAAATACATGTGTAAAGGTGGTTGGTGGCACAAATTGAAATTCATGGACATCCATTTCCATACCTCCTTGTGAATCAAAGGTTTGCAAATCCAAAAAGTGTAGACAAAATTAAATTGAGGAATACAACAACTAGTAAAAATTGAACAATACAATGTGTAGTGAAGAGTGAAAATACCTCCCTAGAATCCTATAGGAGATAATAAATTGAGAAATAAAGAAAGATGTATCATTTTGTAGGACAAGGCAAATTCTTGCCTTGGCCGAACTCCAAAGAAAAAAACAAACTACATAACTTCAAAAATCTATAGAAATTCAAAGCTTACAAATAAAAAATCAAAGAACTTAAAAGAGTATGAAATACCTTTATAGATGGACTCTCTATAGAACTTCACAACACAAGGATATGATGGGAATTAGGTAATAATACAATGAAGAACTATGAATTTGAAATCTACAAGCTTCTAAGCTCTTGTTTTCTCGAAAGCTCGTAAAATATTTAATTGCTTGACCTCCAACTTTTAGTGTCGAAATTTGGAGGTCAAGGAAACAATTTGTTTTGTTCAACCTCTTATGGAACCTCAAGTTCGAAGCTTGGGACTTACTTGAGAGGTTGAGTGAAAAAAAATTCCATACCCTTTCATTGCTCTCCTAAGCAAGTTCCTTAGGGGATCCATAAGAGGCTAAACGTGACGCACTCCCAACTCCTTGAGGGACTCAAATGTGAGTCCAAATGAAAGACAACGAAAGAGGGAGGAGTCGGGGCACACTCCCTGGCTCACAACACTTTGAGGGGTAGAGGGGCGTGTTGGAGCTCCGGGATGGGACTAGGACAAGTTGACAAGCTTCACTCACTCACACGGGCCTACACACACAACCCACACAAAGTGGTTAGTGCATAGTTGGAGCACCTTTGGTGCTAGGACGAGCCACGGGCAACACAGACACACAAGACTCACCACGGCCTGGACTTTGGGGAAGCCACCACCTTCCCCCTTATACTATACTCTGGACCTCTCCACGGGGCCCACATCTAAATGGCTTTTCTCTCCCGGGACTCCCGAAATCGCGCCAACGGGGATTCCTGCAATTTTGGAGCCGCATAACTTTGCAAGCACACTTCGGATCGAAGTGCAGTCTAAAGCAAAGTTGTAGTTCTTGTTGAGAGCTTTCCAACGGTATGTCGCATGTTGTCTGTAGCCAAGTAAATCGGGTCGATTCCTGACTTTTCTGGCCGGGAATCAAATTGACTCTTGGCCCTTCTTTTGGCCATAACTTGTGTTTTAGATGTCCAAATGAGCAATGCGAGCCCATTTTAGACATCTACGTTCCAAGAGCTTTCCAATGATAGAAAGAACGTTGGAAGCCATTGAGTTTTAACACCTCAAATTGCTCTCTGAAGTTTTGGGAGTCCACCGGGACTCCATTTCCCAAAGTGGGAGTTACCTTGGGAGTGTGAGGGTTCACTCCCTCACGCTTTTCTACACTCCCGGGACTATGTGATGTGACTCCCGGGCTTCCTCTTGGCCTACACCTTTGCAACCCCTTTGCTTTGGTCGCGAGCCCAAAGCTAGGGTTGCGACATTTGCGGACAAGTTCGACGAGAGGTGAATTTTGAAGAAGGGGATGAAGTGTGGTTGAACATTAAGAACTTCCGGTTGCCAGAAGGTTTGAGTCACAAGTTCTTGGGCCCATATGTGAACCCATTCAAAGTGTTGGAAAAGAAAATTTTCGACACTTACAAATTAGAACTACTAGAAAATCTTAAGGTTCATATCATATTTCATGTTTCGCTTTTGAAGCCAGTCGCCTGTGATGCCTCAAGTCCTAATCGAGAGCACAATTCAAGGCCCCCTCCGGACTTGGTTCATAATGAACTAAAATTTGAAGTGGAGGTCGTGCTCAGTAAGGCAACTAAGGAGACGAGAGCGGGAGTACTTAGTCAAGTGGAAAGGATATCATCTGATAGAGGCATCTTGGGTGAATGAGTCTAATATAGAACATGCCTAAGAAGCCATAGAATAATTCCACAATAAACTGGCAAAGAGGCAAAGGAAACATAGAGCGTGATGAGGACATCACCTTTCTTTTAATGGGGCGGAAAGTTACACAAATGTACCACATCAAGTTGTAAGTGAAATAAAGGCTAAGTTTTAAAACTTCCAAGAGATTGCATCACAAACTTAGTGAGTATGACAAAAAGGGAGTTATTAAGTGGCATGGACAAATGGAACTCTATTGACGCGCCCCCAAGTTCCTTGTTAAACCCAAAAAGGGTCCAACTATGTTAAAGAGCGGAAGTAGTTGGAATTTGGTGTCGCTCCCAGCTTCCAGCACTAAAAGGGGTGAGAGGGGTGTGCTGAAAGCTCTAGGATTAGACTAGGAAGAGGGACAACTATTTAGTTATTCGGTCCTGCATCAAAACCAACCACAAGAAGGTTAGTTCACCTTCGGAAACACCCTTGGTGTTGGGACAAGCCACGGGCAACACGAACTCATTTGATTCACCACAGCCCGAACTCGGGGGAAGCCACCACTTTCCCCCATATAGTATTCTCTGCGTTGCTCTGCCTCACCTACATCCAAATGGCTTTTATTTCCGAGACTCCCGAGGAGGAGTCCCGAAACTGTCCCGGATGAGACTCCCGGGAATTTGGGAGCTTATAACTCGCGGCTCAGACCTCTGATTAGGATGAGGTTTAAAGCAAACTTGTAGCTCTCCTCAAGATCTTTCCAACGGTGTGTTATACTCAATTTGCACAAACCGGGATCGGGTCGATTCCCGACTTTTTGTGGTCGGGAGTCAAATTGGCAGTTTGACTTCTGGCCCTTCTTTCAACCATAACTTATAATACAAATGTCCGAATGGCTCATGCGAGGCCATTTTCGACATCTATACTTCAAGGCCTTTCCAACGGTATAAATAACACCTTAAGGTGAGGTGTTTTGGCTTCTACAATTGAGCTCTGAAGTTGCAAGAGTCCCAGAGGACTCCAAGGTCCCACTTTTGGGAATGTGAGTTTCATCCTCACACTTGTCTCAAAGTGGGGTTGCAACATCTCTTGCATAAGCCCAAATCAAAATCAGACTCGTACTTGGGGGCTGAGAGAAATCTTCGCCCCAAAAGAGGAGGCAAGCAAGGTGAGCTTGCGGGGACGTGCACATGCCCAAAGTGCATCCCAAAGGGTTGGTCGGTAGTGGCGGCCAACACAGGAAGTCATGACCCCATTCGTGTACTATAATCGTGTAGCTTGGGACTTAGGCTTTTGCAAAGCCTAAACGTTGCTTCTCGTACCTTGATAGGCACACCTTTAGTTGGGCTTGATTGTTGTGATCAAGGCGCAAGGTTGGGAAAGGAGTCATGTGAAGTAGCTTAGGTCAAGATTTGACTTGACTTGAGTTCCTCATGAGGGGAAGGATGGAAATTGCCTCCCAAATGAGGGCTTCGTCAATTAGGCTAGTTTAGGTCTTTTGACGAAGCAAGGGTTAAGGGTTTTCTAGAGAGACCCCCCCTTAGACTTGCCAAGAAAGTGTTAGAAACTTGGGGACGCGTAAGTTAGCTTGAGGCAAGGTCTCACCGTAAAAGTTGGCATTTGATTGCCAAGGATCCAAATGAAAGCAATTGCATTGAGGAAATAATTTCAAGTGTTAATGAAGACATTGACCTCCTTTTCTAGTGGGGGAGAGTGTCGCAACCCTAGCTTTGGGCTCGCGACCAAGGCAAAGGAGTTGCAAGGGTGCGGGCCAAGAGAAAGCCTAGGAGTTACATCACATGTTCCTAGGAGTGTAGGAAAGTGTGAGAAAGTGAACCCTCACACTCCCAAGGCAACTCCCACTTTGGGAGATGGAATCCTGGTGGACTCCCGAAACTTCATAAAGCAATTTGAGGGGTCAAAACTCAATGGCTTGCGACGTTCTTTTTATCATTGGAAAGATTTTAGAACGTAAATGTCTAAAATGGGCTCACATTGCTCATTTGGACATCTGAAACACAAGTTATGGCTAAAAGAAAGGTCGGGAGTTAAATTGCCAGTTTGACTCTTGAACAGAAAAAGTCAAGAATCGACCCGATTTACTTAGTTGCAGACAACATGTGACATACCATTGAAAAGCTCTCAATGAGAGTTACAACTTTGCTTGAGTCTGCACCTCGATCCGAGGTCTGCTCGCAAAGTTATGCGGTTCCAAAATCGTGGGAGTCCCCGTTGGCGCGATTTCGGGACTCCCACTTGGGAGTCTCGGGAGAGAAAAACCATTTGGATGTAGGCCCCATGGAGAGGTGCAAAGTATACTATAAGGGGGAAGGTGGTGGCTTCCCCTAAGTCCGGACAGTGGTGAGTCTTGTGTGTCCGTGTTGCCCGTGGCTCGTCCTAGCACCAAAGGTGCTCCAATTATGCACTAACCACCTTGTGTGGGTTGTGTGCATGCCTATGTGAGTGAGTGAAGCTTATCAACTCTTCCTAGTCCCATCCCGGAGCTCCAACATGCCCCTCTACCCTTCAAAGTGTTGCGAGCAAGGGAACGTGCCCCAACTCCTTCACCTTCCGCTGTCTTTCACTTGGACTCACATTTGAGTCCTTCAAGGAGTTGGGAGTGCGTCATGGTTCTAGCTAAACAATTATGGTTATCATGTGTACAATCCTGTCTATTGTCAAGTGTTCACCATAGTTGTTTATGATATGTAATTTGAGGACACTAGAGTTCAATGACTTATGTGGACAAAGCTTAATGAAATGATGTTAAAGCACAAGTTTCCAAAACCCAATTTCAAGGGATTCATGGGTAATAACACATAAGCCAAATGGAACACTGTTAGAATTGTTTATGGTTTTAGGGACCCTTCCGTCCTTATGGTTGATAATGAACACACCTATTTATTCCATTGGAATCATTCATTCAATAAACAAACTAAACAACTTACTAGACCTAAGTTACAAGATGAACACAAGGTTCTTTATTTCTAGTACAAGAATGCTAAATCGTTTGCAAATTGTTACAACCTTAACATTAGGTTCAGGACTAAGTGTGAAGTCCAAGGGCCCATGAGGCCAAGAGTGTGTTTATGTGTGAAACACATTTTCATAAATGGTGTCGCAACCTTAGCCTTGGGTTTGTGACCAAGGTAAGGCCTCCCAAAGGTGTGGGCCAAGAGTTAAGCTTGGGAGTCACATTTCATACTTTCATGAGTGTAGGAGAGTGCGAGGGAATGAGCCCCCACTCCCAACACTACTACCAAATTGGGGTGCAATTTACTAGCTTAAACCACTATAGGACATTAAAAGTGAAATAACTTCATTGCATTTTATTGATTTCACACTAGTGAAAGTTATTTCATTATAATATCACTATGTAGACATCATGTTTCATTACTAATTAACATAATTCACTATTACAATTTACTATAGTAAATAAGTTTATTTCTATGTTTTTAAAAATATTTTATCTATGTTACTTTATGATATACCTTGCATTATTTTAAGCTATTTTAATTATTTTAACTTATATTCTATGTTATTATAGGCTATTATAAATTATTATATGTTATTTTACCTTAAGGTATTTTAACTAGTTTATTACAAGGTTTTAAGTTATTCTAAATTAAATTATTCAACTAACTTTAGGTTATACCTTGGGTTATTTTATTTTAAATTAATATATGTTATTTCAAGTTATACTTTAAATTATTCAAGGTCATTATACTTTATGTTATTATAAATTATTTTATCCTAAATAGAATAACTTGAAATAATTTAAAACAAAATATAATGACCTAAGGTAAATTAACTTCGAATAGAAAATAATAACCTATGAAAAATAATTTTAAATACCCTACAATATAATAACTACTAATAGCTTATGACATTATAAAATAGAATATCAAACAATAATTTATAATACAATATTCACCAATAGTTGTAATATAACATATAATAACCAACAATAACTTGTAATACAATAACTAGTAATAACCATTAATAAAATAACCATCAATAACCACTAATAAATAACCACCAATGGTTTACAACAAAATAATCACCAATAGCCATTAATATAATAGCCATTAATAGCCACCAATAACCACTAATATAATACCAATTAATACTCACCAATATCCCCCAATATAATAGCCACCACTAACCACCAATATCCACCAATATAATAGCCACCACCAACCACCAATATCCATTAATAAAATAGCAACTAGTAACTATTAGTAGAACAACCACCAATAACCATTAGTAAAATACCCACCAATAGCCATTAATAGAATAGGTTCAAATAGCCATTAATAGAATAGGCTCAAATAGCCATTAATGGAATAGCCACCATTAACCATTAATAGAATAGCCACAAGTAGCCATTAATGGAATAACCACCATTAACCATTAATAGAATAACCACTAGTAGCCATTAATAAAATAGTCACCATTAGCCATTAATAGAAAAATCACCATTAACCATTAATATAATAGCCACTAGTAGCCATTAATAGAATAGCCACTAATAGCCAACAAGAGAATAATCACCAACAGAATAACCACGAATAGCCACCAATAAAATAACTACTAATGGCCATTAATAAAATAACCACCAATAACTATTAATAAAATAACCACTAAAAAAATTAATAACCACAAATAGAATAGGTACCAATAGCCATTAATAACCACCAATAGCACTAATAAAAGAACAACCAATAACCATATATTATAATTGCTTAAGATTACCAAAAATAATCTAAAGTGAAATAATTTATAATATTAAAAAATAACTTAAGGTGAAATAATGTATAATAACTTAGAATTGCCAATAATAACATAAGGTGAAATAGCCTTGAATAGCAAAAAGTAACTTATAATAGTTGTAAGTAGTTTAAATTGAAATAATTTACAATAGCCAAAAAAAATAAGGTGAAATAGCCTTGAATAGCCAAAAGTAACTTATAATAGTTGTAAGTAGTTTAAATTGAACTAATTTACAATAGCCAAAAAAACATAAGGTGAAATAGCCTTGAATAGCCAAAAGTAAATTATAATAGTTGTAAGTAGTTTAAATTGAAATAATTTACAATAGCCAAAAAAACATAAAATAGCCAAAAATCTTTACGATTATTGAATATAGTCTAAGGTGAAATAAGTTAGAATAACCAAAAGTAATTTAGAATAATCGAAAGTAGCCGAAGGTGAAATAACAAAAAATAACCAAAAGTAAATAAAAATAACCATAAATAATGTATGGTGAAATAATTTAAATTAATGAAAAATATTCATATAATAATTGAAAGTAGCTTAACATAGGTAGTATTATTATATTAACTTAAAAAATGCATTTATTAAACTTCGTTTTTTTAAAAGAATGGTCATTTAAATGTTTTTGAATAATGATATTCAACTTTTTTTTGTTGAAATGATTTTAAACTTTCAAAAGGAAATAAAAATAATTATGTACATTATTGAATTTTTTTTAAAAAAAACTTGAATCATTTCATTTGAACAAAATCTCAATAAGATATGAATTTTCAAAGTTTATGTTTTTGTAATGTTTAAAATGAAATATTTGATAAATAAAATGTAATGTAACATATTATCACAACAAGTGGGGTGGTTTGATGATAAGGGTGTTTGCCTCCATTCCAAAGGTCAAGGGATTAAACCTTATGGGTGGTGTTATGTGTGGTCAACAATGGTATGTTGATCGAAAATTCTTTTATTGAAGTCCTAAAATAGGTGCTTAAGTTTGATTACGTGGCCTACCTACCTACTTAGGTTAGGTTTTTAACCTAGCATCGATAATTACACGTGTCATAAATCATAGGCTTGAAAAATTATGAAATTATCAATAATATTATATATTAAATAATTAAAATTTAATTGATTTCCATGCTGATTAGTTAATTAACTTGAAAATAACCTTGTTTTAGTAGGTACTAGTGAAACAAATCATTGTCCGTAGCAACTGGTCCCCATTCATTAGGGAGTTAAATAATTTCACTAAGTAAAAATGTCCAAATTCATTAATAATCTAATGAAATAAAAAATGAACCAAGATGCATTTCCTAGTACTGTAAGTGAACTTCCATTTTGGGAGTTGGAGTCCCAATGGACATATAAGATGAATTCCAAGATTTTTCGGTAGTTTTAATTTGTAATTGTCAGGAAATTTATTTTCTAACACTTTGAATGGACCTGCATATGGGCCCAAAAATTTGTGGCTCAAACCTTTTGGCAACTAAATTTTTTTGATGTTCAACCCCACTTCATCTCCTTCTTCAAAATTCACCTCTCGTCAGGACTTGTCCACAAAATCTTTGTATCGTTTATGCACATTTTCAAGATTAGCCTTAGCCATCTCCCCCAAGCGCCACTTCTCTTCATCAAGTTGTGTGACCATTGGCATTTCCTCATTTGCATCACTTGGGGGTTACTCAATTGCAGCCCAAGTTGTAGGCATAATTGGTGACTTGCCCATCACCATTTGAAAGGGAGTGGCCCCCATTGTCGAATGTTCCAAATTGTTGTAGCAAAACTTAATCAACTCCAAATGGTCCACCCAATCTTGTTGATGCGTAGTCACACAATTCTTTAGGATTTGTTGAATAACCAAGTTCATTATTTCAATTTGTCCATTCGTAACGGACCCCCAATGACGCGCTCCCAACTCTTTGATAGACTCAAATGTGAGTTTGAAATGAAAATAGTGGAAGAGCAAAGAGTTAGGAGACACGTTCCTTAACTTGTAGCACTTAGGGAGTAGAGGGGCATGCTCGAGCTCCAAGATGGGACTAGGAAGAATGACAAGCACTTCATCACTCACACGGACCTGCACAAAACCAGACAACAAGTTGGTTAGTGCATAGTTGGAACACTTTTGGTGCTAGGACAAACCACGGGCAAACTCGAACTCACAAGACTCACAAGACTCACAAAACTCACCACAACCCGGACTTAGGGGAAGCCACCACCTTCCCCCTTATATTATACTTTGTGCCTCTCCACGAGGCTCACATCCAAATGACATTTTGTCTCGAGACTCCCAAATGGGAGTCCCAAAATTCCTAAAGTTGGGACTTCGGTAACTTTGGGGCCCCATAACTTTGCGTGTAGACCTCCGATTGAGATAAGGTCTAAAGCAAAGTTGTAGCCTTCATTGAAAGCTTTGCAACAATAGGTTGTAAGCCACCTACACACAAGGAGATCAGGTTGATTCTTGACTTTTAATGGTCGGGAGACAAATTGCCAATTTGACTCCTGGCCTTTCTTTTGGCCATAATTTGTATTTTAAGTGTCCAAATGGGTCATGTGAGCTCAATTTGGACATTTATGTTTCATTAGCTTTTTAATGATATAAAAAATTCTTCAATCCATTGGGGTTTGAGCCCTGCAATTATTTTTTGAAGATTCAGGAGTTCACCAAGACTCCAAACTCCCAAAGTGGAAGCTCCCTTGGGAGTGTGAGGGTTCATTCCCTCACACTTTCCTTCATTCACGGGCTTCCTCTTGGCCTGCAACCTTGCAAGCCCTTGCCTTGGCCATGAGCCCAAGGTTAAGGTTGTGACAATAATCAACATAATATCATATGTAGTTGATGGACCTAATAAGACCCCACTAGAATCGCATGCAAGTTGTGCAATTTACTCATGAGGTAGCAAGTGAAATAAGCCACATAAGAAAAATTTGAGGCAATCAAAATGACAAGACAAAGTTCAAAATCATGAAGATGTAGTGATTAATTTGCCTCATTTTTATGCACACAACCTTGTCATTAACTATTGTAGACTATCAGTATACATATAGTTTTTACGACAACTAGAACAACACACACCTTAAATGGAATGTTCAATGGGAGAACACTTTATTTTGTAAAATGGCTTAAATACCTCCTTTTGGAATATTAGGGTTTGAAACTATAGCTCCTTCGTTCATGTCGCCAAAATTTGCAAGATATAACCCATAAGTTTTACACATTCAAAAGGTTATTTCTGTTCATTTATAGTAAGTTGATAGTTGATACCATCATCAACATTTTATTTAGCACCATTTTCATGATTTCATCACCCATTTACATGTCAAGTTTTCCTATTGTTATTGTTGTTGTTTTTGATTAAATTGGGTAGCCACATTCACCATCACTAAAATCAACTTTGCCATCTTTGGAGGCAACTGTATGTTTATGGGCAATTGTTTCACCAAACCTAGGTATCCCTATTGCAACAATAATCAAAATGTGTTGAAAAGAATAAATTGCATAATACAAGGATAAAATATTCAAACAATTTATATGCCTTTTTTTTTTCCTAAAGAACTATGAGGTTTGAACCTTTCATCTTTTCCTTTCCCCCAACCAATCCACATACCTAACCAAATGGATTTTGACCATGTTGTTAATATGATAGATCCCTTTGCTATTTTGTAAGTTTTTGTTGAGCTGCCTAGGTGTTCAAGCACATAAGAAATTCAAGAGGCAAGTTCATACACAATCACGAAAGCAAATAAAAATTAATCATGGATGATCACTCCAAATAAACATTATGATGCACATTTAGTTCAATGTGGTGGCACCATGTTCGTTGCCATGATCTAAAATAGTGAATATAGTACATCAATTTTTCTTTTATAGTGACATTGTTTGGATCAAGATGTAGTGATACAACCCACAATCAGTTTACCATAGCCTCAGTTAGGATGCACAATATTGACATTGATGTCTACAATTTCTTGAATTCAAATTTTCATGATGTTCACACAACATTATGGTAGCTTATTAGTTGAAACAAACAAAACAAAAGATTGCATAGTTTGTAACTAACCTTTTTAAAATCGCTTTTCTATTACTTCTTTGAAATGGCCTTGAACATGGTACACCTAGCCCAAGCAGCTATATGCTTTGTTGTACTTAAGGTCAATCTGGATAACATTTTCACAATTAGATATTGCTTATGCAAACTTGCTAACCTTTGAGTGTGCTACTACCCTTCAACCACATAAGCTAACAAATGGTTAAACTTGTTCCATTTGGGTTTCTTATTGTTTTGTAGTACAAGCATTGGAAATCCACAATGAGATGCAAAGGAGTTGAACATTTTTATCCCACATGTCTGCTTAGGAGATCACATTGTCATTACACAATGATATGCTAGTGTCTAAAATTGAACGGCCTTAGTAAACCACTACTATTTCATTGATGTGTTCCCTACCATTAGAACATATGAAAATATTTTTTGTAGTGTTGATGGAAACTTTGCATTGAGGTGAAGAATACCATTCTTTTGGTATAATGTCAGCTTGTGCATGGACATAAGAAGAAGACAATAATTTAAAAGGGGGGGTTTCTACTAGTTAAAACTATCTGGAAAAATGATTTCAACAAGATAGTCAAATCCTCACCAAATGGAAACATAACAATTCTTGGGAAAACTACAATACTAGACCTTTATATGATCATGAGATGCAACCTTCAATGATAAATGTTTAATAGTAGTTAAATCTACTTACTACGAGTTTCATATCTTGGAGGGATCTAGGACATTTTGCAATAATGTCCTAATAGATAGAGATTATTTTTCATGAATAACTCACTTATAGACAACCATTGAAACTAGGTTAGGGATCAATAGAGGCCATAGTTGCAAAGATTTGACTTAATGGATCACCTCAAATGTTTCAAATCACTACTAGTGTGCATAGATAGGCCAAAGAATGCATACAAAAACCAACGTCAAATGACTGCAAGATTACAAAGGTTATGCTTGATTTCCATCCAAAAAGTATGGTCTTAAATGCCTTTAGCAACTTTTGTTCACAACTTGCATGTAGATAATGGCCAATGTTTTCCTTCCTTTTCAAACATTTATTAGCCTACAACCAACCAACACTTGCATTAATGATGATTTGTATCAATATTCAAATGGAACACATTAGAAATTTAGAAGCTTTTCCCAAAGAGAGGATTTAAATGTTGGCCTTAAGCATGTAATATGGGTAGGAATTTTCCTCAACCCAAGATGTTGTTTTGTGAAAGTAATAAGCAATATTATTTTGGAGCCTGGAATTTTCAAAATTATTCTCATATGCATCCATTCCAATTTCCACAAAGATTTCAAGCACATTCTTCAAGAGTGCACAATCAATTTGTTCCCCTTCATGTTCACAATCAATATGTGTGATAGCGCACAAGTGCATCGCGTATTGTGATTGGTAGCAAAGTAAAGATGGTTCAAGCATACCAAGAGCCTATTAGAAAAGTAAACAAAAACCTTAATATGTTATGTAGCTTCGCCAAAAAAGTATGCAAAGACATGTTTTTGCTTATAACACAACTTAGTAAGCCATATTAAGGTAATTACGAAATCTTTCACATTCGTTTTCATTTCCATGTACACCTCCATTGACTAGGATCACAACACTAAGCCACATGAAGGCACCATCAAGTGTAAATTACACAAGGACATATAGTTTAACAATACCCATACAAATGAGAGGAAAAGGTAGACTACAAAAAATTGACTTGCTAGCATAGGTTCAATACACTTAACCACACTTCAACCATGATGTAAAAAACTACCTTAATATTTGTACAATATTTTGATAACCATCGTCATGTACAAGAATTCAGCCAACATATTTTTAAAATGGAAAATATCTTTTGCGATGGAAGTTCACACCTTTTAAAAATTAACGCAAGTTCCTATAATGGAGAATAGTAGGCCAAAGGTGTTTCCTTGGTTTTTGGTGCCCATCATGCCTAGGCACTTCAAAACAAGGAAGACCTCCAACCCTACCCTTCTCCTACACCTAAAATTAAAAAAGTTCAGCAACAAGTTTCATGTGGATATCAAACACTTACTTGAAAACAATGGTTGTTACACTCAAGCACAATTCTAGATTGCCAAAGAAGACAACCACACCAAAGTCAATAATCATCCTTGATATGGCCGAGAAGAACGTACTATGCCATGAAAACACATTACTCACACTACATTAAATGCTAGGAGGGATCCTCTTCCAATAAAAAAATAATCAATGTAGTTGAAGAATTATGACAACCACTGCACCATGGTTTGTGATTGTCCCATCTCATCACAAGCTCTCTTAGTTAAAAATCATCATGTTTTTATCTCAAAACAGGTAAAACCTACACAATTGAACTATTATTTTAACAATCCTTCCAAAAGATTATTGAGTTAGGCAAGATGGTGCCCATACCCTACTAATTGACCTTTCATCAGCTTTATGATGATTTCTCTGACATCTTGGGTGACACTTGTAGACATTTGAATTTTTATAGCTTTATTTCATATTTTGAATCATATTAGGCATTTTTTAAATGGATCACAAGGCAAATGGAGTGTTCTAATGAATTGTTTGGCTTATTTTTGTTGTCAATTATATTTGTAAGTAATTGAACTTTGTCAAATATAGTATAACATGGTCATTGGGTTGTAGGGTTACTCATTAGTAGGGGATTTTCAAGTGGTAACGACAGAAATGAAGGACATGCAAAAACAATAAGAGTTGTTCCTGGATTATTATTATTCATGTTTGCTTTTAGCTTAAGACATATATTGGATGGTATTAGAACAAGTAATGAGCCATATAGGTCTACCTTATATAAGTGGTAAAGTGAATAAGAGAATTTAATCTTTTTAGAATGTAGTTGTTTTTGAAGTTTGATATGTTGTTGGATATTATGTAGACCTAAATAAATTGTGTAGACAATACTTGTAAGGTGGTTTAATTGGTCATGGACTCGATAAAAATGATTTGTTGTTGAGGAGGGCACAAGGATCGAATGATCCTACCAAATTTGTGATTATTGTGGCAAATTACACATTTGGGTCATCTTTCACAAATCGCCTTCCACACCTTGAGGGAGAAAAGGTGTTTAGGTTTCCCAAGCAACCTACTAATTATCCTTTAGGTGTAGACAAAAATTCCCATCATCCTAACCATGTGAATTTTTCTCGTCCATGGGTAACCATTCCAATGTTGAACCTGATATTGTGGAGGATGTACACATTCAACAATTGCCATCTAGTCCTAGTAATTTGCTACCTTTGTTATTTCAAGGTGGTCTAAAGTTGAAAGAAAATATTTGTGTTGAATGTTGCCCACCCAAATCTACAATTCAATGTTTTGCATTCCAAAAAACCATGGTGTTCAAATGCAAAGCATGCATCAACCTTTACAAATTAGTAAATGGAATTCATGCTCCATGTTACTTAAGTTTCTTGGTTGAATACCACAACGGATCACCCAAGCACCATAAGCATTGTTTTTTTCTTTATGACTTGAGCCATTATGTGGGTGGGACAAGTTAAAAATTTGTGGTTACTATGCTTGTAGTTCCAACTACATGGCCCATCCAAGAAGGTACTAATTTGACCCAAAAGAAGGTAACAACTTTAGAAAAGGCATGGTTTTCCTTTGACTACCTGCGTAAAAACAATGTTCAAAGTTTATTTGGCTTCTAATCTTCTAGTTCAAGCAATTCCCATGTGCTTGCTATGAGTTGTCACAACCTTGTGAAGCCATTTGATGTAAGTTGTTGGCCTACAACTTGTTGTCGCAACCCTAGCCTTGGGCTCACGACCAAGGCAAGGGTTTGCAAGGTTGCGAGCCAAAAGGGAAACCAAGAGTCACACAACATACTCCCCGGAGTGTGAGAAGGTGTGAGAGAATGAATGACACACTCCCAATTCCTTGAAAGATTCAAATGTGAGTCCAAGTAAAAAACAACGAAAGAAGGAGTCAAGGCACGCTCTTTAGCTCACAACACTTTGAGGGGTAGAGGGGCATGCTAAAGCTCCGAGATGGGACTAAGAAGAGTTGACAAGCTTCACTCACTCACACGGGCTTGCATAAAACCCATGCAAGGTGATTAGTGCGTAGTTGGAGCACTTTTGGTGCTAGAACGAACCATGGGCAACACGGACACACAAGACTCACCACGGTTCGAACTTAGGGGAAGCCATCACATTCCCCCTTATCGTACACTCTGCACCTCTCCACGGGGCCCACATTCAAATGGTTTTTTGTCCCGGGACTCCCGAGTGGGAGTCCCGAAATCGCCCAAGTTAGGACTCTTGTGATTCTGGAACCCCATAACTTTGCGAGCAGACCTTGAATTGAGATGTGGTCTGAAGCAAAGTTGTAGCCCTCGTCGAAAGCTTTTTAACGATATGTTGCATGTCATTTGAAGACAATTAAATCTAGTCGATTCCTGACTTTTTCTGGTCGGGAGTCAAATTGGCAGTTTGACTCTCGGCCCTCCTTTCGTCCATAACTTGTGTTTTAGATGTCCAAATGAGCAATGTAAGCCCATTTTAAACATTTACGTTCCAAGATCTTTTCAATGATATAAAGAACGCCACAAGACATTGAGGTTTGACCCTTGAAATTGCTCTTTAAAGTTTTGGGAGTCCACCGGGACTCAATCTCCCAAAATGGGAGTTGCCTTGGGAGTGTGAGGGTTCACTCCTTCACACTTTTCTACACTCCCAAGAGTATGTGATGTGACTCTCGGGCTTTCTCTTGGCCCGCAGCTTTGCAACCCCTTGGCCTTGGTCGCGAGCCCAAAGTTAGGGTTGCGACAATGAACCTTCACACCTTAAGGGAGTTCCACTTTGGGGAGTTGGAGTCTCGGTGGACTCCCGAATTTTCAGAGGGCGATTGCAGGGGTCAAAACTCAATGGTTTGAGGAGTTTTTTATATCAATGAAAATTTCTTAGAACTTAGATATCTAAAATGGGCTCGCATCGCCCATTTGGACATCTGAAACACAAGTTATGGCCAAAAGAAGGGCCGTGAGTCAAATTGCCAATTTGACTCTTGACCAATAAAAGTCAGGAATCAACCCGATTTTCGTGCGTGTAGATGGCGTGCAACATATTGTTGGAAAGCTCTCAATAAGGGCTACAACTTTGCTTTAAACTTCATCTCAATCAGAGGTCTGCACGAAAAGTTATGGCACCCCAAAGTCACAAGAGTCCCAACCTTGGCAATTTCGAGACTCCCACTTGGGAGTCTCAGGACAAAAAGCCATTTGGATGTGGGCCCCGTGGAGAGGTGCAGAGTATACTATAAGGGGGAAGGTGGTGGCTTCTCCCAAGTTTGGGCCGTGGTGAGTCTTATGTGTTTGTGTTGCCCGTGGCTCGTCCTAGCACCAAAGGTGCTTCAATTATGCACTAACCACCTTGTGTTGGTTTTGTGTAGGTCCGTGTGAGTGAATGAAGCTTATCAACTCTTCCTAGTCCCATTTCGGAGCTCCAGCACGCCCCTTTACCCTTCCAAAGTGCTGCGAGCCAGGGAGTGTGCCCCGACTCCTTACTTTTCCGCTGTTTTTTGTTTGGGTCTCACATTTGAGTCCCTCAAGGAGTTGGGAGTGCGTCACTTATGGTGGCAAGAAAGAGGTGAGACGTGTTTTTGTGTTCAAATTAACACAACACACCAACAATTTGGAAGTGAGCAGGTTACTTTTCCAATGCATTGTTTTCCTCGTTATTGATGTCCCGCCACTTGGGTATAGACAAATTTACAATATTCTTTTTAATGACAAACGATATGACGTCACTATTGGCAATTTTCCTAAATGTTCATGTGTCTATTTTGTCAAAATGTTGGTAGGTTCCTTGGGTGGCCATGGGACATATGTGCAATGTAAACATGTGTATTATGTCTTATAGACGATTGTGTTATGTGGGTTCATGGAAAAGTTAATTCATTACTGCACATGGAGTTGGGATGAAGTTTAACATTTGTTAAAATGTTCTAAAGCCTTTGGACTTTAATGATAATACCTAACAATTACATCTGCTTCAAATCAATTGTGTTTTGTCGTTCATCAAACTTGTTGAAGTTGCCTCCATTATGTAAAAAAAATTGTTTTTAGTTACGAGTAAACAAATTTTTTCTCCAATGTGTATTATTCTAATCATTCTTATGGGATTTTTATATTCTTTTGTTTTAGTGATCACTAGTGGTGTGGCATCAAAATATGTGTCTTGTTAAAATTTTATACATTTTATACATTTTATTTGCAATAAGCCCATTAATAGTCATAATATGCTTTCATGTATATTGTTTTATTTTATAGAAAACTACAATACCTTGCCATCGCAACACATGTTTGTCAAAGAACTAATATATTTATTAATTTAAATTCATCAAATATTTCTCAAGCATGTAGATTCTCATCATTTCAATAGTTCTAAAATTATTGAAGGTATTGTAAAAAAGCCCTAGATATTTGGAGCATTGGTTGCACCAAGAATGATAATATGTTTAGAATCAATAAATCATTGTTGATTTTTTAACAAATCACACATTGTGGCAAAATATTCCATGACAAGGCATGGAATATTGTCCCATGTCATACATTAATTCCATGTGCCAAAAATATATTGGGAATATTCCATGATGTGGCATGGAATATTTTTAAAAAAAATTTCTTGTTTGTGTTCACTTACTCACCCACTCATTTGCTAAAACCATTGTTAGAAAACTTGGATTTTTTTCATTAAATCTCCATTTACCAATATGGCATTTTGTGTAAAAAAGAATAATTTCTGCAACATAATTGTGAAAGCCTCTTAAAATCTTTCCAATGTACCCCACATTTGGAGCAATTTAATCAATCTATGTAGATGAACTTTAATTGCAACTTGTTCAATTACTCCATCAAGCATTATCAAAATCCTAACAATTCAATTTTCAAGCATATAAAGGCTCCTAAAAAAACTCTTTTACAAATCTTAAACATAAAGGACAATAAAAACCAAAAATTCAAAGGATTGAGGTCTAGTTAGCAAGGTAACACACCTAGTCTTGGTGAACAAGATACCCATGAAGCATATGGAATCAAGTTGGAATTATTTTTTTGTAAATCAATGATATCAATAACTTTGAAAATCATTAGTCCATCATGGCGCACACCCCTTGTGCACTTGTCATTAGAACCAAATCGTCACTTTCCAAAAATTGTGTACATTGTAAATGTAGTGATCCTCGAGAATGCATAATCACCCCTTTTTCAATTGATAGTACATGCAACTAACCAACATGTTGTTGATTTTGCAAAAACACAAAATTGATAGCTATTTAACATTTTTACAGATCTATAAGAGTGCAAAATTGATGAGATGTGGTGAAAAGGATAGGAGTTTTGGTATTATGGCCAATCCAAGATTGTTTCAAATTAATAAACTTCTTGTTAAGTATGTTTTAAATTTTATAGAAAATTTTGGAGCATAGAAATATTGTAAATATGGATATAAAACACACATCTTTTACCCATAATTTTTGTCTTTGCAATTTTGGTTATTTAACAATTGGCAAAAAAAAGGCAAATTGTGCCTTGCAAGCATGTTAAAAAAGGAATTTCACATGGATATCAATACTCATTGAGAAAACATCAACAAGAATAATTAATCTTGACAATGCACCACCCAAATGTTGTGATATGGAATTTCATAAACCAAACACAAAGCTAGTGTTTTAGGAAAAATTATTCAATTTGCTTGGGGGATGTGATCCATATCTAGAATACAACAAGCTTTAACAAAATTGGTGCCATATCCACGTGAGAGGCACCAAATACATGTGGTTTGTGTGTACCTTCCAATTAGCACATTATAAGATCCTAGTAGGTTGGTGGACACATTAAAATTGTCAAGATGATGAGGTTTGCATGTTTCCTCCAAAAAAATTTTACTTTTTGAAATAAATTAGCTACTTGTTCAACACCATCAATTTCAATACATGCAACAACCATTTGGTTCAACAACATTCCAAATAATGCAATCTTCTTCATGTGATCATCCTTCAACTTTTTGGGGATGCAAATGTAAACTTGTCTATCATGTTATATAGGATTGCCATTTCTACTTCAATTCCATTCACCAAAGCTTACTAACCTATAGACTCCAATAACATAAAGTTATAGAAGACAAAACAATAAATTGTATTCACTTTATAAAAAAATGTGTTAAAGATATATTTATCAATCTTACACCTTAGATCTTCAATTATTGACTAGAAAAGATATTGCATATATGTCACAATGTTAAAATCCCTTCATCTTTTTCATTATGTGATGTAACATTGAATCAAGGAACAATGCAATTTTAGGGTTCACAAAAAAATTTATGAATCAAAAGGTCACTCAAACCCTATCACTATGTTTATAAAGAATTGAATTACATATTTGTAAAAAAAACTTGTTTCAAGAGATGAAATGAACACCTCCATATTTATGACATAGACACAATGAAATGATGGAAATAATTATCCTATTGCAATAGGTCCAAGGTATGAACATGATTTGGAATGGATGTTAAAATGCTAATAAGATCTTTGAAGAGCTTGAGACCATACTCTTTTTCATTTAATTGTTCAAGGATTGCACCAATGTTGGTCAACCCATCTATAACATCTTTAGGGGCATGTCATCATCACCTTTAACCACCTTGAATCATGTGAGAGATTTTTGATAAAACAAAATTGCTTTTACATTATGACCTAGTGCAAGTTGTTCATCTCCAATTTTGAATGCACTACCACCACCTCAACCTACTCCCACCAAATTATGCATTACAACAATTTCAAAAACATGTTTAAAGAATCAAAGAAAAAACAACAAAATGCTAGTATTGAAAGTACTAAAGGATATTGCAAATCATTCCTAAATGTGATGTTTTATTTACTAACCATTGGCTTTGAGGCTTGCATGGCATGCACCAAATTTTTGATTGCATTATCATGCTTTCCACCAAATGCTAAAAATTAGTGCTAAGAATTGGCAGTCAACAATTTCCTCCAAATAACCTAGCTCATTGCATGATTGATGAATGGTGAAGGCATGTTGACATAAAATTTCAATTTCTTGGAACTCCATTGCTTGCATGGATGATCACCACCACACAATGGCCCAATACTCAAACACCTTATTTTGGTTTCTCAATTTATCCCAAATTTTACTTTTTGATTTTGATGAAAAAAAATTCTTAATATCCTTTAATAGCAAATGCCCTAAAATGATTGCTACAACAACATTCCACACAAATTCAAAACAAACAATGTTTCGAACTTGTAACAAGAATAACACATCCTTTTCCATGCAGCAACAACAAAAAAATTCCTTAGCCTTTCCTACATACTCAATTTGAATCAATTAACGACTATTGGGCCATTAGGTTGCTATTTAGATAAGATTTTTCTTAGCCTTTAACAAGAGACATTTCTCCTTGAACATGCATCATCACCCAAGGCTAAATTGTGGGAAGAGCCAATTTGGAATACACTTGTGGCAATCTCTTTGCTACAACCTCAGTAAAGGCTTGACAAGCATTTTTTCTATGGCATTGGACTTTGCTCTAACATTGAACTTTGTTCACATTCTATTCACAATTAGAAAACTATTGGATCCTAGACCTCCTTCAATCCTTGATTGCTTCAATCCTTGATTGAAGTTTTATGCATTGCACACAAGTTCCATTTTTATTATTGTAGTAATTGGACAAGCACATTGTGTGCAATGAATTTTTGGCAAAAATGAACAATAATTGCACAATTGTAAAAGCTTGTGTTATAATAATCTTTTGCCTCACCCTACCATTTGTGTAAAATTGTAATGACAACCACTAACGAACCTTATACCTAGTTCATTTAGGCAGATAAGATTATCATTATCATTGAAATAATATTAATAATGTATTATCAAATAGAAATTTAAAAGGTTACTAAAATATGACAATTTCAACATCACATCTAGACTTCCTATTAAACCAAGTGTTGTGAAATCATTAGTTAATAGCAATGGGTCATTGCATGTATGGGGTATAGTGAAAATAAACTTAATTTTTACTGCATTGAAATTGTCCCAATTTCATCAAAATGTTAATGTAATTTTTAATGAACTCAGCACCATCCCTTACTACAGAAATATCTTGGTAGGATGTTGAAAATGGTAGGTTATTATAACATATGTTTTTATTTGTGTTGAAACCCTAAACTTGCAACACAAATAAAACATATGCTATAATACAATGGTAGTTTAGCTTCAACATATATCTATTGAATATTTAATTAAAGATTCCATGTCGAATAATGAAATATTCCCAAATATTTCAAAAGATTCTTTTTTTCATTCATGAAAATTTGTTCTTCAAAAAATCCATTTTATGAAAATTTCAATTTTTCTACAAATAATATAGTTACTGTCGAAGCTGCAAGATACTGCAGTATACTACTTTTGTTTGAATGAAAGTTCTAAATAATATTAATACTTAGTTCAATCCACATTTGCACAGTGCCATAACAAGCATCTTAATTATGGGTCATTCTTGAAAAACCGTTCCCCAATTCAATATTCCACGTGATGCATTTTGTGTAATGTATCCTTATTCCTCAATTGAACACATTTCCAAGTCTATAAGTTTCAGTAGATTAATAACGTCTACGTTTTAGTTTAGATTTCGGAAGTCAGGGTTAGGGTTTTGCGAGAGAGACGCTTGCCTCTTCGGCTTCTGCCGGCCATGGTGGGCGAGGGATCAATGATCTTCCAAACTTTTTACTGCAAATGTGGCCGGCGAGCAAGCAAGCGAACAATGACCACTAAACAAATGAGTGCAAATTTCGCCTACGGCACAGACCCATGAAAAATTATACGGACTACTTTGAATAGATAGTAATGTTTTTTGGCAAATGTGCATCTGTGCATGTTCTTGGATTTCCATGTACAAAGAATTGTCAGTTTGTTGCCATGCACTAAATTGCATGCATGCCAGGGGATGATGCTGATGCACTTTGGTATGCGACTTGAAAGGAGATTCGAACGTCGACAAATGTGGACGGGTTAATCGTGTGTGAGAGTTTCTGAGGAACTTGGCCGAAGCAATCAGTTTTGTTTGGCTTTTTGTTTCTGTTGGAAGTCGAAGGTTATAAATAATCTCGAAATTCTTCGCAAAGTCATTCTATAAGTTTGTCCATATGCCAGTTCGTAATGAGCCCTAAGTTTCTTGCCGAGAATTTAAAGCAAAATTTGAGATGAGAAAACTCAAATTGACATCTCTATTGACTGTTTTCTTCGGGGATCCGATTCTGCAGCAAAACCACAGGAAGAAACAGACCACGGATTATTGATATCAAGTGGAGGTCAATGTTCCAGCTGCAAAGTTGTTCTTGATAATAGAGCAGTTGATGGATCTGATCTCCTTCCACAACGCGTCTCAATGCGTTGGTATTTCAACTTTTGTGACAAGTCATTGTGGTTGCTGGAACCCCGGCTGTTAAGGAGTGAGGTGTGTCCAGAAAACTGGTGCTGGTGAAAGAGGAGAAAGTGGGAGAGACTCATGTGGAGGGGACTTTTCAGGGTGGATCTACAATACAGATTACCAATGAGGGTGGCATCACAGACATAGCTACAGTATCGAATTGGTCTCAAATGTGCATGCTGCTGTTTCTCTCGAACTTAAACCATGTTGTTAGGGAGCCCAAGTACCGGTACGCACCACCTTGGAAGGATGGCTATTCAGGCGTGGAAACCGCTTTAAGTCTGCTAGCACCTTTGTGGCTAAATGTGTTCTGAAAACTTATGCATTCCAGGAGACTTCTGTGTTGTGAGATTGCATATTACATTGAGAAAGGATAGCATTGCTTTTGTATCTTCCTCAATCAGTACATGTATTGGACAGAGTTGGTAATCTGCATCTCTGTTCTTAGTCCGCACCTGGATGTTGCTAGAAATCTTAGTCACTGCAGCAGCTGAATGTGCCACTGTCCCTTCACCTATTCATGGGCAGTGCTCGTTAGTGCCTTTATTACAACTGCTTGTGGAGATCAACAATGTTTCTGCTCTGAAGTACCTGGAACGTTTTTACTGATACTCAAAATGGTGAACAGTTAACCACATGTGATGAAAACCTCCAGAACCAGTGATGTTTGCTCACAGAGAGACAGCATAAGAGATGTGCAGAATCTTGAAAGGTTAAGAAATTCATGCTTTCCAAGAATGGAGGAGCAAACTCTGTGCAATGCCAGGAGACCTCAAGTCAATGCAAAGATGACACAGCGAGTCATCAACAATAATCGGTGTACCTGCAGTGGCTTACAGGTTACCTATTCGCATGCTGTTCAAAGTAGGTTCAAGTGCATGAACTTTTCTGCCAGACCTGCACCAGACATCATATCACATCTCTAACTTCTTATTTTGATCAATTTATGTGATTTGTGTTTTGTTGATCTTCTAGAATGCTGGGAGACAAAGCAGACAAATCTCTCAGTGTAGTTCAAAGAGCAAGACTGGCAGGGCTCCAAAGAAATGCACATGTGCCTTAAATCAGAATGGTGCATGTTTGTCATCATCAAGTGCTCCAACTGCACAAGGGAATTTTGCTTTATCGAGGCACACGAGGCAGCTCCTCCAAGGAATTGAGGTACCTTTGCACCAGTCACCAGACAATATTCCTCATGGATGCAATTAAGAAAATTTGTCTTGAAAATTTTGTCTGGATACAAGCTGTGGTGTCACAGGGGTCCATGAGAATCGCATGGAGAGAGGAAGCTGGGTGTGTTTATCAGTTTGTCTTTCTGCAAGATATATACTTGTGAGTCTTTGCTTGCCACAGCTGAGAAACAACATTTCATAGATTGCTTAAACCACTGAGAGAACTGCCAACAGAAAAGTATAAGAAGATGAATCCTGTTGCTTCTGATGCATGGCCGCATTTGCAAAGGTGACATAGACATCTGTAAGGATAGAACTAATTACCAAGTTCCTATCTTCATAGAGGGTCCCTTGCTGTTTTCTTCTCTTCTTTTGTCAGCGGTCATTTGTGGAATGAAGAGGGAACCACATAACCAGCTATTGTGAATTTGCAGGCACATGCTAGTCACTGGAATGATGCTTATGACAGCAGACTTTGCAACCACATACATCATCCCAAAAGTGCAATTGATCCCAATGGTGACAAAGGAGATGGTAGGACAGCCATGTCCAAGAAACAGGAGCAAGAATTTGCAAAGGGTGATGTTGATCAAGCATGCATATATAGGGATGAGCTTGAAGAGGTTCATCTACAACTGCTGAGACATGGAGAGCCAATGTCTTGGTGGCATGAGGATGTGGAAACAGCTCATCCTAAAAAAATGATGAAACAGCTTTTGCTGGAGACTGTTACATTTCCATATGTGAACTGCATGAGACAACCTCAGGATGAGAAAGGAACGGAGGGAACTGTTAAGGTTGGACAGGAAACACTGAGGAATTCAATTCATGTAGAGATGGACGTGCATGACAAAGTTAAGCTGGGACAAGAGCTGGTGGAAGAAGAGGTTCACCAACAGTTGAGACTGCAAGAGGGTTTGGCACTGGGACGAGATTTATGTTTTACACTGGCCGATAAAGAGGGTGAAAGTGAGGGAACCATGGAGATCTCAATATCTGATGTAGAGGAAGTAGAAACAGATGGAGAGGCTGAGAGATATGAAACCCTGATGCAGAGCCAAGTGATGTCAATTGAGAAGGAGACTCAAGGTTTGAACAAGGACAGAAGTCCTCAAAATGAAGAAAAGAGTTTGCAAAAAGGACAATTGGTGAAGATAGAAGCAGTTGAGGTTAGTCAACTCCAAAATGGAAGGGGAAGAAAACAAACATCAAGAGAAATATATGACAAGTTAACTAAAATGGAAGAAGAGTTGTGGCAAGGAATAATGGTGTTAAAAGGAGGGATCCTGGATGCTGCAAAAGTATTAACTGATGCAGTGGGAGGATTCCAAGACCTTGAAAACAAATGTAAGGAACGTACACATTCAAGGAACCAAAGTCATGATTTGCTGTCCAGGAAGGTAGTGGAAAAAGGTTTTGAAGATTCAACAAAAATGGAAGAACCTATGAGAATAGAATTTGTGAAAGGCAAAATGAGCAAAGAGGAAAAACAGAAACAGAAACTACATCATGAGGCTAGGATACAAGAAGATATGGGGAGAGAGGCCTTTGTATGGAATGAATCTCTGGAAGAGTTTCAGTTACAAGTGCTAAGGTCAAAAGTAGAAGTATTGGAGATGACAGCTGAGGATGCTCAGAATTTCAAAGATACAAGAGGACAAAATATTTACTTGCAAGAAGCATCAACTACAGAATGCCAACAATCTGTACTAGACACAACAACAGAAGATGGACAAAGTCATAATGCAGCAATTCTGAGTCAAAAGTCTTTAAGGAAGGACAAAGCACTGGCTAATCTAGAGGACAAGGGAAAAGGACTAGTAGTTTCAGAGCAGAAGATTGACAAAGAATTGACACTGCACACACTTGATCCATTGGCAAATGAGGGAACTTCAGATCTAGAAGTAAGTTATTCAGCAGTGATGACAATAAAGATGCTAGATAGGACTGGGAAAATTGATGAGATGTTTCTAACAGAAGAGCCCTTGCAGGGAGCAGAATCACAAGGAATTGGACAAGAAAGAGGGTACATGATACAGAAGGCACAAGAAATCAGGAAAAGACAAGAGCTTTTCAAAACACAAGAACTCCCAGAAATGGAAGGGCAACAAGGAAGTGCAATAATGGTGTTAATACATAAGCAGGAAGGAACTGAAATAAGAGAAGAACAACACCTTATGCAGCAAATGGTCAGCAGACTAATAAAGGAGGACTATGGAGAGAAAGTGGAAGGCACTAGTAGTGGTGGTGATGAATATAGAGAAAAGATCCTGAGGAGAGAGGCACAGGGAGAGTCTATCACATTGCAAGAAAATGGATTGATGATCCTAGGAATTGCAAGAGAAACATCAGAGTGGGAGTCCATGAGCTCACACAAGAGCACAACAAAGGTGCATATGGAAAAGGTGAAAATGACCAAGACATTTGACAATGAATCAAATGATGAAGCTAGACTGGCAAAAGAAAGGACCTGCTTCTCTAGGAAAGACACATGGAAAGAGTCTGGAGAACTTGATGATGCTTCCAATAGGGGAGATCGATATTTGGGGCCACAGGGGTCAGTGGACTTTCTGGGAAAAGAAGATTTGGGGCAAAATTTAAAACTAGCAACCATGAAGGTCATTGACAAGACAGTGGTGATGATAGAGAAGTTTGTTGAGATTAGTATAAATAAACTCTTAAGAAAGAGCATACATGAAGAGGTTACAAAGTCACTGGATGTGGGCAGAACTGAGCTTTGGAATGAGAGGGTTGAAGAGACTAGAAAGACAAGAGATCCTTCCCTCCACCGAGAAGTCCCCAGGCATAGACATGAGGAGGTAGCTGAAAGAGAAGAGGTGAGAAGCCAGAGAAGAGAGGGATTGCTACAGAAGGGCAAAGAAGTGCAGATGAGAGAAGAAGCAGCTTTCGCACATCAACTTGTCTGCAAAAGAATAGAGGAGGAATTCAGAGAGAACTCTAGTAGTGTAGAGTGTTTGTCTAGAGAACGGTCCCTCAGGAAAAGGGCGGAGAAAGAGGAGTTAAAAATAGGATTGGTTGTGTTGACTCAAAAGGTGGGAGAGCACAGTAAAGGAGATGGTGAATTCTTTGCCCAAGGATATGCAAGAGAAAAGTTGCAGGAGGAATCTAGAAGCCCACAAGGGCTCGCAACAGAGATGCAGACACAAAAGTTGGAATCAACCAAGTCTATTGACAGTGCAGCACTTGAGGAAGGGGTGTCAAGAAGATGGGTATGTCATGAGGTTAGGCAGTCACAAGAAAGAATCAGGTCCTCTTGGAAAGAAAAATGGAAAGAGACTGCAGAACTTGAGGATGCTTCCATTAGTGGAGAGCAATGCATGATCCAACAGTTGTCAATGGCCCTAGCTGGAAGAGACACAGAGGTAAGGCAGAACCTTAGACTTGCAAACACTGAGATCGCCAACAAAGCAGTGTTGTGGATAGGGAATGTGGGAGAGACAAGCAGAAATCGATTCTCAATGGAGGGCATACAGAAAGAGCTTAGAAAGTCAGCAGACACAGGCAAGACTGGCACTTGGAATGAGAAGATCTTAGAGACTAAAAACATAGAAGATTCTTCCCTAAGCCAAGCAGTCTCAAGCCAACGGGTTAAGGTGACTGGAAAAGAAGAGGAGAGATGGCAGAGAACTGATTTCTTATCCAAAGATGCCATGGAGGTGATCAAGGTGTTGAGAGAGACAGTGGAAAAGAGCACAAGAAATACTTTGGTCCTTTGTGAACATTTACCAGCATGGAGGGCAAAGTCGTCATGGAAAGCAGCCAATAGACAAAAGGTTGGGGATGAAGAGGAGGGTGTTCAGGGGCAGATTCAGGCATAGTAACACTGACCATATCTTTTTGTCTACTACTGTCTACACTACCATGACTGACTAAGCTACTACAGAAAATGTTTTTCTCTTCATACATGAAAGAGTATTGGAAGTGCATCTTGGGAACTACATATAGGTGGCAATCTGTATGTGGTCATCTTCTAGTGCCTCTGACTAAGGCTAGCATTGCATGTTTTGATTGTTCAAATGTTAAGGAATCCTGGAACCGCATCTTGGGAACTGTATCAGTGAGTTGAACAATCATACACAGTCATGTTCACCAATTAACAAAGTGAAAGGTTAACATCGGATAGATGGTGCTTTTGTCTAATTATTTGGGTTGATAAGGTGCAGGGAGTACTGCATAGCAACAAAGAGCTGCCCCATAGTTCTACAGACCAAATTGAACATTCAGAAATGATGCAGCAAGTAACACAAGAAGGGCAGAAAGGGGAACAGGTGTTTCTAAGGACCAAATGGGTTGAAATTGCAGAGAAAGTACAACAGAGAATCCATGTGGAGGAAGCAATCTTAGTCAGGTCACAATGTTTTACTTAGCAGATTTTCACTTTCATAGATGACCTTAATTGGGTGAAGAGGATGCCTCTAAATGTGAGACTTTCTCTATATAGGAAGAGGGAGGCAAAGTTGTCACTACAGTTGTAAATTCATGCACTGGGCCTTATCTTTGGTTACATCTATCTGAATACACATATTTGATTTCTGGGAACTGACAACTGTAGCATGAGTTTCCTTCATGTCAGTGTTTTGTGCACCATGAACATCAATCAAGAAACAGGGTTCATCTGTACACATACTGTGGCACAGACAGAAGGGAGTATGTGTCTGGTGGAGTCTGGTTAATGTGTATTCAATGGACTAAAAGAAACACAACCAACTGTCATGCAGGGTATCAAGAGCACAGATACTTGTGCAACCCAAAGATGTAGTAGATTTTTCTTTTGCAGAGCATGAAGTCAAGTCAAGTGATCAACAAGAAGGAATAATGCAGGTATGGTGATATGGATCCCCCTCCAGATTTCTTCAATTCATAAATGTGAGGTTAGCAACTTCTTGCTCTGAAAAATATTGAATGCTGTGTGTCTTTTAACTTCAGAGTAAGAATATGATATGCATGTTCAATACCACTGTCAAAGGTGTTCAAACATGTGGATGACTGTTGTTATGATTCAAACTGCTCCTCAGTTTTTGGATTTGTCTGTGTTTTTAGGTTGGGTTTCCTCTTCTTCATGTTTGCTGATATGTTGCTGATTATTGTCAGATCTGAAATCTCTATAACCTTATTATCAGGTCATCTCTCAATTCTATTCACATTGAGTTGGATCATTAGTATGGAGAAGTTCTCTGTACTTATGAAAGACGTGCTGTAACTTCACAGCAAGAATATGGTGAGTTGAATGATGTTGTGTCTTTATCAGGAGGACCAAGGTTCCATGGCAACTAAGCAGCAGGTTACAAACCCTAGAAATGTCAATTGTGGTATGAGCCCCTGCACTTCTGAGAGGCTTCCTCTGTTGAAAACCTCTGGAAAGAGTGTGCAATTACAAGAGCAATGGGAAATTTTAGGGAGACTTGATGACAAGGGCATCCAATTGAAGGTGGAGAAAATACCACAAAATGAAGACAAAAATATCCAGTGCTTATACAGTCTTGTTGATTCATCTGAGGCCATGCAAGCTTGCCTGTGGGAAGAACCAGAGCACCAAGATGATAACTCTGCTCATCTTAATGAGACAAAGTCAGTGAAGGCTGAACAACTGGCCTTTGCATTAGAATGGATGATGACAAAAGAGGACAACGTGCGGTGTTCAACAGATACAGTTCATAACTACCAGACACAAGGTGCGATATATTATTCTAATTTGTTTTTAGGGCATGTTCCCTAATCTTTGCACAGGTTCTTTCATCATGTAACTATTATGTGGGCTGAATGGGCTGGAATTCAAGTATACAACTTCATGTGAATATGTAAATCTTATTTGGAAGTGTTACTGGCTTTCATGATGGGCATAGAGGTTATTGAGACACCTGGACATTGCGAGGCAGTAGGGGAAGATTGTTCAACTGATTTCTCCATGAGGTCCAAACAGGTTAAAAGTGAGTGCTCAGTGGATCTCCAACCTAGCTTTGAGAGAGTTACAAATTCCTCTCAAGTTGCTTTCTCAGTGCTTGATGAGCATGAGATCAAAGGGGCCTTTGCACTGCCCAGGAACAAGTTAAAGAAACAGTTCCTTAGGCAGGTTCAGCAAAGTTTGATCAAGGTGCGACAGACTATGCCATTGTCATGTATTTGGCATGAAGACTCTGATAGGTATGATACAGTGCAAACAACTGCTGCTGAGCACGTCTGTCAAGAATGCAACAAAACACTCACAACACACATTTGTGAGCCAAGCTGTGTAGATTATGCTTCAGAAAAGGTTCAAGATTTCAAAGGAGCTCAGGATACAGAAGAGGATCAGCATCAAAAAGGTGCACAATATCTTGAGGAGACAAGGGTTGCAGAGCTTGTAAGACTTCCTAGAGGACAGCGACCAAAAAGTTCATGGTGCTGGATGGTAAAACGTGAAATGAGGGAGAAGTTGTTTGTCAACCCATGTTTAAGAAAGAGGAAGAATTTCCATGGAAGGTCCTCAAGACCTAGATCCTCTCCTAGTTCTCAAGAAATTGCAACAGAAAGAATGGTTGCTGATAGAGAACCTGAATTGTGTCTGCCTCTATTGACCTATAGCATTGTGGACCACAAGACAACAAGTCTTTGTGATGAGGTTGAGAGAAGTCTGCATGAAAAGAGAATGGACAAGACTCTGCTGCAGTCACACAAGAATCAGGAAGCCACTGCAGCCCACAAGGGATCTCTGGGCAGTCTTGTATCTGGAATATCTTCTGGGAAGAAACTTGGAACAGTTCAGAAGAAATCTGATACAGGTCACATATGTGACATAGCTTCTGGATCAAAACAGAAGAAGATTTGGAAGGCTGGCACAACTTGGAAGGAATCTATTACAGCTCTTTTCTCTAGAATAGGCTTTAGAGAAGAAGAGAAGAAGAATCTTTGGAAGAAAATCGGATGTGCCTGGCCCTGTCAGAAATTTGAGATAATGAAGGGCAGCAAGGACAAACTTCCAGAGGAGAAATCTAAAAAGCAACAAAGAATATCACATGTTGATACTCAGAACTCTGAAACAGTTCTAAAGCTTTTGTCAGCAGGCTCAGGACAAGTGTCCTTTCACAGCTGGAAAAAGTTTAGACCAAAAACTAAGGGCAAGTTTGAGCAGCCTCCAGGGAAGCAATTGTCAGACTGCCATCAAAGTCTTGGTATAAAGTCCTTGAGGGTCAGTTTGAAGATGTTAAAGACATCAGCACTAGGTGAATCATTGTTGCAGGAATGGTTTGCAAAACATTGCAAGTACAAGCATTCCCATGGAATCCAACAGAATCCAGAAGGCAATGATGATGGCAGAAGCAATGATCCAGCAGATTTACAAGAAAGCAACAGTTATTGGACTCTGATATCAACTCCAAGAGACAGAAACATCTTACAGCCAGCATTACATGGAATACTGGAGGCACCAAAAACCCTGGTACAATGGACCTTTTGGGGTGTGAAGCACGTCCTCAAGTGGTTGTCTCTGCATGAGGGGCAAACAACAGGGGAGGAAATGTGCAGGAGGAATGTGCAGAGAAGTCATGGGAACCCTTTTCAAGCTGCTGTCACAATATCCTTAGGAAGTTGGATGCAACATTTTGCTGACAAGAACTTGGAGCAACAAAAGTCTAATGCTTCAATTGTGCATTGTGACATGTATCATGTAGGAAGTGCTAGAGACTCCTTGGATGATCAATTTTGTCCTAATTATCCTATCTGCAGAAAGCTCACTGCCCATAGTATCAGTTCTCACAATCCCCAAGAAACCAAGGAAGAGGAATATGCTCTTCAAAAGACACACTCACAAAGAAGTACTATGGAGCTTTGTGGAGCAGCAGCCTGTGGACAAGGTGTAGAAGGTGCAGATGATGTTTCCGCATTGTCGAGAATGAGGGCTTATGAATTTAATTGCCCACCGACAATTGATTTGAGAGGTTCAAAACCATATAATGCTGCAACTCTTTGTTGGGAGGCTGGGATTAAGGAGGAAACCATTAGTAGGCGTCTATTTCATTGGGAAACTGGTGATTCAGGACTCAGAAGCCTTGTTTTAGATGACAAAGTTGGGCAACAAGTCTTCCATGGCCAATTACATTTGCGCAAGATGGACAAAACAAAACCAAAATTTGTCACGATCAAAATTGTCAGGAAGCAATTCCTCTAATGCTGTATCAGCCTGATTAGCAGTGTTGTTTCGAAAAGTACTCTTCAGAGATTAAGGTGGTACATGTAAGGTATTGTGGCAACAACAAATTTCCAGCACAAGCCTCTGTTTGAGAGTCCATGGAGAACCCACAAGTTGTAATTGCTGCAATAGCCATATGAGTGTGTTGGAGCAGATCTGCAGCATCTGTATCATATGTGAAGAAAGCTCAATCATGACATTGAGGAGATATGGAAAGATCTTTTGCATGAGGGGTTACACAAAACACTCATATTGTGCCAGTATGTCAGACCAGAAATTTGACCACATCAACAAGGCACATTGAAGAATCATTGGAGTGTAACCAAAAAGGACAGCAAAACCTATAAGAAAAACAGAATATGAAAGTGTCGTCCAACTTCAGATTTTCAGAATACATTCCCTTCTCACAAGCTTGTTTCTGCAAATGATAACCACATTGCTGCTCACCAATCTAGAACAAAAAACTGTAAGGAACTATGTTTTCACAAAGATTTGGAAGTGGCATTTGTCCTCTCTTATATCACTTATGATTAGTCTCTCAACCCAACCCTTCCCTTCCAGATTATGCCACTCAGATGCACAATACCACTACAAACAGTTCATCAACAGCCCACACTCTCAGATGGTCTTGAGATGTATAGCACTTGGTTCCTACCACAGACTTCCAACTTACAATGTTCCCATATTGAAAGGCAAATGCAATAAAAGGCCGAGTTTATTACCCATTGCATTCTGTATGCCTATCATAACCATTAATTTTCAGTTGACCCAGAGACTCACCAAATCACTCTGGTACCAGAAGCTCAGCTCTCACCAGCCATTTTTTAAAGGATTTTGTACTTTTGAGCAGGTGGCTCTTATAAATACAATTGCAGTGCATATCTGGCAACAAAGCAAACATTGTATTGTAGGACTTCTGGCTAAACAAAATTTCAATAAATAGAAATCTGGCTTTTTGCAATTAAAAAATTTCATTACAAGTTGGTGAGACATGGAAATTACACTAGCAGAAATTGGCAAAATTTAGAAAGCATAATCTAAAATATGGCTATGGAGCCAATATATAGCTCTGTGCCAATGCACTATGTAATATAGTGCTATCTATGTGTTGAAATTTCTCAAACATGCATTAAAAAGGGCCTTTTTGATCGTTGGGTGATTGTTCACCACATGAGTTAGAACTTAGGACTTAGCAGTTAAACACACACTACACAAACATACACAATTTACATCGGACATACATATGACACAAAAGTTCAAACACAAATTACAATGTACATCTAACACACAAGCTCAAACTCAAACTTCAAAATTGGACAATAGATAATAGAACATAATGGACAATGGATAGACAATAGACCCTTCAAATAGGGGACACTCAAACATATAACACAAACCTTCGAAGTTTCTTAAACCTCAATTAAAGATCAAGACTTAAACTTAAATTAAGATTTAGAATTTCAAACTAAGACTCAACAAACTTAAAGATATGATACTTCAACCAAACTTAGATAGATAGCCTTCAAAAAACTGAAATATAAACTCAAAGAAACACACACCAACTCAAGAAGATTCAAACAAACATAAACTCTTTAACTTAAATAGACTCATAAAACATAGATATACTCACTACTCAAATAAACACATTCAAACAGACATAGAAACAAAGAATTAGATAGACTTAGTAAGACTCAAACAAATAAACCTTCAATGGTGCATTGTTGTAAAGTAGCAACATCTTCAACTTCTAATTCAACCTTAATGCTATAATTTCCTTAGCAAAAAACCACCCAACTTTGGCCAAAGACTTTCATCATCGAGACGGCCCTAAACCATTTGAATTATAATATAATTCAAACCTCACCTAGGTTTTTGCTCCTTCCAATCATCAAAGTTTGTGTCATCATATAAGAATATGTTCAAAGTGTAGAAAGTTCGGGAATATATCCCAACAATAGTGTGCAAGTGCTCATTAAGGTGGTTCTTCAATTTGATTTCATGAAAGAGAGGGTGGAAAAGGTTCTTTCATCCTCCACCAAGCCTAGCACTTGCACCACTACAATTTTTGCTAATTTGAGAAACTCAAGGAATGAATGTTGTAAAATGCAAGAAGCCTCCAAAGTGTGCCAAAGCCAAATTAAAAGATTAATTCGAATGGAGCCTCAATTACAATAGCAACGTTAGACTTCATAATCATCTTAAACACATTGGATTGTAAATCCAAAACACTTGCAAATAAAATGGATGGACAAATCCTAGCTATTTCCAAGGGAGTATTTGCCTCTAAGCTTTTGATAAGCTCTAAACGCCACTCAAAGCAATAATGGGATTTGATCAACATCAAATAGTGACTAAATTTTTTTTCAACATTGGTTTGAAGCTAGTATTTGGGATAGTAGATCCCCATGGCATCCATGAGATGAGATGCTAGAAACCTTGTCATCAATTCTCAAACCAAAGTTTCAGCCAAAGACAGAAATAGAAACATAAAAACCTGCAAAGTCTAAATACATAAACACATGCCTAGAAAATTCAAATCAAAGGATTCATGGTTGGAAATTACAAACCTAAACAAGATGCCTTAGCATTCTCCACAAGATTGTCAAAGATCTTTCAAATCACTTGGACCTTTTGCCATTGGCATCTAAACAAGTAGCCCAAAATGTGTAACTTGATGGTTCAAAACACAATTATTCTACCTTTGAAATTGAGGTATAATGAAGTTGCCCTCCATTTTAGATTTATAATGTTGTGATTGCAAACAACCAAGTCATAGAACTCTTTGAAAATGTCAAACACATATTTTGTCTTTGGATCAAAATAATGATAATACAGTTTCCTCTAGTAAATCTTGATGGTTGCAACGTAGTCACACACAAACACTTTTTTTTTTGGTGCAAAGTTGATTAAAACATGGATTATTTCCAACACAACAACACTAGGAAGCAAGCATGTGAACGTGAACATGAGCTTGTGAGCAATAACGAATATATTTGGAATATTTTGATGACAAGGACAACATATTCTTAGAAAATCCCTATGTGTCACATAGGAATGACGTGGAAAATATTTTTCCACATGTACATGGATGAAAGTAAAAAATGGATGAAATGTTTGAACATCAATGAACTTTTTCGATGATAATTGCACATAAACAAATTGTTTGGATGAAAGATTCATTAGGTTGAGATGTATGGATGAAACTAATTACAAAAAAATTATGCTAGATGAAAACCACATGTACATGGATGACATATACAAAAAACATGAAATATTTGGATGAACATGGAGCATGAATGAACTTTTGGATGATAATTTGAAATAGACGAATTGTTTCGATGAAATTTTTAATTAATTGCATTATGGATGAAAGTAGCTCCAAAACAGTTATGATGAATGGAAATTAATAGACTCACATAATTTTCATGTCCAACATCATTTGAAAAAAAAATGTCAAAAGTGAAACTCAAAGGAGCTACATTACAATGCAAAAAGGTGAAACAATAACTTGTGTAAATTAAGTGAAGTCACACAGTAAATGAAAGGTAGGATGTCCACATAATGATGGCATGGGAAAATGCTTGAAAAATTAGTTAATAGTGCACTACACACATCATGCTAAAGAATATTTTTACTTTTGTTGCAGAATGTATTCCATAAGAATAAAACCCATAAAAGTTTTATTTAACAATTATCTAATGATACTACAACCTAATTTACCTCTAAGACTTTGGCACGATCTAATAATCTATGAACTTCATTCCAACTCAAAAATGGATAATGGATAAATGGTTCTTTGATCCCAATGTACATGGCATATTGCAAAATGTAATACACATGCTTACATGGCACCCACGGCCCCTACTTGCCAAGAGACCCAAACATCATGGAAGAAAAATTCATGCAACTACAAGCCAGATAATCAATAATCGTTACCTCATATTGTTTACGATTTTTTGGTGGTCTTGAAAGGAGGTGGTAAATCCATCCATATCCTAGAAGAGGAATGTTTGAAGGACTTAATAGTGTGTTTTCAAAAATTCATCCCACCTCCCATTTGTTTTCTTTTAGAATGGATAGTTTGAACATGCCAGGACATTGAATTTTCTTCCCATTCCTTGTTTTGGGCCAAGCACCTAGATCCAATGGCTTATAGACATGGGCAAAAGGATCATTGCCAAAGTGATTCTGAAGGGCATATGCTAAAGCCTAATTCACATGTGCAAAATTGTCAACTCCAACCAAATTGACAAGGAGGCATCTTGGCTTCTTCAAAAGCAAGAAATTAACCTCCTCAATGCCACCACCTCAATTTGAGTGCAATATATCTTCGCTTGCACAAGCCATAAGGAAAGGAAGGTTGGCCTATTGAGTCCATATTTCCTACTTGTCCTTCCCACACAATGCAAAAGGTCGTCATGACAAAACCAAAACTTATGTAGCTCAATTGATACACCTTTGGTTATAGACCAGTAACCAACATAACATGGAGCAAAAACACTACAATCTATTTGTTTTAAAATGATTATGACTTTGTAGTAATGTTCACACAACGCAAAAGGTCGTCATGACAAAACCAAAATGTATGTAACTCAATTGATACACCTTTGGTTGTAGACCAATAACCAACATAACACAAAGTAGGAATACCACAATCTATTTGTTTTGAAATGATTATAACTTTACTGTAATATTTTGTGTCTTTTTACAACATTAAGCAACAATTGCTTGACTTCAGGGGACATTGTTCAATCTGCCAAATGCAATCCCATGTGAGCCCTACCGACATAATCGTGCGCGATAGTTTCAATTTTCAAGAATTGCATCATGGATATTGGTGTGTGATAAGGTTATTAAAGGTTTTTGGAGATTTCATGTTAAAATGAAGAATGATGGGTGCACATGGGTTGCATGGGTGGGTTATTTTTTATTCAAAATTTGATTATTTTCTTCAACAAAAATTGGTAATCTTATTTTAGAACTTAAATTGCATGATCATGGGTGAAAATTCTTTAGAGGGTTGGGGTTAGAAGCAAATAACAAAATTTGTAATGTTCAACAAAACATGGGTCTTGTTCTAGTATTTAGTGGATAATTACATAAGTAAGGATGATTTGAAATTCTTGAAACAATTAAAGGGTGTCAATCAAAAGTCCAATGGAGATAGAATAATCTTCAAGCATTATAAGCATGTAGGATTAATTTGACACAACATAACAATTCAAGTGAATAGGGTGATAAAGTGTTAATTACAACATGGATTTTACGATGAACAAAAAATTTATTCAAGTTATGGATAAATTAAAGAAGAGTTACAAATACCTATTGAGTCTTACGTTATGCCACAATGGTAGTTCATAACTGTAGGAAATCTAAGATGTGTTGAATGGTGCGAATTAAGTAATCTGCCTTGTTGTTAGGAGGTAGTCAACAAATCAGACCATGTAACCAACAATAATGTCCAATGTTGGGAATTGAAGACCATGCAAAAATCAAAGCATCTTCAATTTCCTAAAAACCTTTGTAAACAATTTCATATTCATCATTAAAAGTAGGGTCGACTTGTAACAAAATCACCAAGGTATGAAAGTTTGAAAAAAATCAATAATACCAAATTTTAGGGGGTTCAATTTCAAGAAGAGGGCGCACCTTTTGTAGTTTGGGATCTTCATCACAATGGTGTTGGGTCAGTGTCAAATTTAGGGACAATTTTCAAGGCAGTTTTTTGTTCATTTATGCGGTTTGAGGCCCGTAAGATGTACTCATGCACAACACCATGAATTCAAAGAAAGGCAAAAATCTTCGATCAAAATCGACTTAGTGATGAATGTGTGGAAAACTGAGTATCTTGATATGCATGTATAATTTATAAGTTAAGGAAAATGAAGGAAAGATGCAAAGTAATGGTCTAAAACCATGGTAATCAAAACCGTCTCTGTTTTGATTGAAAAAAACTCTTATAGGTGTTATAAACTATTAATCTATATGATATGCATTCACATTCCTATTTATGGCAACACCATTTTCCACTTGTTCATATATTATAACTTGATTTAATTGTTTGCTTAAACTTTTATTTTCCATTTCTCCACGTTCTAATTCAAATTTGAACAAACTTTTGCATTAGAACAAAATCCTCACAATTATTTACTCTGCTTAAATTTGCTTTTTGAACAAAAATTTATCATCAAGATTTGGAAAAAATGCAAAAAATGAAAACTATTTAGTTCACCGTCAATTTTTAAAAACAAAAATTCCAACAACAAAAGATAAATAACACTTTTGAATTTTAGTTTGAATTCAGGCCCTAGGATGGTCACCAAATGGTAAATACACAATTCCTATTCTATATTCTAATTTAAATCTAGATTAAAACATGTCATGAAACTACTATTAATAAATTTTGCTCATTCAGATCTATTCATATCTAGGTTTAAAGTTTTTATCCAATCATGAAAGTATGATAACAACATCAAAACAACAAATTTGGCTATGGAAATGAAGTTTTTCCAGAAAACAATATTGTTACATACTTTCATAAAAATTCAATGTTCTACAATGAATTCCATGTCTCGCAAACACGATCATCTTAAAATAGTCCTATGATAAATTCAAATTCAAATGGTGATAAAAACTATGTAAACTAGCTAGGAAATCCTAGAAAAGAAACTAGGTAAGTAAATATTGACAAACTATTTATAATGAGTAATTACTACCTTAATAGAAGCTTTTTGTACATGCCTTCCTTCCCCAAAATTTTGTCAAGAAGTTGTTGACAATGAACTTAATTATGTTGAGCAACCATGCAAAACATTCAATTTTTCATTATGAAGGAGTTTTAAATCAAAGCTACACATTAGATCTTTGCAATAGTTGTGGTCAGTAACATAAATTATTGGTGAGAGTTTTTTTAATTTTTTAGATAAGCATGGTGGCTTTTAAACCTTAAATCCTTGTTCCATGTTTTTGTTAATGTATTTGAACATTAACATGTACTTGGCTATGATCAAGGTTTCACATTGTCTCAAGATCACCATTATTTGTGTTTAGTAGGCAACTACGATCATCAAATTGTTTGGTTTTGTTTTCAAGTAGGATTGACTATAGTCTAATATTCATACATCTTGAAATGCATTTCTATTATTGACTTTGACACAATTGACCATGGATATTTAGGCACAAGGTTGAAGACAAATGTAGCATGGATTTCATTATTTTCATCAGGCATTTACCATTAACATGATCTCGTGGTTATTAAACAAGTATTTCAATTTGTAATCATTCAGCACTTTGCACGGCTTGAGATTGACCATTCAAGTTATGATTGATGTTGGGACCAAGAATAATCCCTATGAGGTACTTATCACATCTATAAAACAAATTTCTTGATAAACTTCAACAAAAGAAATTCCTCGACCTTCCCTTGTTCTCCACTTGCATTATTTTTGCTAGGGAAATGTTGTAACATCAAATATAACTATTGCCATTAGGAATGGGTGTGAGGTTGGAAAGATCTAAACCTTATTAACTATTATACAACACCCAAAACAATGTTTTGACAATGCAAAATAATTGCAAATCTTTGCAAATTCATGGTTCAAATGCCCTAATTTGATGTGAAGGTTGTAGATGATGCACTCCCAACTCCTTGCAAGACTCAAAAGTGAATCCAAGTACAAAACAACGAAAGGGGAAGAAGTTGGGGCACGTTCTTTAGCTCACAACACTTTGAGGGGTAAAGGGGCGTCTTGGAGCTCCGGGATGGGACGAGGAAGAGTTGACAAGCTTCACTCACTCACACGGGCCTGCACACAACCCACACAAGGTGGTTAGTGCATACTTGGAGCACCTTTGGTGCTAGGACGAACCACGGGCGACACGAACACACAAGACTCACCACGGCTCGGACTTGGGGGAAGCCATCACCTTCCCCCTTATACTATACTTTGCACCTCTCCACAGGGCCTACATCCAAATGGCTTTTCTCTCCCGAGACTCTTAAGTGGGAGTCCTAAAATCGCACCAACGGGGACTCCCGCAACTTTGGAGCCCCATAACCTTGCAAGCAGACCTCGGATCAAGGTTCTGTTTAAAGTAAAGTTGTAGCTCTCGTCGAGAGCTTTCCAACGGTATGTCGCACGTTGTCTGCAGCTAAGTAAATTGAATCGATTCCAGATTTTTTATGATCGGGAGTCAAATTGGCAGTTTGGTTTTGTGCAGGTCCATATGAGTGAGTGATTACTTGTCATTTTTCCTAGTCCCATCCCAGAGCTCTAACATGCCCCTCTACCCCCAAAGTGTTACGAGCCAGGAAATGTGCCCCCAACTCTTTGCTTTTCCGTTATTTTCACTTCAGACTCACATTTGAGTCTATCAAGGAGCTTGGGAGTGTGTCAATTTGACTACTCTGGGATGTGTCATTCATGTTTCATTGATAAATACTAGCTAGTGTACCTCATGCTCCATCCATAATACTAGCTCCAAATATATGTGGTGTGGAACCATGGATGGGCTAAGGGGAATCAATTGACAAATAATAACTTTTTTTTTATTGCCTACAAGTTGTTTCCTACAAAAGGGGTTAATTCACAATGTGAGGAAAAGGATTTTGTTGAAAAATACAAGTGAGACCATCCATATTTATTCCATTATTACGTGGAATCTTATTTTAATAATGCATTTTAATTATTAACAATTTACTAATGTACACAAAGAAAATAGTGTAATAAATATGCTTTGACAGGTCTCAATGTTTTTAATTGGTCAATCATAAGATTGATCTAGGTGGTTTACTAATAATGATCCCCCACCCAACTATAATCGCAATCACAATCTCATCAATGGGGCTACAAAAAGGTAGATAAACCTTTGACTTGAAAAATATTTTTGTAGGATCACATATTGAAGTATCATTTTTTAGGATCACATACTAAGCATCATTAGAGATGTTTTGAAAAGAAATGCATGTTGACGAAATTTCGCGTGAAAGAAAACACTACCTAAATGAGGAAGTGGGATATTCACACAACTCACTACATTTGAACCTGGGTATATTGAATCCTTCTCCAATATTGGGTTCAAAATGTTTATGATGGGCTAGAACCAAGTAACCAGCCTTATTTCTATAGGCGAAATGTCTCTTAGAAAAGAAATAGAATACAAAAAATGTGAAAATGGAGTAATTTTGGATGATTTCCATCACTTGAAGTTGAAAAAAAATATTGAGAATTTCCATATCTGTATATATTTTTTCAGTGCCTAGCCATGAATATAACAAATTCATAGATGAATTATTCTTCATACCTAGTTTATAGCCAAATTTAACTTAATCTTCATATAGATGATCGCCATTTAGGTTACATTGAATTTTTTTTTAAATAACCCTGGACCCAACCATCCCTGCTTTTACAACTAGACCTTGTCCTGTGTAATTGGAAATGCATTATCAAGGTAATACAAATGTTACATTGCTCTAATTTAACATGAGTGGTATTTGCCCCAATGTATAAAACTAGGTTTAACGGCATCAAGTCAAAGAACTTATAGCCTAGGTGCATGAGGAACATAAGGGAGCCCTGAAAGGACCCACTATGATCTAAGTGGGAATAATGTGGGATGTATTGGGAACAAGATGTAAATGGAAAATCCATACCTAAGACCCCAAATGCCCCAAAAATTTGGGGCCCTTTCAATGTGTGTTGCGCCTACTCATAAATTGTATTGGGATTTTGTTTACCTTTGCCTGTTAAAAAAAAGTATGTATCAATGCAAGATTTGGGGATAAAATCTTTGTTCCATTTGGACCAAGTGGAGGTGACAGTTGTGCATGAACATCTAAAGCAATGTCGTAGAATTGCTTCCATTGGAGAAAGATATTCTAGACTATCAAATGGAAGTTTTAACTTGAACCTCCTTTCGATTACCAGAACCCTTACAAATGGGTTAGAAAAAAATGTTTGTTTAGGGAATCGAAAAAAGACCATGGGGTGGGGTGGGATGGCACCCAAATTTTGACTTAGGCTTGGGGTAGAACCTAAAACACTTACAAGCTCCCAAAAGGCCATGAAAGTGGGTAGGGAAATGCAATTTTTTTTTTGCTTGGGCTGGAGGTAAAAATCAAATTATTCTATGTGCTAGACACAAGACATGGGGTATTAGCTTGGGTTGGGATAAGAAATTAAATTATTATATGTGTTAAACACAAGACATAGGGTATGGGGTTGGGTTAGGGTAAGAAATAAAATATTTTATCTTTCATGGATGTTAGGAAGTAGAATATCAACATGTGTTTGAGGTAAAATATTAGAACGTTATATGTCTTAGGACCTCAAAACATGGATTATTAGCTTGGGCCTAATGTAAGAATTAAAATATTCTACGTCAAAGGACCTAGAGCAATCTAAGGTACATTTTGACCTAGGCCTTATGTAACATGTCGTCAATTTTGGTCCAAAAACCAGATGGCCCATGGTCAAATTATTATGGTGGCATGGGCATTGGGCCACCACATCATAGGCAAAGGCATTGGTGCTTGCCCTCAAGTACCCTAGGGTTATATTGCCCAAAACTAGTTTTCTTTCAATTGCCCACAAATTATTCATAAAATTTATTCAGGTTCATTACCCAAACATTGATTTTTTGTCTCCTTTGGGATTCGGGGTAAGGCGAAATGGGTTTTGGGGTTGGGCGCGCGCG
>Ga0209208_10000713_pt1 | contig 44722 bp, 36 predicted proteins | sample S1TSphfallax_3_FD_187694 | JGI IMG/M metagenome (GOLD analysis project Ga0209208, IMG submission 187694) | Host-associated microbial communities from peat moss isolated from Minnesota, USA - S1T2_Fd - Sphagnum fallax MG (SPAdes) (version 2) | ecosystem: Host-associated > Plants > Peat moss >...
TGTAGCGATGGGCCAATCAAAGTGTCCTTGCTTTTTTTCTTTTTTTTTTGGGAGATATCCCACAACTAATACTGTAATAAAAATGCAGGCTCATTGGTTATTAAATTATTTTTGAATTTTCCAAAATTTTATATATTTTTTTGAAATTCCCAAATTTAAAGAAATTATTAGGGAGAGAAAAACATTTATTGGTGGACATTCAAAAACTTCTTGCCTCATGTTAGTCCACCATTGCAAAACAAGCATTCAATAATTGATAACATTTCCTTATTCTATAATTTTGTGAAACATTGTATTTCCCTGTTTTTGCAAAAAGAAGCAATTTTTTTTTTGTAAAAGGTTTGATTATGTTAAAAGTTCAAGTAGAGAAAACTTGCCAAAGACATTACCTAGTTTTATTGAAAAAAAATTATTTAAATTTTTCACTATTGAAATGGACTTTGAAAAGGTTTGTACAAATTTTGTGTGAAATTTGGTTTTCACATGTTTGTACAAAAATTGTATGAATTTCATGTTATGGTTAATATGAACAATATTTGTAAATATTCAATATCTTACACATTCAAATAGATGAAACATTTTTTTATAAAACATACATGAATGTTAAAGTTCAATTAATACACGAAACTTGCATAATTTTATGCAAAATTACATCACAATAATTACAAATAATAAATTTAAATGTAAATCTTATGTACTTCACATGAAAACATCATAAGTTTAAAAAACCATATCATTTGTATAGAAATAATAATTTTTTTTTTGTGTGTCATTTTTACATTTCAAATCCCATGAATTTTGCATCGACACATTGTTTAATGAATCTTGCATGAATTCTATTGAAATTTCACAATATTGGACGTTTGTGATGAATATGCAACTTGAAAATAACCTAATTTTTTATTATTTTGAATCATAAATATTTCAAATTGAATTGAGATGTTAAAAAACAAAAGAAAAACAAATCTTATCAATGCAACTTATGCAAAAACATCAATGTTTTTCCATCCCGACCTCATTTTGGTTTTGGTTAGGAGAAATCAATTGTTGTAAAAACCATTTTGATTATTTTAAAATGTGTGAGCGAGATTATAGGATTTCATGAAGTGTGACAAGATGTGTAAAAATTTTAAAAATTCATCATCATAATATACAATGAAATAATGTTTTTCTAGAAGATTGAAATTTTTGGATTTGAAACATTTAAAATTTCAACGCAATTTTGAAGTGGTTGCATAATAAGATATTTGGAATTATTTTACATGAAAAGTTTAAAATAAACAAAAATTAATTGATGGATCATTTCATTTTTTGGTGTGTTTCATTTTTTTTTCTTCCATCTTAAAAGTGTGCAACTTGTTCATGACATGATCTTGTCTTTAACATAAAGATAGAATATGGCCATTGCCTTGTCTTTTTGGTCCTAGAGTGCACAAATTTTGCTTTGGTTGGAGGTCATTGTGCTACCATGGAAGAAAATGAAAATGATGTTGTTGCAATTGCCTTAATTGTTGTAGTTATTCTAGTTGCTCCAACCGTAGTTGCAGTTGTTCCACTTGCAATATCACATCCCAAAGCTTTTCTCTTCTAAAAATCATTTTCATTTTGACCTTCCAAATAATGTAATTTTCTAAGCCTTCTAGCTTGTTGGAGTGAGCTAAGGAAAAAGAAAATTTTCCTACCATCTTATCAAAATAATGTCAATTGCCTAACATTAGTGTGCATAATAAACTTATAGACTCTAGCGAAATCAAAGGAAAAATCAAACACTTTAGATATCAATGTATGTAGTTTGATAACAAATTGTGCTTTTTAGCTTTCAACACTCTATTAAAAAACCTAGCTCTAATATTGTGATCATAATTATATTATTTTAAAATAATTGCAAAGAAGTGTTACAAAAGATTGTTTGAATTGAGGTCTAGGAACAACTTAAATACTAATTAATAAACCTATGATCAACTAAACATGATAATGGTCACTAGAGATCTCAGATGGGCATGACAATGATCATGGAGATCTCATATGGCCATCCCAAAAGAATTTTGTTGTAGATGATGATTACTAGGGTTCTCACCAATGAGACTTCGATCATGTATCTTGATTATTGAAGAATCACCAAACGTGATTCAGCCATGCAAAAATACAATTAAAGAAATTATTAAATATTTTTAAAGTCTAAAAAATAAAATCAAGAAGGTAGGAGTAATTTTCTTCAATTATACATAATATAAAGTAGACTAACAAGTGAAAGGACATTAAACTTAATATTTGATCTAGTTATGTGCAACTAAAATAATTTACTTTTATCATACATGTAAGACCAATTCTATAGTTGGAGAGGTGATGATGATGAGTAGATAGTTCGGTAGGTGTCTACAATTATAGATTGTACCCAAATTTTTTTATTATTAAATTTAAAAACTAAATATATGGATTTGGATAGAAAATAACTTTAAAATGGAAATAATATTTTTGTACTTTGTCATTTTTATAAAAAAATTATATTTTCATATTTCTCACGTGCTCCAAAAAATCATATTAGGTTTTTGTTAGTCTTGTTTTCCATGTTAAGTTTTATCAATAAGATGAACATTTTTGAGTTCTTTAAACTTGACATTTAAGGACTTGCAGTATTACAAGCCTTGCAAATGTAGAATGCTTCAATGACTATCCTTAGTCTAAGGAAAAGATTCATTACACATTAACATCCTCAGAATTCTGTCAATTTAAAAATCTCTTGGGAGTTATAAATGTTATGCTTAGGCTCTTAGGAGCTTTGATCTGCCAAATTTGCAATGTTAGAGTTTAGATATGTGGTGTAAACCTACTCTCTTTATTCAATTTATGAATTTGTGCAATTTAGGTACACTATAAGACATCTAGAATGGATTTTCAGTAAATGGTTTTGAGAACTTTGCATCAATTTCCTTTGTACATCCACAATGAAGGAAATGTGTTCCCTTCATAGAAGTGTTGTGAAAGAACAAGGATCTTTGGGACAAGTGGAGGATGTAATTATATGATGAGCTATGCATATGATGAGGCTAGCCTTCGCATTTTTGGTGGCAAAGACAATGTCACATGCTTTGGTGCCCAAATAACCTTTTGATGCGTTGAAAATTCTTTTGGGGCCAAACCACAAGCTAGAATGGCACATGTGTTCTCATCAAGGTGCCCTATGATAGTGTGCTAGTATACAACCTTTTATCATGAAACATATTAAGAGTTGCTCATGCTTTTTCTGGCAGATCTCCTAAGATTAAGGCCTCTCTCAAGTGCCTAATTTGGATTGGAACATCATCTATTTTGCGAGGTAGATAGATGCATTTTGTCTTACGTCGTCTCTTTCAAGATTGTCTCTAAACCACAGTCACCATGAACATTGTGAAGACCTTGTCACAAAAATATCTCTTCTCTAAACACATCTTCTAGTTCAGATAACAGTGTTGCATCTTCCTTCAGAAAAAAGAATATAGAATTTGTTTCCATGTCCTTCGCTTGAAATCATTGTCTACAAACGGGCAACACTAAAAACTCTCAGCAGGCAGATCAAATTGTCCAACACATTAGTTGCACTTGCAAGATTGGGTACTACAAGTATTTGGAGCTGAACTCTGAATATAGCTATGATTGGCAGTGTCAGCAGTGATGCTGTGGGCGACTTTTTCAACTGTATTTTGTAGCCCTTTTCTTGGACTGTGTGTTGCTATGGTGTGATGTATGGGTGTGGTATCACATTTGTAGCAAAGTGTGTTTTGGTTGGGAGTCTTATTTGTTGAATTTGACTTTCACAAGAGAAAATGACCACAGTCTGGCTGTTGTCAAATTCTCAAATTTGTCGTTGAAGTTCCTCACACAAGGTGGTTTTGCAGGGCATTTCATCAGTAGACTATGATGCAAACTTGGCGGGTTCCAAGGCTGGGTCAAATTCATGGTAATGGAGGTGGCAATTGCTCAAGCTTGTGACACCACTTGCCAGCAAGGAGCCTTTATGGCAAGCAATGCGTCTATTTATGTAACTCCTTATTGCTGATAGTTTTGGTAACTTCCAATTTCCTATTGGGAACTAACACAAATTATGGGGAGTCATGTAAGCTGGTCCCTGCTAAGTTGAAGGTCTGTTGAGTGCTGCTAGCTAACGTCATGACTTAGTCTTCTTGCCTGTTCTTTCCAGAAGTGCAAGAGAGTCTGGATACAGATTGTTTGTATAATAATGGGTTTGCAAAAAAAATTGTGCTCATTATTATACGCTCATCTATACTGTCAGGAGCTGATGCCATCACTGGGGAGTTATGGAAGCTTGTCACCACTAGATGAAGGCACTGCTCTGAAACATTAAGGTCTGGGGCACCAGATTGTGTCATTTTCTTGACCATATTATATGACATAATCTTCCAGTGACAATCATTACACTTGTAATAGTGACCAAAATCTTTGTTGAACATTCATTTTTCAAAGAATTGTTGGCCTTGGCCTCCTTTATGTTGGGGTGTTGCCAAGCTCACCCGAATGCATTTGCCTGGTGCCTTACCCAACATAACCAATGGTCCAGAGGTTCTCAAGCTTCTGATTCGTCCTCAATGAGCGGCATTCACCAAACATAACCTCTTGCCCTCCCTTTCCTGTGCATGCAATCATCTCGTCATGATGTCGGATATGAGTTTTTGTCCATTGACAAGAGGGTAACACGACTTTTCATCCATTGACAGGAGGGTTATGCCATCACTCTCAAACACTGAATCATGATAATTTATGTCAAGTAACCAGCTTGGGGGTTGTTGGTCACCAGAAATACCTTCAGCATGGGATGGGGAGGCCATCGGTCACTGAAAATGCCTTTGGTGCAAGCACTCCTGCACTAAAGGTATTTTCTGGTAACCAACAACCTTGAGCTGATGACCTGGTCCATAATGGGCAAGGGCTCTGCCATTCCATAGTACTTTATGAGTGCCACTCAGATTGATTTACTATGGGATGGACAAGCCCCCGACCATTATGTTGGGTGAGGTGCTGCGCGAGTCCTTTTGGGTGAGCTTGGTGATGCACCCAACATAATGGGCAAAGTTGAGACCATTCCATGACATTGAGGTCTGGGGTGCCAGATTCAACAATTTAAAACAAAATGCACGCTCAACAGAGATTTTGAGCCATAGAAGCTGGAAGATGGCAACTAAACCTTGTGACAGAAAACAAGACTTAAGTGGATTTGTAACGAAGGACCACCGGAACATGAAGAAGATTACCACCATTCTTACACAAAAGTTGTTGGCATTTGGGAGGAATGCAGGAATGGAATGAATGGCATGAAGCTGCCATTTGGATTGCTTTTGACGTGACCAAAAACTGTTGACCTACATGCAGAACTCTCAAAACAGAACGCCACAAGAGATTCCAAGTTAGAGAAGGGATATATTGCATTCTTGCCTGCCAGCAATTTGAGACTGTGAAACCAGCAAGAACAGAACAGCCACAAGAGATTCCAAGTTGAAGAAGGCATATGGCATTCTTGCTACCAATTTCAGATTCGGCCTTTTGCAATATCGAGTTCTATTTGTCGACTCTCAGAGAGTAGGTACCGTCTCTGCAAACTTCTGAACGTTTTCCGTCTCAACGACTGTAGAACCGCCAGTCCTGTGGGGACGGAGAGGCGCGATATCTCGTGTCGTCGTGGACGGCGAGTAGCGATGTGGCCCCAGGACGCCACGGTCACCGGATCATTCCCCGCCGCGTGCGCTCATTCCGCTGCGACACTTCTCGAACAGAGAGAACGTGATCAAAGCTAGAAACAAACTGTAAGTATAACTCAAACATCTTCTACATGCTTGCAATTTGCTCGGCCATTGTGATTGAACCAGCAGTGGTTGTCTTCCGTGTGTATGAGGCTGTCGAGAGTGTGCTCGACCTGTTGGATTTGAAGCTTTTGAGGTTCAAGGGTTGGAGTTCTGTTGTTTCTAGAGTTCTTGATCGCAATCTCGATCGATCGATCGATCGAGAGAGAGAGAGAGAGAGAGCAAGAGAGGTTGGTGTTTGTGTCGGTGTTGGGGGGGGGGATGGCGACGGACACGGGAGCGATGGCGTGGAAGGGGTTTGGTAAAATGATGACGGCCTCCAAGAGTGGGATGGCGGCGCTCTCCAGTGGACTCAACAAGATGAAGAAGAGCTACGCCACCAAGCACGAGGCCGATGTGGTCTCAGGATTGAAGAACAGGGGCGTGCATCCCCGAGAGCTTCTCTTCGCAGGTGAGGATTTCCAACTTGCAAACGAGATCTAGTCTGAGGCTCTGGAGATGTTTGTTGTCTGAACAAGTTTTTGTGGTTCATTCAGAGCTCTCTAAAAATACCCTTGGTTCTCTCGAGTCAAGTGCACTAATGGATGTTCTACATAATGTCAAGAAGAACCAGCAGCAGATTGCACAGGGTTGATATGAACTGGCACTGAACAGATTGTCCAAAGGGATCCTTGTTTGTCACAGGAACAACAGATAGTCAGTCAGCATCTCATCATCACAGCTTGCTGATCCTTTGTTTTCTTTACTCTATGAATCTCTTTTCAAACTGACATGTTCTCACAGATGATGACAAAGAGGATTTGTGACGTTCATGGTAGGATGGCTCATGTTGCTCCAATTCAGCATTTGCAAGGATGCAGAAAAGCATAGGTTATTGATTGATTAGAGGGCTGTTGTTGACCTTTATGAGTACATGTCATGCATGTAGCAGTGTTTGAACCCCACAAATATAACACTGTGCTCATAGGGTTTGATGCTCAAGAAGTAGACATGTGAAACTGGGCATGTTGATTCACTCAAAGGGTTTAAGAGCAGTTTGAGAATTGAGTGGTGTAGATCTTGGGGGTAATTGAGAACTGGGTGGCAGTAGCAGGACTGTACAGAACTTAGGACTTGTCAAATTTGTATGAATATTCATTGTCATTTGTTCATATGGCTGCATCTTGTGTGGGTAATATTTTATGGTGTGGATTGCAAGTTGTTGAGGCACTTACATTTGTGAGTGTGGTGGATGGCAGCAATGCAAAGACTGGACTATCTGTCACTGGCAGGCTACAACAGTGAAATCACTGCTGTCTCCCAACAAGCTGCAAAAAGACTGGTACGTTGTGGAGATCATTTGCATGAGGTTATTGTAAGGGTAGAGATTGATTTATCTCCAAGTTCTCACTTCTATAAGGCAAGTCTTTGCAAAATGGTAGACTGGAAAGACAATAGCCTCCAGTTTATGACTAGTTTCTGAGTGTGAACATGCCTGATTGTCTTTTCAAGTTCTCTGCGCAGGGTTGCTTAAGCAGTAGTATTGGGATTCTAAGCTCTATGTACTGAATGTGCACAGACGGATGTGGAGAAGAGTAGTGTTCCTCTGGATGCAGTTATAGTGTTGGGAGGTGCAATGAGTGAGGAATCAATGAAGTATGGAGATTTTCAAAAGGGCTCCATTCTACAGGGTCTGCAAGAATACATGAACATGTCAAAGATGGGAAAGGATCATTATGACCGTGATTCTTTGGTGCATGACCTTTACTATGCAATACTCATCTGTTCAGAGGTCTGGCTTTCATTGTCTCTGCCTCCTGGACTTGCCTCATTGTGGGATGCTGAATTGTGCATGGTACCGACCCTGATAATTCTTGAAGTTAATTTGTGGGTAACTTTGCAGGAGTATGGAGGAAATTGGCAAGAATTTGAAAGAATGTGCAGAGAACTTGTGGGACAAGTAGTGAAAATAGGCTATGAGACATCAGGCCAATATAGTGATACACAGTAAGTCACAATTTGTTTACTCACCCTTGTTCCTGCCAAAAGTTTGGGACTTTATGTTTCCAAGATGCATTTCCGCTTATAAGCTGTACTGCATGAACAATATTGTTGGGTATATTGTTCCTGGCAACCATAGACTTGCATCCTATGCATTCTGCAGATCTTTTTGCAACTAAAAGAAATTGGACATTGACACGAGTGAATCTGTTGACAATTTACGACCTCCCTTTCACTTCAATTTTTCATATGCATAGAGGTTAACAATTGATAACTCTGAGACTGACTGAGACTGACTGACTGTGAATTTGGAATGATGAGTTTGACTCCTATGCATCACTGTGGTTGTGGAGAACAGGCTGAAGGCTGCAAAATCTATCTTCACATTTGCGTCAGCAATCAAGCTTGCAGCACAACAAGAAGAGCAGAAACAACAAAAGTCACTGAGAGAGGCTGAAGCTTTGATTCAGAGGGAACAAGAAAAGCGAAGGCCACTCAGTACAACTTCTATGCAGATCCAACAGCAATCCATCAGGGAAACATGATGTACAAGTGGAATATGTGCCCGGTGTGTTTATTCTAGGGAAAGCCTTCTAAGTTTTCTCTCAGTGTATACACATTTAAAGAGACTTTTGTGATGCAAAAAACTGTGAATAAGGGTGGTCGATCTTTTATCTTACCACAAGGGCATTTGTCTGAATTGGGTCTCCTCTCCTACCTTCATTGAGTTGCATCTCATATGTTTTGCTAGTCCCAGATCAGGTTTGGAGTGATATGTTCAGTACTTGAGGAGGCAAGGTACTTCTGCTACCAAGCTTTCTAGTTTGATTCTTGCTATATTTGTGGTCTCATTGGAAATATATGGCCAACATCAATGGAATTAGGCAAAAGTAAAAGATTATGTAGAAATGTTTAGTGTGAGTAAGTTGTTTACTATTACATTATGGTTTCTGGGTTGCTGCTCATTGAGCACAGCTTGGATGTGTCCTGGCTTTAAATAGTTGTATTGAAAGTTCATGTATTATTGTGGCACCTTGTAGCTATACAAGATATAATGCCATTTAATCAAAGCAAATACCCATCTAGTAAAACAGTTCGCTATTATGTAAGATAAACACTGAGGTTTATGGACTGTGGTGATGAAATCTGTTCCAAGGACTACTAACCACTGTAACCAGCTCTAGGTGCTGACATGCACACGAGTCTCTTCCTGATTCAACCTCCATGCTGCAGTTATATCACATATTGAAGTATTTCAGGCTGTGTATGGAGGAAAGGCAATCCACATCCATTGAGCAGGTCATGAATGTAAGGCTTGCTGGTTATGTCTGGTAATTGGCAAGAGGTTGCTGGTTGCGGGATATAGTCTTGGTGCTCTTGCACCTTGATGAATCCCAGCAACCAGCACCCTCTAGCTGTTTACTCTATATTGTCACAGAACTTGTGTTGGGAACTGGTCCAGTTTTGCTGGTTACCTAGTGCTTGTTGCAGTGAACAGCAGAAACTCTCGGTTGAGAAACACTAAACAGGTGCAGCAAATTCAAATTGGACTTACAGCATCCTCTTGGTTACCTGGTCCTGTCACAGAACTCCTGTTGTGTAGTAAACAACATTCACTGTGGCCCTCTAGGTTGACAAGCACTAACGAGGTGCAGCAAATTTAAACTGGAGACAGAGTTAATGCTGGTAGAGGACAAGGTCCCTAACACAAAACACTTCCCTAAATTTCAGTGATGAGAAATTTTGAGGAATTGGTATATATGGGTGATAGTGCATAATCTTTTTTACAATTGTCCTTGGAATAGATTTTGCATAATTTTTTATATAATTTTCCATAGACAATGTCATAGACAATTCCAAAAATAACTACCTCATTTCTAAATTTATCTACCTCACCTTTTTCTTAATCATTACCTTTTATCTTTATAATTATCTCACTCCTTTTCTCTCTCCCCTCCAGCATGGATATGAAAAGACAAATTAATGTGTACCTTTTCATGTCCATGATATTTACATTAATTCAAATTAAATTGGACATTGATATAAATGATGATGAATTATTGAAAACCACATGAGAAAGTAAGGGGAAAAAAAATTGTTGATTGTAATTGGTTTTGCAAAACAGCAGGGAGTCCAAGTTTTTTAATGTGACTTATGTTAAAATTAACTAATTTTTATGCTATGTAAAATTGAATGTCTTTCAATGAAGGAGATGAGGTCAAGTGATTTAGGATTCATCCTTGGGGAAAATGAACAAATTGGAAATCATTTCATTGCTTATTCATCTTTTCAAGCTTTCAGTGATCAACTTTCTCAGATGTCAACTTGCATAAAATGCTTTGAAATTTTTGGAAAATTGGACAATGGATGAAAATGGGATTTCGGTGAAAAAATCAGAACTATATATAAAATCCATGAAAGTTCAAAAGTTGAATCCAAGTTCCCAGCTTTTTGAATTCATCTATTGTTCATCTTCCTTGCGTCAATCTATTGCCCAGCTCTCACGTGTCCATCCATTGTCTGCTCCCCCAAGTTCATCTGTTTGCTAAGTTCTTCAGTTTTATCCAATGTTTCACTTTCATGGGTTCATCCATTGTTTCACTTCACCAAATTCAATTGTTCTCTAACCTCAGCAAAACTTTCACAAGTTCATTCATTGTTTCATTTCCTTAAGTCCATTGTTTGTCCAATTATCTTGGATTGCAGTTTTTGAATTTCATTTTTTCAACTTCCAAGTTGGGCATCCATTGTCCAACTTCCCTTGATTAATTTATTGTCCAACTTTTTCAATTAAATCCATTTTCATCCATTGTTCAAGTTCCCCTTATTCATTTATTGTCCAACTTTTCCAACTAACTCCAATTTCATCCATGGTCCCAACTTTCCCAAAAGTTTAAAGCTATTTGGCACAAACTAACATCGAAAGAAATTGGCTAGATAGGAAGAAGATGAATAAATCATAAGGTAACCTCATTAAATTCAACCTCCATTTTGTCATAAACAATCTCTGTAGATTTGAACACTCACTCCTTCCAATAACCAGATCAGTGCTAAACCATTGCATCACATGTCCTTAGTTGAAATACATCCAATTTCAAGCTTAATTAGTGTTCAATCATCAAGTTGGGTGCATGCAAAAAAGTTGAGGAATTTTTTCCTAGTGGGCATGCGCAAACATGTGTTGGAGACTCAACTGCATTTAACTGCTTGCACACATGTTTAGTGCCTACCCTCCAGGCCCTCCCCAACTCTCTACCCAAAGCTCAAAATATTAAAGTCATCAAATGGTGAAAACCATATCAATTCCAAGTCAGGTTATATCCCATTAGACTTGTTTCGGGCCTAAACAAACTAGCTAAAACCACTAGGATTTGAAGCAATGTTTTTCAAAAGCAATACTTGATGTACTGGTTATTGTACTCTGATAATATCAAGAATTGGTGAAATTGCATATGAATACTTTATTTCAAAGCTGACATACAGACTACATTTCACCAATGGTCATCTTCTCAAACTAAAATGCATGGACCTAACATTCACAGATACCCCTGCAATAAAAGGAATCTGGATGCAAATGTGCATGTGTGGGCTTCACATTATAAAGTATATACAGCCACTAACGAGTGTATAGCCCTTATATATGCAATTTGCACCACATCCAAAGGAGAAGCACCACATGTATGCACTGGAATTGGATAGAGATTACCTATACTGTTTATGTACAAACTGATAAGTTGCAAATGATGGGAAGAAATACATTCTGGCAGTTCACCACAGGAACTCTGGGAACTCCTGATCTTTTGAAACTTGCATTCTAGGGTTGAAGCTCACCAGCATTCCAACCATTATTCCTCAATTCCTCCATTGCAATGTTGAGGTCAACCAACTGCTTCCATCAACTTCCTTATGCTGCCTAGAATTGTTCTTTGGAGAATCCCATGCTTGCAACTTTAATGATTACTTCATCGATAGCCACCCCCACCACCCTTCATCAATTCATCCAGCACAATGTTGAGATCAACTGACTGCCGATTATCAATCAGCTTCCTTATAATTGTGTGGACTTGATCTTTGGAGAATCCCATGCTTGCAACTTTAGTGATTATTTCATTGATGGCCACCTGATTTGTTGATAATACAGGAGTACCTGAGGAGGAACCCATATTGCTAGTGCTATTGCTATTATTGTTATTGCTTACAAGATGGGCAGTAGGCAACTGTGGGCAGCCACCTGTTCCAGCAGAAGGTGCTAAGGGGTTAGCACCTGGTGACGGCATCCGGTACCCAAAGGGTGCATAGGTTTCATAAACAGGGAGGGAGGTCTGACCAGGATAATAGGCAGGTGGCAGCGCCAACTGCCCACCTCTGTTGTTGCAAGAGGGATCATACATCTGAGCTGTCAACAAGTTTGCAGACTGTTGATGTATTTGAGGTAGAGGCTGTGGGAAAGGTCTGTTTCCATAGCCTTGAGGCAAGTTTGCTGGAGGCTGTTCTGGACTATACTTTGCTGGAGGCTGTGGGCTGTAGCTTGGAATCTCTGACTGAACATTTCTGTACTGTTGTTGCATCAGAGAAGGTACTCCTGACTGTTGTTGATTATAAAACAGCTGTGGCTGTGGCTGATGCTTGGTCTGAATCTGCTGATACTGAATCTCTGACTGTTGTGGCTGCTGATGTTGAAGCTGGGATTGGTGAGAGGCTTGCATTGGAGGCTGCAGCTGTTGTGGCTGGTGTTCAGAATCAGGTTGTCCTGACTGCTGCTGCTGCTGCGGCTGCTGGTACTGGAGCTGAAGCTGAAGTTGGGGTTGTTGATTGGCTTGCTGTTGAGGGATCTGATGTGCAAGCTGCTGAGGTTGGGATTGGGGTGCTTGCTGCAAAGTTAGAGGTTGATATTGAGGCTCTGGCTGTGACCTTGGTGGCATGGCTTGTATTTGGAGCTGTTGAGGATGCTGAGGTGGAAGTTGCTGATGTACTTGCTGCTGAGTCATCAAGACAACATTTTGCCGCTGGGTCTGAGGCTGTAATTGAGGTTGCTGTTGTTGAGGAACCTGTTGTTGGGTAGGTGACATAGACATCTGTGGAGTCTGCAACTGCTGTTGCTGGAGTTGTAGCCGATGTTGATGCTGTACCTGTTGAAGATGGTAGATAGCAGGATCAGACCACTGTCCTGAGGATGGTAGAGCAAGGGCAAGTGATGTCTCCACTTGCTTGGGAGCCAATGGCTCCAATTCAATAACAGCTTGGACAGGTGCAGCTGAGTTCACAGGTGCCCCCATTTTACTATCAAGCTGAAGCTTGGCAAGCTTCAGTTGCTCCTCAGAAATCTCCTGCTTATCATGCAAGACCTGTACACTTCGCTGTACCTGCCAACAGCAAGCTTTCCTTTTCAGAGTCTCAATTATGCTCCAACTTGGTTCTTGGAATTTCATCCTACCACCCATGGTCCTAGCAATTAGCTCATATTTGAGACATACTCCATATCTATGAAATTGCAGAGAATATTCCAGAACAACAATTAGAATGTATCACAACAATGAGTACCATCATAACCTTATGAGAGTGTCTCACAAAGTGCCAGACCATTACATTCATCACGAATAGCAGTGACAAGCTGGCATGAATCCCCCACTGATGAAGACTACATCAGCTCCCAATGGTGGGTGTAGATGAGTATATAGTAATCCGCCCAAAACAAATCCATATACAAACATATGCGTCCTGGGTTTCTGTTGCATTTCTGAAAACAATAGGAAGACTGAATCATGACATTGGATAGCATAAAACAAGACTTAGGTAAAGAAGCCACTTGCCAACTTAACTCTAGTCACAGGATTGATTCAGATGCCTTATTGATGATACTTGTCCATATGGTTGAATTGGCCAATGAACTCCAGTTCAACTCAGTTATAGTGCTACTCATAAAAACCTACTCAATACATTCATGATACTTATTAACCAGTATTATTGGTGCCTTTAGCTTTCAGATTGTCAGCTTGCAGTCAATAATGCACTAAGACTTAGAAGAATGTCCTCTCTGATCATAATTGGTTTTAGAGGGCTGAACTGGAGGAGGATGGGAATACCTCTCTGATCATGTTCTCTAAGGATCTCAGCTTGCCATCAGCTGCACCACGATTATCAGCTGACTCCACCTTGAGTTCCCCCACAGTATATTCAATGTGCTGGCTATTGAACTCCAACTGAGATAGACGACCACTCATGCCCTCCAGCACATGCAGCAAGTTATCTGCATACTTTTTCATTGTCCGTTCCACTGTTGCCACCACTGTGGCCCATTCAACAGATTCTCTCGCAGGGTGTTGTCCTGACTGATCATATGATGATGGACTACCCTGCTTCAGTTGCTGTTTTAGGTCAGACAAACATTCAAGATTTTCATTAGCATCTATACAGCTAGAGAATTGGAGACAAATTGAGCAACCTGAACTAAGAGTACATCAATTGACAACCTCTCAATGCCTGATTTCTCTTTGTCAATTTTGACCTAATGGGGGATTAACATGCTTACATTTGAGAGCAGACAATTGTTCCCATCTCTGGAAATGGTTCCAATGATCGAACATCAGTGGAAATGTAATTGGATGTCAAAACTTCAAAAAAAACCTACAATGTTTCTGCCACAAAAGTGCTGATATTGAGCAAGAACATTATGTAGGAGATGTTTTTGAACCCTAACCCTAACCCAAACCCGGCCAGTCGTCCCAGAATGCAGAGAAGAGTACAGAGAGAGGACCAGCTGAAGGAAGTGATCACAAGTTCTAAAGGCATCTGCCCCCCCCCCGCCCCCCCCGGGGGCTGGACGGGAGCTCAAAGAGGGCCCAATTGAGCAACATAAGTAACAACTATGCCGTTCTATGCAAGAAAAGGGAGGAGAAAGACACAGGCTGCATACAAGAGGAGGCCGGGGCAAAGTGCGGCGCGCAAGATCGTCTGACAGCGCCGTCGACATGCTAGTCTCCATACCCGGCTGAAACTCGAAACTCAGAAGCAAATCGTCGTTACGAAAATCGAACAAGGGCTCAGTCGCTGCACTCGTGAAGCTGCTGTGTGCAGCACCACAACCACCGCCGGCCTTATTACTAGTACCATGTTCCGCGTGCAGGAAATTGAACAAGGGCTCCATGCCCGTGGATGCGTCCTCCTTCTCCATCTCCCCTCAGACAAAACCCTACCCCAAAGAAACTAAAACTGATAATAAAATATAACAAATCCTGAACCTTTCAAAGAGGGGGAGAAAAAAAAGGACCAGAACACGAAGAAATGCTAAATCAATTCTACTGCAATGAACTTTCAACCAAGATCTAGAGGAAGCAAACAAAGCAACAATCGAGCACAACAACAAACAACAACGTTCTCTTCCTTTCACGCTCTGTAGGAGAAGGGAAAGAGGGAGGAAGGGTCCGGAAGAAAAGCAAAAAAATGGATAATGAAAATAGTTAGGTTAAAGAGAGGAGGAAAATTCAAAGATACCACATTCAAAGTTCAAAACAAAAGAGAAGTGTAAGTTTTGTGGAGCGTTCTTTTCCAAGTCTAAGAGCTCCTACAAAGGAAGATGGAAACTTAGACAAAGAAAAAAGCTTCCTTTTGGATACCAATTTATTTATTTTTGGTTCCCTCCAAGTCCATGTTCAACTCTCTCTTAAAATGGCTTGCTGGGTACGACTAATTCTGTGATCTCGCGAGGCACATTCCACGGAATGAATGCAGTGTCTGATAAATCGGTGAAATACTCTAATGCCAGTTTCAGTTTCTTCATGTTCTTGACAAGGTAAAGTGCGTTCTTTTCGAGATCCACTCCAAAGGTTTGTGTCACGGAAAACACTTTCACAAATGTGGTCTTGGAAGGTGATTGGAATCGAAGCGATGTCCGACCCACCATGTCTTTTGGGATGGATTTTGCAGCTTGCAGTATGAGGTGAGGTCGTCCGCTCAAGGTGATTGCATTGCCATGTGTTTCACCACCAATGTAGAAATCCATGCCTCTTGTTTCTTGGACGTGAAGCTCTTTGGGAAAACTCTAATTCCACCAAACACCACACATTTCATGATGCCAAACAAAACGAAGACCATAGAAAAAACAAACTTTTCAAGATTTTCCTTTATAATTTTAGTCACCTCCTATGCAACCAAGTTTTCTTTGTGTGAAATTTCGCCAAACTGTGACACAGATCCAAATTCACCATTGCAAGGTTCTTTCATTCTTTTAAATAATTAGCCACATTCAAACTTGTTTGGCCTGAATTTGTCAGGAGCAGCTGGCCCCTCAGGTGTGTTACCCTCCTACACGTAAAGCTCTGCTTGGATTTTTCCTTTGCATTTTCAGCTCCCTTACCTGCCTGAAGAAACCTGTTTTCAGCAAGCGGGATATTCTGCGGTGGAAGATACCAGCCAGGATCCACTGGGATCTTCTGACCAGCGGAACGTACCATCCAGCCTGTCACTATTTCTAAAAAGTGAAAAAATCCAGGCAGTGCTTCACGTAGGAAAAGGACCTGAGTATAGGCCCTTCCGTGATTTTCGACCTGTTCCCTTGGCCTACCAGCCTGGGGCACAGATCTCAAATCACGGAAGGGCCTGTACTCAGGCCTTTCTCCTCTACATAACCCCCTCAAGACCTGCCCTTCCTTTCTCCTACAAAGTTTTAAGAGCTCTTCATGGTTGTAATGCATGCTTCCAAACAAGGTTTTGAGATAGATTGTACTTTCTTAATGGCCTCCAATAGAATTGGCATCTTGAGAAGAGGGGTGGCCACATGCAAGCTACAAGTCTCAGGTTCAGAAATGTGAATGGTGAGGCCAACGATGTGAGCATAAAACTTATAGCATTCTTCAGCAATATTTGGGCCAAAAATTGTGATATACCATGCCATCCTTCTATTTTCATCTAGGAATGGTTCCATATTCTGCCAATGAAGAACATAATTTCCTCAAAGTTGGATGCCAAAAAATCAATGCCACAAAAGAACTCAACTGTTTTCCTTATTATTGTAGTTGCAAGTAGCCTTGTAAAACCTAATATTTGTGGGTTTTGAAACTTGTTGAAGTTGACAAGAAGTTGTGAACTATTTGATGTGTTGTTACATTGTGCAAGTGTAATGTTGAACCATTTGGATTTCAGAGTCATGAAATGAAGGCATAAGAATGTTGTATGTAAACATACCTTCCTACCTTGCCAGTGGCTTTTGACTTTTGCATGCATGCCACTAAGTTGGTCACACGGCTTCTTTGAAAATTTAAGGTATTCAACATGGTTGGCATCCTCCTCATATAACAATTTCCCAAGTTCAGGAACCCTTAATATGCACACCTAATTGGATCCAAAACCTTGTTGGTAAACACTATAAATCTACAAACTTTTTTCATCTAGTGAAAAGGGCTACCAACATCAGAGTGAAATGTCTGAAAATATGAACTTACATTAGCTAAGTGACCTAAAATCACACAGTTTGAAGTTCTTGCAAGTTTATTATATGGCTTTTCTTTTGATATGTCAATAAACAATCAACTGGAGTGGGCATTTATGATGCATTGGGGGCAATCCAGTGACCCCATACAATATGTTGAGTGATTATTTTATTATTTTGAAAACAGCCATGCCCCAGGGAAACAATAATATTGTTCACAAAAAAAATAAAAATTGTTGGAAATAATAAAAATAATTTCATGTACAAATTCCAAAATAGTTAAAGTTCAATTAGATTCATTTTACCCCACTTTCTGTTGTAGTACTTATACCCAAAACTATGGGTGCTCCACCTTATTTGTGCTTGGTGCTTTAATCACATCATACCATAAGGTGTGAAAATACATGCATGCCTTCTTCTACGAATGACATATTTTGGTTTGCCTTGAGAGCGGTAAGTAGGGTGAATGTATACGGCATGTGATTAACATCACCTCCATATTCAAATGATTTGCACAATACTTGCAACTTCTTGAGACCTACACAGTCTCATACATGGAAACCTAAACAATTAACCACCAGCCATACTATTTATGAATCTTCAACATCATGAATATCCAACTAATCATAAACTTTCATATAGGTGTCGTTCATTCATGGGTGACATTAAGACTTCAACTTTCTACATATGGCAATTTTTTGCATATTACTATTGCCACATTCTTCTATCAAATCAAACCTTGACTTGGCATGAGCTATACACAAAAAGAAATCAAGAAGGTCAAAAAGAACAATTCTGCAGTGCATTAACTTGAGTTTAATATTGAATCGGCAACAATTGTGAGCTTGAGTAAAGACCTCCGATTTGCCTCAGTTTTGAGAGCCAAACGAAGATATTCTACAATGGGATGTTGAACAATTAACTCAGTGAGAGAAGTTAAAAGAATATCATTAGCTGCCACCCACAATTGCCAAACATCTTCACATGGCACATGGCATTTCTCTGTATACAAATATTCCATAAGTGGATGCAATGTAGCGCATGTCCAATCGCCCTTGATGATTGTGTATGTTTCTACTGGAGGTCGGATGACAACCATTTCAGACATGGTTTGCTTTCTGTCTTTGCATCCACCTACTTTTGATTCTGGGTTTTTTGTAGTTAAATTTTCCTTTGAATCAATAAACTCCATTTGTGTTGAATGTATAGCTTCATATTCTAATGGCTCTGCTGGTTCAATGTCCAGACATAGATCCAGTTCTCGCCTCATATTCATTGGAAACTTTCTTTTTGGAGGTTTAATGCACTAGAACATATTACACAACACATTTCAAAATTGAAAGCTTTAAATTGTATGTTAAAATTAGATCACATGGAATAAATCAAAACTTGTGGGAGCAACCTTGATTCATTTAAGTACAAATGATTGATTATAAGTGGTGAATGGAAAAATGCATTCCCCACAACTCTTTGGAGATAGAAAAGAGAACTTCATCAATTTCTTACAATGCCGAAAAATGTTTTCCATATTTCCAAAAAGGTTATGTTTATTCAAAAATGTGATTTTTTTCCCCCCAATGCATGGCTCTACTCAGAACCATAAACAAGCATTTAGCTTTCAATGATATAAAACAATCTACCTTTTGAAAGCAAAGGGGTGACCCTTTTTGAAACCCCACATTTTTCACTAAATGTTTGACATTATTTATCATAGCTATTTCATACATTCATATGAGTTGTGACTTTCATGTTTTACCATGACTAAAAGCAAGTTGAAAATTAGGATCTTGTATTTTCCAGGATAAAAACCATTTGATGTCATCAATTGGTTATTTTTGGGCTTTAAAGTCCTATGGTTCACCTCTAGACAAGACACAAGTTAGGGACATGTTGTGAATAACATGCTAGAAATGTTCATACCGAAAAACAATCATCTTCAACTGTAATCTTGTTGTTTTCATCATTGAGTTGGCTTTTTACAACATTTTGTTCTCCTCCTATTGATTGTTTCACTGTCAAAATTACCATAAGTTCGGTTTCGCAAATACGTTGGTCTTTTCTTGGTGCTAAATAATCAATGTAGTCTTCAACAATTTTTTCAACTGTAAAATACTTTTTGGTTTCATTCCCTTCTTCTGGAGCATTATCTTTCACCACATCATCAATCATGCCTTTTGTTGGTAATCTCTCTTTGACCACATCATCAATTGTGTCTTTAGTTGGTAGTCTTTTTTCAACTAACACATTTGATGGTCTTCTTGGTGAACTTGTTCTACTCAAAAGTGCAGCAAGAATTTCAACTCCTATTTCATCCAAACTTTCTTTGGTGTCTTGAGTTTCCATTGGTTGTTTTTGGTTAATATTCCTATTGACAATAGGTATTACATTAGGCTTTGGATGGATTTGACATTCCTTGTAAATCATTTTGCTAACATCACCCATCCTCCTATGATTTTCATCTGCATTTCAACAACTTTTTTTTTGGGGTTCATTACCACATTGCATGATATATGTTTTTTAACAAATTAATTATTAAAAATAACATACCACATCTCATCATGTTGCCTTTCCCTTGGAAATCTTCAACATTTTTGCTCTTTATACTACTCAATGAAGTTGACAAAATTTAAGGAAGAATGTCCAATTTGTTAAGAAATGGACCTAATTGACAAGTCCATGGATTAAGATTTGAAGACACATTGTAAACAAGATGGAATTTCTAGCACCCAAAATTTCCTTTTCCATATGATGAAATTGTCAACACGAATGGAAATGTGATCATGTTAGATGTCTAACTTGTAGTAGTGGCAAAATGAATGTCAAAATTTTCTCGCAATTCCATATCATATTGATATTTATTGAGCATTTCATAATAAACATTGCAACTTTTTTTCAAAATGTAGGAATGGCACAAAACCCTTTCAATTTCATGGCTAACAAGAGATTTCCTCACAATGATTAAAACATCCTCCGAGCCTTCAATAGCTATTGGGGGTTGAAATGGCACATAAATGTTGGCCAATCGTGATATTATAATATCAACTGCTTTTCTTGGTTTTGTTTCCAATTCAAACTTAATTGCCAAAGGTTGAGGAAGATGTTCAATGTTTTGGAAAGGTGGTGATGGTGTCAATATTAGTGAAATTGGAGTTGATAAAAGTGGTTTTGTTGATTCTGGTGCATCTTCTGGACATAGAGCAATCACAATTTTCTTTTTTCTAATTCATGTTTGTCAACTTCAAATGTTCATTGACCAAAGTTCACATATGGTTTTGTTAAGAATTATTCTTTTGAAATATACATTTTTTCCTTGGAATCTCTAAAATGGCATTTGTGACTTTTTGAAATAATCTTGCACATTGCAATACTTGGTCAAATCTTACAATTTTTATTACCTTGAGAGAGATCTTCACAACTATGTATTTCTTTGATATCATAAATTGTGCTTGTCCTTCTTTTGTATTCAGCCAAGCTCATATTTCCCATGTTTGGAAACATTGCAAAATATTTTTCTATGTCTTTTGCAATGGTGTCATAGTTGTTGAAATCAAAGTGATGTGGTCGATTATTGAGGTTCACCATTTTTAGATATTTTTCCTTTTTAAAACCAAGCACACAAGGTGAATTTGTGCTTGGTGTTTTTATTGAAATGTTAGTCTTGAAAGCTTGTTCAAGAACACCAAATTTGATTTTGAGCCTTTGATTTTAATGTCCATTACATTCTAAAACCTTTTAGTTGTTAAATAATATTCATTGGAGGATTCAACACTTCTCCTAATGTCTACTGACCATCGATGCATAGGTGTGAAAGATTACTCGAGATTCAAAGATTTTTAATGTATAGCCACAAAGCAACTGTCACATTAACTAGGAATTGTCATTTGACATCAAGTGAAACCTTCATTTGACATCAAATGTTCTAATTAACAATGTTTTGCCCAAAATCATTTACTTAACATAATTTTAAATGTAATTTTTGTATTATTTTCAAAATTTTCTTGTTTTACATTAGCAAAATAGTTTTAAATGTTGTTAAGAACTTCCAATGTATAATTATCACTCCAAGGATTGGGATTTTACTTACTTCATCATTTGTATGAATACATTTTTCTTCTAGCATTACATATAGTGGAGCTTGGAAATAGGATTGATGTAGAGGTATTTTTAAATGTGAATTTCCAGTTAATACATTGTCTGTATAATTGAAAGGTAGAGTTTATGAAAAGAAATAAATGGCTACTAATTGCATAATGGCAATTCAAACCAACAATACTTGAAATAGGAAATGTTCCAAAAAAAGTCTCAAAAAATGAACTCAAAGTTCACAATAACACTTTATGAATGTTCAAAATATCCCACCAAATGGAAACTACATCACTGTCACCCCTTTTTGTGTGCCAATTCTTGCCCAGTTGCAAACAAATATTGGAAATTTTCTCTCACAAATTTAATGAAGTTTTTAGAAGCAAAATCACCAGAAATCAAATTTTTATATCAATAAAATTGCCAGATTTCTAATACATTGTTCAAGCAGGTAGCCAACAAAATAAGGATGTTAAAAAAAATTCCGTCCATAATTTTTCATAGCTAAATTTGGCAAATCAGCTCATTGAAGATCAGAACCTTAGCTATACCACAAAATTGGAAACAAAAAACATAATCATTGTGTAGTACCTCCCTTCTAACACCAAGCCGAATAAAAGTGTAAATTACAAGAACCAGGCCATAATATTTGCATTTTTTATTTAGTTTGGAAAATTATAATTAAAATTCAGGTCGCACTATTGTAATTTCTTCATATATAGCAACTTATATTCCATCAAGCACTACTATTGCAACTAAGCAAAAACTATAGAAGAAGGAAATGAAATGGAATAGTTAACTAGGTAATTATTTATAACGGATCTTTTAAATAAATACAATCTAAAGTCATTTGCCTCTTCTTACTTACTTTTAAAATGTTAAAATCTGACCTAATAAGCTAATATTAAATTACTAAATGCTTATTTCTAAAGTATCAAATTGTAACGTTTTAAGCTAGTTCTAAACTACATAAAGAAGTAGTAAACAAATTCCAAGTGTATATGAAGGGCTCCTTCTTCTCATTGAAGTTTTTTCCTTCAAAAGACACCTCACTTATACTTAAGGTGTCTCCTCTCTTGTAAAATTCAATCACAACTATCCGTTCCAAATGTTGAATTCTACCAAATTTTTAGGTTGGGTGAGGACCTCAAATTGGGTGATTTTGGGCATTTGGTCTACCGCACTATTGCCCATGCCAAGCCTTCATTCCCATAATGATCTTGTTCTTGGTCATTACCCTACACTAAACGTTTATTATAAGTGTGCTTATTCAAATCACCTTTCCCCATGCCTCACTATATGTGTTTACTTCTAGTCCTTGCCTAAGGCTTGGAAGGCCTCTTTTTTTATAAAGCAAAATATTACTAAAAAGAAAAATTAAAATCTTAAAATGCAGTGACTTTTGAGGGTTTCAATCACCATAAATGAGGGGAAAAAAGGGTAAAACTCAGTAGATTTTATTATTTGGTTTTCCAGTATGTAGCCAGAAATAGAACAAGATTATTAATTTTTTGTTTTTTATATTTGATTTATATCCAAATTTGGCTAAATCTTCCTAGGGATGATCATGATGTTGGCTGCATAAAAAATTCTTTAAAAGCCAATTGGATCCCGTCACTCTTTAAGAGACATTAAGGTATAAATGGCAAAAATAGCCATTGGATGTCACCTAACACATCTTTGTTATTGAAGTTCCCCATGGTAAGACAAAGAATTAGGATTTGGTGTTCATTGTAATATTCTTCTAATATTTCTTGGCCTTCACAACATTATGGTTCTACAACAACCTAGCACAAGGTAATGCTAAGCAACTTTGTGTCCTTTGTACTGGTGCCTACAATGAAGGTCATTCCTACTTGTTTGTTAGCAATCTCTCGAAAGGGAACAAGGGAGGGAACAAGTTTGCTTCTATGAAGGATATCAAATATGTGCATCACCTATATCCTTTTGTTCTCTTTTTGACATAACAAAACATGGAGCAAGTTGTGATATGTTTTTGTGTTCTTTGTTCTTTAGAACCTAGTAGTCTTTATTTGAACCCCCAAGGTTGATGCAAGCATTTCATTATATATTTAACATTTTGGTTGCAAGGTTTAGCATTATTTGCTTACTTTGTGTTGTATTAAATCTTAATTTGTGTTTGTAACTTGTGTTGGTGATAGATATGTGTGTATTGTGTGTAAGGAAGGTTGATGGGTTTTTCCTCATGGTTAGGTCATGTAGATAATTAAACAATAGTTATTTGGTAGTGTGGACATTGGGAAGTGTTAAAGTAAAGTTGATTAGTTGTTGTTTTGCAATCTTAGGCCAATGACAACAAAATATTGCTTATGTTAAGTAGATTGTTCTTGAAATATTATTTCACAACCTTTGAAAGTATGATCTTTGGAACTATGGTATAGGTTTTATGACATGCCCCTTGGTTTATTTGACTTCATCTCTCTTTCACACACATAAAACATGGGTTACAACCCTTTTGATTAAAGAGTTGTGTGTCCACTTTGGAGAGGTAGAAGGATTTGGGCAACAATTGTTAAAGTGACACACCTTACAATTGATGTTAAATCTTACCTAGATCTAAAATCTTTGAGATCTATGGTTTTGTATGTTTTCTAAATTATTCTTGATCCTTCAAAATTAATCCTAATTTTGATGTGATTAAACAATATGCTAGCTATTCAAAATTCATTTAATAATACATGTGACTTGCATGCTATAGATTTTGGACCTACTACTTGTCTGAGTGTGTTCAATGTATATTTTTTAAGGTTTATTTTTTGTTTGGTGAAAACTATTGAAATTTTTAATATAAAATGTTGTAAGTATAACTTGAGTCAATTGTAACATTGATTCATTTGTGGATAGTGTCAATTTCATATTAAGAAATCAAGACCTTCATAAGCTCCAAGATTATAAACATTATAACAAAATGGAAGGAATAAAAAATTGTAATGTTTGGTGTATTCATATTAAAAGCATTTTGTAGAAAGAACTTTAGAATTTAGTAGAAAATCAAATTAGACAAGTATAATTGTAGATGTTCAAACATTAGTTAAATTGAAATGTAGAGCCATGACAATCATCAAACGTAAGATGTCAAGGTGAAGTACAATTCTTTATATTCAAGATTGTTAACTAATGATAGTTAGATTGTCACATCACAAAATAATGAAAAGATAATTTTGGAATATAAATGTTATTTGAACCGTTAGTGAATTACATTCATAGCAAAATAATTGGAAGTTAATTCTAGAGTAGAATTCTAATACAAGAATATTTGTTAGTGGGTAAATCTTATAATTTAACACATTCTCTCATTCTCTATTCCTTCTCATTCTATGTGTGTGATTTGAGAAAAAAATTATGTGTATGAAGTTGCAGAAGAAGATTATATTTGTGGGGAAAAACTACAATGGATTTTGGTCCAATGTTGTGTCACATTTTTTTTTTGGGTACGTTTTGCCTTGATTTCTTGGATGCAAAAAAAATACTTAGTATTAATTTGATGTAGAATAAGGTAGCTCTTAATCTAATTTAATTTATTTTCTTCATCTTTCATTTTCTAAAATGCTTGTTGAAAATTAATCACTAAAGATGATAATTCCAACAAGAAGGTAGTTATGGCAAGAAGGTAGATGCTTGCAACAAGAAAATAGTTGTAGCAAATAAGTTGTTACAACAAAAATAACTTTAGCAAGAAGATAGCTACAATAAGAAAGTACCCTATAGGAAGGTAATAATTACAAAAGATGAAGGTACAATAACATGGTGATGTATTTTTTGTGATTGTAAGGTATTGTCTAAGGACTATAAGCTCCAATTATGATTTTGTCAAGGAAATGCATTTTCAAAATTGTCCCTTCATTACCTTTATTTAGTTTCTATCCAACAACATTTTCTTCACGGTAATAGCTAGGCTGTCAATTTTGCAATCTTACAAAAATATTAAAAAATTCAAAGTGCGCTAGGTCATGCTTTCAAAATACTTTGAAATAATAAAAAATGCAAGGAAATTACTACATAATTAAGAGACTATTCTAAAATCTTTGAATGGACTATGGTGTTTCTATGAAAGACTTTATTTGAAATGTGAAGGAATAATGATTCAACTTGCAAGCATAGGCATGAAAATAAATGACAAATAAAACATGTAGATTATTTTGAATGGTCTTCTTAAATTTTTTGAAATGTTTGTGCATAATTTGTGGGACAATTGTCATCTTTTCCAAATTTAATTTCATGGTTCATGTTAAAAGAAAGTTGAAAATAACTACAAACCAAAAATAAAACCAAATGATGAAACCCTTTTCATTAGGCATCAAAAGCCAACTAAGGGATGACATTTTTCTTAAAAGGAAATGCATGTTGGAATGTCATTGAATCAAGGTGCCAAATTGAATTTGATGGCCTAGCTAAAAAGAAGTAAATACAATGATTTTCGGATATACAACTCCAACAATTCCTTTCAAGGAGATTTTCATGTAAAAAATTTGATTAGTGCAACAATTGTGGCAAAATTGGTTATTCAATAAACAAGAATGTCCAAATCACTAAAAGATTCACAAAACATAGGAAGGTGGCAACATGTTCATGTCATTCAAAATGAATTAAAGTTCCAAAAAAAATGATGAAAAACCAGTTGACTTTAACCCTATTGAAAATACAATTGAAGTATTGATTGTAGTTATTGTTCCACGCAATGTTTAAAATCAACATCAAAGATGGTATATTGACTCATGTGCTATAAAACACATAACAAGATTTTATTATTTTGTAAATTTTGTTTAGTTATCTAGATAGGGATTGAAAATGTGCATCCAATAAGGGGCCATAAACATTTTTTTAAGGGAAAAGGAGTTGTAAAATTTTACAATGCTCGATGGTGCAATAAAACAAGCCTATGATTTCTTACATTTCTAGTTTAACTAAAAATCTATTTTCCTAGGTATTAGGTCCAAATTCTTTAAGGTGTACCCCAAATTTTATCACATCATCACCTTTTTAAAAAATATATTAATTTTTTCTCACCATCAGCATGGACACAAAGTGGATGATAATGGGTTTTTAAATTTAAGGTGGTTTAAACTATCATGCTTCAAAATATGACAAGTTTTTGTTCAAGAATGTGTATGTGAATTAATCAAAATATAGGGTAAATTTAAGGACTACATCCAAGATTATCTCTACTTCATCATGGGTGGTACACCTTGAAGAATTTGAGCCTTAAACTATATTTGGCAAAGGTTTTGTCACCATTTTCAATTTTTAAAATGTGTAATTGTTCACTTAAATGAACCAAAGGTAGTTATAGCCACAAGATTGAGAGATCTTTCAAATAATATTTATAAAATGGAAATTTCCTAATGTTCAATAACACATGAAAATCACTAAGACTTCTAAAATCATCAAGTTACGGCATCAAAGGATGGGTCAGTTGGATTTTCAAAGTCTTCATCCCTAATTTTTCAATTTAGGTTGTTGTTGGACTACGTAATCTACCAATATTAAATGTTGTATCTGACGGGGAAACACAACATAAAAAATCTCCCAAAAAGTAATTCAAGTTGAGTTCAACAACAATTAGAATTAATGTACACCAATTTATGTTGACCAAAACCAATTGCATTGTTTTCATGATCATGATATTTCACCCTTTTCACAAATTATTACAACAAGTACACATGGATTCACATTACAAAGGAAAAACTTGAGATTTTGTTCAAATTCAAAATATTCAAGGGAATGACTTGAAAACAAATTTGGTAAGGGAATCAATTTTTTTGAAATGACCATGGTGGAGAATGTGTGTTTCAAGTTTTCATTAACCATTGCCAAAAATAAGGAATACAATAACATTTGACTCAAATGCACATTCTTCAACAAAACAAAAATTTTGAAAGGAAAATTTGAATCATCCTCAACAAGGCTTGAAGTCTCATTTTCAAAACTTAAGTACTTAGAGTTTGTGGATTGAACTATTGGCATATATTTCATGAATTATTCACCAACAATTGCAAACAAAGGTGTGACTCCATATCAATAATATTATGAAAAACAACCTCACATATGTCAAATTTACATACCTTTGGTAACATTGCATATGTCGATGTTTCTCACAACAATTGAACAAAATTAGATTTAAGATCACAAAAATTATGTATGTTTATAAGCTATGATGTTCCTTCCAAATCCTTTGGGTGTTTTGATCTAGTGTTTTAAAAAGTGATAATTTGTAAACATGTCAAACTTGATGAAACATCTAGTGAAGTTGCCCCTTCAAAAAAGTTTTTAATTTGGAAATTCAAAAATCATCTAATGGTGTCATGCATCAACAAGTGGTTGATTCAACCTCTTCACTATCAACTCCTTTAACACCTCAACATGAAAACCAATGTCTTCAAGTCCAAATAATGATGATATTATTCTAACAAGTATCAACGATGGAAGTGAATCCAATGTTAATGACACACAAAAAAAAAAGTTGAAGAGCCAAGTCCAAGTGATATTTACAAAAGATCTATTCACACAAGGCAATTGCTTTCATGTTTCATGGATTACATCAACTCAGGGAAATTTCTAAACTTATCACATTAAAGAAGTGTACATGAGCATTCACAGTGTTGTCATCTACTACCATATTGCCACTTACAACTATCATTGTCCTCCTAACATAAAATCACTTTAAGTATTGCATCACCTCCAAACCATAATATGATTAATTTGTGAACAAACAAGAATTCAAGCTCAAAACACAAAAAGAAAAACCACACACTAATCATGTGCAATTTATTTTTTTGCGTAAACATAGAAAACCTACAAGAAACAACCTATGTGTGTTCTAAAACCTCAAATCACCAAAAGTGATTTGAAAACACAACTTGGAATTATATCATAAACATAAAATAACTCAAACCGCATTCACACTTGAACCTATTCCAAGCTTAAACATGATCGATTACATTAAATTGACTTAGCACTAACATAATCGGGATTTAGTTAGGTAGTTAAACTAACATTCATAATAGTTGTTGTGTGATACCATATTACCACCTATAACTATCATTGTCCCCACAACATAGCCAAATAACATAAAATCACCTTAAATTGCACATCACCTCCAAACCACCCTCCTATTTGGGGTTAAGGTCCCCCTAACTAAATAACATAGGATTTTTGTAAATCCACCAAAAATGAACACCTTAGTTTTAAGGTGAAAATACAAATATGTTAGGTACAAATGTCATTAAACACCTAATTCCAATCCCCTAAATCTTCAACCAAATGTAAATTATAATGAAAGAAAACTTAATACATTCCTATCATGTAACTACAAGAATAGGTACCTAAGTGTATTTGCACCAAGGGCAAAACCGACTTGCAACTAGTATTTCTTCCAATGGTGACATAAAAACATATATCCCATATGTTATCTTCAAGAATGCTAATCACAAATTAACATAATGACAACCCCTTTGGATTACCCACACAAAATAAAATGCAATTTGATAAAAACAATTGCCAAATATGGGCCAACTTGGCCATCAACATGTGGAAAATGACATGGCACACAATTATGCACATGTACCTTTCAAGTTTGACCATGTTTTTTCAACAAAAATAGTTCTTTGAAAGGTAGCAACTCCCATACTCGCAAAATGATGTGTTTTATCATCACATCCAAAGTAGTTGGTGTTGTCTATTGTCAATAAACATAATTTCCTAATTCAAATCTATGTCTAGTAACCACCTTCACAAATAATTGCATATCAAAATAAATCTTAGTGTTAAAAAATTGTTGAATTTTCCATAGCCATTAACATTATATGTTGGAACAAAGATGTTTGTTGTTTTCACACTTGAAGCCACACGTTTGGATCAACCAAATTCTATATTGTTGTAGTATCACATTAGATTGAGGATGGTAATTTGGGCTCATCACCAAACAATAAGAAATATGGTGAAAGTGATGTGAAATAAGCCATACCAACTAAACCTATACCCCATGACTAACCATGGTATTGTAGATTATAATATGTAATATGGCCATTTTGAAGCCCATACTTAAGCAACCTTCATTTCATTCATTGCACCATCCAATATTCAATTAACCAATCTACCTTTAAATGGTTATGAAAAGTCGTGTGATGATCTATTAATGTTTTTGGTTGATGAATATTTTGAATTCCATGGGGTTAATTTCACAAAATTCCATACTTCAATTGTTGAATAGTTTAGTTGGATTGTCAAACCTTCAATTAAACATTCAATCGAAAAATGCATATGCAACTACCTCATTATTACAATATGGCAATGATGCCAATCCAAACCACTTAGGAGAATGTTCGATCACAACCAAAATGTACCAATTATGTCATACTATCAAACTCAATGGGCTGGCAAAATCCAAATTCCACCAACAACCAAAACCCATGATGGGCAATAACCATATACGAAATGTAAGTGCATTGAATGACACCCACATTTAGTCACACATGAAATTAAGAAACAAATTGTTGAACTTATAGTTACATCCACTAGTATTGTGAGGAAAACAAATTATAAGTTCAACAAACACCAAAATGGCCCAATTCATTGTGTTCATGTTATACAAACCCCTCGCATTTTGGGCAAAGTAGAACCTATATTCGTCCATCATTCCACACTTGTAACAGGTAATTACCTTCCCACTTGAACCTTTTGCATAATCTAATCATGTTCCTTGGGAGTTATTCCATTTGGAATATCTCATGTTTCAATTAAATACAAAATAACATGTGCATCTTGATGTATATCCAGGGCATAATTGTCGTCTAGATCATTGTCCACATCCTCATAATTCTCATTACTCATATGACATTAATGTATAAAATACCCTAACAAGGTGCCAAAAATGTGAAAACATGCCATCATGAAATTGCCTCCAAATTCACATTTCCATGCCAATGAGCATTAGTGGTATCTTCCTTGTTGGAACTTCGGTTTTGACTCAATCCATTGGCATCTGAATAACCATATGGACAATATCAAAATCATACGCATGTAAGATAAAAACCCATTTAACAAAATTTCCTATGAGTTGATTTGATTCCATCAAAAACTTGGGTAGATGGTGGTTAGTAACCAAAATGAATGGGTTACCATAGATACAACATCAAAATAATGAAACACCTTAAACAATTGCAAGGCACTCCCTTTCATATGAACTACATTTTTTCCCTATTTTGTTGTTAAACTGATTGGCATATGCCACCACAAATATCCAACCATCATAATCAAGTTGAGTAAGTACCATTCCCAACCCTAAGGTATTCCAATCAGTATGTAATTGAAATGGTCATCTTTGAATGGGTTGATTCAAAATTGGACTTGAAATGAACCTAACTTTCAACTTTTGAAAGGCTTGCCCCTATACCTTACCCAAATGTATTATTAATCAATCCTCATCAATTGGGTCAAAAGTTTAGCAATGATGTTAAATCCTTTAACAAAATGTTGATAATAGTTACACATGTTTTAAAATGTTTGCAACTAACTAACATTTGATGGCCAAACACTTGGATAAATAATGTGACCGATGTATTTCACTTGAGTTTGAAAAAAATGTCATTTTTACCCACATGCAACTTAAGGTTATGTTTTTAAAGTCTTTTAAACACTTCTTGCAAATGTTGCATGTGGTCCTTTGAAATTATGCTAAAAATGATAATGTCCATGTCACATTTAGCAAAATTGAAACCTATCAACACTTAATTTTCATAATTTTTTGAAATTGTGCATGGGCATTCTTTAAATTAAATGAAAAAAACCACCATTAGTACAAACAATCCAAATGTTATGGTCATGAAACTATTGGATCTACATGGTTCTAGAGTCTCTCCCTTGTAGGAAGAAGTAAAAAAGACATATCTATGAATGTTTATATGTTGAATTGATAAAAGATTGGAGGGAAAGAAGATAATTGTGAAATGGACAAAAGGTGGACAAAAGGATGCAAAAGAAGAAATTTGAACTAAAAATGGAAAAACTAAAATTGGAAAATGATGTTGGTAAACTAATGCATATCAAGAATTTGAAATCACTAAAGATGGATTTGGGTGTGGGTGAGAAACAAATTGTAAACTAATGGGAGTGAACTAGTATATCAACATGGATATAAATTTATGCCAACAATGATTATGTACATGAAATCACCATAAAAAAAATAAGATTTCACACAAATCAACAGTAACTCAAGCTTGAAAAAAATTCTAACAAGTCAAAACTAATAAATAGTTTACCTAAACAACCTAAGAAATAAAATATTTAATCATGTTTAATAACAATTAAAATTTTGTTAAAAAAATCCTTTCATAGGAGTCACATGCATCACACATAGAAATAATTAGAAGCAATACTTTTATATCAATTGGATGGCCATAGTAAACCATCACCCATTAATGCACCAATTGGTCATTATGTCCAAAGGATGGGCTGCATTTCTTCATCCGATTCCTAACCTTGTTTTAACCCAACATTGTACCATAGTCAACCTTTTTAGGTTGCGGACCTTTTATCCTTTTTACTTTTTGGGTGTTTTTTTCCCAACCTTGACCATACTACTCTCCAATTTACTCACCCTAATTCCCTAGTTACATTATTGACCTAACTACATTATTGATCCACATCTTGGCTCTACTTACCAACCCCTTACCTATCTACCTTTTATTTTCTCATGGCTAAAACTCTATTTAGGTTAAACCTTTGCTTTTTGGCACAATTTCTAACTTTACTTGGCTAAATCTATATATTTCGGCAAAACCTCCATCTTCGTCATGGCTAAACTTGTACATGTTACCAGAAATTTTATATCTTTTAAACTAAACTTTTATCTTTCGGAAAAACTTCTATCTCTTCATGGCAAAACTTCCATTATTGGCAAAACCTCTCTTTTTTTGGCTAAAATTTTATCTTTTGGAAAACCTTCAATTTATTTGTGGCTAAACTTATACCTATTGGCAAAATCTCTACCTTTCCTCAAAAAATTTATATTTTTTCGAATTAACTTAAAGATTATTTTTTTGACTTGAAATCTTTTAACAAAACCTTTTGGCTACCCTATTGACCTAACTATCTTATTACCCTAGTTACATTATTGTTGTAAGTTTTTTTCAATTTTTGTACATACCTATTTGCATAACCACCAACCTACATATGTACCTATTTACTTACCTACCCACCCAACCACTTACCAATCCACCTATTTAATTACTTACGTATTTACCCACCCACCTATTCACCTACTTACCTATCATTTACACTATGCTAATGTTTACGAATCTATAATATACAAATTATGAAGGTATTGCATTGAATGAACAAAAAACCATTTTAATCATATTTGACCACTTGATGTCAATAAATAATAACCTTGAATGCAAGTATTGCACATTCAATCAACTTTTGTGACCCACAAGAAGGTATTGCATATTTTGGTTGTTATTATTAACAACTAAAATAACTGAAAATCTAATCACAAAATAAAATACCCACACATGAAAACAATGTCATTTCAATTATAATACACCTTAATAATTATTACATATTTAAAACCAAAATGCAAGCATTTTTTTTCCTTTTCTATTTGTTTTTAAATTTATTTTAAAAATCTCTTTTACTTTTTCTCCTACTAAATTATTTTTTTCTTTTTTCTTGTTCTTAGTTATTTTCCTCTATTATTTATCACAATTTTTTTTCTAATTTTCTAATTTTTTATTGTCATGATTTTTTTCATTGAACATGCACATTTTATGCCCAACATTTGGGTATTGCATAAACCATCCAAAAAAACCAACCAACATTTATGCTTCAAATGTGGGTATTGAAAAATCATTTTCACAAAATTAATGTCTATTTTGTGACCCTTATGCAAGTATTCCACATTGAACTTTATGTTTTGGAAGTTTTTTTAATGCAATAATGCAACATTGCAATAGTTCCAAACTTGTATTTTTAGGGAAATTTCAACAAAATATTAATGTAATGCTCACAGTCAAGGCATGTAAACATAACACAAATGTGAGGTTACAAACATCACATCTATCAAAACTTTTTAAAATGTCCAAAAAGTGGAAAACATGAATTCCATGGCATTGTTTATGCCAAAGAAACCTAAGTAATGTATACATGTTACTCTCTAACCTCAAGATTAGACCTGTTTTATAAATTATTCTCATTAACCACCATGTCATGTGTTCACCAATAAGTTCTTGTTGTTGTAGCCACCCTAATAACATGTTGATGAGTGTAAAGTTGATAATGATGCAATTGAGTTGAATCACATAGTTACTCAAAGTTTGCATCAAACACATGACACATTAATATGCAAGTTTGAAAAATGTAAACCAAACCCCAAAAAAATTACATGTGTATTATCATATATCATCCATTAGATTTGAAAATAAGAAAATTTGGATTTTTTTGAAAATAAAAAGTGAAGAAAATATAGTAACAAACTTCATATTTTGGAAATTTTTTAAAAAACAAGGAAAAATAGGGAGGAAAAAAATATATATTTGCGACAAACATAAGGGAAAAATAAAATAAAATATGGCATTTAAAAAACAGAAAAAATTGGGAAAATAGGGGAAAAACCCCCCCAAAAAAAACTTACTCTTCAAAAAATAGAGAAAGGAAAAAACCTTAATACGAAAATAAAGATGGAATTCTTCTTCTTGAATTGAAAAAAAATCATCAAGAAAATCATAAAATAGAAAATCTAAAACTTTTTTTTTATAGAGTTTAAAAAACTAAAAAAACTAGGATTTTATTTATTTTTGGTCACTTTCTAGTTTTTTTTTCTTTTCATCTTTTTCTTAAAAAATTCCATTTCCTTATCTTTTTTTGCTATTTTTTCTATGTTTTTTCTTGTTTTTTGTTTTTTCTTTTGTTTTTGTTTCACAAACCAAAACTTAAAAAGACAAGGAAAAGGGCAAAGGCATACTTGGTGTGATGTCCATAACGAAGTGATGATGCAATAAGTAATGGCAATAGGTGCAATGAAGTGGTGAAAAAGTAAGAAAATGCTTGAAGAAGGAGAAGGGAAAAAAAAAAACAAGGAGATGATGAAAAAGTTGTACCAATAGAAAAGAAGAAAGAAACAAAAAAAAATTTAAAATTTAAATAACAACATTTTTTTTTAAATGATGAAGAAAAAACTACAATAATAATGGACGAGAATAAGATGATGGTGGAAGATAAAAAGAACAAAAAAAGAACAAAAGAGGAGGAGAAGATGAAAGTGGAGGCTGAAAAAAAAGGGGGGGAAATTTTTGAAATCTAAAGGAAAGGTGAGTAATTGAAAAGAAAAGAAAAAAACCCACCTCAATGTTTGGTTTGGTTTAAGTTAAATGGTTTGGGTTCATCCCAAAAGACCCAAAACAATTTCATCCACAACTAGTGCATTAGTGGGTGTTGGGTCACAACAACCCAATTGAATGAAGCCATAATATACTTTCTTTGCATCACTTGCTTTATGGAACTTGTTGTAAATAATTCAAAACTTTTTGTCCACTCCAAAACAATTCCAATTCGAAGTTGTCATCTTGCATCAAACATGAACTTATGTTGTTGTTATTTGTCATCAACATGATTAACAATTCAATCTTCATCTATCATCAAAACCCTGCAAAATTTTATTTATAGACACATTGTTGATTCAAAAAATGCACAAAGGTATTAGAATCAAGGGAGAGGGAGAATTTAAAGGAAGTCAAGTTAGCACAAACTAGATGTTAAATAAATTTCATCTCAACAATCGATCATTTGTAATAGGTTAGCAGAAGTGATGGGGGGTGCACGTTTTAAAGGGGTGGAAGTTGGGAAGTAGCTAAGCCTATTACTATTGCTTGATTTAAAATGGAAGATGTTTGCATCCTTTGCAACGTAATTGAAATTCTTTGACAAAGAAAAGTAACTGAAATAGAAAAGGGAGGGCCTTTTGGCCCTTTGAAGCTCTAAATGGCATTTGCATGATTGTGTAAAAACACATTAGCTTGTTTGAGCAAACATCAATACATCAATTGTTAGAGGGAGGAATTGATCAATGGGGTGTTGGTTGTGATAGCTCATTTCTTTGGCTTGAGCTATGCCAGAGGCAACAAATCCTTGAATTGTGCAAAATCAGGGATTGTGTAAATCTACATGCATTTGGTCAATTATGACAATGTTAGCTAGGGTGGGTATTTCATTTTGGGCGAACACAATGTCAACTCACCGATGGGAGGAATTGAACATGGCTAAAAGAAGCACATGTAGTTGTTTTTATCCCATGTGGAAGCCAACATCTCGCACAATGGCAACAAAAGTGTTGCAAACTACATGGGTCTTAATTTGTTCATTGCCATGGGTGTAATGTATGAGATGGATATCCATAAGGTTGATGGGATGTGGGCACACACATTGGGGGAGGTTACACATCGAGGGAGGCTTGTAATTGAAGGATGTGGTAATCCTAGTCATGTTTGAAATGTTGTGGAAAAAATTGGGGAAAATAACTGAAAGGTTACGAAAACTAGTTGAGCTACAAGTCAAACACTTGCCCTAGGGCTAGAACATGATAAAATTCAGGCATGATGGGCTTCAAGTATCATCTTGGAAAAAATACTAAAGATGGTATGATGGTGTAGATGCTTTAAGATGAAATCTTGAAGTCAAACCATTTGTTATTCAAAGGGAAGAATACACGTTCATGCAAAGGATAATAAAATATCTTATGTTGCTTTGAAGTGTTACTATAAAAGGTTGTCAACTCGTGTTAAGGCTTCAAGAAGGAAAAGACATTGGTCGACCATAAACTTAACAATTCTGATTAAAGTTACAAGGGCCTAATTCCTTAAATAAATTGTTGGGGGCGATGGTGTTTGTTGGTATGAGTTCAATGCTAGTGAAAGTTATTTGGAAATAGGCATGTTTATTGGTTATTTAACAAGACCCATTACAAAAAGATGTAGGCGTGATGTTGATTATGGCATTGAGGAAAAGACGCATGCCCCCATAGCCCCTAATTCATGGTTTCAACTTTCAAGAACCATAAAAGCATGTAGTTAGTGGGAAAAAGGTAGATTGGACATGGTTTGAATGTTTCTAGAAACAATTTTACTTGAAAACTACTTTTGGGGAATTTTGCAAGGTACGAATGTTCTCTACTTGATCGTGTGTACACCTTATTTTCTTGCCCACATCCATGATATAATGGTGTTATCACACCTTACCAAACAATGTTACATTATTATGGGCACTAAACTTGGATGAGATCAAGTCAATAGATTTGGTTCAAATTGACCATGCTAGGGCCTTTCATAAGTTGGCATTGGGGCCATGGGCTTTCATAGTTGTCATGGCCATGGTCTTTTAGACCCCAAGTCATCACTTTTTAAATAGATGATTTGCATTCTGTAATAATTATACATGACAAAAATGCACCCATTTGCATATTTGTTGGTGAATTTTTTGCCATTGGGAGATACTTGGCCAAGGGTGTTAACAACATGGTAACTAATCAAAACTTGGATCAACAAACTTATATAAGTGAATTTTGTAGCAATTAATTAGTTCACACACCCATTTGTTCTATTGGATGTGAATTAATTTAACACCATCATAAGTGATCCAACAAGCATACCAATTCATTTTGAAGTCACCCAAATGTTGGGTGGATGATATTTTAGATTCAAGTAATCATTCTTGTGCAATTTGTCATGATGACCAACCACCATTAATGATAGTCAATAAGGTTGGACTTTCATAAATAACCTTACTAATATTTGTAAATTTTTCATGTTTTCATGCCTTTTGGGATGGAGGCCCAAAGATGATTTGGAATTCCAATTCATTTCATATGGAAGAGCTTAATGTGGATGAACAAAAGTCAACCATGGGTTTTCAAACTTGTACCATTGTAGTGTTACACATTTAAAAAGGAATTCGTAGGTGGATTTTGGAATAAATTATGGACCTCAATTGTTTCACTTGGGTATTTAATTTGGCTTTGGTTGAATAAATTTGTTTTATTTAGTTGCACCCACCCATTGAATCCACCCCATTTTTCACATATTGCATTTATAATTGGGACAATTATGTTAATCCATAGGGGGGAGGGGTGATGTTGCAATGGTTGTACACCTTTGGCAACTAAGGAATCAAGAACAACATGAAGAATATTTTGGTGTTGAAAGGAGTTCATTTGTGATATGAAGGCACCAAGACAATTCAACACCTCCCCACAAACCATGTTTTAATCATAGTCCTTGCCTTCAACTTCAAATATTGGGGATACCTTGTCAACCTAGGTTGAAATATTGGATATATCACAAAAACATGAAAACTAAAGATTGATCTCACAAATTTAGTAGGTGAGGTGTAGTAGATATGATGACCACTACAAAAATACATTGCATGTTTCACATTCAGTTTGAACAAACTAAGCCAATGGAAAGGATATAAGCCTATAACATATTAGAGGATAATATTCCAATTTTTAGGCGACCTTACAAGCTTATTGAGGTGGAAAGAACCTTGTTTCAAGCTCAAACAATAAAACTTTTGGGTGTTGGTTTGGTGGAGTTGTCTTAACATGATTATGTTTTCACAATAATGATGTTAGCCAAAAATGATATTTTTAGCAATTGGACAAAACATTGCATGTGTGAAGACTACCAACTAGTGAACAAATTAGTCCACGTTGACAAATATGCCATGCCTTTACCAAAGTGGATTTTTGACACCCTTGGACAAGCCAAGGTTTTCAACACCCCGAACTTATGTTTGAATTACCATCAACTTGTAATTGAAGGAAGGTGACAAGGTTAAAATAATATTTTGGGGTGTCTATACACAAGCCTATTTCACATCCTCTAGACATATTAGTACACACATCTAGTAAAGCTTGTTTGTTGGCCAAAGTGTGAACACATTGAAAGCTCAATTGATTTTCCTTCTAAACCCAAATTTTGTAATTTGTTTGAATTTCTAGCAACAAAATCCACTCAAAATAAATATCTTTCACATCTTAACTTTGAAATTTGTGAAATAAACTATATTAAATATGATTCATTAGACTTTTGAACGACACCAAGAATGCCCCCAAATTTCAATATAATTTTCATTGAAAAAATGGTTCAATAATCAATAGCTTCCACATTGTAGGTCCAAACAATCTCCAACCAAGTTGGTGCACTTTTATTCATTGAGAGCTTTCCAAAGATACCAAAAGCGTGGCATGAAGCATTGTGGTTTGGGAGATTTTAGCATGACAAAAAAAACAAACTAGAAGAAAAACCTTATAAATAAAATTCAAGGATGGGAACCCATCCAACAAAAGTACAAGGCAAATGAGAACACATGTAGACACAACCTAAAGAAAAATAAAATAAAGTAATCAACAGAAATCAAATAAAGACCTTATGCAAAGAGCACTCATGACTATGAAATGACAATCAACGATAACAAAAAAAACCTAAGATGAAAGAATTGTCATCTATCACAAATTGGCTAATGTCGAAGGTGCACTAACAATGATGTGTGAAACAAAATGCAGAACCTTGACCAGGTGCAACAATTTGTTGAAAAATTGTTATGGCTTGTGCACATTGTATAACTATGTACACGCATTGTTGATAGTAAGAAACAAACATCGAGAGGACTAAAGAAGATTGCTAATGAGATGTGATAGTGGGAAAATAAACTACCTTGCTTCATAGATAGATATGATTAATGAGTTAATTCACCCACTATTTTGATAAATAAGCACATCATAATAGTAGATTAGCTAATGGGGTGCTTATATGGTATTATACCTAGTGCATTGCAATTCATATTAATTGGTTGTGGAGTTGCCCGAAGTTCTTTTGTTTTTCTTTTGTGATGGGCATCTTTGATTGACCCATGACGAAAAAAGAAAAAAATAAAAATGCAAGCTTTGGACAATACCAAAATGCATGTGTTGAATCTCCCACTTTGGGCTGGTTATATAGGTTACAAAAGTAGAACTTAAGGCAAAGAATACGGGATGAAGTGAGGAGCTACTGGGAACATATTGGGGAACACATTAGGAACTTGAGGAACATGTTTGAACTCATTGAGAACTTGATGGGAACACGGTGAGAACTTGATGGGAACAAAAAAAGTCCAACACCCCCACCCTCCCAAGAGAAAGCTGGGTCCCCTGGGTGCATGTTGCCTCACCTCATTGGCTGCAAGAAATTATTTTGCCTATCTGTGTTCTTTGGCATTTTTGGCCTAGGCTAATGGCAGGGGGATGTACAATGGTTGTATATAGTCCACATTGACTTTACCTCTCCTAGTAATTAGATGTGGTGCCTCCCAAATCGAAATAAAGTGATTTTAGAGCTTTACAATCGCCAGAAGCGCGGGGGAAAAGAAAGTAAAAATTGCCAGATTCATATATGTGGTTTTCCTTGTGTAGCCAAACATATAGAAGGATGATTAAAGATTTGTACTTTATTTTTATTTAATAGCCAGATTTGGATAAATCTTTCTAGGCATGATCGTCACTTTTTCTAAATCTCCCAATTAATGATCTCCACTTTAGCAACAAACAGAAATTCCTAAAAAACGCTGATGGGTAGGAAAATGGTAACGCCCTCACCAACCAAAATGGGAAGTGACCCACTATTATACTGACAGCGTCTGGTCATAGGTAACTCTCTTTGGCATTGCCTACCAAGGCAAGGATATTGTGTTCAAATTCATTATAGAGTATAGTAGCTTAATGGATTTTGGCCCTAAGGTAGTAGTAGGTCTATTTTTATAGAAGGATTTTTGAAAGATGATATTTTGGCTTGTGTTGAAACTTGAGATTAGTTATAGAGTTATGATATCTTGAAGGATTTCGGTTTCTTTTAGAGGATTTCTTTAAAGATTCTATTTTTGCATGGTGAAATATTTGAATTTTCATAATTCTTCTTTTGCCTTAAGATACTTTTTAATGTAAATGGCAAGGCCACAGTGTGACACACCCCTTGTTTTACATGCAGTTGGCCGTCAAAAGGAAACAAACTGACTCAAGCTTAAGTGCATGTGGCATTGAATTCCTGGGCAAATCGTGAAAAGTAAGAAACACGTGTGAACGCTCCAACTACGGTATTTGACCGCAATAAACGAGGTTGGAAATGGGGGTGGGTGGCTCTCGCACCAAAGCCCACCAGATCCCCTATCAATTTCCGACCAAGTTATGAATATGATTCAAATTGAAAATTTCTTATGCAAGTTTTCTTCTTCAAAGACGGGTTGGTGTGGGTTGGGCGGCCACGTGTGTTTTTTTGGCGATGATTTTTTTTCAAAATGCTGAAAATTTCTTTTTGTGGGGGGTTTTTTATCGCCAAATTTCGAAAGAAATTTTAATTAAAAAATCACCAGATTGTATGCGAACTTCCAGTTGGTAGCCAAATTTAAAAATCGATTCTTTAATTTTTTTTTACTTTCATGTTTTTTAATCGTCAAATATGGCTAAATCGGTCTATAGCCAATTCAGCTACATCATACAATTGAAAAAGAAAACACTGGAACTTCAACTTGAGTCGTGTGAGAGGCAAGAAGTTGTTTCTTCTTGGACGAATTCCATTCATAGATTCCACGTAAATTTTCTGGAGCTACCTAGTACTTACCGTCTATCCCTCTTCCGATTAGTAAATGCTGAAAGTGAAGTTTCTGGAATTACCCAGAACAGTCCCACCGTGTTCCGAATTGAAGTTTCTGGATTTACCTCCCACAGTCTCACCCTGTCCATGCGTAAATTCCACGCTACCCACCAGTTACAACCGACCTTGGATCCCCCCCCCGCCCCCCCTCTCCGTGATCATAACCGGCCACTAAAGAAGTCCAATTTTTTTCCCCTCTCTGCCCGGTCTGCAACTTTCCTACACCCTTCACCACTCGGGCGCCCACCGTCCACACAATCGTTATCCCGGTCGGCACGATCGGAAACCCGTTCCAACAAATTCGAGGTCTCGAAAAGTTTCGCCCCTCGATTCCAACAAATTCGAGGTCTCGAATTCGGTTGCTCCTCGATTCCAAGGAATCCGAGGTCTCGAAATCCGTTGCGACTCGGTTCCAACAAATTGGAACTAAGGTGCCCCTGGATTTCAACAAATTCGAGGTCTCGAAATCTGTTGCTCCTCGATTCCGTCCTCAAATTGTCGGAGTGGCGGCTTCCCCCGGGACACCCGATCCCCACCGTCCCGAAGACCCTGGTTGTCACGGGACGGGCAGATTGAGTTGTGCGCGATCGCTAGCGCTGTGTGTATAAAGAAGCCTCTCCGTCCCCGAGCTCATCACTTTCTCTCTCTCTCACGCTCTCGACCTGCTGCTGCGGTTTTGCTGTTAGATTTCTGGAATTCTGAAGGTGATTCTGCACTCGAGGCATTGCTTAGAGCCATTTACTTTCGTAATTCTGGTCTTTTTGAAAAATCTACGGTTTGGAGCCTGTGAGGTTAGTGTTTCTTCAAGGGTTTTCAAGATGCAGATCTTCGTCAAGACTTTGACGGGTAAGACCATCACCTTGGAGGTGGAGAGCTCCGATACCATCGACAACGTCAAGACCAAGATCCAGGATAAGGAGGGTATTCCCCCCGACCAGCAGCGGTTGATCTTCGCCGGGAAACAATTGGAAGATGGGCGGACCTTGGCCGACTATAACATCCAGAAGGAGTCTACCCTGCACTTGGTGTTGCGCCTGAGAGGTGGTATGCAGATCTTCGTCAAGACCTTGACCGGGAAGACGATTACCTTGGAGGTAGAGAGCTCTGATACCATAGACAACGTGAAGACGAAGATCCAGGACAAGGAAGGTATTCCCCCTGACCAGCAACGTCTTATCTTCGCTGGTAAGCAGTTGGAAGACGGTCGCACTCTCGCTGACTACAACATCCAGAAGGAGTCTACTCTCCATCTGGTGTTGCGTCTCAGAGGTGGTATGCAAATCTTTGTGAAGACTCTTACCGGCAAGACAATAACCCTGGAGGTGGAGAGCTCAGATACCATAGACAACGTGAAGACCAAGATTCAGGATAAGGAGGGTATCCCCCCTGACCAGCAACGGCTTATCTTTGCGGGCAAGCAGTTGGAGGATGGTCGCACCTTGGCGGACTACAACATCCAGAAGGAGTCTACACTTCATCTGGTTTTACGTCTGAGGGGTGGTATGCAAATCTTCGTGAAGACTCTGACAGGGAAGACCATCACTTTGGAAGTGGAGAGCTCTGATACCATAGATAACGTGAAGACGAAGATCCAGGACAAGGAAGGTATTCCCCCTGATCAGCAGCGTCTCATCTTTGCGGGCAAGCAGTTGGAAGACGGGCGCACTCTTGCTGACTACAACATTCAGAAGGAGTCTACTCTTCATCTGGTGCTACGTCTGAGAGGTGGTATGCAAATCTTTGTGAAGACTCTTACCGGCAAGACAATAACCCTGGAGGTGGAGAGCTCTGACACCATAGATAATGTGAAGACTAAGATTCAGGATAAGGAGGGTATCCCACCTGACCAGCAGCGTCTCATCTTTGCTGGAAAGCAGCTGGAGGATGGCCGCACTTTGGCTGACTACAATATCCAGAAGGAGTCTACTCTGCACCTTGTGCTGCGACTCAGAGGTGGACTGTGAACATCACCACAAAAAGCTTGCCCGTTGCTGATGGTCGTATAGACTTTTTTCTGAAGGCTGCTAGCCTTAGTTGGCTTCTGTAACTCTTGCAAGTTGCATCTTCTTGATGTTTTTCATGTTGTATTTTTCAATGTGATTGCAGCAACTAAGCTCTGAATCAGTAAAATACCTTGCAATTTGCACAACATGTTGATCCTTGGTTGATTCACCTTGAGGATTTGGTTTTTGTTTGAGAGATTCACTGCTCTGTTTTCTCCTCTATCTGGGTTCATCATCATGCATGCATGTGGTGGTTATGTGGAGGTCAGGTTGCCAATGGTTTGAGAGTGAGCAATTTGATCCAGTCTTGAGTTGTACAAAAGAAGTGTTTAGGGTTTGTTCTACTTGTTGCATCTGTGAAATCATTGTTTTCAGTGTTTTTTTTCTGCCTAGTGACAGTTCAGAGCTTTTGAAACGTAACTGGGTGTTGTGAGTCAGTCATAGATAGGATTTGTGAAGTTATTATGTCTGAAGGAATATAAATCTCAATCTCTGCCAGAGCATCTACTGGTTGTAAATTGCTAAAGTTTGGTTAGGGGTTTCTGTGGGATGTATATGAGCACCAAATTGGCCATGTAGTTTCTGTTTGCATACGATTTTCATCTCTGAACTTCTTTTGTTTCTCTGTCTAGAAACAATTTATCAGGTTGGTTGTATGTAACAGGATAATTTCCCACGAAAGCTTCAACCATTTTTTTGCATAGGCAATCAATGGCACCTTATATCAGGTTGGATATATGTAACAGGATAGTTTCCCATTGATATTCAATGGCAGCAATGGCCTTTTCCTATCAATATTCTTGCATGCTCTAACATATCTTTAAAGGACTTGAAGAATGTGAGAAACTTCACCGAGATAGTTGCACACAACTTGTCAGAAATGCCACAAAGGTTTGCTGATTCAAAATGTGTCCAAGCATTCTTTATGTCCTTTCACTATTATTTTTCCCATAGCATCAAAATAATTGGACTAGAAGATACAAATTGCATTTTTAATACCCATCATATTAGAGTATTGGAGATGAGATTATGAAAGTATAGTGGATACAAAACATGCAATTACTAGGGTATGTATTTATTTATAAGTTGGAACAGACTGTACTCTTGCTTTTGGAGATGAGTTTATGAAAGTACAGTGGATACAAAACTCAACAAAAAACTCACAACATGACACTCAAGCTTTGCATTTCCGCTTCAAATGTGACTTCATGACCCAGCACTTCTCCTTCACATCTGAAACTGGGAACTTTTTGGAGATGTCCTGGCTGATCTTGGAGATCCTGGTCTGACATAAGATACCCATACTGAGGTTCTGCACTGACTGCATGTGACTTTGATAATGCACTGAGATCATTAGCGATGCATTGTGTGCACCAGCAAGTATCCTTGGATTCTGTTTGAGAAAATCAATTTGATGAGTTTTGGTAGGGTATATTGCCAGGCTAGGTTCCTAACATATTGGATTGTCCTTGTTTTATCAACATTGCCTAGCTTACAATGCCTGCTGTAAATGCATTTGACTTAGGAAATGCAGAGAGATATCTGGTGATACATTGCAGGTGCCAACAATTGTCTTCCAGTTCTGGTCTTGGACAACTAAATCAATCAGCTATTCTTAGTTGATACATGGACAAGGTACGTTCCTGTCATTCTGGACTGAGAGAATTAGTGTAGCTTACTCACATGATTCAATTTAGAACTAGAAAGGGAATGTCCATACCTTCATCTTCTTGGGAGAGCTTGCAG
>Ga0209208_10000714_pt1 | contig 44714 bp, 40 predicted proteins | sample S1TSphfallax_3_FD_187694 | JGI IMG/M metagenome (GOLD analysis project Ga0209208, IMG submission 187694) | Host-associated microbial communities from peat moss isolated from Minnesota, USA - S1T2_Fd - Sphagnum fallax MG (SPAdes) (version 2) | ecosystem: Host-associated > Plants > Peat moss >...
AAAAAGTTAATTGATTTCATAATTAATTAATTAAATTATGAAAGTAGATTCCATAATTGAAAAAAATGATAAATAAAATTCATATGTATAAAAATGAGATTAAAATTGATAAAACTCAATAAAACTTTTTTACCATTATTTTTACATCATGTAAATAGTCCTTAGAGAACGTGCCCTTATGGAAGTGAAAGGCTTAAACATTTTAGTAAAACTAGTGGGTACTCGTGACCTTCGGACACTGTGAGATGCAAACGTAACGTGCCAGCCCCTTCCCTTCTTGAGCTACAGAGAGAAAGGAGAGAGATGACCGAGCTCAGGTACTTGGGCCGGTGTCGGCAATAGCCTCGAAAACACACGAGCCTTGTTCTAGTCCACCCGTGCCAAAGAGCTTGATTTATGGCCCGGGACCCGGGTCTTTGTGGGGAGACTGGGCTTTGTCACCGACCCGGTTTAATACTTACTCCCGCGGTTCCACACACCTGGGCGTCACCCGGTCCGGGCCAGGTTTTTTTTATCGTTCGCGTCTTTGAAGTTTGGGCGTTGGGACTTGAGACCTGGATTGGTCGGGACTCAGGACTCGGTAAGTAAAGAAGTAAAAATGTGCAATTGAGGTCCTGAATAGTTTTTGGGCCCTCAGAACTAAGGGGACAATTTAAAAAGTGACCTGAGTTTTAGGACCTCGACAGACAGTACGCCGGCCCGGTCGACCTGTACGCCGAGCTCGAAAACCACATATCTTTTGAAAGAAAACTCTGGGAACAAAAAATTCCGACCTGGAAACCACAAATCTTTTGAAAGAAAACTCTGGGAACAAGAAATTTCGGCCTGAAAACCACACATCTTTTGAAAGAAAACTCTGGGAACAAAAAATTCCGGCCTGAAAACCACACATCTTTTGAAAGAAAACTCTGAGAACTGGACGAGCCGAGCCCGATCGACGTGAAACCCGAGCTTCGTCACGGACAAACGTACTGAATTTATATATAAGATACTAATCGTCATCTTTGTGTGTGCAATCGTTGAGTTGGCCACAACGAACAAAGGGGCAAACGAAATTGCATTTTGTTGGTTTAGCGACAAATGGACGCTTGTTTTTTGGGCGTGTAGGGTACTGGGCCTACCTTGGCTTGGCTTGGCTTGGATCGAATAGCACGTGCGAAACCGGTAGCCACAAAAACACGAGGAAAGAAAGAATCAACGATGATCTTCTTTTGGGGGAACAGAGGTTTGTCCCTTCTCACAGCACTCGGATTCAACCTTGATTCGCATTCTCTGCCACCTTCAACTCGCGCGCAACAAGCTTCCGATTGTTGAAGCTAATAACTTGCGTGTGTGCATCGGGCGATTTTGTGATGTATGTCTTCATCACTACTACTATTGCAGGATTTAAAATAGGTCGCAGAAATATGGATCCCGATGATGATCGGTTGTCCACTTTACTCCTCCTGCAGCAAACGGAGATGGTTTCCGGGATTTGAAGATTATGGTTTCATGAAGCTTTTTTTTTTTTTTTTTTTTTCTGGCTATGGCGGTCACTGGAACAAACTCTCTTCTTTTTCTTCTACCTTATGAGTTCCAGCAGCATCTCTCATCATCGTCCCGACGACAAGGCTATATCTCTTCCTCCTCCTCCTCCTCCTCGCACAGTTTGATGAAACACTCCGTGACTTTGTACTTCGTGCATAAGTTGCACCAGAAGCGGAAGAATTTCAGTCTCTTGCAGATTCAGGGTCTGCAAGCAGCTGCTGCTTCTTCTACTCATTGTCCTTCTACAACAAGGATTCCAGTTGTGTATTCCGACGACGACGCCGCCGCCACCGCTGCCGCCGTTTGCGCAATTCAGCCCGTGACGGATCTCAAAGTTTCGGACACTGTTGTCCATGACGCCGCCGCGGAGGAGCTGCTGCCGTCGTCGGCTATGGCTGTTGCAGCTGCGATCGGGACACGGTTCAGTGTGGTGAGCAAGACTGAGGAATGTAAGCACATGCTGTCGGCAGCAAGTGCTGAGTTTCTGGCTCTCTGTGATGAGCAGCTCGCTCTTTGCGAGGAGATCGTCGGTCCGAATGCCAAATTCACGGTATGAAGAAAGAACTTTTCTCTTGTATTCCTGCATCCCGGGAGAATTCTTCTGACTAAACAAGTGCTCGAAGCTGAGGATCACATCTGCAAAGCGCACAATCGATGGCGAGTTCGATTGCAGATGAGAGCAATTGGATGCCTGGAGAATAGTTTTCTAAACTCCCCAGAGAATTTCAACTTTGTGCAGAAATCTGTTGCTTTGCATCTGTGCAGGTATATGTCCGGCCTGCGGAAAGCTATAGCACGGGTCAGTTCGAGTTTCACCGCGTCGCAGTCTACCCTAATTGTCAGGAGGAGCTTCTAGTACTGAAGCAGTCTGATGCTCTTGCATCCATTACATTGACTGAGGCTCATCTTATTGAAAGAGAGGTAGTTCAATGTGTTGCTTCTTCTCTGTCTGCAGAGATTGTTGCATGAGAGATGACTTGTTTGTAGTAGAACTTGTTGCACCAGAGATAGCTGTTTGTAGAGCTTGTTTGTTCCATCAGAGATGCCTGTTTTCAGAGCTTGTTTGTTGCATCAGAGATGGCTGTTTTTTGGATCAAAAGCTCTGGATGCATCTTTTTGCAGTGAAATGTGGGCATGTGCCTAGGATCTTACTTAGCATGTGTTGGTACACAGGTGGTGCAGGTTGCAAGTGGTACAGGAGCAGTGGTACTGCCGATGGTGAAGGACTTGTTTTTGATAGGGCTGTTGGTTGTGGAGGGTGGTGGTAGGCGAAGTGTGAAACCCGGGAAACTGAAACCTGTCCGTCCTGTTTGGCCTCCAAGAAAGGCAACCAGCAAGCAATCAGAGAGTTGGGCAACTTCTGACACAACCACAAACTTGTTGAATACACAGCAATTGACAGAAATTGTGAAAGTTGCCCGCTCTTTAGCTCTGGCTTGTGTCATGGATCAGGTCACTCCCTCCTGTCCTGTTTTCTTTCTTACATGTGGAGTTTATAAATTTTCTACTTGTTCTCCTGTTGTGGGTAAGATTCATACTGAGCTTTTGGTTATATGATGGACTGTGACAGAGAGCTTTGCTGCTACAAAAGTCAACATGGCAAAAGGGTGATCAAATTCGCAGCCTTTTAGAACAAGTAAGAAGCCAATTATTTTTTAAAACAGTTCTCTCTATCTTGACATACGACTACTCCATTTTGTTTTCCTTCTATCCAATGTCCATGTCTAAATGATTGTGGGGGCAAGGGTAGGCACAAGGGCCTCTGCAAGCCGTGAGGACACTGAGCCAGCTGCTTCTCCCCCAACTAAAGAGAGGCGAGGTTTCAACCCTTACCTTTCCTTCATCTCATTCAGCTTTCTTTACCCACTATGGCAGTTACTTTCAAGCATGAGGCTTTCCTCCAAAATTAGTGTATCTAATGCTTCCTAGCTGGGATCAGAGTATGCTTTTTATGTTTCAGGTTCAAGGATTTCACTCTCCAAGAAATGCATTGAAACTCTATATCTGCAATGTGAAGATAGCCGCATCCAGTTTGCTTGGTCTGAACAAATGTGAAACCACTGATAGTGAAGTTGATTGCTGATGTCTGCATTGAAGCCCAACAATATGGTAATAGAAGGGTAGTGGTTCAGAGTATATTAGTATTCTGTGGGATATTGTTGTTGGATTAAAATGAAGTCAATAGGAACCATTGTGCATGATTGCAGGATAACCAGAGGTAAGTACTACACACAATTTGGTGACAATTATGAGTTTGGATTTGCAGATTTCTCGGGATTTTGTGGAAGACATCCTGGTACAAGGTGCTAGAATGAAAGAAGTTCTACAACAGCTTCACAATGTTTCACAGGTATTAACATAATTTACTTTCGGAAACTTGGTCAGGAACTTTGAGAGTGGGCAACTGTTTTTTGTCAAAACTTCCACCTTGTTTATCCCACTTGTTTAAGCTCACTCGCCCCTGATTTGAGCAGAGTGGACCCAATCTAGTGAATGCTGCTGAAGATCTTGGAAGCAAGGCAAAGGTGGTGAGACAGCCAGACTCAATGCCAAGTTCCTCATTGCCAATGCATGGCTTTGTGGAGCATGAAGATAGAGGTCAAAAGCAAGGACTGCTTCCTGCTGCCTACATGGAGGGGCAGGATTTTGAAGCCCCTATGCCCCCACATACCCTTGCTCCTCTCCCTGACTATGATCCCTCCAGGTGCCTTGCTTGCCGCCCTGCATTCTTACTGGCTTTCATGAATATTGCATTATCTCTTGACAAGTAAATCATATACAGTAGGAGATTTTGCATAACATCCTCTTCGGGAATCTTATGGAGTTCACAGTAGCACTTGCAACAGTTGGAGCCCACACTGAAATATCAACTGACCCTCAAGAATATACTTTATGCAGGCCATGTGATGTGGCCAAGGTACTGAGGCAGTTGGGTAAAGCTGCCAATGGGCTGGCTAACCAAAGGCATCAATCACTACAGATCACATCAAGTTCACCACTGTGGGCAGCAGTGGATATGATGGGGCTGCAAAGGGCATGCAGCCACCTTTTGGACAATGCCTTGCATCACACTCCCCCAGGAGGTTATGTCCGCACCAATGCAATACGTGCTCCTGGCGGTGGAGTTTTGATAATCATTGAGGACAATGGTCCTCACATTGCGGTATTTGTACTACAATATACTGTCCCTTGGTCTAGGATTTTTAGTGACAGAATATGTAAGCCATCTTTTGGTCTTAATTTTGCACACAGCATCTGGCCCTTGATCACCTGTTTTGTGGTATTCTGTTTACAAATCCTGGTTCAGTACTTATATTGTGGAGCAAGCAAGTTGGATGAGTTTTCTTGATCTGTGAGACCTGTTTTATTGGTGATGTTGCAGATGCAGGTGGGGGGTGTTGCTCCATTAGCAGCAGAATCAAGGGACATGGATTTAAAAAATGGTTTGGACCGGGATGAAATGAAATTTGTACGAGACATTGTGGAGCTGCAGTTGGGTGGTGTTCTTCGTGTGCAATCACCACATCTTCTGAATGCTCCACGTGGTGCTGGTGGGACCCGGGTGGAGATCTGGTTGCCAGCTGCAACAGATATCCAACTGCCAACTGCTTAATGTCTGCATAAGGGTTTCATGGTAATTGCTGCATCTTTATTTCAAGGTTTTTACCTGATAGTGTGTAAATAGGATTAGAGGCTACAAAAGGACCCATCTTGTGGTGTCATGTGCATTCACAGGAGATGTTTGTCTGCATTGTCCTAACTTCTAAGTGGAGGAAGTCCATAGAATGGTCCAATTTTTTTTATTTTGTTGACTTTGGATGGTATTCAATGCATGTGTCCTTGATATATGTTCTTGTTGGCCAGGTATACTGCAACTCTGTTGCCATCCTCTAGTATGTGCTGTTGAAACTGATGAACACAAAGCAGAATTGGAGTTTGGGTTCAAGAAGACAACAGAGGCCTGAAGAGTTCTAAAAGAAAAATGGTCCAGCTGTAGGACCTGACTGTGCTGGAGTTAGCTGTAAGTTTATGTCAATTTCTACTACCTCCACTTTACAATGGGGATTAGGATCTGAATAGTTGTTTTGCTGACCTTATATGTACAGACATGTACAGGAGAAAGATTTGTTTGACAGGATAAGGACACATGCAGGCACATGGCTGGTCACAGTTGGTTCACTTTCACTGATTTTGCAGTTTGCCATGAGGTTGTGTGTTCTCAGGAAAGCTTTACCATATCTTTACAGATTAAAATCCAGAAAGCTATGTTTCAGTGAATAGATGCCATTACAGTTCATGTCATGTCTTTAGGTTCTAGGGTTTATCTTGACTTCAGTCTTCCTGTTGCTTCTGGAAATGTGAGAGCAACTCAGGACACAGATTTTGTATTATGGGTTTGCCACAAATTTTGAGCTGATGAAGTCAGTGGGTAGTTACTAGTCATGGCAGCTTGTCACTGAAGCTGATAATTATGATGAGAGGTGAAGGGCCTGACACTTTGTAAGCAGTTTTCATAAGATTATAAGTGCACTCATTTGTCGGGGGACCTTCAAAGTGTTGTAGAGATTTCCATGCATATTTTCTTGGGATAAAAAAAAGTGGCAACCGTGGTTTTGGGGAGATGATGAGATTGATGAGCATTGGTATTTCTTAGATTGTCAAGGAATTGAATGTGTTATTTGGCGGGTTGGTGGGACAACTCTCCAAATGACTTTATTGTCTGTTTTCCTACTACCTCGTGAAAAATAATTGCAAGTTTAGTGGATCAAACCTTTGAAGACAAACTGTTGGGATCTTGGGCTGGATAATGGTTCCCTTCACTCTTCAAATACGTGCAAATATTGAGAACATAAATGTCGAATAGATATGAAAGTGTGGCTTTTTTAACGTTTTTGTACATGACAAAACAGACATCAACGGTTCCATCATTAACACATGGTGTGTGCTGGTGCATAAAATCTCATTCAAGGTTCTCATGAAAAGAAGAATGTTCACACACCTCATTTCTCAAATATTGAATGGTTGGTTTCATTTGGTAGCACACTATTTAAAAACAAGAAGTGCAAATCCATGGATCTTCAAAACAAAAAACACTATCCAAACTTAACCAAGGGGAAAAATGGAATTTCAAATCTGCCTTCAAGAACACTAAGTATGAAGATTGCACTTATCTAGAATGCTGTAAATGCGTTAGATACTTGGGTGTTATAAAGATGGATCACCTGCTTTGGATCAGAAAAAGCAATCTAACTACATTCCTATTTACTAACTACTGAGCAAGTGTAATAAGTGAAACAAGCAAGTCATTACATAATGCACCTCCCACAACACACACATCCACATCCCTATTACACTCAATAGTTTGTGTTAGAAGTCAATAGAAGTGATTCGTCACATAACAAGTTCCTTTCCAATTCAGTATTATGAATGAGTGTAAGGAGTCAATAGAAGCAACTCATCACACTTCGAGTGCAAGAAAATGTCCCCCATGAGCACAAATTCATGATACTGTTTAGGATCTTTGTGACAGATCTGGGTAACAGTTTTGGCAGCCAAAAGTTCACCATCAATGTGATAGGGTTTGAGGACCTTGAGCAGCTTTTTCTTGCAGAAACTTAGAATCAAGGGGATGTTGGTATGCACTTGTCTCACATCCAGGAAGGCATATAACTAACTATCTGCTTCTCAGGTGGCAAATCCATTTGATACTTGAATTTGACATCACCTGAATTTACAAATTCCAGTCCAAATAGTTGATCAAGAGTTCAACCCATGGAGACAATGGCAATTTCACATTCTAGTCTTAGCTTTTAACACGAGTCTGGGGTGTCAAAGTCACTCTTGCGGCCGCACAATGTCAATGAAAGACCAGCAATAGGCCTGTGTTGAATCAACAAGATGGGATTGAAGCCCAGAAAAAAACCCGGAGGTGCAAAGAACAGGAGTGGCAAGGGAGCACTATAGCACACCGCTGCACATGCTCTTCTCCTGAATCCAACCCTGCTTCCTTCAGCTCCGTTTCTGAAACTGCGAAAAACTCGCCGCATCTGCACGGATACCAATACTCGAATACTTTTTCTGTTCCTCCTCCTTCGTCTTCTCCGACACTTTCCTCCATCTCCTCCAACATAACTTCTTCCCCAATCACACAAGCGCTCTCACTCCTCCTCCTCATGCTTGAGTGGGTCTCTAACCCATCATCGCTCAACAACAGGGTATCATAAGCTGCTCTGGAATCTGCATCCCTCAACACTTTCCACGCTTCCTGAACTCGAAGAAAGCTAGAAATTGTTCCAGCTTGTTGTTGGGAAGAAGAACTCTCTGAAACAGGATCCAATTTATCAGGGTGAAGAGCAAGAATTGCTGCTCGGTACTTGGCACGAATCTCCCCGTAATTTGCATTGGGTGTGACCGCCAACGCTTCATAGTGGGTCATCATCGCTAGCTGATGTCAAAACTCTTCTGGGGTCTCTCTCGATCTTCTTCCTCCTCCCCCTGCTGCTGCTCCTTGTTCCCTACAACAACAACAGATGCCATAGGCAAATTCGCTACATGAGATTGCTAAGCGAGAGATTCCTAAACCCTAAACCCTGAACTTTGAACCCTTAACACTAGATTTGACATCTTGCACTCCCACCTGAGAACAAAAACAATTCGTCGCTCCTCGACAACTAGCCTATACAATCTTTTTACAACACGAGAGATCTGTATCTTCCATATGTGTCTTACAACTCTTCACATAACATCTTCAACTCCATCTTTAGAGAAAATGGTCCCAGTGGTCGATCTTATGGTTCACCGAAGCCCTAAACCTTAAAAAACCCTAAACTGTGTTTCCATTGACTTACCCCAAGGGTTCCCATCAAGTTCTCAATGCGTTCCTCAAGATGTTCTCAATAATAGCACACTTTTGTCCCATATGGTATATACTGCAGTACATGGGCAGTTCCAACTTTCAACACACGTCTCTCCAGTAATTTGATTATTTTTGAAGATTCTATGGCAATTTTTTTTTTCAAAAGAATATTTATTTTCCTTCACAAAGTTCTTTGAAAATAATATTTTTTGACAATGCTACAAATAATATATTGTAGTACCTTTTCAGGTTTGGAATTTTTTTATTATTTTTTAAAATGCCAAAATTTTAGAAAATTAAGGTCCCTTCTAGTTGAAAATTTAAAAAGCAATTATTTATTAATGCCAAAATTTCATAGGATTCCTAAGCTATTTAAAAAATTTCTCCTTTGCTACATTTTTGAAGTAGGTTTTTGGGTATTGCATTGACATTCTAATGCAAATCATTGCAACTTCAATATATCCATATGGGACATTAATGATAAGGAGCTAGTGATGGGAAGGAGGTTGGAACCTTACTACTTGAAACCTACAATCTAATTGTAATGTTGCCCAAGTTGTAAATTAGGGTAGTAGAATTGTCATCTTCTTCATCTCACCAAGTGTTGTATTTTTTCATCTTTTTTTTCTCGTCCTCCTCTCTCTCTTTAAGAGTTTTGTGTTCTTGTGCCTTTTGTTGCTTTTGTGAGATTGGAGAAGTGCCACATGAGAAGCCAAATCAACATAAAGAGTTTCAATCACAAGAGAATTTATTTGGGGGCAATTTTGGAGGTGTTAGTGACTACTTTTGTCAAGTAGATTATTTAGCTATACAATTTGCTCCAAATGCTTCTCAATCAAGGTTTTGATCTTGGTGACGAGAATGTAAATTTGAAGTTTGAAATTGGGTTTTTTTAGACAAACTTTGTTTTCACATATCTTTTACAATCTTTTGTTTAGTGTAATGATCAAGGAAATGCAATTGGAGTAGGGCTTCATAGACCAACATTTTTGCTATTTACTTGCACTTGGTTGAATTTCTTCATTTTGACATTTAAAGCATTGGGTAGAAATTGACATTCAAAGCACTAAAAAGGAGATGTATAGGAGACATGACATGTTGCTAGGGATTTGGTTCAAGACTAAGAAAATGGCATATACCATGGGCTCCTTCAAGTCTCATAGTAGGTAAGTTGATCAACCACAAGTAAGCTTTGCAAATTAGTGGCATAGCTATTATTGTTGAATTTGCAAAACATGTAAACTCTCCTATGAAGGCTGATCAAAAAATGACTTTCCTATTTGCCCACATTTGTTATAACAATATGTTCATTTTATCAATTTTTTCTTTAGATGTAATAGTTATAAAAAGGCATTCACATCAAGTTTTTCAAGACAATAATAACTTGTAAAAGGATTTTCCCAACAATGTGAGGTAATTTCCCTAAGAATGTAATCTCAACCTAGTTTCTTTTGCTTGAGTTTAGCTTGTTGTTTTAATCTAGACATTTTGCCACTACTTGAAGCTATTGTAGAATCACCTCTAGTTGCAACTCAAAGTGGAATACAACTAGGCTATAAACAATTCTTAATCATTGTTGCAATGGAATTGTAGGATCTACATCATTGTCTTTTGCGCCATCATTGTTTTCTTCAACTTTTGGAGTAAAGGTAAAGAAAGGAGTAAGTGCATTGACTTCCATTGTAGCTACTTGAAATTCTGATGTGAAAGTGTTCGTAATCCCAATTTTCTACCAACCTTTAATTATCATTTCCTCCATTCCTTGGACTTATGTCTAGGTTACATGAAGCCATTCACAGATTTCATGTTTGAAGTTGTTCATTTTCAAATCAATGTGTGATTCCTTCCCCTCGCAAATTTGGTGTTTGATGATATATGTAGTCCATTTATTGAAGTTAACCTTAGAAACATGTTTCAAAGGTCTTTATATGATTACATTTGCAAGTTGCACTTCACTAATATAATCTGTAGGAACAAACAAAACAAGGATGTTAAGGTGTTATTTTTTTATCACTCTTGTGAACGTTCCAACAATCAATCAACCATACAAGTTTATGGTTTTCTTGTAAGTTGAGTTGATGGATATGATTATGTAAGTAGATGAACAAAATCTTATTGACAAAGTCTTTTGTTATTTGCAACGTAGACTAGCGATTTTCCCTAAATGTAAGATACCAATTAAAGTTGATGCATTTGATTTTTCCCTCATTTGAAGGTGGTAAACATCTATGCGTAATACTTGTAAATACAACTTGTCTACGAAATAGGTATCCATTTGCAATAGAAGGTAGCACCATAATTATTTGTCTCTTATATTCCACCCCTAACATTTAAATGTGTTTTGTGCCCTTGTTTTCCCATGTTCTTTCTCCAATTATTGGAACAAGGTGGATCCTAATTTGGTTACTATTGACCATAAGGCACAAAGGAATGAAATACAATTTCACAAGGTAAGTTATTTTGTGTGCCATGTTTTGACCTAGTTCATGCCAATTTGTTGGAATTTTGCTGGTTGCGTTTGGTTGCCATGTGAAAATATTAGTTCATGTGTAGTGTTTTAAAAACTATCTTGTCCATTCCTTTGTGACTATGAAACTCCCATACTAGTTTAGAGAATCTTAGGAACAAGGGACTCTATCATGCCTTTTAAGATTGGTTGAACAACTAGAGGTAGATAATAATTGTCCAACATTTATCATCTTTTGCAACATTGTGACAAGATCATATTAAAGTGTGGGATACTTTTTGATGATTGGCAAATGTTGCTTCAAGTGTCTAATAACCATACCTTGTTGTGTTGCTTGTAAGTAGTTTGGTTGGTGTTTTCCTTTTGGTGTGAACTAACTCCACAAATTATTTCTTGCCAATTTTTTGTATGAATTTGGAACTCCTAGACTTTGGTAAGCAATTCATAAATAATGCACAACATTAAAATTTGTGCCATATTTTTGAATTATAACTATTATGGGTGGCCATAAATGTAGTTGAAACTAGTTTGTGTATTGGCTTCTTGATTTTCAATGTTTTTGTTTTACTTCCATCTCGTTTATTTGCAACTTCCTCTTCACCTTCTTCATGCTTGATTTTTTTCTCAAATTGTAATGTTGTTACAAGTTTTTTTGGATGTCTAACAAGACATTTTTCTACTTTATTTGGCATTGGTGTTTTTTGCTTAGCATTTTCATTGATGTCTTCTATTTCTTTTTGCAAAGCATCTTCTCTTTCTGCTCTTGTAATTCTTTTGAATAGACTAGTAAGTAAGGTTTTTTTTAGCTTTTCTTTGCCCATTTCCACTCCCATGCACAAAATTATATTTTGGTATAAATTTTACAGAATCTTCATCTTTTTTGCCTCAAAAACATCTCTTTCCACAAATGCTATAAACCTCACTCCATAAAACATGGACTAAATTCCAAGTTGTTATAGGGTAGTTTAAGGATTTTAATATGTATATTATTGCATGTATTTCAAGCAATTTCAAGTTGTTGCCAAATATTTTAAAGGAAAAAAAACCTTTGCTGATTTCTTTTTTGTCGAAATCAAAATTTCAAAATAAAATGATTATTTGGCAGTGAGATGCTGAACCTAAAAATGGTATTATGGTACTTTAATGTTGGTGTTACCAAGTACTACAAACTATAAATTTGGCCTAGTGCCGAATGGTGTTTTATCTTGGGGAGTGCACAATGTTTCAAAAAAATTTAATTGAACTTTAGAATTATTTTATTGTCTTTGTGGTTAATGTTCATAATTAATGTACCTATTTGTATTAAGCCATGGTTTAATTCCTAAATTACTGCAATCTAAATTTTTGGAAATTTCAAAAACATGGTTAAAGATTTTTCAAAAAAAATGATAAAATAAATATATGTAATTTAATTTATGTCGAAGTTGTCCATGTATTATGATATTTGGTGGACATTGTGGGATAAAACAAGGTGACCAATGTTTTGAAATGCCAAATGTTTACTCATTCATTGTTTAAAATGTTTGCCTTTTACAAACACAAACTTTATTTTTATAAAATTATGAATTTTGGGTAATTTTCATTAATTTATTGGTTTTTAAGACAGTTCTCAATTTGATTTTCAAACTAAAAACTAATTGTTCTCATTTTGAGAGAAAATTAACACTTTGAAAATCGTTGAAGTACAATAGAGGTTCAAACTTGAAACTTGTGAAGTTTGTCAAGTGAACTTTCAAGGTTGATTTTCATACTTGTATAACTTTATAAAAAAGAATCACCTACCCATTATCAGTACAAGGTTTGAAAAGCCAAGATTTTTTTGAAATCCTAAAAAACATTAACCACTACGTCATAACCTTTTATGTGTGTAAAAGATAGTCATAAACTTTATTTCATATGATTAAATGTGTTTTAATGCTTAATATTTAAGTCTACTTTGAAAATATCTTGGGTTCAAACTTGATTTAGATGAGAACTGACCTACTTGAAACCAATGGTTTTTATTTTGATGATAATTTAAAAATAACCCAAGGTTTCAAATTTTGAAAAAATAATTTGTAGAATTGGACTAGTTCTCCTTTAACTCTTAAAATAATTGGAACCAACGATTCTTTCATCAAATTGATTGATTTATTTATTTTAAAGAAAACCAAAACCAACAACTATTTCAAAAATATGAAAACCCAACACTGAACATTATCCAAATACACTAGAAAATTTTAGGCAAGTCTTAACATTATTATAGATTTGTTTTTAGCCCTAGTTATGACATTCGTCATTTTGCATTTTAAAATTCGCGAATTTACGTGGTAAAGCACCTTGTCAAAACATTTGGCATACATTCGTGAAACATTCGCACGCGGCAACAACCTGTGCTGAACGGTAACGGTTAACGGTAACGGTACTCTGGCCGAGTCTCTCACGAAGTGGTCACACACTGACGGTGAGCAGCGATGGAGTTCCTCTAAGGGTTTTGGAGGGAAGTGGCGGACTCTGAGCGTTGCAGCTCTGACAGTGCAGCTCTAAGGAGAACTGTAGTAGAGCAGACACAGAGCATGCACAGGGAGCCATAAAAGGTCTGAGAGAGAGAGAGTCTATACTATTCGATTGTCATTCTTTTCCTACTCTGTTTTTTTTTATAATAATTCTAGTCTTAGACTCGTTTGGATTTCCATGTGTCTGGCTTTTTGTATTTTTCATGCTGTTCTTTAGAGTCGTTTGTTCTTGTAATTGTGCGTCTGATAGAGGCTAATCTTGCTGGGTTTTCTAGGGGACGCTTTTCGAGCTGATTACTACGATCTTTCCTCCTTTTTCTTGTTGCTTCGTTTGCATACGTAGTACAACTTTGATATAAGGTTTATAGTTTGCGACCATCAATCTGCAGCGCGGTAGTCAATTACTTTGTCAAAGATTGTAGGCTGGTCAAAATTGTGACGCCTTGCGAGAGAGAGAGGCAAATCTCTCTGGTGGTGTTGGTTTCGTCGTCTTGGTTGCTCAGCGGTCGACACTATCGCTCAGAGACCTAGAAAACTCGCAGCGACGACACAATTGCGAAAAACACAGGCCTATCGTAGCAGGGAGTATATGTTTTTGGTGCAAGAGTGAAGCTGTGCAACTACTTCTTGCTTTCATAGATTAGGAGACACACTCATCTTTCTTTTCCACACGGACGTTGAATGTTGTACAATGCGTTTTAGATCTTTATCTTTTGCAATGACCTTCTTGATCGTTTAAAACAGAAGCTCTCGTTTCTATTTCATTTGCATCGTGTGCCCACCTTTTGGCTCGTCATTCTTTCTTTCTGATAAGTTTGTCTTTGCCTATCAGGGGCTTAATCGCAATCCTAGGCAGTTAGGGATACAACAAAACGAAAAAAGAAAGAAAGAGCGCTTATTCTGTGCCTTCTATTGCCTCGCAAAGTATAGTATTACGCTGTCAACCGTGAAAGAATCTGTGCAACGCGCTACGCTACACAGTCTTCGTGATTTGTTCGTCCATTGTGTTTGTCTCTCTCTAAGTTCATTCTTCGTGCTTGATGTGCAGTGGCCAAAGCGGAGGTTTCTCAGCACCGTAAATCGTGACACATGATTCAAGTTGATGATTGCCGGGGTAATAACGCTCGTTGCTTTGCCCAGTAAAATTAGTGTCGTCTTAACACAATCAGAATTCATTCCTAGCAGCGGGTAGAGACTCTAAGCATTGCAACTCTGATAGTGCAGCTCTGAGGAGAACTGTAGTAGAGCAGACACGGAGCATGCGCAGGGAGCCAGAAAAGGTCTGAGAGAGAGAGAGATGAAGTGGACCAGCGGGCAGAGACTCTGAGCGTTGCAGCTCTGACAGTGCAGCTCTGAGGAGAACTGTCTATGTCCGGTCCGTGCGGTTATCTCTGAGCGGTCTGTGACTCCTGCCGGGATGGTCTAAGAGCTCTGGCTACGACAATGCTGCACCCATGGAGTTTCTCTAGTGGCGCCTTGTGAGGAGGAGGAGGAGGAGGACTCGTCATCAGGGGAAGAAGAATCAGAGCAATCCGTTGCGCCATTGAAGTCGGGAAGGAGTCCGATGAGTTCATGAAATCGTCGTCGACAACGATGACGACGGTTCTTCTCCGGGTGCAAAAAATAACACTAATGCAAACAACAGGCTGCAGCAAGCAGATGAGGATTTTGGTGTGTATTCTGACTCTGATGCATACTCCAGCATCATGCTTGTGTTACCTGCTTGAGATGTACATAAACCATTGGAGACAAGGAGATATATGGTGGTGTTTTTTGCACTATCATCTTCTTGTTTCATGGCACGTTCACCTCTTTTAGTTGTTTCTGCTGCTGCTGCCCCTCCATTTGCTTGATTTTGAGGAGCCATGACATAAGCAACTTCAACCAACGCTGCAAGTGATCTTGACACATCTTCATTGTCAAGTCTTAGTACTCTTGAAGGTTGTTTCACACCTTTGTTGTTGTTTGTGTTATCTAAATCTGTGGTCATCCTGACCTCACTCAAACCAATAGATCTCTCATCCTCCTCCGCTATTGCATCATTGTGCAACAATGTGAACTCGTGACCATCATGTCCATCCAGGATATAAGCCTAATAATGTAAGCTTAACATGCCCGCGAATGTTTATCGAATGTTCACTCGTTGATTTATAAAATTCTTTAAAATTCTTGCTTCTTTGGGCTTCCATAACATTCCCGCACCAAGAATGTCATAACTATGTTTTTAGCACAAGCATTCAAAACTCTTTCTTGGAAACCACTATTGCTTTTGTTGATGTTAATTAGTTTTTAAAAGGGAAAATTTGAAAAAACATTTGTTGGAAATGTCATGTGACTTTTCAAAGTCTATATATACCTAATTAGAGCCAAATCAAATTGCCTTAATTATAAAAATAATTAAAAAAGGTCCTAGAATATTGTTTTGCAAAGCTAAAGAGAGAGAGAGAGTAAAACAAGCTTGATATTTGGCTACATCCTACTCTCTAACTAAAATTCAAGGAAAAAAAAAAACGTCAACATTCCACAATAAAAATGAGTACTTACATAACATAAGGAACCAAAGCATGTCTTTTAGTCCATTTGAAAGGGTTGATCCATGGCCTCCAAGTGGTCGACCATTAGTTTTTAGGTGTAGCCCTTGAGGGAATTTGATTAACAACCATTCAATGTGTGTTTGTACATTTCATGAACTAGACAAAATGTTGTGATCGAGTGTTTGCACATTATGGTGACCTTATATGGATGTCAAAATGGTATTTTTTCCTATATTTTTTAGATACAAGAAAATGTTTATTAAAAAAATTCATTGAAACAATAAAAAAATGATTCACTTGTCTAAAGTTATCATAATCAACGTTCCGACCTACTAGTTCATGTGTTAATGTCATGTGAGTCTTTTGCGAGATGAAGACCATAGAGGTGGATAGAAATCAACCATATGGTTGTGTAACAGTGATAGGTTTTCACAAAATGCATTCCATTTCATCATTAGACCATTTGGACTCAGAATTACTCTTCATGCGAAAGCTATCATGTTTATGTTCAACATGTGTTCATGGAGGTGAAATGAAAGAATGTGACAATATTAAATTGTGCATATCTAGTTTTGTGAACGTCTTTTTTTTAAGGAATGGTTGTGATGATTGTAGTTCAAGAAAAAGTTTTGTCATATCAAGGTTGACACTATGAAGATGATCTATCCTTCTTGTAATAGAGACATTTGGATGTTTACACTAGCATGTCAACAACTTCCTTCATCGATGTGCCAACATGGCATGGTTGGTGAAGGGTTTTGGAGGACCTTTTATTTCCATTTTACGTTCATTTTATAAGCAAAGGGTATCTATGGTTCTTTAGAAAGTTCAGGCTACCATTATCTTTTGATGAACAGTTGTAACAACAAAAGAGGCTTCTTCTAGGCTTGGTGTTCTTCCAAAAATTTCACCCATTTCCTTGAATAACTTGTTTCATGCTATTGATGATGGCTTTAGGTCCTAGGTTACTTGGTCTTTCTTCTTGGGGCTCCCCATGTGTGTTTTGCATTTTTGAATGTTGTCATTTGTTAGACTTCAATCCTTTACTTTTTCTTGTCTTGGTCCCTTGCCAAGAGATATTTATTTATTTGTGCTTGCAAATTGATAAGAAACACAACAAATATATGTCCACAAAAGTTTGCATGGTCAAGTTACATGGTTAATGTTTGTATTTGTACCCAATGGAACATTTTCATGGGTTTATTTTTATTTTTTTGGTGACAAATTAGTTTTTGGTGTTTGATAGAAGTTTGACCTTTCAAACAAAAATGTGAATATCAAAGCATGTGAAACAAGCAAAATTTGATTTTTGTACAATTAGTCCAAATTAATAAATTTTCAATTTTCTATGTGGCATCACATTTCAAACATAATTAGAGTTGCATTAAAGTGTTCAAAGTTTTCAATTTCAATCAAGAAATCGATTTGATTACCAATCAAAATCAATTATCGAACTAAATAAAAATTGGAATTGGTATATATAAGTTTGATAAATGATTATGGTTTTCAATTTTTTTGAAAATTTCAGAAAACCACCTTTATAATGATCAGTACTTTATAAATTCTTTCATGAAAATAAAATATTCATTGATGTTTATGATACAACCAAAATAAAAAATTCTTTAATTAAAGAATTTTAAAAAAAGAAACTGCCGCTTCTTAACAAGTTCGAATACCCACACAACATTAATGAAAACCCCAAGAACATTAGGGTTACTTTTAATTATTATAAATATCCTATCCTTAAGACTAAATCAGGGTTTTTAAGTTCAAATTTATCATTTTGTGAGTTAAATAAGGTGAAGATATTCATGTGAGTATTGGTTCACCTTGACTCGTACATGTTGAGTGCTCAAAACTCTAGAAAGCCTATGCAAGAAAAGAAGATTAAAAGTTCGGGTTTGAAAAGTAAGAATAATTAATTTTTCAAGATCTAATTCTAACATTTCTCAAGTTGATGTAGCCTTTAAATTATAAGAGTCCTCACTCTCAAGAAAGTTGAAATACCAACCTAAGAACCACTCATTTTAGCCCTCATCAATAATACCTTCACCTTTTTGAATGAGGCCTCTTAATGACCATATTAAACCCAAGAAATGTTAGGTTTTTACTCAAAAGACCCTAATTTAATCTGAGCATAAAATGTTATTTATAATATTTAAAAGTAAAAAATCTAGATGAATTTTGAACTTTTTTACCATGGTACCAATGTGGGGTTTGAATGAACTGGCACCCACCAATGCACTAATTGTGGATGAGGCTGTTTTGGGATGAGCCCAAACCATTTAACCTAAACCAAACCAAACATTGAGGTGGGGTTTTTTTTTTCTTTTCATTGGCCCACCCATTGTTGAAATTTCAAAAAAAATCCCTCCTTTTTTTCCTCCTCTTCCTTCTTCTCCTCTTTTGTTCTTTATTTTTTGTTCTTCTCTTTGTTCTTTCTTTCTTCTTCTCTTCCACCATCATCTTCTTCTCTTCCACTATTGTTGTAGTTTTTTTTTCATCATTTTTTTCTTCCATTGTTGTTGCAACTTTTTCTTCATCATTTTTTCCCTTCATTTTTTTAGTGCTATTGTTATTAGTATTTTTTCTTCTCTTTTGTTTGTGATATAGATTTTTATTTTTATCATTTTATTCTTTCATTTTTGTTGCTACTTTAGGTTTTTTTGTTTTGCTCTATTGTTACAACTTTTTCATCATTTCCTTTTTTTGTTTTGTTTTCCTTTTCCTTCTTCAAGCATTTTCTTTTTTTCCATCACATTGTTGTGCTTGTTTTCATTTCTTGTTGCATCATCATTAGTTATACACATCAGGCAAGGCATATTTTTATCCTTTTCCTTGTCTTTTTTTTGTTTTGGTTTGAAAGTAGAAGCAAAAAAGAAAAGTAAGAAAAGAAAAGAAAAGAAGACAAAATAATAAAAGAGAAGGAAATGGAAATTAAAACATACAAAAGATGAAAAGAAAGAAAATAGAAGACAAAGATTTTTATTGTTTTTCTAGTTTTTTCTACTTTTCAAATTCTAGAAGAAGTTTGTTTTTTTTCCCTTTTTTTTTGTTTTTTCTTGTTATTGTGAATTCAAGAAGAAGAATTCTAGTTTTGTTTCCTTTTCATTGCTTTGTTTTCCTTTTTTTGTTTCTTTAAGAATAAGAAAAAAAATTGGGTTTTTTTGCCCCATTTTTTTTGTTTTCTAAATCCTAGAAAAATCTTTTTTTCTATCATTATGTTTGTCTTAAATATTTCTCTTTTTTTCCCCCTATTTTCCATTCTTTTTGGTCTTCAAAATTCTAAAAGAAGAAGTTTGGTTTTCTATTTCTTTTCTTTTTTATTTTCAATTTTTTTCCAATTTTTGTTCCCAATTTTTTTCCAATTTTTCTTTTTTTAAAAATCTAGTAGATTATATATGTTCGTACCAAAGTAATTTTTTGGGGTTTGGTTTATATTTTTCAAATTTTCATATTAATGTGTATCATGTGCTTGATGCAAACTTTGAATAACTATGAAATACCAATTTGTAACCAACGCGATTCAACTCCAATGTGAGGTTACACTATCAACTTTACATTCATCAACATGCAATTAAGGTGGTTACAACAACAAGAACTTATTAATGAACACATGACATGGTGGTTAATGAAAATAGGTTTAAAAAGGTGTCTCTTGAGGTTAGAAAATAATATGCATGTTTTACTTAAGGTTTCTTTGGCATAAACAATGGCATGGAGTTCATGTTTTCCATTTTTTTGACATTTTAAAAAGTTTTAATAAATGTCATACTTGCACCAATACATATAATTTTTTTTTATGCAATTGTAACCTCACGTTTGTATTATGTTCACATGATTTGAATGTGAGCATTGTGTTAACACTTTGTTGGAAAAAAAAAAAACTTGCTCACAAAATATGTAATAATTATTGAGGTGTAATGTATTTGAAATGATATTTGTTTTCATATGTGGGTAATGTATTTTGTGATTGGATTATCAACTACTTTAATTTTTATCAATAACTACCAAAATATGCAATAGTCACATTCGGGGTTATTGTTTATTGACATCAAGGGGTAAAATATGATTAAAATGGTTGTTAGTTCATTTAGTGCAATACCTTCATATTTTGTATATCATATATTGGCAACATCAACATCGTGTAAATGATAAGTAGGTAGGTGAGTGGGGGTGGGTAGGTAAATAAATAAATATGTAGGTAGGTTGGTAGTTAAGCAGGTAAATATGTACACAAATAAAAAACAAGTTAAGTCAAATGATGTAATTATGTCAATAAGATGGTTAAGTCAATAGGGTAGCCAAATTTTTTGTTAAAATATTGTGTTGGAAAATTAGTCTTTAAATTAATTCAAGAAAAATAAATTTTAAAAATAAAAATTTAACTAAGAATAGATAGAATTTTTGCCAACAAATAAAGGTTTAGCCAAGAAAAGATGGAAATTTTGTCAAAAGGTATTGGTTTAGCCAAGAAAATTTAAATTTTTTCCAATTTGTAGAGGCTTAACCAAGAATAAATAGAAGTTTTATTAAAAAATAACATTTTAGCCCAAAAAAGATAAGGGTTTTGCCAAGAGGTAAAGGTTTAACTAGGAAGAGTTCAAATGTTTTCAAGTGGTAGAGGTTTAGGCAAGAAAATATAATGGTCTTGTTGAAAGGTAAAAATTTAGTTAAGAAGAGGTTAAAGTTTTGCTAAGAGGTAAAAATTTAATAAAAAATAAATAGAACTTTTGCCAATGTGTAATGGTTTAGCCACGAAGCGATGGAGGTTTTGTGAAGAGATATAGGTTTACCCAAGGAAAGTTAGAATTTTTTCCAAAAGGTAAAGGTTTAGCTAAAAATGTATATGGGTTTTGTTGAAAAATAAAGGTTTTGACAAAAGATAAATGTTTAACTAAAAAAATATAAATTTTTTGTCAACATGTAAACATTTAACCATGAAAAGATGGATGTTTAGCCAAGAGATATAAATTTAGCCAAGAAGAATTAGAAGTTGTGCCCAAAAAAAAATGTTTAACCAAAAGATATAAGTTTAATCAAGAAGAGTTAAAAGTTGTGCCAAAAGGAAAAGGTTTAGCCAAGAGATATAAGTTTAGTCAAGAAGAGTTAAAAGTTGTGCCAAAAGGAAAAGGTTTAGCCAAGAGATATAGGTTAGCTAAGAGGAGTTAAAAGTTGTGCCAAAAGGAAAAAGTTTAGCCAAGAGATATAGGTTAACCAAGAAGAGTTAAAAGTTGTGCCAAAAAGAAAAGGACTAGCCAATAAATATAAGTTTAGCCAATAAGAGTTAAAAGTTGTGCCAAAAGGAAAAGGATTAGCCAATAAATATAAGTTTAGCCAATAAGAGTTAAAAGTTATGCCCAAAGGCAAAAGTTTAGCCAAGAGATATAGGTTTGGCCATGAAAAAATGCAGTGTAGATAGGTAAGGGGTTGGTAGGTGGAGCCAAGATGCAGGTCAATAATGTAGCTAGGTCACTAGGGTAACTAAGGAATTAGGGTGATTAGGTTGGAGGGTAGTATGGTCAGGCTTGGATAGAAGACACCCAAAAAAAAGAGGGGGGGGTCAAAGGTCAGCAGCCCAAAAAGGTTGACTGTGGTACAATGTTGGGTTAAGACAGGGTCAGGAACCGGATGAGGAAATGCAGTCCATCCTATGGACAGAACGGCCAACTGGGGCACTGGTGGGTGCTGGTTCACTCTGGCCCCAGTGTGGGTGCCGGTTCAGCCATGGCCTCATCCAGTGAGAGGTTACAGCTTTTTTGAAGGGCTATTTTTCACTTTGCTTTTCCATGTGAGGGGCACATTTTTCCCCATTGCATTTCTTTTGACAGGCATAATGTTTTTTGATTCATAAAGCACTTGGAGAAAATTTGTAATGTATGCCAAGGGCACTTTATATCCATCAATTTCCCTCCTAGAAATTGGGAGGGATATTATGTCTACTTGTAGGTGTAAGAACCCTTCCACTATTAAGGAGTAGGTATAAGAACCCTCCCATTCATATGCCTTGTGATCTACGGTAGGTTTGGTTCATGATAAATGTTGCCTCATGTGTTACGATAGGCAAAGCCCTAGGGTGAGGGACATTTCTAAAATGCGGGGTTGAACATCGCCTCGTCCTAGGCCCCTTATTTTGAGAATGCCTTCACCCTAGGGGCTTTACCCTAGATTATTGTTTTTTCAAATTGATTGTGATGAGTGCAAAATGAAACCTGTTTCTAGCCCCATGTGGACTAAGTCAGTCCGGTCAGTCCCTAATTATTGCAATCTACAAGTTGACGCCAAATCAAGGGATCGGTGGGGGCATGATTGAGAGTCGGAGAAGACCAAGTTGGAACCTCGTTTCGCACGGAATCATTCGCATTTATTGTGCTCACTCTGTGTCTGTCTGTATCTCGTCTGGATGCGGGCGGGTTTCTGTACAAAACCGCTCAACACTGAATTTGTTTGTATCGTACGCGATTTCCAAACAATAGTTAATGCAAACCTCTTAAAACAAAAACAACCCCATGCACGCGCCGACGTACAGTCCCTTCGAAATCACGCCCTACGCGCCGAGCTGAGCTTTTTAGTTGTCAATTTGCTGGCTCACTGCTGTTTAAGACGTTACAATTGTTGTGTAGTCAAGTATAGATGCATGGTGATCATGAGCTTGCCTTGCAATTATTTAATAGTTAATGATTGTGAACTTCCATTTTTTTTCTTTCACAAAGAAACAACTGGGAGGGAGCTGGCTAAGTCCAATTGCCCGCGGGTCCGATTGTTAATTTCGAGATTTTGCTGTAGGTTACTTTTTCTACACCCTTGAACAATCGCCCAAGTTTCTGTAATTTTGTGTGGCTCATTTTCTTATGTTCTAATCCTGATGACGGTCATGGGTTATGAACATTTGTGATGTGGCTGCAGTCACGCAGCAGAATACAACACCTCTTCTTATTTGTTTTTCACTTGGAGCATGTTGGTTGGTTGGTTGGTTGGTTGTTACATGGCATTTGTGGAAGAGTGTCTATCACAAGAAACTTTTAGGATTCTCTGTGGACCATCGAGAAAAACTTGAATTTCCCCATGCAAACAGGAAATGGTTTGTTTAATTAACGATGAGAAAATACAATGATCCCTCTGTTTCACAATTGGAAAATTGGAATGAAGCGTCGAAGTATTGATCGCACGATTCCCTTGGAGAGCTTCCCCTAGATATTTTGTTAATTCAACTTTCATTCGTCAGGGATTTTCACTGTTTTCCCTACAGGGAATGCCAAAAAACTTTCTTGGGTACCTATCATGATCCAGATCAGAGGTTTCTGATTTTGCCAGCTCGTGGATTAATTTTCTTAACTGCCAGGTACTGCAGTTAATCTCTTGCTTGTGGACATTAAGAGTTTGGTTCGTAAAATGTTTGTTGAAGCATCGAATTGAAAAGCTAGTTGTCATGGCTGCAGACGTTTAATGTTATCATCTGCGCTTGTCAACGTTTTGAGCTATTTTTTTCCTTTCGTATGATTATGCTCATTTTAAGTATCACAAACGCTTTTCAGGAAAACTGATCTTGAATCTGCATGAACTGAAGAACTGTGAACTGCAAATGCTGCACGGTGTAGTACATTACATGAGCTTTCATTTTTTTCACGCTTTCAAATTCTCTTGGATGACTGACCTCGTAACTTGAGCTTCAAGCAGTTGCCACAGTGAGCTTCATGACATGCAGCTCAAGCACTAGAGCTCGGGATGTTCCACCTGACCACTTTATGTCAGGCGGTGGCACCTCAATTCTGAATCCTGTAGGAGGGACCGATGCACCTTCCTCATCTATGCCATATTTGTAGCCTCTTGATCTTGCTGAAAGCACACGGACTGAGGAGTCCACAGGCGTCAACATTCGCAAATAAAACAGAAGAGAAAATTAGGGAGCGAGCTTGAGGATCGCAGCTTGGTGCAATGGCTACGGGTCCAATGGGGGGAGGATTAGAGAGGGTGGACATCACCTGTAGCTTCAGCCGCAAGAGCTCAATCAGCCAGTCAGGGAGTCGGGGAGGGAGCTTTCGCCTGATGCATGTAGACATTCCAGCTGCAGTCGAGAGCGTGTTCTCTCGGACCAATGCAACGAGCGCCGACGACGAAGAAGCGCTCAGATGGGCAGCGCTGGAGAGGATAGACACGTTCGAGAGGCTGCGAACCACAATGGTGCACAAAGTCACAGGCAGTTTGGACCACATCGATGTCAAGAAAATCAGCCCCCAGGAACGGCAGCACCTCGTCAACAAAGTGCTCCAGCTCACTGAAGACGATCAGGAGCCTTTCTTGATGAAACTCAGAAAACGTATCGACAGGTGAGAACGCAACACCCTCGACACTTTGCTCTGCAGAACAGAATCATGAAGGTTTGGCAGCACAGAGATTGAGGCGCACAAATCGCATGCAAGACACCATATGGATCATCTTTTCACACTCCTTGAAACTGTATTCAGCCTTGTGTCAGCAATTCTACATACTGTACTAGATCATACCCTGGACCCAAAGGCTGCTCTGGATTCGCAATCCTAAGTGTGAAGAAGCTGTGAGAATAGTTCAAGGCCATTCCACCACACCCTCTAAGATTCATTTTCGTCAGGATCTTTAGTAATAAAATCCAATCCTACCTGTAGTATTTGGTGCAGGCCTCTATATTGTATAAGTACTGATCATTGCGATGTTTTGCAAAATTTTGTAGGCCCCATTCCTGTGATGAAGTGCAGTTTTCTGCACAGATTTACAGATAGGCAAGTTTGGTTTTTCAATATTGTGTGCTATATATGTGGTGGGTTTTCTGATGCAGAGTGGGAATAAAATTACCCACAATTGAAGTTCGCTTTGAGGATGTCCATATTGATGCCACCTGCTATGTGGGCAGCAGAGCACTCCCCACTCTTTTCAATTCAGCCCAAATCTTTCTAGAGGTACAAAATTAAGCTCTGGAATCCATCTCAGATTCTAACCTCTATAAACATACTTGCAATTCCAAGCCTCAGAAAAAGCACACTGCTCTTCTGGAACCATGAAGTTTGAATTTTGAGCCACTTGCTAATATGGCCCTCTTATGGTGTTTTGGGACTTTGAGAACAGGGGATACTCGACATGGTTTGCTTAAGACCATCAAAGAAAAAAGTGTTCAATATACTGCATAATGTCAGTGGTGTGATCAAGCCTAGCAGGTCAATTTTTTAAAACTCTTCCAATGGTAGTTCAAGATGAGTTATGAGTAATTGGTTGGAATTGCCTTCAGCTCATCTTTCCCTGTGCTCATGTTTCAGAATGACATTACTGCTTGGACCGCCAGGTTCAGGCAAGACCACCCTGCTCCTAGCCCTAGCTGGAAAGCTTGACAAAGACTTGCAAGTAAATTATCTTGAACCCTATTACTTCTTGACAATTGACAATGGTCATTTGTTAATCCCTGTGCTGCAATTTATCATTCTCTCATTTGTAGAATGGTGTGATGAAATATGTTTTGGTCATCATTTTCTCTGAGGAATGGAAATGATGCACAACTCAGTCGGAGTATTGGCTAAGGTTGTTGCAGGTCACGGGGAAAGTGACATACAATGGGCATACCCTTGATGAGTTTGTACCACAAAAGACAGCAGCCTATATTAGCCAGAATGATTTGCATGTTGGCCTTATGACAGTCCGAGAGACTCTTAACTTCTCAGCTCAGTGCCAAGGCATTGGCACCCGCTATGGTGATTTTCTTTCAACTTTCTCTCTTCCCTTATTCTGCTCCACTTAGATCCATCAGGTGAAACAGATACAGATATTGCATCATTTCAGCATCACAAAAAGGGAAAGGTATTCCCCTACGGTGAGTCAACAAGGTAGGGAGAGATACAGAGAACTCTGATATCTGCTTAGTATATATTGGGTCTAGGTTTTCTCTTCATCATCATGCTCATGCTGATATTGCTATTGTATTGGGCACCAGAGAACACATGCACCTTACCACTGAAAACCAAGTGCTGCACTTAACAGTGTTGTTGGCACCAGAGTCAGGGAAGCCATGTCTTATTCTCAAAACTTGACACCATGCAGCCATTGAGGACTGCTTTAATCCACTCCTGGAGAATAGGATCTAATTAAGTGAAACGTTAATGGAGTCCACCCTCCAACATCTCATGCTGCTCCTGATTTTTTTCAATATATGTTTGCCAGAGCTCCTTTCAGAGCTTACCAAGAGAGAGAAACAAGCTGGCATTTACCCAGAGCCAGAGGTTGACTTCTTCATGAGAGTAAGCAATTTCTGCGACCTCTAAGTCTTTGTGGGAGATTTTACAAGAGCAGCTGAAAGAAGCTCAAAACTAGTATGAGTTTTCAATGTGATGAATTGTAATAACAAGTTCTGTCACAGGCCACATCACTTCATGGAGCAAAGAGCAGCATTGCCACAGATTATACATTAAGGGTTAGTCCCAACCCACTGATGTTTCAATTCCTCCACTGTGATCAAAAGGTTGCATTATCGAAGAGAGATGTGAACTTGTTATGTATTGATCCAATGATTCAGGCCTGATAACAATTTGTTTTTTGAATTTTACAGATTTTACAGTTGGACCATTGTGCCGACACACTGGTGGGTGATGAAATGAACAGAGGAATTTCTGGAGGGCAGAAGAAACGTGTCACAACAGGTATACTTAAAGCTTAGGAAAACATCATGTTTTAATAACAAAGTAACTTTCTTCATGTACAATAAGCAGCAGTATGAAAGCTCAAAGTTCACAAGATTTTCTCAGTGAAGAGAGATTAACAACAAAAATGCTCCAATGGCATGTGCTCATTTAGTTCTCAGGGAACTTCTTTTGTACATGTGTCACAGGGGAGATGATAGTGGGGCCAACAAGAGTGTTGTTCATGGATGAAATTTCAACTGGCCTGGACAGCTCCACTACATTTCAAATAGTGAAGAGTCTTTGCCAGTTTGCACACATGATGTCAGGCACAGTCCTCATGTCACTATTGCAGCCAGCTCCTGAGACTTTTGACCTCTTTGATGACATCATACTTCTGTCTGAAGGCCAGATTTTGTACCACGGTCCCCGTGAGGATGTTCTTGTATTCTTTGAGGAATGTGGGTTCAAATGTCCAGAGCGAAAAGGAGCTGCAGATTTCCTGCAAGAGGTAAGTTTGCTCTAGAAGTTTATGTTCACATTTACTTACAAAGCCTCAAAGAGATCTGTATTTAGATAGATCTGTCCTACAGGTAACCATACAGTTTCAGCTAGGCAACTGTAGACTGAATTATGTCCTATTATCCATGCATAAACACAGAAAAGAAAAAACCCTGCTGGATGAATTAGCTGTACTCTCAATGTATGGTTGAGATTTTTGAATCCAGTGAACTTTTGTACAACTTGGGACCCTTTGAGCTCCGCAGTTTTCTACAACTTTTGTATCAAGAGTTCCAACTCTTTCAAAGAGTGTGAATGCTTTCAGCTCACAACCACTCCAACATATTCTGCAAACAGGTGATTTCACAAAATGACCAGCAGCAGTACTGGGCAGACAGACATCGGCCATACAACTTTATATCCCCTAGGAAGTTCAAGAAGTTATTTAAATCATTCCATGCAGGCCTCCAACTGAAGAAGGAGCTACAGCAACCATTTCCAAAGAAGAGGAGTCACAGGGCTGCACTGGCCCATCAATGGTATTCCATGAGCAACTGGGATATGTTTCAGGCCACTTTTGCAAAAGAATGGCTCCTCATGAAGCGCAACTCTTTCGTTCATCTCTTTATGTTTATTCAGGTTCTATTGGCTGCCCACTTCCTGATTTGTATACACACATGTGCCAAATTTGTAATCCACAATATAATGTTTGTCAATGGAAACTGGCCTTCCACTCTTCTTATTAGGAGGAGGCACAGGATATGCATGCATGAAACTAGAACCTCGAACCCCATGCGAGGGAACATTGTTCTTCTTGGTTGCTCATTAACTATAAGCACTCTTCTACAGCTTGCAGTTATGGCATTTGTTGCATCAACTGTCTTCTTTCGATCAAAACTGCACCATGAGACCTGGTCTGATGGGATGCTTTACATGGGGGCACTCTTCTTCAGTTGCATTGTAATCATGTTCAATGGGTTTGGGGAGCTCGTCATGATCATCGGTCGCCTTCCAGTGTTCTATAAACAACGAGACCTTCTCTTCTTTCCTGCATGGACCTTCTCATTATCAAATTTTATTTTAGGCATTCCACTTTCAGTAGCTAATGCCACCATTTGGACTTGTGTAACCTACTATTTAACTGGTTATGCGAAAGAGCCTACCAGGTCAGGATCCCAAGTTTCACACTTCTAATTTGAAACATCGTAAAAAGACTCAGAATTCAAGATCTAGACAGCTGTATGATTTTTTATTTTTCGTAGCTGATTTCATCAACTGTCAAAGTATTGGATTGATAACTTTCCTTTGGACTGAGCAGGTTTTTCAAGTACTATCTCTTGATGGTGATACTGAACATGATGGCCTCAGCAATGTTCCGTTTTGTGGCAGCAGTATGCCGAACTATGATAGTTGCCTTCACAGGTGGATCACTAGCCCTCCTAATAGTTTTCATGTTGGGAGGATTCATTATCCCAAGACCTGCAATTAAGCCTTGGTGGATATGGGGCTACTGGATTTCACCATTGGCATATGCTGAAAATGCTATCAGCATCAATGAAATGCTTTCATCTGACTGGAAAAAGGTCTGGACCAGAAGCTCCATGATTTGCAACCTTAACAATCCTAAAGAAGTACAATTAGGCCTGAGAATAAGGATGAACAGGAATGGAAGGGGGAAATATTTGTTTGTCAATGCAGTTGTTTGTCACTGAATGATGTTAATGGCAACCTGATCTTACTCATAATCAGGCCTCATTCTCATGTTAAATGTCTCTTGAACCATATAGTCCTCAGTGATGTGATCAACGACACTTCGATTGGGACAACTTCTAATAAGTTTCAGATTTCCTGCAGCCCTTGCAAAACAGCAACAATACTTTGGGACAACAACTTTTGATAAGTCATGGCATATACCCCAAAAGTTACTACTACTGGATTTGCACAGGAGCACTCGCCAGCTTTATGTTGCTCTTCAATATCTTCTATACTTTTGCCCTTGCATATCTCAGGCGTAAGTTGCTATCCCCAAGTCAACAAATTCTTAACCACTTCAGCTGGTATTGTAATTCCCTACTTTACAAGGATGGGCCAGTCTAGTGTTTAACTGCATGCATTGCTATGTTGGAACAGCACCAGGAAAGACACGAACAGTCATGTCAGAAGAGGCCTTGGCAGAGAAGCATTTGAACCGAACAGGGGAACCTCTTGGTGCTGGATTATATCACACACCATCACGCTCATCAGGTACACTTCCAAGGTCCTTGCTGTCTGAAGCCAATGGCAGCAGCCCTGTAGATGAGTTTCATTTGAGACCAATTAGTTAGTGTGATATCTTCTGGAAAAAATGCTTTATTGTGGTGCACATTGTGTTGTGCATGACTCTCATATTTGTGATAAACAGGTGGAAGCAGTGATGTGGAGTTGCATAAATTCAGGCATAGTCTGGGACAGTCCAGTGCCCCAGAACCTGAAGAGGAAATAGTGACAAGCTACAAAACACAGGTGGCTATGAAAAAAGCGAACAAGAGAAGAAACAGCATGCTTCTTCCATTTCAGCCCCTTACTCTCACCTTCCTCAATGTCCAGTACTATGTTGACATGCCTGCTGTAAACACCCTAAACCCCCTAAACCCTCTAAGGTCTCATTGTGGTTCTTGAATCCATGTGTAAAGATGAAGATTTGGCCCAGAATGGTCTTTCCCTGACATGTTAGGTTCCATCTATCACGATGCTCTTGCCTGATTGAGGAGTTGCTTTCTATTTCATTGGTGATTGCAGCAAATGAAGAAAAGAGGAATGGACAACAAACTCCAACTCTTACAGGATGTGACAGGATCATTTAGGCCAGGTGTCCTCACAGCCCTCATTGGTGTAAGTGGAGCTGGAAAAACAACCCTGATGGATGTGTTAGCAGGCCGAAAAACCGGGGGCTATGTTGAGGGTGACATCCGCATCTCAGGTTTTCCCAAGAGGCAGGCAACTTTTACTCGTATTGCAGGTTATTGTGAACAGAATGATATTCACTCCCCACAAGTCACAGTGTTTGAGTCACTTGTTTATTCAGCCACACTACGCCTTCCACAGGAAATCAAAATGGACAGTAAGATGGTAGGTTTCTCCCCTTTGTAGGAAGACATTGAAAATTTCATGGCATTCTGACAGGCATGGAGTAATGCAAGAGAAAGGCAGAAACTTTCTTGTTTCTCAACAAAGGGCTTGCTCCTCATGGTTACACAGAGCTAACAAACATGGGAAACGTGCACCAATAGTAGGAGTGCTCACCTTCCATCTCATTTTAACACTGCCATAGTTTTGCAGAGATTTGTTGAAGAGGTGATGGAGTTGGTAGAGCTAAAAGCTATTCGTGACAGTTTGGTTGGACTGCCAGGGCTCACCGGGCTTTCCACTGAACAGCGTAAGCGCCTCACTATTGCTGTTGAGCTTGTGGCAAATCCATCTGTAATATTTATGGATGAGCCAACTAGTGGACTCGATGCACGGGCAGCTGCCATTGTCATGCGGACTGTTCGCAACACTGTTGACACAGGCCGCACAGTTGTGTGCACCATTCACCAACCTAGCACTGAGATTTTTGAAGCTTTTGATGAGGTTTGTTGCCCATCTTCTCTCTTTTAGAGACATTCCAGAGAGTGGCATTTTTTTTAAATTTCCAATGCCCCAATGTCTAAAATTTTGGAATTCAAGTGGACAACTAGATTAGTCTTCTCTGAATTAAACATTTGCACTCTGAGTCTTTCTCCTGTTATGCTTCTATAAATGTTTCATTACACAATCTTTTTGTTATTTCAAGGGACATATTGGTTGCATTCTAATACACATTCCAAAAACTTGCATTGTAATTTGTCAAAATTTAGACAATTCAGATGGCTGTTGTTTGTTCTGTCAGTTAAATTCTGGGAAAAGTTTGACTGGCCCTCAGCTGTTTTGTGCTCTTAAGCTCTAAGGTGTTTCTTCATTTTCCAGATGTTGTTGATGAAACTTGGAGGCCAGGTCATATATATGGGACCACTGGGCTATGAATCCTGCAAGCTCATTGAATATTTTGAGGTGTGTTGAAGAACAAGATGCCTTGGTTGAAGTGACCTCAAGAAAAGAGACTTGTGTACTTGTATGCAAATGCTTATAAATTGCATAAAGAACCTGCCAGTCAATCAGAAAAGAGGAACTATCAGTAACAATGGACATTTCCACCAAACAATAGTATCCTGCAGAATGTTGTTTCCTTAAGACTTTTGTACAATCCATTAGTTTGTGTGCAGGCCATTCCAGGTGTACCAAGGATAATGGAAGGGTACAACCCAGCAACATGGATTCTGGAGATTAGCTCTGCAGCCATGGAGACTCAGCTTGGTGTTGACTTTGGAGAACTCTACCGAAACTCGAGTCTCCATGAGTGAGTCATCTATTCTCTCCTGAAAAACAATATATGCACATCCATGCTTATGGATCACACAAAATATGGATATCTGCTTTACACTCAACCAATTTCCCTTTGTCTGTAGTAAGTTTTTTGGTTGAAAAGCTTATGGAAATCTTCTGAATTGGTCTTGTGTGGATGAGAAAATAAAATATGTGTGCTGACTTGAACAGGCAAAACATGACATTAGTGAAGGAGCTGAGCAATCCTGTATCAGGCAGCCAGGACTTACACTTTCCATCCCATTATTCACAGTCCATATTAGGACAACTAGGGGCATGTCTTTGGAAACAACAGCTGACATATTGGCGCAGTCCAACTTACAATCTAGTGCGATTTTCCTTCTCGGCCATCACAGCTATACTCTTTGGGACTATCTTCTGGGATACTGGTCGACAACAGTAAGATACCTTTACTAACAGTTGAAATTGCACATGAAGTGTCTGTTGTTACTTTGCAGAATTCTATATACCATGCAATATCATCATGCATGACTACACCATGTGCAGTGTAAGAAATTTCTTGTGTACATTATCTGTGAATTATACTCATTGGAAAGGTAGCAAAGGAGATTGTCAACTGGAAACAAGTTTTGATGTTACATGTGAGAGGAAGTGGAGAGAGAGGCTTTTCTCAATTTCTTATTTTGGCTCTGGGTTATTGTGTGGATTACAGTGATACAACACAGAACTTGTTTACTGTCATGGGTGCTTCATATGCAGCAGCAATTTTTCTTGGAATAAATAATGCTGGAACTGTCCAACCTGTCGTTGCTATTGAGCGTACTGTGTTTTACAGAGAGCGAGGGGCAGGAATGTATTCTGCCATTCCATATGCCTTGGCACAGGCAAGCCTTGTGACCACCATCGATCAATGACTTATTCAGATGTTTAGTGTGAGTAACCAAGTCTACTGCATCATGGTGGAACCTGTAATAATAATGAATGTGTCTGTATGGTGTGCAGGTCCTAATAGAGCTGCCTTATGTTATTTTCCAGACAGTCATCTACTCATCCATCACTTATGCCATGGTGAATTTTGAATGGACCCCAGTAAAATTTTGTTGGTACATGTACTTTATGTTCATCACTTTTATCACCTTCACGTACTATGGCATGATGTGGGTATCCCTGAGCCCGAACAGTGAGATTGCATCAGTCATTGCAGGATTCTTCTACTCATTCTTCAACGTGTTTTCTGGTTTCTTCATTCCTAGACCGGTACGAAATCTGCCCTCTTCCATTTACAGCATAATAAACAGAGACAAACATTAGTTTTCAGGTCAAAACATAAGAATACCAGTGCTTCTTGTTCCTCTCTTCCACTGGAGAAAAGAAAAGAATCATTTGTCACGAGTATCTTGATACCAGCCAAAGTTCCATAGTTTTCTTTTTCCAAAATTTTTGGTCTCTATCATGTTCATTTTGAAATCAATTGTTGTCCTGTTCAAAAGATATGTTTTCTTTCTCTTATGTTGGTGAAATGGAGTTCAACAGGGTCCTGCCAAATGCTGATTTGGTGAAAGAAAGGAAAACCAAAAACTGGGGAAAACACCCTGCAACTAGATGTATCAAGAACTTCCTATCTATCAACACCTGGACTCTCTGATCTGAACTATCTAAGATGTTGGTTGTCTACTGATTATTCCTTGCATGTCATGCTTGTGCAGCAACTACCAGGCTGGTGGGTATGGTACTCTTACATTTGTCCATTGGCTTGGGTTATGAATGGTCTTGTAACCTCTCAGTTTGGGGACATATCCACACCTATAGATCAGCCAGAATATGAGGGTCACCCTCAATCAGTGCAAGAATGGTTAGCAAGCTACTTTGACTTCCATCACGAGAAGCTTCCCTTGGTTGCCTCTGTGGCTCTGGCTCTAGCTCTCCTCTTTGCTGTTATCTATATCATGGCCATCAAGTTCCTAAACTTCCAACACAGATAAAAATCATATGGATCTCTTAGCATAGTGTGAATGAAGGAGAAACAGACATAAGAAATCAGGCAACCAATCTATGGTATTGTCAGGATAGTAGAAAGCAACCCAGTCTAAACTTATCTTCTAAATTAGTTGCCAATCAGCTTATAGACTATTACTATATAGTATATATCAACTGACATGTGACTTGTGAGGCTTCAGAGGGTAAATAGTCATGATTACAGTTCTGAAATCTCCAGAGTCATCAGCAGCAGTAGAGGAAGGGACTCCCACTTGCATCAAAGAGCTTCTGGACACCATATTGTCACCATGATTGCTTCCAACAAACTGCCCACTACCTCACTTTCCTTGAGTCAGGGCACCCACTTTGTCACACAGGCAAAGGCCAAGGGATCAATGAGGGGCCAGCTGCTCACGTGGAAGTGGGTGTTCTCACAGATGCTGGATCCCACATTGGTCTGATGCTGCTAGGTTGTTCTTGGCTGTTCAGTTCTGCAAAGACCAATTGTATATGGTGGTATTATAATTAACTCAACTCTGAATTTACTGAGACCATAGATTTGACAAGTCTACAGCTAGATATAGCAGGTCAATCCCATACCCTTCACGCAAGGAAAGCAGCAGAATTCTGAACATTAGCAGGCACAGAGGTACTATGTCTTTCCACAGGTTCTAAAAGGAAGTGCCATACTTACATGAATTCTCTATTTCAAACCCAAACCACATTCACCTCTTTGCACACATTTCTAACACCCATGATAGCTACAGTGCACTGAGATCAGAAGACATGGCAAGCTCCATGTGAAAGCATGTATTTGCAAAACAGTGTTGAATGTAAGCAAGCAATCATCATCCTAAATTGAAACTTCTATTCAGATCTTCGCAACAAAACAGGGTGGCAAACTAAAACAATGCAGAATGTGGGATGTCAAAGAGAAGCAGTGGCACAGCCTCAGTCCACAGTGTACTCAAAGCCAAATGGTTTGGCATAATGACCTGTTAAAATTTTCATGTCAATTGGCTTCCCACCTCCTGGAACAGCAGCAGCAAACTGGATAAGGAGAAATGCTGTTGTGCTGCATGTTTGAATGCATCACTGGCATATTGCATGTCCTTATGATGAACTGAACTGAGGATGCAAAAAGGACAGACCTGAACTGCTTCCCCTCTGTGACCCAGACCCAGACAAAGGGGCAATGAGAAATTAGATGTAACTGGCCTTAATGTTGTTGCCTATCAGCTACCCATGTTTTCTGAACCAGATCTCCAGCCTAAATTTGCAATATTGCCACTGTTGCTTGGTACTGACATGGCTGAAGGAGTCAGCAACCAGAGAGTGAGGAAGGTGATTGCTGCTACTGCAATTGCAGGTTCAAATGCTGCACTGGACTTTTCTGCAGCTGTCACTGTGTCAAGGGAGGTAATGCTGCAGCTGTTGCTGATACTGCCGCACATGTTGTGGTGGAGGTGGCAGCAATGGCTGCAACTGTGAGTGTGAGAGTTGCTGTTGCTGGAACATTTGCATCTGTTGCTGCTGCTGTTGTTGACATATTTGAATTTACTACTGTTGGGAGTTTTGTTGCTGGCGCATCTGTTAGGGCTGTGGGTACTGCTGCTGTAATGGTGGTGCATATTGCCAAGGAACTTGCAGCTGCTGCACTGGCAGGAGAGAGCAGGAGAGAGCTTTGGGCCACCAGCTGTTGTTGAGGCAGTTATGCTGATTTCCAGGACTAGGACTGGCACCTAGAATGACATGCTGGAAAAGTGAGGGCAAGGAGTTCCTTCTGCCTGAAGCAGAATCCCCTAATTTTTGTACGGTTGGAACGGAGGGAGAACTCTTTGTAGATGAGGCCTGTTTTGGTCCAGCTGATGTTGATGATTTTGACTCATCTGGGAAAGGAGAAAGTGGTATGGGACTTGAAGACACAGGAATCCCTCAAACTGCAGACAACATCCAAGATAGTGAACCTGTGTGTGGCATCACATGTGGGAAGCGTGACTGTTGCAGCTGAGACTGGGGGTTTTGCACGCTTGCCATGGCAGCAGCAAGCGCTGCTTTTGGATCTGTTCCTGGAGCAGTTGCTATTGAACCCATTGAGGTCCTCTGTGAAAGCTTAAGTTGTGGATGCTGTGCAATTGAAGGCTGCCTTGCTACATGGCTGGCAAGTGCAGGTGTTTGCCCTGGAATTCATAACCCAGGTTCAGATACCTTGTCTGCCAGAGAGGCAGATGTTAGAGAAACCTGATTGATGCAGGAAATATATTTGACTGATTGGAGGCAGATGAGCTTGCATTATTTGGACCTGTTATTCCTTTCATGCAGGCAATTGATTGCCTAAGGGCCTGGCAAGGCTGTGCAACAGATGGTGCCACACCACCTCGAGCAATGTGTCCAGAAGGATGGGAGGAAAATATTGCACTTGTAGAATCAGTTAGATTAGTGCAACATTTCAAGCAATACCCCCTTCTTGGTGAGTTGTCCAACTGAACTTGAGACATTGAAGAGGAAGAAGCAATTGGTCATTTTGAACTTGTCATCCTGTCCTCTCCAGGATCTCAATCCCAAGTGCCACCAGTGATACGAGGATAGTTGCTGGCATCAGCAACCATGCATCCTTCATCAACACCCAGCAACCCTCTTTGCATCTGTACAGATCTATGCTACTGTTGATGTTGCTGTTGTTGCTGTTGCCAGTTTTGCTGCTGGAATTGGAGTTGGTGCATGCATTGATGCTGCTGCTGTTGATGGTGAATTAGTGATGGGTCAGGAGGACTGGCACCTGAGTGATAAGGACATGGGAGTGCAGCATCCACCATGCTCTGCGGCATAGCATGACCCTGGAGTGCCACTACAGCAGCTATTGGTAAAACACCCCAATGGTGCAGGACCAACAGGGCCTCTGTTCATTGCAGCAGCCATTGTCATGGCTGATAATGCCTGAGTAGACTGAGGATCAATTCCTCTCAAATTGACTTGCAACTATATTTGCTGTTGTGCTGCTGCAATTGAGAGGGCAGAGAAGACCTGAGAAGCCTGAAGCTGCTGTTGCTGTTGCTTAGATTGCTTCCCTGAAGAAATCTTGTTGTGTAGCAGAGCCTGCACTTAAACTGGGGGTACACTCAAATCTGCAACACAAGTATTGGGAGATTCCTCCCTGTAAGGAGGTCTGTGTAAGATGGGGAACCCTGTAAATCTACCTCAAATTACAAATCCTGAGCTTTGAACCCACACTAGCTAGATAACTGTCACAGCATTGATGATGGACACAATGAATTAAGTCCATGACTGTCTAACACTGTCAATAAAAAAGAAAATGACACAAGTATGAGGACTTTGCCACCTCAATGCACATGTGCAATACCAGGAATTAGGTCATATTTGAAAGTCTCCAAGACTTTGTTCCAGTTCCCAATTCAATTACACGGACTCTCATTCTTCTGTGTTGAACTAGTATTGTGTGATAATTGCAAATACTAATGAAGTGTAACTTGTACTAGAGTACCTATGACACAGACCCTAAACCCTGATCCCTGCAACCTAGTCCCTCAGACCTGGCTTGAAAACCTAGCAAAATGAAAAGCAGAATTCAACATGAGATGTATCAAGTTCAACATATATACAAGGGATCTCCATGAACTTGTGTAGCTCTTGCTGCTCCCAACAAATTCCCGTCTTTCCACACCCAGAAGTCTTTGCTACTACAAGCTATCTTCGATCGTGGTAGGTCAAAGACATCCTTTTCATCGAGGAGGAAGATGTCTGCTCTCTACACTCCACAAGCTATCAACTGTTAACATGGTTCAGACCAGTTCAGACCTGTCAGAGGAGTGAAACTACTACTCAATTATATCTACCAGTGTTGTAGATGCTTTGTGAGGTCTGATGAATGAATAAAACTAAGGGTATGTATCATCCAAATCACCTCTGGATATTAAGGGACTACATTTTGGAAGCAACATAACTAAGGGAGGTTAAAGGCTCCATTATATCGGTTGTTAAATTTCTTTCTACAATACCTTCCTAGCACTGGTTGGTATAGATTTATGCAGCTTTTCAAGAACACTGCACCAGCCATTACATCTGCTATTGGCCAACTGTAAAGAAAGAAAGACACAAGCTTTTGAAACATATGAGCTTAGAAATCCTAGTCTGAACCTTTTTTTGGCTGGGATGTTCAAAAAGTCAAAGAAGATTGTTAACAGTAGCAGTAACTGAGTTGGTCTGCTGCAGGTCCTGCAAAACCATGAATACAACCAGTATGAGGCAGGTTACAATTCGACCACAAAAGCCCTTAAACCCAACTTTTTGCCCTAGGTATGCAAGGCGGCATTGAACCCAAGAAAAAAAATTTAAACAGCAATCCCTAACAAAATCTAAATAGTATATATCTTCACCCTAGATCCCTGAACCCTACACCCAAAAAAAATTATAAGTGTACAATTCCTAGCAGGGGATTAAACATCCAAGTTGAAATGCTGCTTAAAAGATAGACTACAGAAGTGAAATTGAAAGAAACCTGTGTGATGAGTTCAACAGGAACATGTGGCAAGACTTCCCGGACCATGCTAACCATTGTACTCATTGGCACATCTATTTGGGTATTCCCAACACCAGTTCCCATACTGGTGTCACTGTGCCACATCTGTGGAGCAGTCGCAAAAGCTCTGCTGCGCCTGCTGCCAGTCCGAGTGCTAGTTTCACCTCCAAAATGCCAATGCCATCCAAGGCATGCATTGCCATCAGTGGGGCTGTGAGCTCGACCATCACCTGAGAGCTGCCTCATCATGAGTTGCAACCGTTCTAAGCTACCTGGTGTGGTCCCCATCAGTACTTGATCAGCTGCAGTATCACTTCTCTCCCCTCCAGGGCCCCTGTTCGCACAAATTGTTTTGTGCAGACCACAGTTGATAACCTCTCACTGCCCAAATGCTAAACTTTTACAGGGCTACCAATCATTTTAGTAGCCTCTAATATATTGTGTCTTGAAGGGTGAATGGATCTTTCTTAGTAACTTACTACAGTTTCACACTAGTCAAACCAGATTTGCTCTTTCTGCTGCTGCAGAAATTGAGGTGCAAAGGTTAAACTGAGATTAGAGAGAGGACTCCCCTCAGATGTTTTAACAGAAACTATTTTTTCAACCTTCATTTTCATGAATATTTCTTCAACACTCTGCAACAAATGAACTGATAACAGGAGAAGATTCAAAAAGGTTTTAGCACATGATATGCAGGATTCCATACACTAGCCATGAAAACTCCTCATATATGAATATGGGATCTTACGTCCAAGAGGTGGTCACAGGAGCATTATTCCAGTGAGGACTGGACAAAGGTTGCTCAGAAACTGCATGAGTTGGGGACTGGAGTGAGGCATCAGTTAGAAGATGTTGGAGATCATGTGCCTGCAGATCAGGAACAGCAATGGGTGCGTCCACTGAACGCTGCAAGTCACTTGGAGGTGCCAGTCTTGTGCTACCCATGAAAAGGGGCCTGCGGCAAGTTGGACATGAATATGTATCTGCAAGTCCTTGATCCAGCCTGTGCCAATTCATTTCATCCCAATATTCACTGTCATAAGGTGCCCTTGTGACTGAGCTGCCACCTAAATAACTATGGCAACTTGGAGCCATTCAGGACATGGATCTCACACCCATACATTTTCCTACTAGTCCAATCCTTATGAGTGCAAGTTCTTTTACAGATAATTTCATCTATTACTTCACAAACACAGCATTAACCTAACAGCTTAAGAAAAAGCCATTCAAGTTGCACAAGTTGATTATCGTTTAATTCACAAATGAACCCTTGCCACATGTAATAGGAAAAAATGGAAACCCATTTCTTGTGACCAGCCAACTCCTGAGACTGATGTTACATACAAGAAGCATTAAAGAACATTAGACAAACTATTCAAAACATCTCCTGGACAGACAATGCTTTGATAATACATTATCATTGCAGTTGGGCTCAATTTGAGCATTACACACCAATACAACATATAACCCAACCAGATATAGAGGATGGCAGGTCAAACAATTGACTGTTATAAACACAAAACAGAGGGCAGGTGCTCATGTACACAACATCAAATTCCCTTTGTGTCCCTCACAAAACAATCAGCACACACCTTCATGATTCACATATTGCTCCAATCTGGTCACCATTGGCTATTAAACTTAGCAAGTACGATAGTGAAAGTAGAAGACATAGTTTAACACACACCCAGACCACTCTTGTCCAGTGCATTATCTTTTATGTTCCTTTCTGCTTTCCTTTTTTGTTCTTTTCCTTCTCTGTCATGATCAAGCCCACTCCTGACAGGGAGACAACCTCAGTGATTGCACCTGGGGAGGAGTCTCTCAATATGTTGACTTTAGGTGGCATCTTATCTGTGTATGGATGTACATGCTATACTCCCAACAGTTTGAAAGCAGGACATAAGTATTACCAAGATCGCAAGCATGATAGATGGAAGAGATGAGCACATGGAAGCCGCTTAGCCCTCGCCATTGGCTCCTGTCAATAACAACCTCTTCCAATATCAAGTAGATGCCATACAAACTTGTCATTAGAGTAGGGTGGAAAAACCCTTGCTAAACCATGTAAGGCACACCATTACTCAATTTGAATGCAACAACAGAATATGCATCAATCTTTCAACCACAGCATCTCCACATCCAAGGGAACCTAAGAAAATCTGTGTTGGAGGACAAGGCATCCAGTGATGATTTGAAGTGCTTCTTGAAAATCATGAGCATGATCTTACATTGACATGGAACAGTTCTAAGAAACAAGGACAGAGACGGACCTTGCAAATGGCACAATCATCTTCATACTCAAGAAGCTCAACTTGTGTTGCATCAGGAAGTGCTCCTTGCAATGTGGTCATGGCAGTCCTCAGTCTCATGAAGCCTTTAATCCTTTTTGAAATTGCACTTAACAGAGCCTGCCAGCACCATACTTTTGTCTTTGTGAGAAGTTTATATTCATGACAGGGACATTGAGTTCTCAAAGAGCCCAGCAGAGAATCTCAGATTTTGAGACATCCAGAGAAACAGGAAATGCACACAATGTGTTCTGCATGCAAAAGTTGGATCATAATGGCCACTGAGCTCAGAGATAGATGCCAGAAGCTTCAAAAGTATAGCAAAAAACTCTTTCTAAGATGAAACACACACCCGCAGATTGAGAAAGAGAATGGCATCCACAACTTGGAATGCGACACCTCGAAGCCACCATATGTGGACACAATGGCCCAGGGCCAGCAATAAACTGACCAAGTCCATCACAAAACTGCAATTGCGAACTAAAGTACCACGCCATTCCCAGGCTGCACCTGCAGATGCCAGAAACAATGGAGTCATTTAGAGGACATCCTCTTGTGCACAATGGACCCATATTCCATTCCACAGTTCTATCCCACGAATTATCTCTCTGCTAAACCTGACAGAAATGACAGCACCTGACATCAATCCATAGACACCACCTTAGGCACCTACAGCTGTGCTATCTCCTAGTCCTTGATTGTGGGGAAGGCCTTCGCCATTGAGACCATGTTTGAGGACCAAAGGTACATGTCACACACACCTGCAGCAGATCGTTTGGACGGCTCCAAGCCTGACGTGTGAACAGAAAGGTCTAAGGTCTGGCGCTGCCATGTATCCATCAGCTGCATGCCATGCACTACCACAGCCTGCCAGACCACCCTTGTAACCAGTTCGTGAAAAGCTGTTTGACTTTTAGAGAACTGTGTTCCCTCTCATGAGTGTAAGATGTGCAACTACTAAGAGAAGTAGAATCCTGGCAGAATCAGTTGAACAATATGGCAAATCAATGCAAGAAAATCTGATCCAAATATTCACCTGCAGAGTGTCAAATGCAATGCTGAGGGGCTCAAATAGAAGCAGCAAAAATGTGCTCATGCCTGTGTCCTTGAAAAGCACTATGAACAGCTGCATCCTGCAACAGAGAATATGCCATTCCCAATGATTGTCAAGCAGGCTCATAAGTAAAACTGTCATATAACGAGACTAGTCCAAAAAATTGCAGCAATTTCAGGCGATATTACAGGAACCCTCAGGCAAGTAGCTCTAGAAGCATTGGTCAGTCCCCTATCTTAACCCAAGATATGAAAGCTACTAGCTTGGAACTGAGGGGAGCTTCATGTGACCAAATGTAGGCCAGATGGCCATCCCTCCTGTCAGTACACATGGATCAGCTAATTGATGATAGGCAAATGAACCCCTTACTAGAGGGCAATTTGTCATCAAGAGACATGCATAAAACTGGGGACATTTGTTCACTTTGGAGAACAAAAAAAGCTGAGTGGGGAAAGAACAGGAGAGAAACGGGAGTTACAGAAGCAAGTCGAATAGAAGAACAAGCACAAGAACTGCAAAGACTCGAATGTGGGCAAGCATAGTAGCTGTAGGTGATGCATCCAAACGCACCAAACGATCCCTTGCCAGCCCCTGAAACATCTGTGATCCCACTCCCTTTGTCTTAAAGACAAACCCTGCAATATTTTCTCTGATTACCATGTGAAAAGCAAACACCAGAGCTTGCAGTTGAATGACAAGGATAGGAAACTCACTCACCTTAATACAACCCAAAATAGCAAACCAAGCAAGCCAAACTGCAATCTGCATCAGCTCTGGCCGCACGACCCACGTCAGAAATAGTCCCTGCCATCAACCCAACGACCAAATCCAGACAATGATAAATTCATCAGTTGCATAGCTGCACACCATTTGTGAATGCTAAACAAAGAAAGATGATGAGACCATGGGTGGACACCAGAACAATCCTCAAAGAGAATCCTTGGCAGACACTGAGAATTGTGACAATGGATTCACTCAAAGTATTAAATTGCCATTCTAAAAGAACAGACAGCAGATGCTGTTTGCTTACCTTGAAAAGGACATAATTGATCAGACGCTCAACCACCTTCTGCGTCTCCATCAACGACAGCTGTCCAAAGAAGATTCTCTGCATATTTCCATCCAAGATTAAATGGGTGACACCTGCACAATATTGACAAACTTGCACCCAAGTGTATCCTGGTCGAATACCTCAAGCATTGACAAATAGAAATGAATTACCATACAGAACCCTACACTCAATCCATTGCACCACATGACAGCTCCTGTACCACGAGTGATACAGGTGACAGTCCTGGATAAATGTATTACCCCTTGAGAAAGCAACATGCTCCATGGTATTAAGGGGCAGCAGAGGTTTCACATCCAAATTTCAGGAAATAAAGGAGACTGTGTCTTCAGACCTAATAGAATATGGCTCTAATGATAGTGCTACACCCATTCAGACTACCCACAGAGGTCATCATCTGAGCATTTGCAAAGAAGTCTTGACTAAATAGCATGCTGATCCAGACTATAAAAAGGGAATGCTATGGAATGCAAATCAAAGGAATTTATTTATTTGCCTTAAGATTCTGGCCCCATCTTTCAATGTTTGTTACAAGATCCTAATTTCTGCATTGTCATTTGTGTGCTACACTATAGTGAATCCATCATTTTGTTAACCTTTCAGTAGTGAACACATAAGATCTCTAGAGAGAACAACGGAGAAGTGAACGAAGAGGTAAGTCTTGAAGATTTAGAGCGCAACAACACTGAATGCTTCTTGACCTAAAAACACTCCTTACTGACAGGATTGGAAAGACGCACCTTCACACACAGAGTGATGAGAAGAAAGAAAGCCAACAAAAGGTTGCCAAGCAGCGCAAGAGTGAAAGAGGATTGCAGAAGGGATTGGAGAACGCGAGCGGCTTCTACTGGATCCAGAGCCCCTCCGGCTCCTCCTCCTCCTCTCCAGAAATCATTTCGTAATGCTGAGTTTATCCTCCAGGCGATTCCGCCCGCACTTACCAAAGTGTAGAGTGCAACAAGAAGGCCATATCCAGCCCCCATAGCTACTCCCCTTTCCCGATCTCCACTCTCCACTCCTTTTCCTCCCCCACCTTCCCTGAGAGACTTCAAAAAATCTTCAGGCTGGCTCAAAGCTGCGCCAGTCCATGCTGCTTCTTCTCCTCCACCACCACCACTTCTCTTCTCACTGCACCATAAGCAGCTGCTACTACTACAGCTACAATATCCAAGCCACAAACAACAAAAAAACCCTGAAACATCCTTGAGGAGAAGGAGCAAGAGCCCTAAAAAACACAAGTCAGTGCAAAAGTTACAAAATTGTGTTGAAGCAAAGAGATGATAGGGGAAGTAGAGAAGAACATCAAGAGAAACAAACAAACAAACAAGAAGAACAAGAAGTGGAAAAAAGCTTTCTTCTTTCTTCGTCTACAGCGTTGACCAAAGCAACAAAACACAAAAACACCAAACCAACAAACGGCCAGACACAACAGTATAAGACACTTATTAGCGAAAGCTTTCAATCAAACGAGATAATAATTCGTTGGAAACAAAGGAAGGTCATCATGGATCAATCAGCAACGCCCAGCTTGCTTGATTTCTTTGTTTCTATCTTTCTTTCTTTCTTTCCTTCTACGGACAAAGGCTCATCAAGCTTATCAAAGGTTTTTTGGTGCAAATTTCGTTCAGTAGCACCGAACCCATCCAGCTGCTTGTTGCTTTCTGCGGACAAGCGTCAATCAAGCAAAAAAAACAGGGTTCGTGCAATTCCGGTCAAGAGATCATGAGCGCACAACAAAAAAAATACGAGGCGGCTTCGGAACTCAAGAGCCGACCTGAAAGACGTCAGATCTGACCAAACCCAAAAAGGTTACTGTATACCACGGCGGTTGGGCGGTTCTTTGAATTTTTAAAGAACCGTCGGTCCTTCCCATACCCACTCCGGTTCTTGAACCCGTCGGTCCCCCCGCCGCGCGGTCCTTCACTTACCCCACTCCGGTTCTTTAACCCGTCTGTTCCGGTTCTTGAGAAACCAGTAGGAACCAAAGAACCGTCGGTTCCTTTTATTTCAACAACCTTACCGAACTGATGGTTTTCGTGGAAGAACTGCCACTTCGTTGGCCGGTTCTTTGACTTTGTCATATTTTTTAGGCCCATAATTATGTCCCAAGACTATTTTTATTTTATTTTTCCTTTTTCTTGGAAACCGACGGGTAAGTGAGTATATACCCAAGTTGATAATTAGCAAGTATCTATCACTCATTCCATGGATAGCCCGACATTGGTTTGTTCTTAATTTGAGAATAGAACCTTTGAACGGTTATAATCCATGTTAAGTGGTTTTCACATCTTTGTGGGAACCGTTGGTTTTAATTCTTGGGATGATTTTTTTAAATAGTTTAGTTTTTTTTTTTTTTTTTCAAACTTTT
>Ga0209208_10000715_pt1 | contig 44669 bp, 36 predicted proteins | sample S1TSphfallax_3_FD_187694 | JGI IMG/M metagenome (GOLD analysis project Ga0209208, IMG submission 187694) | Host-associated microbial communities from peat moss isolated from Minnesota, USA - S1T2_Fd - Sphagnum fallax MG (SPAdes) (version 2) | ecosystem: Host-associated > Plants > Peat moss >...
GGTGCCGACTGCGGATTGACAATTCAATGCGGGCTGCGCAGTGCGCAGCCTACAGTTAGCAGCTACAAGTTGTAGCCTACAACACGCGCAGTTGTATAGTTGTACACATGGCCGTGTATTATACGTTATATTATACATACGTATTATACAGACGTTCTATACACACAGTTCTATACATGCAACATGTTTTGGCATGTCAAAAGTAGGGTTGCAAAGGCCCACTTCAACCATGAAAAATTCCTTCAAGAAAATGTAGTCAATTTGAATGCACACCAAGAAGATGGACAACATCTCAAACAACACATTGACTTCAATTTTGTCATGTTGCAAATAATTAAAAAAACACTTTTGCGGCTAGCACCAACCTGCTTTACATAGCTGCAAAAAAATCCAATGAAACACATTCATTACAGACATTCTTAACACTTGTGCTAAACTTGTTGCTCCTACATGGTCACAATTCCCCATAGTAAACAAGCAAGATCGAGGTCATGATAACTCACTCTAATTTTTGCAAGTAGTCATGTGATGGGTGTTGCATAGCAAACAAGTAACATTAAGGTCATGATGACCCCACTCTATTTTTTGTGATTAATCATGTGATGGGTGTTGCCTTAAACCCTCAAAGTAAACAAGCAACATCAAGGCCATGATGACCCATTCTAATTTTTTTAAATTAGTCTTGTGATGGGTGTTGCCAGAAGCGTGCAACTTAGTTGAGATGAGTATTTATGTGAACCAACAATATACAAAATGGAAACCTAGAGGATTGTGAACCATTTTTGTAGCCAAAATTTGGTACCCAAATGTATCTAATGTCGTTTTTAGAAGGCTTCCAAGAGGCACTAGTTTGTTGTACCAAGTCCTGGAGGATGAAATTGAAAGGTGAAAAGTAGTTACTACATCCTAGTTGTTCTTGTCCTTTATGAACTACTACCCCATGCCTGATTTCAATAGAATCAAAAGCTCTTGAAAAATAAGAGAAAAAACCCAACATTGTGATCAGGAAGAGGCGGAAGGAAGAAGAAGATTTCTATCATGAAAATGTAGAGAAGGTACCACTTTGTAGGAGATACACATGTGCATTATGTTGTTTTGTGTGGAAGAGTCAATGAAATCCTTTAGAGAAGAAGAAGTGCCACAACAATTGACCTTGTTGCACAACGCCCATGATTGTTGCTGCAAAACAAAAAAAAAATTGCCCAAACTTCCGTCATTTTGATGCATAATTGTCAAACTTTGATTATTTTGGTGCATAATTGTTGACTAAATGACCATTTATAATTGTCATGGTCGACAACCATCGTGTAATTGTTTTAGTGACAAAAAAAGACCCTATACCTAATCTATATAAAGCCAATTCCGATTATCATCGTCATTGGAATTAAGATTTTTCACAATGTATTTTTTACAAGCCAAAAATTTAAATTTGTGTATTTAAAAAAATATTATGATTAAAAAAAATCAAGGACATTTAACCATGTAGTATATCTAAGTCTAAAATCATTTTTTAATTTCACAAAATCATGATATGAAGGACTTTGTCATTTTGGTTAATTTTAAGTGTGCATAAAAGTCCATAAAACTTTCATATGACGTTAAAATGGTTTGGAGGACTTCAGTTTGAGTTACAAACTAAGAGCATCTCCAGCGGGTCACTGGAAAATGGCCTGCACGCCATGTTTTCACATCCAAATTTTGTGTTAAATATTTTTCCCTCCCCACCTACAAACTGTAAATAGTAAACATTACACACTGAGTAATCATGAAAAGACCACAGGGGGGCCAATTAGTGCGGCCAGCCAATCAGTAGCAGTATGTGTGTGGGCAGTAAATGCAAACACCCAACTAGCAGCAGTGTTTTTTAGTTTTGCCGTGTTTCCTGAAACCCCAGTATCTGCCAACAATTTTGGCGTACCTGCACCCACTTTCACACAACTGTCGTGTATTGCTTCATCCAAAAGTGGCGTGCAGGCCAGTTTCCAGTGGACCGGTGGCTCAAATTTTTTAAGAGTCTACGCAAGTTTTTTCTTTACAAACCCAATCCGTTCGCAACTTTATGAGGACTACAACCCTGTAATTGCTTTTTTATTAAAAGTCCCCCATTCAATGTAAAGCTTTTGTTTCAAATGATTCCATTTTTATATCTCACTAAATTGTATGTATATATATATGATTAATTCCTGCACAAAATTAAAAACATATTTGATGAGAGACACATTGCAATTCATAGGGGTGCCAAAGAAATGACATTGTGACATCCAAAAAGGACACTCTAATTTGCAAACACCCTCCCATATTTGGTCTTCACATATTTAAACCAATATAAAAACAAGGTATAACATTGAAAAAAACTTGCAAAAAATGAACAAGCATTTGAAACATAATCCATTCCTATATGGATCAATAGGTTACTAAACTTTGAATCCTTTGTACTAGGTTTACGTCAATTTGTGCCACAATATCTAAAAAGAAAAATGCAGTGATAAAATCTCAAGGATCCTTCTCACATGATACAAAGGTTTAAGTTGAATATTTGAAGGGAATAAAACTCTCACAATCCATGAATGGGGTAAAATGAGGTTTTCCCTTGAAAATAATACTTAACTAGGGCCTCACAACGCTCCGCATAACCATTTTTGCAATTTACTTAAAGTTAGTTGCAAAAAAATTCCTATTCATCGCAAATTGAATGCTTAATAATTTCAAATCATCTAAATTTGCTTTGTCCATTCCTCACATGATAGCATGACATGTCCCATAATCATGCAAAGTCTTTCCAACTTGTTTGTTGGATTGGAGTACCTGTGATTCAGGATGAACATGTGTTTATATCTGCAAGTTCTTATTTGAACTGCTTCTTGCTTGCAGGTCCATACGAAATGGTTGGTGTGGACTCATATTGTACACAACTTGAGAAGCAGGTACAAAAGCATGACTTGATGTTGTTACTGAGAGTTCTTGTGTTTACATGTATTTGCCTCCAAGAAAAAGTCATGCACAAAGATGTGAATGCAAAGGGTCAAATTCAGCATCAATCTCTTGCAATGTGTATTTTCTTTAGCATGCTCAAGGTGCACATTGAGGGTGGGTTAAATAGATTCCTACAAGACAAATCTATTGGATAGTTCTTGTCACTCCATTTGAAAATTCGGAAACTGGGTGAATTCTACTAAGCTATCTATCTTCATCATTGACCTAATTTTTTTGGCTGCTGGTTGGTGCAGGCTGCCGTTATTTGTCAAGAAGTGAGTCACGGATCTTAAGACAGGTCTCCTCTTCAAATTTTTCAGCAATCAGGGAGTTACACAAATATATGTTCTATTTTCATAGCTCGTGCTATTTGTTTGAAGCTTTCAGGTCATGAACGATAACTTCTCATGACCTGAGACCTGTGCTTACGTACAAGTAGCTCCTTGCAAACAATGTTATCTCAGTCTCCCCTGCACTCTAATAGTCCAGGCCTTGAGTGACTGGTTGCAACATTCGAAGAAACTGAAGGAGTGTCAACTACTTGGGCATACATGTTTACAACTTTATGTCACTGGGAGGGCTTCATGCAGGGATTGCTGCAGTTCCTCTATGTGTCGTAAGGTTGCAGACTGGATTTCTCAAGAATTGTATATATGCAAATGTTGTGCATGGACATCCTCCTAAATTTCTCCTGATGATACTTCCATACATCGATTTACTGCTCCTTTCAATGTAGAGGAACTATTTGGTAGGTATACTATTTGGGTTACTTAGGTCTTTATTTTTTGTGTACCACCACCACTTTGATCTCTTTGTGAAACAACTTGTTAACACATACTTCAAGTTATGTCCTTTTGCAGGTTGATCAATGCAGTGATTGGAGGATTTGTGTAAACAACAATTGTTCAGGTCTGTAATCCTTAGGACTGCTGCAGAAGAGCTCTGGATTTTCTTGTTGATTTATGCCTTGACCAGATTTGACTCATTTTTGCATTCTTTTAGTAGCATATTAACCACCTTCTGCTTCGAAACACAAACAATTATGGGTCATTCAGATTGGAAAGTTGGCAACTTGTAGCATTGAACTGTTAGTTGACAATTAGGATTCTGCTTTGTCTATCCTTTAGTATGGCCATTTAAGTATGTTTTGACATACCCACTATTGGCTTTTTGTCATTTAAATGTAGTTATTCCAGGGTGATGATGACTTTAACAAAGTGATTTTGTGGATGCAGAATCATCTTGCACCAACTGGATATGTGAAAATCGCTACTGTGAGTTCAAATTTGCAACCATTGAAGCTGCCACTCTTGTTTGATTGGTTTTTTTGTGTTCCTTGGTACACAAATGTTATCAACAAATTGCTCCAGAGTTCTAAATTTATGTGAGAGGTCTGGGAATGGCTTGGCAAATACATGTTAGTTTGAAGAGAACTGGCTTATGCGCAAGACCTTGAATTATGAAACAGAGGTGGGATGTTGAGCTTGCAGGTTGCTGTGTTGTCCAGATATCACAAAGGTGCTTCATTTTTGCCAAGACTCAACAATGAAATTGCTAAAAGACACAATGAAAAATATATAAGAAGCAGCATTGATCATTGATCATGGTAGGTTGTGAAAGTTGGCACCATCTGGTCATCATTGCTAAGGCTCTAACTAGACTGTAGATGGGTCTTGTTGAACCTGAGTTGGGTTTTAATAGTCTCATCTGAAGTGCCATATGATAAGTCACTTGGGAATACTACATAAATACCCAGTTGCTCACTCATTGTGCTTATTTGCAGTTTACAGAGGATGTCCTCTTGATGTCTCCTCAAACAGCTTGATCTGGGCACTATGCAAACAATGACCTTGGTGGTGAAAAATTTACTTGCAAACAAGGTACTCAAATATTATCCATGATGTCACACAATGAGGGGCCAAGAACGGCTGGTTTCAACTTAAAGTGCATCAAATGCATAACTGGGAATGAAAATTTTACAAAAAATAACTGGGTTTATGTTTTTTAATCAATTTTGGTGGTAAACTGAGTTTCATCCTGTTTCCTTTTTCATGAGCACCTCCACTGCTGCTGTGTATATTTTCACTGCTCCTACTTGTACAACTGCTATAATTACTCTTAAACTTCATAATTTAATAAAATTTCCTTACTTTGCAAATACCACTGAAAGAGGAGGGGATAGGGGGTGAAAGCAGGCTCAAAGAGAGGGGGAAGACAGGGCAACTTTCCAGATAACTCTACTAAGTGGAAAATCTTGGAAAAAACAGGCATTACAGTTTTAAGTTCTCCCAACCAATGTTCTCCCAACTAATGAAATTGATATTAAGAAATATAGACATCTTACAACATGGGTGCCACTCATGTGTGCACCTCTAGTGCCTGTTTGTAGCTCAACACATTTCAAGTCTGATCATGTGCAATATTATATTATAACACCCTGCCCTACAACTGGAGTCAGACATCAAGCAACTATATCACAACTATGCTAAGAATAATGGAGTTAATAACTTCATGCTAAACATTGGAATGATAATGCCCTTCTCACAGCACATCAAATCTTTCCACATGCTTGCAAACTGCTAAAAACTCCATTATAATGTTTAGCATGAAGTTATTAACACAAAGATCAAAGGAAAATCCTTCACCTTACCATCTTTCCTATGTACACACAGTCTTTTCAGCAGGCACACCCTGGACAGGTGTAAAACTACTGCAGTGCAGTCATACCACTAGAATGCTACAAACAAACAAAACCTAATCTAGTGATTGGGTGATAGACCACTGGCATCACCAATAGTCCCTGCAAGAACAAACACCATTCTCAAAGTGATGAAATTGATTGGCATCCCTCACTATGATTTTTCTCTTGACTATTTTTGAAATGAACTTTGTAGAAGTGTGGCAGTCTTCACATACCCGCAGATTCTTGACAATGCGAAGTGGAGTACCACGATCAGTGCTCATAAGCCCAAATGCAATAGCTAGTTTTAAACTATGGTGACACAAATGAAACACCTTTTCTTCTTCCTCCACATCATGCAGCACAAATTTTGTATCAGGCACGTACCCCACATCATGCATCAGACCTGATAATCTCTTCAGTTCTGCGCGGATTTTGATCATCTGAGGGTGGATTTGATCATCTACTACAAATGTATGCACAACATCCTTCACTTCAATCCAGGTACGACCTGGCTGTTTCTTTGCATCTCTTTCCTTTCTCTGTCGTTCAACATTCTCACTGAGTTCTAAGTTGCCAGTGGCAGCATACAGCTTTGATAGCAGCACATAGCCTGCAGCATTTTTAGGTTCCAGTTCAAAAACTCGTTTCGCAGCACATTCTCCCATCTCCACATTACCATGAATTCTGCAAGCACTGAGTAAAGCTCTCCATACAGCTGCATTTGGTTTACAGGACATACCCTGGATCATAATCTCTGCCTCCTGCAGATGCCCAGCACAACCAAGAAGGTTGACCATGCAGGTATAGTGTTCCAGAATCCTGTAAACTGTGGTCATCAAAGCATAAAAGCGCAGGCCTTCGTCCACAAAACCTGCATGGCTACAAGCTGAAAGAAGACAAACAAAAGTGATATGATCTGGATGTACACCTTCTTCACACATCTGTTCAAAATGTACCAGAGCTTCTTTAGCCTGCCCATGCATGGCAAATCCTCCAAGTAGGGCATTCCGAGAGGACACATCATGTGAAGGCATAGCATTGAACACTCTGGAAGCCTCCTCCATGCTCCCACATTTCGCATACATGTCAATCAGGCTACTCCCCACGAAAGCATCTGATTCACAGCCACTTTGAATGATCTGCTCATGAGCACGCCTGCCCTCTTCAAGTGCCATTATGCTCGCACATGCATTCAGCACCCCCACAAAAGTGATGCTGTCTGGGTGCACACCTTCCTGTTGCATGTTTTGAAATAGTTCCAGTGCCTTGTGCCCTTCCCCACACTTCACATGTCCGAAAATCATAGCAGTCCAACACACCACAGCCCGAGATGGCAGGTTGTTAAACACTCTGGAAGCCTCCTCCATGCTCCCACATTTCACATACATGTCAATCAGGCTACTCCCCACGAAAGCATCTGATTCACAGCCACTTTAAATGATCTGTTCATGAGCATGCCTGCCTCTTCAAGTGCCATTATGCTCGCACATGCATTCAGCACCCCGACAAAAGTGACGGTGTTTGGCTGCACACCTTCCTGTTGCATTCATTTGTAAAGTTCCAATGCTTTCTGGCCTTGCCCACATCTCACATATCCCAATATTATGGCTGTCCAAGTGACCACATCTTGAGATGGCATCTTGCAGAACACTCTCCAAGCATCTTCCATGCTCCCACATTTTGCATACATGTCAACCAGGCTACTGCCCACAAAAGCATCTAAATCCTACCCCCTTTGAATAATCTGCTTATGAGCACCCCTGCCTTCTTCAAGTGCAGCTACACTTGCACATGCATTTAGCACCCCCACCAGAGTTACACGGTCTGGCCACACTCCTTCCTGTTGCATGCGTTGAAACAATTCCAGTGCCTTCTGCCCTTGTCCACATTTCACATGTCCAAATATCATCGCAGTCCAAGTGGCCACATCTTGAGATGGCATCTTGTTAAACACTCTCCAAGCATCCTGCATGCTTCCACATTTTGCATACATGTCAACCAGGCTACTCCTCACAAAGACAGCAAACTCACAACCACTTCAAATGATCTGCTTGTGAACACACCTGGCCTCTTCAAGTGCAGATACACTAGCACATGCATTCAGTACCGCCACAAATGTGACAGGATCTGGCTGCACACCTTCGTGCTGCATTTGTCGATATAATTCGAGTGCCTTCTGCCCTTGCCCATACTTCACATGCCCTGATATCAATGCAGACCACGTGACCACATGTCGAGATGGCATCTTGTTGAACACTCTCAGAGCATCCTCCATGTGTCCACATTTGGCATACATATCAACCAGGCTACTTCCCACAAAGGCATCAGCCTCACAACCAGTTTGCATGATCAGCTCATGAGCTCGTCTGCCCTCTTCAAGTGCTCGTAAATCAGCACATGCATTGAGCACTGGGACAAAAGTGAACCTATCAGGTCTCATGCATCTTTTTTGCATCTGTTTGAAAAGCTCCATCGTCTTCTCATACTCCCCAGTCTTGACATATTTTGCAAGTCTTGTATTAACTGAAAAACTCTCCATCTGCACTGTCCCTGGTGCCATTGCAGCCACCTCTGCTGCCACCCACGGTGGGTTTCGTCGATCCCCGATCCATAGTGCATCCTGCGTCTTCTTATGCTTGAAATCTGGATACCTGGCATTAGCCTTCTCCGGCCTACAATCCCACCATTGTGAAGGCTCGGAAAAAAACTCCCGCCAAACTTTTTCTCTGTGGCCTGATGCTGCTTGTCCAACATGTCCACTCCAAGAAGAGACTAGGGCTCTGTGGCCGCAACTCGCTATCAGTCCTGAGAAACGCGACTCAAGGGTCAGCCCCTGGCGAATTGCCATCACCACCAAGAATCGATGAAGGCGACCGAGTTGCGGGTAGTCATTCGCCTGTGCCCCAACAGCATTACCAGTACCGCAACGAAAACAGCTTTAACCGACTAGTTTGAATTACAGCTCGCCACAACTCCCAAGGAGCAGAAACAATTGAGAGTTAAGAATGAGAAAAATTCGCATGAAGTTCACAACTTTAGCTTTATACCAGACTTGATAGCACAACAATGCAGTTTGCAAACAGAAACAATTGTGAAGCCGAAGAAGCGATGGTGAAGGAGAGAGGCCAAAGACTAAGCACAAGGGCTGACAAAGTCTGTTGAAATTCTTGACCATTTTACGGCTACAGTGAACCAGCACCCATCAGTGCATAGTGAAGGTTGGATGATAAGTAGTCAGGAAACAGTTTTCTGTTGGGTTTCGGTTCTCTAGTTAACCATGGTGGTTAGCTGAGTTGCCTCTTTTTATTTACTAACAACCAACAAGCAGGTTGTTAGTAGGTAGGTGGTAAAAACACAGCCCTTACCTATGTATAAACCATCTACTTACCTAGTAGTTACCTAATTTTTTTTAACCTATCTACCTATATGTGAGACCTATTTCCTACAAAATTGGTTACCAAGGTGAAACCAAATATTAACTCAGTTGAGTTGAGGTTCATACACAACTAAGTGATAACTGGCATCCAGTGGATGGTGCACCAATGGGTGCTGGTTCACTGTGTTGCCTAAGGGCGACTTTAGACGAGGGTCCAATCCAAGGTCAGGGACCCATGAATTAAGATGAGGGTCCAAGACCAAAAATGGCAGATTGAGGCTAAATCTACATGGCACTTGTTTTGGAGGGAAAAACATTGGTTCGGACCAAAAAATAGTGCTAAAAGGAGAGCTTGTGATTCGAAGAACCAAGAATCAGGCTAGGGACCAAGATAGAGTCCAACTAAAGGATTCAATTTGCTTGAAATCACAGTCCAAATTGGTTCCTAGGAAATTGTGTGACCGAACAGGGAGTAACCGAACAGGTGATCTTTGATTACTACTGTAGTGTGAACGCCAATTTCATTTTAAGGGTTTAAGAGTTAAGCCCACCGTCAACTTTCTGAATGAAAGCGGCGGGGTTTATGATTTTCGGGAGGAGGACAGTAACGGTGCATGGGAAGCTTCTGGAAGAAGGCTTGGCAAGGAAGCGGAAGTGGGAGAGTTTCATTTTTTTTTGTTTTAGGCAAAGAGATCTCGGGGTCGGTCTCTCTTGAATGGAGGAGTGGAGGATATAGAGAAACAAACCAGAGTAGAAAACAGAGGTGGGGAGAGAGAATCTTTTCGGAGGTCTACATGTGTGTTGCTCAGAGCGTCAGGTAGGGGCACATTCATCAAGATCCAGAAACGGAACTGGGTGGAAGCAGAAGAAGAAGAGGATGGGAGAGAGGAGGTAGACAGCAGAAGGTAACAAGTTTTTGTGTAGAGAAGGCATAGGAGCTTGGAGGATAGCTGGTTGCTGGACTTTTCTTCCGCTGCGTGAGTAACTAGGAGATGGCCAGCTCCATGATCTGGTGAGAGTGGGGACTAAACAGGGGTCGATGCTGAAGACTGATGAAACTTGAAGGTGGTCTGAGCTGTAGGAATGCATGTAGGAGCTGTACCAGTGGATGCTCTGGGTGGGGGAAGAGACCTTGTCTAGATTGTTCAGTGGGCAACTCATAACATATGAATCGGGGCCAGAACCCCCTGTCTTTTTTTGTTTTTGGAACTAATCAAGGGGCGCTACTAGAGTGCATTTAGGATCAGTTGATTTGTGCATCTCTTTGGGAGTCAGCAAAAGCTGGGAGGATATGAGCTGTGCACTTCAAATAGGACTGTTGTGATTCTGTTTACTTAATATAAGAGGAGTCATTCACATTCTGACAGAATGGATTCATGAGAGGAGTTGAGGTGTTGTATTGACTCTTTCTTTTTGGTGACAATTGGACCTTGGACCCTTGTCTAAAGTGGGCCTAAGTATAGTTCACTGTAGCGCCATAGAAGCGGAGTCTATAAACAAAAATATTAATTACTGCTCCGGAGGCGCCCACATCAGTTGTTACTTGCGATCCCAAATAATGAAATCTTCAAAGGAGGTGTTGAATGAGGTTGTCGCAAAAACAAATTAGGGTTTGCATCATTGTTGTGCTTAGTAAAAAGAAATTTAGATTGACACATTCCTATGTTTATAAATAGTATCAAGAGTAAACAAACCTACCAATTTTCAAATTTGCAACGGAATGTAAACTTAAGGCATGATCCTTAACTCCCGCAAAGAAAAGAGGTGTGGGAGATTCGGGATGGATATAGGTGAAATTCACGGAATAAGTGAAGTTCACAAGTAAAAGTTTAAACTATGATCAACTTGCACAAACCCAAATAAAATAACCGTTTCTGCAAGGTGAAGTCAAATTAGTGCATAGATAAGCAACAAAATTCACAAGATTCATCATGGCCCAAATTTGGAAACAAACCATCACCTCTTTTCCTATATTATATTTTGTAATTTTTTGTGGGGGTCTCATTGAGTTGCCAACAAAACTCATAGGACCAAAAGTCCCAATAGTCCTTATATTCTTCAAATTATAAGTTTTACAACTTTACAAATTCATAACTTTCACGTATAAGTTCTGGTTTTAATTATCAAGGGCAAAGTTGTAACCTTTGAAAACATAATTTCAACATTATATTACATGTTCAATTTGAAAGTCACTTGACCCTTATTTCTTGGGTTTTAATAGTCAAGAATCAAATTGTCATTTGACTCATAACCATTATTTTCACCATCTTCTAACGCATTACTTCAAATGGAAAATGCAAATCACTTTTAATAGTTGTGTTTTAAAACCTTTTTAATGATATATTATGGGCCCAATTTGGACATCATTTACCATTTACACTTTTGTTGCAAACATTTGGAACTATGATAAAACTACAATTCCCAAAATGGGAAACCACTTCGAAATGTTGGGATTCACTTTCTCACACTTGTGGAAACATGTTTGAATATTTTTCCAATTCCATCCCATCCTTTTGTCTTAGCTTTGGTCACAAGCTCAAAGCTACGAAATTTGATTGAATTCAAATTTGATTAAATATAAATTAATGAAAAGAAACGAGATGCAAATTGGTGGAAAAGGTATTTAAAATCTATTAGTTACTTGCACTATTTGTCATTCAAGAAAACAACCACATGAACCTTGAACCATGAACATTGAACCCAAATTTTTGTACACACTTCATTTTCAACTTTCATCCTAGTGAACATGAACAATAAATACATCATGAAATTTCATTTATTTCATCCACCACAAATAATTTACTCATCCATAATTTTCATTTACATCATGCAAAATTATTCTAATAACTAAAATTGGGAATGTATTATTGTTGTGTTTGTTTTATTTAAACATCAAAGTTGACTTGCCCTAAGTTCTTTTCAAAATTAGCTTTGCAAAAGGAGTTTCCCCTTATCAACTAAGGTGTACATCAACTTGCCCTTATTCATTTACTAAGTTGAGATGGCAAGTCGACTTGTTATGATGGACTTCACTCTATGAGTTGTGAAACCAATGTGGGAAATCAACTTGAACTTGTTGACTTGTAGATGTGACAAGTGGACTTGCACTTATTCACTTGTGGAGGATTGCAAGTCAACTTGCTATGTATCATAAATCAATGTGCCATTATTGATAACACAACTTGCCAATCAATAGTGGCAAATTGAGCAAACAAATCAACCAATGCAACTTCACCAAGAACATAACAAAGGTTTTCTTTGGAAATAAGAAAGTTACAATCTTATAATAGATGCCTTCAACCATTTGATTTAACACAACTCTACTATTTGAATTCCAATGTTGTTAAACATAGATTTTACCTATCATTATGCAAAAGTTTAATCACGTACTATTTGTATGCAACAATTATTTAACACAAGTATTATTACACATCATTATTCAAATGTTTATTTGGTAACTTTTAAAAGAATGAGATTGATTTTAGGTGTTCAATTCATGCTCCTTGGTTCACAACAATGTATGTTTTTCGGATACACCAATGCAAGTTCAAAAATTGAACATTTAAAAATTTCCCAAGTATTGATTCCATGTCTTTCACCCCACAAGGATGACCATTTTTGGGACTTGCAAGTCTAAAAATTGAACACTTTTTACAAATGTTTAATTTAAGTTTCTCATTCCACAACATTGCCCAAAAAAATTTCCACTTGCGCTAGTGCAAATCCAAAAAATGTGCATTTTTTAATTTCCAAAATCTTGATTCGATGTTTTTCATCTAACAAGATTACTTTAGTTTGGGATTTGTAAACTTTAAACCCTTGCGACTTACTATAGGTAATGTATATAATTATGCAAAAGCTTAACCACATTGTATGTGATTGAAAAATTAAACTTGAAGCTCCAAGCTCAAGGCTTGTGTAATTATGATAATCCACAAACACCAAAGTTTTACCACATCATAGTTGTTTACAACTAGTTTTTACCATATCCAGTGCTTCTTGTTATGCAAAATTTTATCCACACATTATTTGGAAGGTGATAGCACATTAAGGTGTACCAAAAATGGCATTTGGGGGTCCATAAAATCAATCCATAATGATTTTTTTACAAATGAAGTGAAATAAAGATAAACCATTGGATGACATTAAGTGAGAAATTATCTTGACCATTAAGTTCATGTGCATGCAAGTTTGGAAGGCAAAATTTTTGAATTTCGGTTGTCTCTCATGTAAGGGGTCAACATTTAAAATTTAAAATCTATGTGCAACAAAGGTAGCCTAAGTTGACTAGGATAAAAAACTTGGTTCAAACTAGGAACCTAGGCAAAACAATTAGGCTAGACATGTGGCTTAACTAGATTGCAAGTATGAGGACTAAATGTTAAGGCATTTGAAGCTATTTTAGAATACCTATTATTCTCTAAACTATTATAGGTTACTTTAGGCTACTATAAGTTATTACTTTATATTTATTTAAAAGTATTATTATACTACTATAAGCTATTCTAAACTACTACTTGGTTATTTTAGGCTACCCTAAGTTAAATATATGTTATTTATTAACCTAGGCTAACTTACCTAGGTTAACCTACTAAATAATTAACTTAAATTAATGTACTAAGGAATTAGAAGGTTAAGGGGACATGCATCACATCTTTCAATGACTACTAAATATGTAATCATAACTACAAGTCAAAAATAATTACTTACTATGCATACACCCCTCAGAAACCCTCATGGAACACAAAAAATTGTGGTATGCCAGGATAAAAATGGTGCCATAAATTGACAATGCATAAAATTTCATGGCATTTCATAATAAAATTGTGGTCACATTGGGTTAAATTAAAAGTGTTGGGACAAAAAAAATTTCCAATATCAAATGAAATTTATTGGTAAAAATATTTCAATATAAATTTATGGTGAAACAAAATTTTCAATTCCTCATTGTTGATTTAAACCCATCCTTCTAATGCCCCACATGGCATTAATCATCTAATTCATCACCCAAGTTGTTGGTTAGTTGCATAAAATAAGTAACTAATAAGTTTTATGTAATTACATCCATATTAACTAATTAGTTGCATATGGCGATAAGAAGATGATAAGTTGCACTTAGTTGCAAGGTCAAAGATGGGTTCAACTAATAGTGTCCATCTACCACATAAATATGAGAAAATTTGTATAAAAATGGGATTTAAAAAATAAAATTGATCTTGAATCATAATATTGACTATAATCACAATACCTTGGTGTCATGTGACATCCAATTGTCCTTTACAATTACATGGTTATTACTAAGACAAAATAATTACAATTGTAATAAAAATATATAAGAATTGTTTTTGGGGAAATTTGAAATGACTTCTTTTGTTGCATTGAATTAGGCAATGGAAGTTTTATTTCACACAAGGTGTCGTAACCCTAGCCTTGGGCTCGCAACTAAGGCAAGGGCTTGCAAGGTTGTGGGCCAAGAAGGAAGCTCGGGAGTCACATTGCATGCTCCCAAGAGTGTAAAAGAGTGTGAGGGAATGAACCTTCACACTCCCAAGGGAGTTTCCACTTTGGGAGTTAGAGTCTAGGTGGATTCTCAAATTTTCAAAGGGCAATCGCAGGGGTCAAAACTCAATGGATTGAAAAGTATTTTATATCATTGGAAAGCTCTTGGAATGTAAATATTTCAAATGAGCTTGCATGACCCATTTGGACATTTGAAACACAAGTTATGGCTAAAAGAAAGGTCGGGAATCAAATTGGCAATTTGACTCTCGACCACTAAAAGTCGAGAATCGACCCGATTTTCTTGTGTGCAGGTGGTGTGCAACATATCGTTGGAAAGCTCTTGACAAGGGCTACAACTTTGCTTTAGACCTTTTCATCTTAATCAGAGGCTTGCACACAAAGTTATGGGGCCCCAAATTCACGAAAGTCCCAACTTTGGTAATTTCAGAACTCCCATTTGGGAATCCCGGGACAAAATGCCATTTGGATGTGGGCCTCGTGGAAAGACAAAGAGTATACTATAAGGGGGAAGGTGGTGGCTTCCCTCAAGTCCAGGCCGTGGTGAGTCTTGTGAGTCCGAGTTTGCCTGTGGTTTGTCCTAACACCAAAAGTGCTCCAACTATGCACTAACCACCTTGTGTTTGGTTTTGTGCAGGTTTATGTGAGTAGTTGATATTTGTCATTCTTCCTAGTCCCATCCTGGAGCTCCAACACGCCCTTCTACCCCCAAAGTGCTATGAGCCAGAGTACATGCTACGACTCCTTGCTCTTCTGTTGTTTAGTTGAGACTTACACTTGAATCCATTAAAGAGCTTGGGATCGCATCACAAAGAGTTTGTTGAATGGTATGGTCTTTTTGCAAAAGTGCAAAAGGCTTAAATTCAAAGCATGTAATAGTACTAAGAGATTTGACAATGGAGATCCACAAGCATTTTGAACCTATTCATAACAATAATGGTTACAATTATGTGTTTAATAAGGATTTTAAATTAATAGTGAAAGCAAAGGGCTTGTGGATGGTCATTCATCACAAGCTTTACATGCTTATTTCTAGGATAATATCTTTCAACATGGCTAGAAGGTCTATAATGGAGTTTAAAGGGAGGAAGATTACTTGGGCAATGTATGATGAATGGACAAATTAATAGTAACACTAAGAAAATGATTTTGTGGTAGTGATATTAAATGAAGATGAAAACAACACAAAGCTTGATGACGAAAAAAATTTGCATGAATATTGTTGTGCTTAAGGAAGTTGTGCAATACATAGAGTTCACTCAAAGTTATTATTAAAGGTTGAATTAAAAAAAGGCCTAAACAAGCAAAGTAGACATAAAATTTTGTTAAAAAACATAGTTATTTAAAATTTGATGGAAGATTTGTGATAGTAGCTCATAGGGTTGATGATGGAGTTAGAAAGATCAAATGACCTAGAATTTTATGATGTCATGAATAAGCAAATGAAATCATGACAAGATGTTGTTGATGCTTTTAAACACCTTGCAATGCTATTTTTACATTTGTGGTTGTTGTGTCCATAAAATTCCATTTAAGTTAATGCTAGAGTCTTCAATTATACATATTCATCCATTGTCAATGTTAAAGATACATGCTTGGTGGGTCTATGTCCATAGAATTCCATCCGAAGCATAATAAAAGTTCCCCATTTGTACTTAGGTTTCCATGGTAGTTATAAATGTTTCTAAAAGTCCCCATGAATACGTGTTTTATGCAAATGGTGGTTTTATAATTGTCTATCAAAATCCTTCAAAATATTTGCTAGAATCCTCCATTTCTTTAATGTCACATATTAATATATTGTTGAACAATAATGGTCCTTAATATTCCTATGTAGGTCATGCATTATTTATAGCACTCGAACTAATTTGTACATGTGCTTTCCACAACAAAATAAATAAAGATCAATCCAATTTTATATCAAGTTTTGATTATAAATGTTGTTTTTTGAATGGATTTGTTATGCAAAGATGTTTTAAATAATTTGACTAGAATATAGATTTATATCTATGGCTTCGTCAAATGTTCAAGACTCCATTATGAAAGCTAGCCCATTTTTCTTGAATAATGGTAATCAAAACATTAGCCCAAGCATTGTCAACCTTCCAAACCAAATTTGCTAAAGACTTGTAGAGATTTCAATTCCCAATAAATCAAAACCTTTTCCATTGTAACAAATGTCCAAACCAATTATCGTTGCAAATCTAACAATTAAAAAAAATTTAACTTTTTGAACTAGCATTATCAAAAAATGCGAATTAAACCATTATACATTCCACCCATTTTTGGGTAGAATGCCAAATTTTCACTACATTGCTTTAAGACACATGCATAGTGGAATGATTTAGAAAATGGGTTACATGGCAATAGTTCCATGCATTTTACATTCTACACCCATGTACACCTTGTATAATGGTTTTGTCCATTAGGTACATGGTTAATTTTGTGCTATCACATGCTTGCCCTAGGTTAAACGGACTTAACTTATCTAATTTAGATTAGCATAAATATTTTAAGCAATTTAGGGTAAAAATGAATCCTAAAATAGAATTTTAAATAACCTAACCAAACTTGGTAACCTAGTAGGTTAACATGGTTGAATGGATTGCAAGTGTGAAGATTTGAACTGTTCACCTCCACGTAAAAGGATAAAATTCTTAACATTGCACCACCAATTGTTTTGTAATATTTTATATAACTTCATTATAATAAACATTTTTAAAACCTACATTATATCTATGACCTATGTATACACATAAACACTTTTTCAAACTTACATAACCTTTTTACAATTTATCCTAACATATATAGGTTGATCCTATCAACCTTTTAAAAAAAATCTTTTAGCCTACATGCAACCTATTTTGTTAAACATTTAAAATAATCATCCTTTTTAACATTTCCATTGGTCCTTCAAAATTCTCGCATACCAAACCTTATTACACATTTAACAACTAGTCCACTCAATATGACTTTCAAAAAGTTAAATTTAGACCACCAAATTCAACAATTTCATTGGTCATAACAATTTTTTACACACCTATGCACAAGCCTATTCAACACCTTCTATATATATATATATATACTAATACTATAATAGTTCTTTGGTTTTTAATATTAATTAAATATGATTCACGTGGTTCAAACCTTTGGGAGGAGGCACCGTCTTTTTCTTTATAAATATATTTTGTAATTGATTGTGAAGATTACATTCAAATAGTTAAAATTCCCAAATAAGAGTCCCAAAAACTCCCAAAAATGTTAAGTTATGAATCTTGTTCCCATTTTAACTCATAATTCACACATACAAGCTTTAATTAAAGAGCTCCAAAGAAAAATTGCAGCCGTTGAAAATAAATTTTCAATGTTATATTACATGCTCCAATTGGAGATTATTTGACCCTTGTTTCATGGGTTGTAATTGTCAAGAGTCAAATTACCAATTTGATTTCCAACTTTTTTTTGTCCATAACTTGCATTTCAAAATTCATAGTGAAGGATGCAACCTAACTTCTGATATAGTTTCCAAGACCTTTGAAATGATTTAAATAAAGCTTGATTTGGACAACTTTTAATTTTTCAATTCTTTGTTCCAAAATTAAAACATTTCAAAACTTCCCCTCTCCAAGTGGCACACAATAGGGAGTGCTTGGGATTCACCTCCTTTGTAACCTTCCACATTTTGGGAGTGTGCATGAGTCTAGGGACATGATTTAAGCCCAACTTCCCTTTTCATGTCTTAACCTGGTAAAAATTCAAGGTTAGGGTGATATAATCTAAAGGAGAACATAGTTTGGAAACAAGCTTGACATGGTGGTTTTCTAAATAATCAACTCATGGGTAATTTCACTAAAAAAATGTTTTAAGCACATGCATGAGTTGAAGTTTCAACAACTGAAAATATATATGCAAGTTATTTGTTGTTTTGTCATCTTGAATAGATTCCCCAACAAGAGAAAATGTATATGGAGATGTCGTCCACGTTTTTAAGGCTTGGTTGTGATAAAATGTTAGCAATGTGTGATGACTTACAAGGAGTATGTACAACATTTATAATAGTGAGAAATTTCAAGTATGGTAACCATTCAAAAAATTTGAAACCTTTAGTTTTTGAGAAACCTAAATCCTTTATCCAAAACAAAAGTTCTTCTCCAAAAAACATAATTAAGTTCTTATCTGGATCTTCAAATTTCCTACTCTATTTCACTACTTTGTCCTCCAAAAACCAACTCATTTCCTATGTCTTTTATTTTCTTCTCCCTTTCACCTTTTACTCCTTTTATCCTTTGTTTTGAAGTCTCTATGCTACCCATTTTTTGACTCTTAGTAACGACAATTTGTTTCCCAAAGTTTTTATTTCTTTCTCCATCACAATTTAATATTTTTTTTCAGCCCTCTAATGTTTATTTCAAACCCCCAAAAGCATAAAAGAGACAAATAAAAACCTTTATTAGAACTTATAAAAATTGAATAGCTTCAAAATGAAGTTGCTTAATAATTATCTTCATCACCAACATCAACATGATTGTTGCCCAACAATTTATTGCCTTATTGAACAAACTTTAAAATGAACAATAGATTTAAGATAAATCTTCCAACATTGACATCTCCCACTAGTTTATCTTTGCGTTATACCTTTGTTAAATTTGGCAATAAATTTTGTTTAAACTTTTCCTATCATTATTGGGTTTTTCTTCCAATGGCCAATGAATGAAAAATGATAAACAAACATCATGACTAAGAAAAATGTTGCATGAATCTACACAAGCTTATGAAATGTTGGCCAAAACATTTTATAAGGCCAAGTTGAAGAAAGAACCAAAATGACTTCTCGAATACATTTGAATCATTTACAAATTAAGGTAGAATATAATCAATGGGTCCAAATAGAATAAAAATAGCCAAAAGACACGTTTAACAATTTTAAAATAATGTTGACTAGTGGATGTGCTAACATGATCTTATTTTAAAAACATTTAAACCTTAAAACTTTTTCAACTTAATTCCACTTTAGCAATAAACCTGTGCATGAATGGAAAAAAAACTATAGAATCAAACTATTATTTGTGCACAATGGAAGTTACTTCAATACAAATTATTACAAATTGTATGAAGGAATGAAAATTTACTTTGCATATATTTCAAGTCTCAAAATGGTTAAACGAGTAAATGACATGAAAAATGACCATACAATAAGTGTAACATTAAGTATTAACCATATGTGTATTATCACTAATGAGTTGCAATATTTTTGGGTGATATTTTCTTCAAAATTTGAGAGGCCACAACAACTTTTTCATCTTCTTTGTTTTCAAAATGTGTGTTTGGTGTTGGCCCCCTTTTCCTTTCACCTCTAAGTTCTCTCTCATAAAACTTACACCTACATTCTTTGAAGAACTTAAAAAATGTGGCGGTCAAATGAAGATAACATTGGCAATATGCTCTTTGAAGCAACCCCTCCTTGGTGATAGGCCCTACAACTAGCGGAGAACAAGCTTTTTGACAAAAGAATTTGGTTGTTCATGGTCTTCCATCTTATTGCCATCATCAAGAACTTGTGGAATACTTTGTGAAAAACCTTTCATGGTGCCAACTTGCTTAAAGTCAAAAGTGCAACAATGAATGAAGAGTCAAAGAAAAGAGCTATGGAAAACAAAGGTGAAAAAGAAGAGAAGCTTGCATCCTCCTTTTCCTTCTTTCCACACCCTTTTCAGATCTCAAAAAATGGCTCCCATCCAATTCCTAAGATTGAAAAATAATAATACCAATATAACAAATGCACTATTCAGCCCAAGAAGTTGGGTCTTCATTTTTTGAGGGTTCCTTTTTCATCAATTGGCCCAAGAATTTGGCACCAAAATGACGACATGAAGGCAACCACTTCATTTTTGAGTTCTTGGGCTTGTGCCTAAGTGTAAAACCACATGGGCCTAATTTTCAGCTGTCCACAAATAGGAATGCTCCAATTTAAGTTCGACCTGTTCTTGAGCCCAACCATAAAGTGGGCCTTATTTTGATAAGACTTGATTTAACAAAGAATATGAGCAACATCACAGGTAAGGCAAATCGGAAACTGGGGCTGAAACTCATGTGAGGACCAATTGAGGTGAGAAAAGCAGTTTTGTCCTCTCTTTTTTTTCTTGTCTATTTTTTGATCCTGACTTTTGAATTTTTCCCCAGTTTTGACCAAATTGGGGACCAGTACAACCAGTTTGGGTTACTTTAAAGTTCATGTATGCAATAATCCTTTAGGTCACATGTGAAATGTTTAATAACTTAGTTTGGAGAATGGTACTTCACGCTCCAGACCTGGCCTGTTGATCTCCATTCCATGGGAAATGTAATCGTTGCCATCTTATGGGGGGTCCTTCTGACTCCTTACTCCTTGTTTGAACCCCAATGATAGATACTGCAACTTAAGTAAAGAAGAAGGCCCTTCTTCTATACTTAAGTTGCAGTATCCCTTTTCCTAGGTAAAGCAGAGCCTGGGGTTTTTTCACTTTTTAGACATAGTGACAGGCTCGCTGGTACCTTCAAGCTGGTCAGGAGATCCCAATAGAGCCTGGCTCATCGTACCTTCCACAGCAGAAGATCCCCCTTAATGAGAACAGGTTTCTCCAGGCAGGTAGGTAAGGGAGCTGAGAATACAAAGGAAAAATCCAGGCGGTGCTTTACGAACATGTGAAAATCAACAACAAGGTTCACCAGTTCGAGTCCATGGTGGTGGGCAAGAAGGACACCCAATGGCTCAATCATTCTAAGAATGTCAGCAGGTGTTGCTGTTTGGTGGTATTGTTTTCCCCCCAACCCTAGGGTCCCTCCATCCATCTGATGCCTCATATCTGCATGTGTCTAAGAAACAATTTTTTTGTCTAAAAGAGATCCATATATATATATATATCCCCGTTTTCATAGGTAGTTTATGTCTGTGATTGAGTGTGCGGTCATCAAAGAATTTATGTAAGGCCACCCTGTGCCTTTCTCTTTTAGCATAGCAAGTCACATGGACTCCTCAACTTTGGATTAAATACTTGAAAGAAAATGATCAGAATTCATTCAAAATGCGACAAACGTCTTTAAGCTTGAAACTAAAGCCATGACTCATTGTTCCGTTGTTCAATATGCCATGTATCAGTTTTTAGTTTTCTTAGAAAAACGTTTTTTTCTAATTTTATTTTACCATGTTGTTTATGTTGGGTAACATCCTTGAGAAGGGGTATTCCCAAAATAAGTGCCTCTTGGACTCTTCCTGGGGGGACTCTTATTTTGGAAGTGTTGTGCTCCTCAGTGTCACCCTACATTAACTTAACCGCTTGACTAAACCAAATGCTATAGAGATGGGTAGATAGCCAAGCAAATTTTGATTTTCATGAAACTCTCTCCAACATTGTACGAAAAGAGGAGACACACACTTTCGGTTTGCCTTCAGCACTTTAGTCTTTAATGACCAAATTTTGTATTGCTCTTTAATTTTTCCCCGTGACTTTGCTCAACTTGCTTAGCAGGCATTTGAAAAGTTCTTTTTGGGAGAAAAATAAAAGAAAATAAAACGGTGGATTACAACTGCCAAGGCATCCTCCCCCTTCAAGTCACCATTGTGTGGGTGCATTCAAAGTTAATTTTATTTTTGTGATGGACCTCTTTTATTGGCCCATCACCAAAAAAAACACACACACACACAAACGCCCATCACATGCTATGAACACTCCCAATTTAGAAGATTATGCACCCTTTCCCTCTTGCCTAGCTATACAGTTTAGAAAGAGTAAGATTTTGGGCAAAGGAATATGAGATACAATGTGATGTTATTGAGAACAGCTTGGGAATCACATGGGAACTTGGAGAACAAATTGGGAGCATAATTGAAAATCATTCGGAACCAGGCAGGAACAATCTCCTTTAAAATTCATTTCTTCCAACATCTTCAAATGGATCATGTTTCTCTCAAACTAATTACCCTTAAGTTTATGTGTGAACTATTAACCATACAACACATATATATAATGGGGGAAACCCTAATTTCATTCCTAAGCTAGGAGTCCCTAGTCTTTAGAAATGTTTACTAATATTTGTGTTCTTTCCATTTCATTCATCATCCTGAATTTCTTATGGTTTGGGTCACTCAATAAATGACCAATTTCTTGTAATTAGTAGGAAGCATGGTATGCATAAAAAACACTCTCTAAATTGAATTTACATTTACTGATTTTTCATTTTCCAACAGAGGACCTACCTATTTGTCAAATTGTGGTTCCAGCCTATAACTATGGGCAAACTTTCCTTGCTTTGATCTTTGTCATGTACCCACTAAAAGAGAAGAATGATTCAAAATATTGGTATGGGGGGGGTGTAGTACAGGGGCAGCTCCAACACGTGTCTGACAAATAATCAATTAATTAAAAAGATTTCATGTCAAAAATAGAATATTTCAAAAAATATTCTTTATTTCCCTTCACACACACAAAAAAAAAATCTTTGAGAAAAAACATTTAAAAAATTCTTTAAAGTCTTTAAATTCTTACAAATAACATAATTACTCTACTAGTCTAGCAGGTTCAGTGATATGTTGTCAAGTATTTAATACAATTTCTCCTAAGATTTGAAATTAGAAGCATTAGAATCACTAAAGAAATCAATAAAATAATCAACAATATGTTTTTTTGGAATTTTTAGTGTTCTTGGCAATGTAGCTTGTTAATTTCTCAAAATTACTGATTTTTGAAATTCATAATTAATTAGTGTTGAATGTCAAAGCTGCCAAGGTGCTGCAGTAGTATAATTTGAGGGGGATTTCCCTTTCATTTCAACATAATAAAAAATTATACCCTAAGATAGCAGAGTGGTAAATTTGGAAAATAAAAATCTAGATCCACTCTTTCTCTCTCTTCAACCCATGCACATAAATGGTGTAATTGTTTCACCTTAATTTATTGGATTAATTAGTTCCTTTCATTAAAAAAAAAGATCCATTCTGATGATGCCAAGATGACAACAACAAGTTAAAATCTTCAAAGCCCAAGTGTATGACAATGGAAGGCACTTTGGTGTAAACTTTGCAAACGAGAACAGAAGCAAAAGAAGGAAGAAATGAAAAATGAAAAAAAAAAGAAAGACAAGAAAAGAACCTAAAACCTCCTAATGAGACTTCTTTCACACTAGTTGATCCAATGCACCAGCTAGCTAGCACTCCACTTTTTGATGTAAACTTTCCCATTTACTTCATTGCAAGAGAACACAAGAAGTAGGAAGAAAGGGACAAATCTAAAACCAAAAGGGACCATAGTCTTGGTGACATTTCCTACACTACTTGGTCCATTTGACCAACAAACCCCTAGTTCAAAGAAGAAGGAAGAAAGAGTGTGAAAGTTGTGATGTTGTGGTGTCTTTCAAGTTTGACCCAAAGGAGATGAAAACAAGGGTGTGTCATGCACTGTGGCCTTGCCATTTACATGAAAAAGTATCTTAAGGCAAAAGAAGAATTATGAAAACTCAAATATTTCACCATGCAAAAATATGATCTTCAAAAAATCCTCTAAAAGAAACCAACATCCTTCAAGATATTATAACTCTATAACTAATTTCAAGTTTCAACACAAGCCAAAATATCATCTTTAAAAAATCCTCCTATACAAATAGACCTATTACATAGGGGCCAAAATCCCTTAAGCTACTATACTCTATAATGAATCTAAACACAATATTGTTGCCTTGGTAGGCAAGGCCAACAAAGTTCACTTAATTTTGCTCATCACAGCATAAATACTAAGTCATCACTAAGACCCATGTAAAATTTTCAAAGAAAAACTTGCTATTTTGTGGTACTACTTCTTTTATGTAATTCCAAAGTACACATGGTGCCTTAGTGGTGGCTTTAGAAAAATTCTGGAGCCTCATTTAATAGGATACTGGCATAATGGGGTTGTTATTGATGAGTTTGGTGGTGGATCATATTCTAGGCTAATGCTTGTCCTTAACTAAGATGGTTACTACAAAGTGACCAGCCCCAAAAGGGTCAAAACCATATATGATACAGGATTTAGGGGTTTCCCACCACTGAATTCATTTTTCGTGGCAAAATTTCACCGTTTTGTGAAAAATATACTTATGGATGATCACCACTTGAGCAACATCACAATTTTTATAAAAAAATACCCACTGGTTTCCACATCATTGATTGCATAACAGGTTCCGAATTGTTATTGGCTGCCAATTATGATGCAATGTGATTATCTTGTTACAAGTTTTGCATGGGCTCCAAAAACCCTAAAAAAATCAATTTCACATTAGATCATGAATTTACTACTTGCCTACTATTATAATGTAATAATTCTGTGATAACTTAGTCCACATCCAAAATGAATTTTCACCATAAAAAATGAAGCACATTGTAGAAAAAAATTGGTCCAACATGCCTTTATTTCTTTAGTGCTTTTTCTGGAAAGAAAAATCACCCAACTTTTGACCCCAAAAGAAAAGCATGCCCACCTTCTCCCCAACGCCCTCCCAAAACTAGGAAAAAAAAAAAAAGAGAAAAGAAGAAGAAAAAAGAAAACACACAAACAACCCAACAAGTGTTGCATAACGTAGACTTCATAGTTACCCACCTATCCAAATCTTTTTCTTCTTTCCCTTTGGTGGGGGGGGAAAGAAGCTTTAGGTATTTTAATTTTGGGGGGAAAAGAAAAGAAAAGAAAAGAAAATCTTTTACTCACTTTTTTCTTTTCTTTTCTTTTCTTTTTTCTCTTCCTTTTATGGCAGGCTTTTGCAAATCAGGCTAAGTTGTGTAATGTCAGCTTTGGCCATCATGTTTTCATTCAACAAAAGATTTTGGGGAAGATGTTGGGGGCTCTCTAGTCTCTACCCCCAACTCTTTTAAACCTTTAACTCTGCCGTGCCTTAGCAAAAGGTATTCAAGGTAAATTTGCAATCCATGCTTTGTGCATGCATTTTTGGAAAACCTTATGTATCAAGAAGGTAGACCTAACACACCTTCTCTCACCAGCAATATATCCCCAGATCATTCTTTACCACCATGACCATCCCCACTACAAATATCATGTCCTCCCAAAGAAAATTCGACCAAAGAAATATGTATTTTGTTCCATCCCCTTCAACATTCCTAAATTGCCCCTGGAAAATAACTTAAAAATTAATTTCAAATCCCCAAAATTTCAAAATTCAAATCTTTATTGGAAAGAAAGATTTGGTACTCCTTTTTTGGATTTTAAAAAAAAATGGTTAGTTGATGATAACTTCATGGTTTTCCAAGCATCATAATTGGTCCATGAGCAACAATTCGACATGAGTATATATCATTCTATGTACATAGTGAGCTTTCACCATTCATACCCCCAACTACCAAAGAGATACTGTAATTACGGTGGCAAGTTCATCATTCCAATCTGGAACAATTATTTTGAAGACTCCATGTCAAACAAAGAATATTTCCGAATATTCTAAAATATTCTATTATTTTCCTTCGCAAAATGCTTTTTGAAAAAGAAATTTATCGAAATTTTCAACATTTTCTGAAAATAAAGTAATAGTGTAATTAATTAGTGTCAGAGCTGCCAAGGTACCATGGTGTGAAGGATTTTATTTTATATTATTTTTCTCCCCCAATTCTGTGATCTCAAAAATTTGGAAAAAAAATCCTTGTAAAAAAATTCAAAATGAGTCAGATTTAGGCTAGAATTTTTTTTTTAAGTCTATGTTTTTTGGTCAAAAGAAATGACAAAATTTCTCCAAAACAAGGCATTGACTAGGGTATGTCAATATGGCAAACTTGTCCAAACCGGAATTTTTGCCCAAAACAATGAATAAAGCGTATAAACAAAAGAGATTGGTACCAAAGAGGGATGTGAAAGAAGGGAAGGGGGGTGGGTTTATATTGAAGGAGAGGAACAAAAGGGGGAAGGACAGTGGGTGAACTTGACCCAGGTCCCAAGCGGTTGGGTGGGGCGCGAGGGTGGAAGGTGGCAAAAGAAAAAGCGGGGAAAAAAAAAAAAAACAAACAAACCCCAAGTCCAATTCGACGGGCGGCAGGTTTGACCCAGGTCCCAAGTCGTTCAATGCAAGACTTGGGACCTGGGTCAAGTTCCTTGTTTTTTCATCCAAGGTGGTCAGCAGTAGCACCCGAACGAACGAACGAAAGATGGACGAACGAACGAATGTTGTAGTTCGATGATCTCTCGCTCGCTCCAGAGATTGCCCCATGGCCCGCCCGCCCGCGCGCTGGAGAGTCCCTCGCTCGCTCGTCGAGAGATCGATCGACTGTCGCGCGATCGGTCGCTCACTCGTCGTCGGAAAAATGGTCGTCGCCGTCGCGTGGAATCACACGGAATCATGACTATAAAACCATCTTTCTCTACCTGTTCTTGCACAAGATAGCCTGACCTTTGGAGCCCTGAGCCAGCAGCAGCAGCTGTTTGTGCAAGAAGACCGCGTGCAGCTCGCTGATCAGCTCAACACAGCTGCGATTGCACTAGAGCTCGCATTATTCATCATACAGTAATCTAGAAATCTGATCATCTCTCAGCAGTAGCTGTTGCAATTATCAGCTTTGTGTGATCAATCGTACGTACTAGTGTCGTCGAGTTCTGCAGCAAATTCAAGGAGTCTTCAGGATCGAAAACGTTGCAGTCTGATCTCAGAGATCATCATCGAGCATTAAGTCTGCTTATCCCGTTCTTGGAGTAATTTGGTCAAGTGGGTGTCGATCAGACATTCGAGTAGGCGCTGATTTCGTTTTTTTCTTTCGAGGAATTCGAGGATTCTATTGTCATGGCGCTTACAGCAGCTGCAGCAGTTGCGAAGCAGGCTTTGTGTACACGCGGATTGTCGTCTTCGAGCACAAGTGACAATGTGCAGCTGGTGGGTAGTGGAATTGGTAGCAGCAGCAAACTGGCCGTATCCAGCAGGACTCGGAGATCTGCGGCTCTTGTGGTCAGAGCTGTGCATGCCGCTGATCCCGCCAGGATGCCGCCGCAGTCGACTACGACTGGCGCAGCTGGGACACGAGTGCAAGCAGTGAAGCAACTGGAAGCTGCGGAAGCTGCACCTGCTTCCGCAGCAACTGAGAATCAGACTAGCCGTTCAGAGCCATGGTCGCCAAGCAGTTGGCGCTCCAAAACAGCCCTGCAGCAACCCACCTATCCTAGCGCCGAGGATCTGCAAGAAGTCGAGAAGACACTGGAGAATTTCCCGCCTCTTGTTTTCGCTGGAGAGGCACGCACCTTGGAGGAGAGGCTGCATGATGCTGCTCTTGGCAAGGCATTCTTGTTGCAGGGAGGCGACTGTGCAGAGAGTTTCAAGGAGTTCGATCCCAACAACATCAGGGACAGCTTCCGTGTTCTTCTTCAGATGGGCGTCGTCCTCATGTTCGGTGGTCAGATGCCCGTTGTGAAGGTATGCAGTTGCTGATCCCCCTTCCCCCAGTGCCCAGTGCATTTCCACATCAAGAGACTATTCTTTTCCGACGCTTGCAATCGAGACTGTGCCAAGCTCTTCTTCTTCCGCAGAAAAGCTCCAATGGATCGGTCAAGTCCTCACTTTTGTTTTTTCCTCCTTTTTTTGTTTTTGGTCATTGCAGGTGGGTCGCATGGCGGGGCAATTCGCCAAGCCCAGGTCCGCGGATTTCGAGGACGTGAACGGCATGCGCTTGCCAAGCTACAGAGGTGATAACATAAACGGCGATGCACCAACTCTGGACGCTCGTGTTCCGGACCCCAACCGAATGGTGCGTGCATACACCCAAGCAGCCGCCACCTTGAACCTTCTGCGCGCTTTTGCCACAGGAGGCTACGCTGCAATGCAGCGAGTCACTCAATGGAACCTCGACTTCGTCTCCAAGAGCGAGCAAGGCAACAGGTGAGCTCAATTCTGTTCGTTCCCACGCCCTTAAACAGCAACAGAAGAATACCCTGTGGACTTGCCACACCTACTTAAAAACCTGGCCTAATTCGAAATTGTGCAAGAAGATTATGCTTGGTAAGGTGTGCCTCATTACCTACGACGAAAGTTCTGCTTGGTAATGAGTTCCTCCAAATACAAAGGAAAAATTAGGTCAGGTTTTGGATCGTGTCGAGCTTTTACACTTCGTCAAGTTCAAAGTTACATGATCTTTCGTGCTTGATAGATCTTGCAGAACTGGAGCGTTGAATTTTTTTTGTTTTTTTTTGTCAGGTATCGGGATCTGGCGAACCATGTGGATGAAGCTCTGGGGTTTATGTCCGCGTCTGGATTGACTCCCGATCATTCCGTGATGAGGACAACGGAGTTCTACACCTCGCATGAGTGTCTCTTGCTTCCTTACGAACAATCGCTCACTCGCAAGGATTCCACCACTGGCTTGTGGTACGACTGCTCTGCACACATGTTGTGGATCGGCGAGCGCACTCGACAGCTCGACGGTGCTCACATCGAGTTCCTCCGCGGAGTTGCAAATCCCTTGGGTGTCAAGGTGTGCCCAATCTTCTTCCAAGTTGTTGTTGTTGTTGTTATTCTTCCATGCCCACCACACATTGGTGTCCTGCAGACAGATGATGTGATGTTATGCCCATCAGGTTTGTTTGGAAGAAGCTCTGGACTATAATCAGCTATGGCGGGCGTGATGAAGTCATTCCTCTTGTTGTGGTTGTTGTAAACAAGATTCTCGAGTCTAAGCGGAATTCTTCTTCTTTTCCTTCTTTTTTTTCCTTCAGGTGAGCGACAAAATGGATCCTGCGGACTTGGTGAAGCTGTGCGAGATTCTGAACCCGGAAAACAAGCCCGGGAGATTGACAGTGATTGTTCGCATGGGAGCAGAAAAGCTTCGTCAGAAGCTACCCTTTCTGATCCGAGCTGTGCGGCAAGCAGGTTGCATTGTGACTTGGGTCAGCGACCCAATGCATGGCAATACCATTAAGGCGCCTTCCGGAATCAAGACTCGCCCTTTCAACGCCATTCTTGTACGCACTCCGCACTCTTCGATCACACCATTCTGTGCACAGTAGCCTGCTTGCTTGCTTGCTTTCTTTTCCAAAACTGGTCAGAGAGAGCTTCCTCTGTCTTCTTCTGCCAAGAAGTTTCTCATGAAAAGAATTGCTTGCTTCACGGTGGGTGCATGCACAGGAGGAAGTGAAGGCGTTTTTCGATGTGCACGACCAAGAGGGCAGTCACGCAGGCGGTGTGCACTTGGAGATGACGGGTCAGAACGTGACCGAGTGCGTGGGAGGATCACGAGAGGTGACGTTTGAGGATCTGAGCACACGCTACCACACCCATTGCGACCCGCGCCTGAATGCCTCACAATCTCTGGAGCTCTCCTTCATCATCGCCGAGCGACTGCGCAAAAGACGATCAGCAAGCGCATTGCAGAACCTCCTCCTGTCATCAGCAACACCAACAACTTCTCCTCTACTTCCTAATTCCGCTGCTCCTGGAAACAATACTCTCGCATTATAACAAACACCCACCACACAACAAAACCTCCAAGAAGAAGACATCATGCCTCAAGTCTTGCTGCAACAACAAACACCATGATTGTTAAGTACTACAACAACAACTAAGAATGTCATACATGTATCTGACACAATCTCTCCTGTTATTTGCACATAGTGGACAAGATTCAGTTGTGAAATCTATCGTGGAGCTGCAAATCAGCCTAGACACAACCTATGATCATCATAGATCATCAAACAAAAACACCAAATTATTATTGCAACAGCAACAAAAAGCATTGATCATCACAGCAATTACTGAAGCTTGCTGCTGCTAGCTAGATGAAAACACAAGATCATCAAATACTCTTGAGTGTCTTGCAGAAATTCTATGTAGATAAATTGAATGCCTGCTGCTGTACCACAAATTCTGAACTTCATCATAGACAGAGACAGAGAACAGAGAAATTTAGTTTCTCTAGAATTGCAGTTGCTGAAGTAACTGTATCTTTGCCTTGAATGATGATGCCAGCGAGAATCTAGAAGAGTTTTAGAGCACAGAAGATCAAAGAGACTTCCTTGATTCTTCCAATATAAATCAGATCTCTCTCAGATCTCTCTCAAGAAATACAGAAGATAAATACTCGGTGCATGCAGCAAGGCTCAATTGTGATGTGTCTGTCAATGTGATCATGAATGATTCTACTATCAAGATGAGCTTGAATAAAATACCATGAATCTTGGTTCTACAAAACTTGCCTGAATGAATGATGATGATGATGATGATGATGTCCATTGTAAGCAGCAGCATTGTTTTCTTTGGCAGCAGTTTTTTCTTGTTTCATGAAGATGCTTTGCTTCAACAATGGTGCAACATTGAAGGTTTCACACTTCAGAAAAGTATGAAGTCATCTTCTTCATCATTGTCTCCTCCTTCCTATTCTTCTTTCTGAGTTGGAAAGGAGCTAATAAGGTCAATCTTCACAGAGATCTTTGCAAGTGTTACAAACAAGTTGGAGCTCTCTCCTGCCATCCGCCAAACTAACTCTTCGTGATTTCTTTTGCCTCTTCTGTTTTCATTACCACATTCCCAGAGAGTGATCCATTTCCCAGACAACACTCTTCTTCTCCACTGCTGCTGGAATTGAGTTGTGAAGTTTTGTCTTCTTCTCCACCCCTGTCACTGCTGGAATTGAATTGTGCAGATTATCTTCTTCTCTGCTTCTGCTGGAACTGAATTGTGCAGATTATCTTCTTCTCCACCACTGCTGGATGGAATTCTTCAGTTTGTCTTCTTCTCTGCTTCTGCCAGAACTGAATTGTGCAGATTATCTTCTTCTCCACCACTGCTGGTATGGATTTCTTCAGTTTGTCTTCTTCTCTGCTTCTGCCAGAACTGAATTGTGCAGATTATCTTCTTCTCCACCACTGCTGGTATGGAATTCTTCAGTTTGTCTTCTTCTCTGCTTCTGCCAGAACTGAATTGTGCAGATTATCTTCTTCTCCACCACTGCTGGTATGGAATTCTTCAGTTTGTCTTCTTCTCTGCTTCTGCTCGAACTGAATTGTGCAGATTATCTTCTTCTCCACCACTGCTGGTATGGAATTCTTCAGTTTGTCTTCTTCTCTGCTTCTGCTCGAACTGAATTGTACAGATTGTCTTCTTGTCTGCTGCTGCTGGAATTGAATTCTTCAGTTTTTCTTCTTCTCCTCTTCTGCTGGAACTAAATATTGCACATTATCTTCTTCTCTGTCGCTGCTGGAATGAATTGTGCAGATTGTCTGCTTCTCCACAGCTGTTGGAATAGAATTGTGCACTCTGTGGCTGCATATGAATTTCTTTCTGTGTCATTGAAGAAAGCTTGAAGAAGCTTTGGTTGATCTTCTTCAGGTTTTCAGTTTGATTCATCGTGCTGATTTTTCTGTCTTTGATTCTCCTCTAAACCTGTACATGATTACTTGGAAAACAATGCTTGTGGTTCAGGCTATGATTTGAAGTCCAGGTCTTTCCACTTTGGAGCAGGGCATACATCTGGAGAGAAGGAGATAGCATTGCTGGAGAGTCTTGAGGGAAAGCAAGGAAGGCAAGCCTCCATTCAAGCCTCCTCCTTCCCTGCATATGCTGGTCTCTATATGACACATGCCCTGCAACAGAGGACCTTAGTGTGGTTTGCAAGGTTTCACGCCACAAGAATAACTCTGCTACCAAACCGTTCTGTCTGTCTGGACAAGTGAACAAGCAGAGCAGCACAGTGGAAAAGGAGATGAGCAAATCCTTTGAAGAAAAGAGCTCACCCAGCAGCAACATTATGGTACAGTGACCTGGTTTGAGCCAATCCATAAGAACATCTGTTGGCCATCATTCCTGAAGGATGCTTGGTGCCATGCCTTCTTCCAAAGAGCATCTGTGCTGATGTTCTTATGGATTTAGATGCTTGAGAGCTGTTCCCAGTCATGTAAGTTCTCATTTTACTTGTGATCTTGCCACTTCCTCTTCTCAAAGTGAAGAGAGAACCACCTCAAGTTTTTTGATGTGCAGGTCTAAGGAGCCAAGGTTTTGATATTTTATTTCAGCACTGAGGTTTGATGTTTTGTTTCAGGTCTTGGAACTGTGACTGTCATTGTGATGGACAAGGCAACAGATGTTAGGGATGCCATTTGCAAGTATTTCCTACTTTCAATAAGCACAACAGCTGAAGACAGTGCATATCACCCCATGCCAAGAGGGAGCTCCTTGGCTACATCATATGGTGGAGAAGATCAAGTCAGAGATGCACATCTTGCAGAGATTGACATGTTGCAAGTAAGACTCATTTAGTTCTGCATCTACCTTGTGACTAATAGAGGAATCTATCACATGGATGCAACAACTCAAGACTCTGTGAAGTTAATGGCTTGAAATTGCCAGGAAAACTGCATCATCCAAGGGGCAGTATTATGTCAGGTTTAGCGAATGCTCACAATCAAGTTTTGATGCCTCCTGGGTCTTTTGTTAACAGACACTCCATCATGCTCAAGCAGATGGAGGGACACTCCATGTCTGCATAGATGGATGCTGCTTTTGGGGAAAGCAAAGCATGAGCATTAGGGATGGAAAGTGGCATCTGGGTGAGACTCTAGAGAATCAATGCATCAATGCCAGGTATTAGTTGGTTTCACCTTTTTGCCATCTTGAAACAAATTTGAGATTTTAGGAACAATGGCACTTCCTGCACAACTACAGTGATATAGAACTTGGAAAGAAGTAATGGCATGTTTCCATGTGCAGAAAGGATGTCTATGCTAGGGCTTCTACCTTTGAAGTATATGGCAAATTCTGCATTGCACAATGCTGAACTGTGAAAACACAGAAAGTTTGGCAGAAGTTTACAAAGGGAATCACCCCCCAAAAATTGGTTGCTCCTGTGATAACAACAAAACTGTTGCTTTATTTCTAGTCACTTGTATTGGGGACCAAGAGTGCACTAAATAACAATCACTTTTTTATGTCATAAATCACCACTAAAACTGGGTTTGTTGTCTGCATAACAAACACCACATGCCATCTAAAAAGTCAGAAACAGACAATCAAGATTTTGGAAACAATCTGTGATATCATAGATGTGGTTTCTCAACTCCCCAGTTAGCACTAAATGTCTCCAAAAGAATGAGGTGGCTCATCAATTGCACAAGCATTATCGACACTAGTAACAGTAAACTACACCAGCAAGCACTCTAAACAGTGCAGATGATCAAAAATAGATGGGGCATTGTGAATTCAAGATTATTACTTTTCAGCTGCAACAGAGAGGCCAATGGAGGGAGGTGAAGAAGTCACCAAATCTCGAGATATAATTAGGTGCAAGCCCTCTTTCCCTTCTGGATGCAGCAGAGTATCTCCCTTCCTCACACATTGAAGCGGAAGAGCATAACATCTCCCTCTTTCACAATGTAATCCTTGCCTTCTGATCTCATCTGCAAACAGTACCCAAAATTCTATCACAAGGTGTGTTTTCTGTTTTTTTATTTTCCCACTTAGTACTCTCCAGCCAACTGGAAGACAACCTTTGAAACTAGCTTTGTGATCACCACAAGGGTGAGATACACAGAGGAGTTGGAGATCTGGGCTACCATATGGTGCAAGGTATGATTCCACTGTACCTAGATGGACCCTCCATGGAGAGATGAGGCTAATAGTTTTGAGTCAAAATAAGCTTATGGAACTTCTAGACAGGAAGGTGAGAAAGGGAGAGTAATAGATCTAGCAAGTGGGTGCACATAAGTAGTCTCACCAAGCCCTTATCTTTAGCAGCAGTATATGAGCCAGCTTTGACATAATCCGCATATGCAATCTGTTGCAACAAAAGAACTCAGTCCACAATGGCTCACAGTCTTTCCATGTCTCATGGCACAAGGCATTTTGCACCTCACTATGCCAAGAAGAGATGCAAAATGCTCCAGTCAGACTTGTACAGCCATCTTTAATAACCCTGACACCTTCTAATTCATCTCAGTGTTTGGAGTTTGAGCATGGAAGCAAAAGGAGACACCTTGCAACAAAGGAAAACCCTAAATCCTAAACCTAAACTGAGAACCTGGGATTCAGGTAAGAACTAAGAACTTACAGTTTCTGCCCGGATAAAGCCCTTCTCAAAGTCTGTGTGAATCATCCCAGCAGCCTGTGGTGCTGTCATTCCAGACAAAATTGTCCATGCTCGGGTTTCCTGTTGGTAGTAAATATTTACACACACAGATGTAAGAACCATTATGTAGCATATGAGGATGCTTGTTGTGTCTACTACAATTGAGGTCATGAACAAGGAGTACCTTCACTCCAGATGTGAAATAGGTCCGCAATCCGAGTAAATTGTAAGTGGACCGCACAAGTGAGCCTAGGCCTCCTTCACTGACACCCAATGATTTCAAATACTCTTCTCTCTCTGCAGCATCTAGCTCTGTCAACTCTGCTTCCACCTGGAAAAAAAAATTCTGCTTTTCATTATTTCCCCCCAAGCATGTTACACTCTCATACATGATTCACAAACTTGTTGAGGAAATTTCACCACCTGTGTGTTCTAAAGAAAATCTTTACTCGTATGTATGTGAATTTTGAGCACTTTCTAATCTGCACCTTAGACCAATTGTCAAGGTCCTTGTACAAACTGATGTCCATTTGCATATGATTGAGAAGATCATGCTAATCCCCTACATTTGCTGACAACAGGTACTATGAGGAAAGCAATGTACAGGAAAAGATGCTACCTGGGCCGACACAACAACGGCTTCTGTTTCAAGGATGGCAGCACGTTGAATCACTTTCTGAACATGAGGATTGGCAGAAGAATCTGCAAGATCCGACTCTGCAACATTGGCTGCAAAGATAACAGGCTTCATGGTGAGCAAGCATAGCTGCTGCACTAGCTTACTCTCCTCTTCTGACAATGGTACAAGCCTTGCTGGCTTCCCAGCAAGCAATACCTCGTTTATCCTCTCCAGAGCTACCATTTCCATTTCCTCCTGTATTTTGTTCAGAGAAATAACAGAATTAATTACTTCCAGACATAAAAGAAACACATTGCAACATGTGGGCTGCTGAGAGGCAATGACTTGATCAGCAGTTGATAACAGACCTTAGCTTTGATTTGAGGATCCTTTGATTTCCCTTTTTTGATTCTCTCCACTCTCTTCTCAATCTGCACATTCTCAGCAGATACACCCACCCAGCAGCTGCTAATCACTTTCAAGGTCAAAAGCCTAAAAGTTTCAAACATAGAAGAAATACACACATGTGAAATCTTTAGAAAAAGAATTGCCAAAAAGGAAAAGCACCGGAAAAATGAAGGATGTGCTCTTCATGGGTCAATGGAACTCACAGTTAGTTCACACTAACAATAAACAGCTGGTGAACATTCCTCAAAATGTGTGACCAAATGGAAACTACTACCTACATCAGAGTTCCATAGTCTTCTCCCTTGACAATAGAGCAGAGTTCCAACAAAATCCCTCTTTGACACTCTCAACATCTCTCAACATATATCTGCAAAATTCACAATGTGAGATGGATATAGAAGTCACCTGAGAAAGATCTGCAAATGCAAGCTCCAGGTTGATGATATCAATATCATCTTCTGGGTCCACCTTTCCATTCACATGCACAATATCATTGTCCTCAAAGCACCGCACTACCTGCCTACCCCACATGGCACTATCCCATTAGCCACCAAAAAGGCCTTGGCTCAAAAACACCCAAACTTCATAGCAGCAAATGAAAAGTCACTCCTGAGTTTATGTCTCCTCATCATGTGTTCTACGTTTGTTTCTGGAAGGATCTAAGCTTTTGGTGTGTATATATCAGTGTTGGGTGTTATCTGATTTCTTATAACAACCTCTGGTTTTGGTTTTTTGAAAAATTTGGAAATCCAAGAACCTCCAGTTCCAGTATTTTGAAAATTTTCAGAATCAGAGAACCTCTGGTTCCAGTTTTTCAGAATCGAAGAACCTCTGGTTTCGGTTTTATGACAATTTTCATAATCAAAGATCCTCCAGTTTGGTGTTTTGAAAAAGAATCAAACAACTGGTGCTTTTCATGAAATAACCAGCAAAGAACCAGCAGTTTTATAGAAGGTTATATGACCAGTTCATAGATTTTTCAAGACCTGTGGTCATATATCAGAATCATTTCTCATATTTTTGAGACCCATGGTTATATATTGGAACCAGTTATTGCAAAAGACAGAATCTTAAAAGACAGGACCTTAAAGTCTTTCTCACCTGCACAATGCAGTCCACTTCCCTAATGTGGGACAAAAACTTGTTGCCAAGTCCCTGCACACATGTGCCATGATAAAATTCCCAACCTAGTCATCAATGTCAAATAACTGAAAAGGATTTCCACATGTAAAAAAACCACAAACATATCTATGATATTGCAGAGGAAATCTCCACAACAACAATTTGATGGCAACAAACACATCAATGAGAACACATTCAACAATGAGTGCCATTGTAATGTTGTCAGAGTCGCTCACAAAGTGTCAGACCATCATCTTCTTCCTCATGAATAGCATAGCAGTGACAAGCTGCCATGACTACTCACTGACTTCATCAACTCACCAATGGTAGGCATAGGTCCAGAAATTGTACAAGACGCCCCTTACAAAATAATCCACTGACTTTATCAGCTCACTGACAGTGGGTATAAGTCCAGAAACAGTAGGAGACACCCCATACAAAATACTTCACTGACTTCATCAGCTCACCAACAGTGGGTATAATAAGTACATGCAGAAACAGTAGGAGATGGCTGCTACAAATTACTCCACTCACCCACACAAGCAAACATAGATCTAAGACCCAGGAGGTGAAATTGGCACACAGTACAATTATAGTTATACTTTTGCCTTAATACATCCGGGTTGTACACTCAAAAGTTGAAGAGGAAAATCCTGTGATGCACATGTGTAGAGCATGCAAAAGGTTAACTAAACTGACACCAAACAGAATTCAATGGAGCAGATAGAGACATACGAAGTCAATACCTTTGTCTGCTATGCAAATTCAGACCTTGACACAGCACACAGATCATTAGATCTGCAGCTCTGAACTTTTCCATTGACACTGCACAACCCCATATCCTTGACAATTGCAAAATGGGTCTCTCACTTGGTGAAACGGCATTTGTTATAGCATTGCATAAAAGAGACAGATTACCATCATGAAGAAGAAGAAGAAGATGTCCCCATTGAAATCAATTTGGAGAAGAAAGAAACAGAGATGCAGGAAAGAGGAAACAAAAGGAATGTCCATTTGTGTTGACAAATTTTGCAGAAGGTAAAAGCAAGAGAGCAAAAAGAAGACCTCGCCCTGGCTGGCCCCTTTGACAAGGCCAGCAATGTCAACAAACTCAACACTGGTGGGAACCACACGCTGTGAGTGACTGAGTTGAGAAAGCACATCCAAGCGTGGATCAGGCACTGCCACCACTCCCACATTTGGTTCTATGGTGCAGAACGGATAATTTGCTGCTTGTGCTTTCGCATTCTCCACCTGCACGAATCTTCAGCTCCCAACACTCAATTCCCAGTCTTCATTTCCTATTCTATTTCTGAAAGCTTTTTCGATTGATGTTTCTTCCTCTGATGTTAATGGGCAGCAATTCACTGGCAGGTAGTTAGTAGAGCTCGAAAACAACATGATTGCAACAAAAAATGCATTCAAGAAATTATTCCTTATCAGACAGAAAAAAATTCTCACGTAATCTGCCATGATGAAACTCTCACACAAAACAACATGATTGCTGATGAAGAATTCATTCAAGAGATTTCATGAGAAAGGAAGGCTCTCCAGATAGATACAGAGGAGAGATTCAGAATTAGGTTATGATGATGATGATCTCTCTTGTCTGCAACAGAGGAAATCAAAGAAGGCTTGCTAGACTGGCTGGATTTCTATCTGAACAACAACAACAACCCCAGGCGAAAAACTACAATTGCCTGTTTGATTTAGGGTTGGAGATTCCAGAGAAAAACAGCCACACTGTTGGCACTCATCCTTGGAGCTTGAAAAGCACCCAACTTCAAGCATGATGAAAGCCTCAGAATCTGAAAGAGAATCTGGGCATGAGGAACAAAAACCCTCAGACTCTGAAAGAGAAGCTGGGCATGAGGAACACAATGAAGCTCAATGAAAGGAGAAGAAGAGAAGAGGATCACAAGTGTGTTGTTACCAAGGCATTGAAGAGAGTGGATTTGCCGACGTTAGGAAGACCCACAATGCCACTTCGCAAGCTCATGCACGTCACTCTGGTTGTACTGAAGGTTCTGGACTGCAAACCCCATCCTCCTCCTCCTCCTCCTCCTCTTCCTATCCCTCCTACGAGTACGCTAAAGCTCGCAGCAACACCAGGTTTTGCAAAGGAAGTAGGGATGAAGGTGGAGGAGAACAGCTTGAGTTTCTGCTGCGTGACTGCTGCCATGGGTGCCATTCTCGACGGCAACAGCGCCTGCAAGTGCAAAGCCGTCGCCATTATAATACTTCCTCTGCTTCTCCGCCGCCAGCAGGCTCTTCTTGTGGGGTTTTGTGTGTGATCCAGGAGGAAAAGATGGGAGTTTTATCCATCACGAGGGTCATGGCGTTCGTCGAGAATGCGGATGAGAATATCTTTCTTTCTCTTTTTTTTGGCAGTTGTTTGTTGTGCCATTTTGCTGCACACGACGATGATAACACGACAGAAGAAGAAGAAGAGGAGGATGATACAACGTTTGTTGTCGCCGGAGTAAGTATACCTACTTCTTTTTCAAGCTCTTGAGAAGAAGAAGAAGAAGAAGAAGAAGAAGACTCCATTGCTGGGAGAAGATTGTTTTGTCTTTCTTCAATGGAGAGTTTTCAAGAGAAAGGGAGCCAAGAGCTACTGAAGAAAGGAAAGGAGAACACCACCATTGCTACTCTTGTGGGGCTCCCTATGTTGAAGAAGGAGATGATGATGATGATGAAGACTCCATTGCTCGGAGAAGATTGTCTTTCTTCAATGGAGGGTTTTCAAGAGAAAGGGAGTCAAAAGCTCCTCGAGAAAAGACAGGAGAACACCACCATCACTGCTCTTGTGGTGGAGCAATGGCTCTCTATGTTGAAGAAGAAGAGGAAGAAGAAGACTCCATTGTTGCATCAAAATTCCTCTGATGCCAATTCTGGTACCACAAAAACAACAACACTCTTGTATCCAATTTCTCTCTCCCTTTGCCAGATTCACAGCTCTGCTGGTTCTGGATACCTATTGATCTCACATGAGACTTTCTCATAGCTACTCAGCCCCTCTTGATTGCAAAGGGTTTTGTGGAGAATTCTTGAGAGTTATGTGGCAGCAAAAAAAATCTGGAATTCTCATTTCTCTCAACAGCAACCATTCTGTGTATGTATACTGCCTGCATGTATCTCCCTCATTGCGGAAATGTAACAGAAAACTCAGGCTGTTGCATTTCTGTAGAACTAACAATGGGCTTGCTCTTGATGTTTGACCATGTTGTTACATGCTTCTCAACATCCACTATCATCAGCTGAAATGTGACAGAATCTCAGGATGCTGGATTTCTTCTGTATCAGTAGGGTGTTCTCTTCAGGGTCAAGCATGTTGTTACCATGCTTATCAGCATCCACTATCCACATCTGAAATGTGACAGAAACTCAGGATGCTGGATTTCTTCTATAGCATTTGGGTTTTCTCTTGAGCTTTGAGCATGTTGTTTCATGCTTAGATCAACATCTGCTATCAGCAGCTGAAATGTGATTGAAACTCAGAGTGCTGATTTCTCTAGAATTAGGTGTGTTTCTGTTGAGATTTGAGCATGTTTTTACCATGCTAGGATTGACATCCATTATCAGCAGCTGAATCTGAAATCAGAGAGATGCAAAGGCAGTAATAAATTGTAGGTCTGCTTGCTGCTATTTATTCATGCTGAAGGTGACAACACCAACAGATGACCTGACACTTTCATCTGCATGACAGTAGTCACAAGGTTTTTTTGATGATGATGATGATGATTATACTTGTTAGTTTCTTGAAGGCATTGTTTCAGAAACTATTCATGTCATGTGCTCATCACATTTCTTTGAATCTCTTGCTTGAAGAATTGGGGATGATGATGCTCATGAAGCAATTCATATACAAAATCTGAAGTAAAATCAATAGCTTTGAAAATCTGAGTTTCTCCCAATCCCTTTGTGCTTTGCCTAGAAGTTCACATTGCTCTCATATGTACAACGGACAGAGGTGTGCCAGGTTCACCTTTGCATGGATATGTATAATGGACAGAGGTGTGCCATGGCTGACCTTTGCATATCCAGCTCTTTCTCTCGCCTGGTTAGGGACATCTGATCAATGCAGGATTCTTGAGCTAAAAACAATAGAATTGTGCAACTATCTATGACCATACAATTTAAGGTTTTGCAAAAGAAAAAGAGCAAATAAGTGATTGGGATGGTTGCGCTATATTGATGGGTAACAGCAGAGTTGTTAGTGTTCGGAAGGAGCATTGTGTTATCTAGATCCATGGGACGGGTTTTCAAATGTCTGATCCTCTCCACAGGTGCACATTGAACCTTTTGTTGGCTCTGCCCTTTAGGGTAGAGACATTGTGATGCACCCAGAAATGGATCAAAGTTTGGTATCCCTGCATTCTAGGGTCATGCAGAGTCAACTTCAGAAACATTTCCAGCATAACTGAAGGATCCACTTGGGCTTCACCATGCTAACCACCATATGTTCCAATTTTGCATGTTGAATATTTATCATCCTTATGGATATCATTTGAAGGGAACAAGCCGCTTGCTTTGTGGATATTTTTTTATTTCATCATCAATTTGCCACTGCATCCAATGGGGACTTGAGTGTGCTGGTTTACTATGTCCCTCATGCAAAGTATTGAGTTGTTTTCTTGGAAACAAATTTTGAATATCACAAAGAGTTTGAAGTTGATGCCACCTACTATCTGAGACCAAGAACAAATTATTAAGCACAGTAGTAGTAGCGATGGGTTTATTACAGATGTTTGATCTAATAGCACTCAAGTTTCTCTTTCAATGTTATCCAATTTCAGAAAGTGGGCTCTCATGGCACCCTGTTTTTGGGATGAGGCCATGGCAAAACCCATGAGTTGAATCATTCACTTTGATTGTGTTGAATCCATTACTGAAGGAAATCCCAGAGGGGAAGGAAAGAACTGCCTTGTCACATTTCTTCTTAATGTAAACCAGAGTGGGGTGGGTATTAGAAATTGCACCAAACCCTCACCAGGTACTGAGCCATGTATCAAAGTTGATAACTGTGATCATTAAAAAAAAGTCAAATGCCCAATTTTGATATAGAATCATGGTTATCACAAAATCAAATACCCAGTTATTATATATGATCATGGTTCTCAAGTTGTTTTTTTTTTTTATTAGAAAAAAATCAAATATCTGCCTAAAACTGATGGGTTTGTGCCAGTTCTTTCATGAAACCTGGCAGTTCTTCAAAGACTTGGAATTGACAGTTATTGAATATTTTGATTTTTTTCAAATTCCCAGACTCTTCGATTCTGAACATTTTCAAATACCTGAAACTGGTGGTTCTTTGGTTCTGAATTTTTTCAAAATACCTGAAACTGGCAGGTATTACAAAGATCAAATACTCGCCCCCACACTGGTGTAAAACTGAATTGAACCATACAACAGACAGCATAGGAAACCTCATAATAATTGTAGGGATAGGTAGTCATTTTGTGTGGAGGAAGCTACCAAAAGTTCCCTCCAACTTCACATTTCAAAAAAGCTCAAAGACAATATAAATTACTATCAATAATTGGCCATGACTTCTTTTTATGTTTGTCATGCCTCCCACTACCATAGTACCTTGGCTGATTCAGCACATGAATGTCGAATAATTAATTTAATTTAAGTTTCCTGGTTCGAACCTTAGATTTTTTAATTCTGAAATTTTTGACAATAAGAACTAAATATATTGTAAGGTGCAATCATTTCAAACAGATTGAACTGTCTTAGTGATCAGGTGGACCTTAAGTTGATATTCTCCATTCAGGACAACTAGAGTTTAAACTCTACAACTTGTTCTTCGAGATTTTGACAGAATAAAAAATAAATTTATAACAATTTTGGCACATCAAAAATTAATTTAATTTATGCCAAAGCTGCCAAGGTACCAGTGTAATTCCCTTAGGCTCAACTCTTTTAGGTAGGCATGAAAAATTCCACTACAATCTTGGTGCATTTTAGTGGTGTAGCCAACATTGGTCTGTTCCTGTTTTTGATAACCACCCAACACTAGTATAAACTGCCCCCAAAGGACAACAGACCAACTGAAGAGATTCAATAAAGCCAGGATGGCTTCCATTTCATTTGTTGGCCTTGCTGATGAAGGCAAGGATATTGTGTTTAGGTTCATTATAGAGTATAGTAGCTTACTGGATTTTGGCCCGGAGGTAATAAAAGGTCTATTTTTATTATATGAGGATTTTGAAAGATGATATTTTGGCTTCTGTTGAAACTTGAGATTAGTTATAGTATCTTGAAGGATTTTGGTTTCTTTTAGAGGATTTATTTGAAGATTATATTTTTGCATGGTGAAATATTTGAGTTTCCATAATTCTTCTTTTGCCTTAAGATACTTTTTCATGTAAATGGCAAGGCCAACAGTGTAATACACCCCTTGTTGCTTGATTGAGATACAATCATTGTGAGTAAATTTGATCTGATGGATGCCATATATTATTGTCAGGGCTTTTGGGGCTTTTACAGTGATTGATGCATGAAAGAAGAAGTTGCAAGTGCAAACTTTTTCCAGGCAAACTTTTTCAAATGATGGAACAAAGAGAGAGAGAGAGAGAGAGAGAGAGAGAGAGAGAAAGAAGACATTGTCTTCTTCAAAGTTCAAAACTCACTCTGAGTAGCAAGGACAAATCAACAGTCTGATGTCTTTCATAACTGACCACATTGGAGGACTAAATTCTTAGGTTCAGGAATTCAATGACAAAAAGTTTTGCAGCAAAGCAAAAGCAAAGCAAACAAGACAAAGAACAATTCTAAGTATCCCTAGCTTGTGCTGCCACTTCAGTTTGTCTAAGCACAAAGAAGATTCACAAATTGTTTCTCAAACATGGCATCCAGTAGACTCAGTAACATTCCCCATACTCGAAGTTGGGTGGTAACTTAGATGAATCTTATTGCACTGTTCAGATTCATCCCCTTTATCAAGGCCAGAGTGAACCGAAATCCAGCAGCACAACATCCATTAGAAGCCTGTTTTTTTGACTCGGTTGTGGATGAACCCGTACTGAGTTCAACATCCATTGAAGGGCTGTTTTGACTCAGTTGTGGATGAACCCGTACTGAGTTCCCCTCACATTTCACCTTGGTAATTTATCCTGTAAAGGATAGGTCCCATAAGTAGGTAGGATAATAAGTGACTACTAGAGAAATAGATGCATGTGACTACGAGGTAAAGGACATAGGTTAGGGCTAGTGAGTTGTTACTAGGTAGGTAACAAGGGATCACAAACACACTGGCCCTACCAATAGATAAGTTGTTGTACATCTACCAACTGTGTCCACACTCTGAACACCAAAACAATCCATTCCAATCTAAACAGTCTAAACACTTTCACCAAAGAAACTGGGTTCACCTGATGTGAAACTGGTTCTAATAAGGTAAAACTTCCAAAAGTTCGATCCAATTGCAATAGTCCCTGTCCCTGTGGGGGTAGGGCCCAATAAAAACAGAAACTGAGTGGTTTGAGCTAACCACTCTGGTTTAGCTTAAGGAATTGGAACCCAATGGAAAAATGTTTCCAGTCCACCCACCATCAGTACCTCATGGTGAATTAATGGCTGTTGGGTGACTCTAGCCATTCATCTAGAGGTCCCACACACAATAAGCTCCTAACTTGGGGGCTACAAGTAGCATGCAAAGTCCAGAATTCTGGACAATGATTTGGAACCTGATGACATGGACTATCCAGTGTTGGTCTGGTATAGAGACCTACAATCAGGGTAGCCTGGCTGGTAACCGAACACTTAAGCACTCAGAACAAAATAGCAGCCAATCAAGTGTTTGGCTCTTCCTACTTCTCAAAAGACTTTTTGTAAATCTGCTCTGGGCGCATCCATAGCCACTTAGATCACATCGAATGGTTGAGAAATGACGGAGATATGCCCATTCAAAGTATGGGTC
>Ga0209208_10000716_pt1 | contig 44663 bp, 25 predicted proteins | sample S1TSphfallax_3_FD_187694 | JGI IMG/M metagenome (GOLD analysis project Ga0209208, IMG submission 187694) | Host-associated microbial communities from peat moss isolated from Minnesota, USA - S1T2_Fd - Sphagnum fallax MG (SPAdes) (version 2) | ecosystem: Host-associated > Plants > Peat moss >...
TTGCTTCAATGGCCAAAACAGATTCGGAAACCTACCACGCTGTGCTCAAGAAAATCATGTCAGCTCCACGCGTAAAAGAAGCAAGAAGAGAAAGCCGAAAGACAGGACAGTCAGTCAGACAGAAGACAGAAGAGAGAACGGTAAAAGGACAGATGAGAAGGGGAAGATACAAGGAGATGAAAGAGGAACAAAGTTTTAAGGGTTTTCACATAACGCACTGCGTCCGAACTACTTACTGGCGCCGAAAGCAAGGGAGCGACGAGAGAGAGAGAGAGAGAGAGAGAGAGAGAAGAGATGCGTTTGTTGATTGTTCATTGGCAGGTGCTTCGATTTCTTCAACCCCGTCTTTTCTCTGGCACACAGTCTGGAACGCGGCTCTTCTTTTCTGCGATCCTCTCTCTTTTCTCCCTTTCTGATCTTTATAGAGCTGTCATATTCTCTTCTTCCATCTTCACGCAATAACAACTGTTGAGCGATGCTCGTCTGCAATTTTGTTTCTCTGGATTGCAGATTTCGGTTGTTGTTGTTGCTGTTGTGCTGCTGCTCACATTTCTAGATGTCTGGTTGTTGCAAGTTGAGATCCGGTCACACTTCTCGAGGAACTCCTTGTCTTTCTCGAAGCTAATGGCTGTCGTAACCTCAGAAACACATCGTCTGCTTCTTCCACTTCCTAACGGTCAGGAAAGTAGTAGTACTTCGTCGGGTCCAACCAGCAGCCATCGGTTCAAGGAGGGGGAGGAGGAGGAATCGGTGCCAGTCCTCCGTCGACACTTGACCCTGCTCGATGGAATCAGGTCCGTGTCACTGAACCAAAACTGTTGATGCTGTTTCTTATTGCAATAGATATTCAGCAATTCCAGTATTACAGACAGACACTCTTTCAGAAAAGTCAGGAAGACAACCTATTTGTGTTAGAATCATGATCATGATCATCATCTCATGATGCCAAATTGTTGCTGATGCTTGTTCTATCAAAATCCTGCTTGTTGCACAGATGAGTATGTGTGCAATTTTGTTTATGGGGTCTTTTTTGTTGTCATCATCTCTAAGAAATATGCCAACATCTTTTGCTGATGTTATGACAAAGTTTTGGGGATCCGTCAAATACAAAACCTTCTTCCAGTTCCAATGAAGAAAACCTGTGTTGTGGCGATTGCAATTGCAGTGTGCTGTTGGGTATCATCATAGGGAGTGGTATATTTGCATCACCAGGTGTGGTGTTGCAACATACAGGCAGTGTGGGGCTCGGGTGCATAGCATGGCTGGCTGCTGCATTCATGGCTCTCTGCTCTGCTCTTGTGCATGCAGAACTGGGAGCTGCAATGCCCCAAGCTGGTGGCAATGCTTACTACTTAAAGGTCTGCCCCTGGAGTTTTTGTTGCTGTTGATTCCCTGCAACTCTGGTATCTAAAACTGGCAATGGGGAAGTACACATGGAATATGCATAGCTGAGGTGATGTGAGAGTCAGAAAAACACCAATTTGTTCATTTGCATAAGAAGATCGCAATATATCATGAGGGATTCTTATTATGTTGTGGGTTGGTGATCTCAGGTGGCGTTTGGTGATGCTTTCTCATTTGCATTCATTTGGACCATGTTTTTTGTTCTTGTCAATGGGAGCTTGGCCATTGTTGCTATCTCATCTGCTCGCTACTTTCTCATTGGGGTATGTAACTTGGTCTCAATGAGGTTTTCAGAATCTGATCGTTGTTATTGGCAGGGTTTGCCATCGACATGTTAAAGGTATGTAAAATGGAAGGCATGCATTTGCAGTGTTACTGGAGATTGTTTGTGTTGTGGGACAGATTACAGGGGCCAACATTACTGAAATAGATTTGGACTCAGATCCTTGGTCAAAAGCAATTGCCATAGCTTGTGTGGTGGGCTTAACAATTTGTAATTGCTTTGGTAAGTTACAACATTATGAACATCATTCACTGATCACCATTGTTTCTCTACATTTTTTTCTCTTCTTAGACTTGTGATTGAGGAGGGATGAAGTTTCTTGCACTTTTTTTGTTTTCCCTTAACTCTGATGTGATTTTGTGGTTGTGTCCTTGCAGGTGTGGTTGTCAGCAATAGGCTGCAAAACATCATCAGTCTGATCAAAGTTGTACTGGTACTTCTGCTGGCTGTTGCAGCCGGTGCATTCTTGTGGGGCAGCACAGATGTACTGCAAACTAACCTGCACCAACCTTTTGCAGGCAGCACTCCTTTTGGGTTTGGTCTGGGGACAGTGGCAGCTCTTTGGGCGTTTGCAGGAGGGTATGTTGCTCAAATCCTGCATTCATAATTCTTAGTGTTGTAGGGCACAATGACTTTGAATATCATGCAAATGTGGAAGTATGATGAGACAGCTATGAGTTCATGCCAGAGCCCTGGTAGTAAGTGGAGAAAGGTCATTTCATGTGGAAGAGCAACTCCTGAGTTGGTTTGCTAAGTCAGTGCTCTTTTTTGAGATACTTGAGAACTGAGGTTTATTTGGTGATGCGTGATGTAGGGGGGACATTGTCTATCTAGCTGAGGAGATGAAGGACCCAGCCAAAGACATACCTCATAGTACCATTGGTGGAATCTCACTTGTTGCAGTTATTTATGTGGGTCCTACTTAACCACACAAATTTCCTCCCTGGTTAGTCTTAGACCAACTGCTGCTTGCATTGTCTAGCATCTGGGTTTGAGGATTGTCACAGTGAGATGATGTGCCCTGTGCTGCATTGAAGCTGCAAAAGCTTTCAAGTTCTGTGGGTATTTCTTGCACTTCCAAAGCACCTTTACTGAACCTGAGATTTCAATTGCAGCATCAAGTGATTATATGAACTACTCCTAGATCAGAGGACTGAAAAGGTTGCTTCCTTTTGTTTTGAATATGATCTATTTTGTGACTAGTTAAGTAGTGAAGCATAGGAAGTATCCATAAGCTTATAATGGCAATGTTTTGATTTTTGAACAGCTGATCATCAACTTCATCTACCTTTGTATTTTGCCTGCTGCAGGCAAGTTGAATTTGAGCACCTGCATTGGACTTTTTGTGTTCTGGTGTTCCTATTTTTGGGCACTTTGAATAGAATAACACAAATTGTGTCCAGGAAAAGTTTTTGGCAAACCTAGAAGTATCTGTAAACTTCTTAGGGCTTGTCGGTTGCTTCTCTGAGTCATATTGATTTGGATGCAGATGTGAAATTATCATCTGTCATTGCAATTGATGCAACCAAAACAGCTCTTGGGTCTTGGGCAGGCTTGACAACAGCCTTGCTTGTGGCAGTCTCTGTGTTGGGCACTGCCAATGCCATTATCCTTTATGGTGCTCGATATATAGTACTGGCCTCTCACTCTCTACCATTGGGTTGAATGTGCATGGTGATAGTCTCAGTTATTGCTTAGACATTGTGTGGCAGTCTGCTTAGATGATATGGTGACGACAATCATGTTCTTGTAGTATCTGATACAGTACTTCTTTGCCATGCATGTATGGGGCAGTATGCAGCAGCAAGGGATGGACAGGTACCCCGGATGCTGACTTGTTTAAAGCTTCTGCGACAACAAAATGGTGCACCATATGTTGCATTGCTTGCCCAGGTAATTCTATCTGAAGCTAATAGGGATGGATCATCTTCTCACTTATGCCCCCCCATTCTTTTAGTTGATGCATTTCTGATCGTTACCTGTCAAAGCCACATCAAAGTGTTTGAGTGGCACGAAATTTAATACCAAGTGTAATGCACATCAAAAGGTGTATTAGGCGTTCCTCTTCTTATTGCTCTAATGCTGAATGTGTTATTTGCTGGTTGCACAGTTCCTTCAAGGACTCTTACTATCATGGTTAGTGTAGACTCCAAAAATTACAGCCCAATCCCTTAGAAGTTCTTCATCACTGGAATACTGTTCCTTATTAGGCATTGTATGAAACTGAGTTTCTTGTTTGCTGCTTTCTCATTGCAATGCTTTGCAATCATGCAGGGAGCAATCTGTGTCCTTCTGTTGCTGCAATCCAGTGCCTTTATTGAGGTAAACATACTCTTCAGCATTGCCAACAACTCACCCTGTGTGTACAATTGCAGGTTTGCACTAATGATGGAGGTCCTTCATGACATTGTTTCCAACCAGTCATCTTCATGATTGCTTATGCATAATTATGACACTACATGCTATGGGCGTCTCAAAATTTCAGCTGCTGAGCTATTTTGGGATAGCATCATTTTTATTCCAAGCTCTCACTGGTGCTGCCCTTATCAGACTACGTCATTCCAAACCTGACCTCCACCGACCATATTCTGTGACCTTCTACCCTCTTGCACCCCTCATCATGATTTGTTTTTCCTTGTAAGTTTTTCCTGTTTCCTCTCTCATCTTCTCCAGCTTAAGTTTTGATGTTAAAGCATTAACTTCAGTGTACATATTTGGTGCTACATTGCTAGGCAAGGAATGCTATGCAGTGAAGAGAAAAAGACAATAGTTGAAGTAGGAGTTTGTTGCAATTTGGTGATGACAAATGAAGAGATTAATGTCGGCATGCTTGGATTGCTAAGTTTGCATATGCTTACCTTGTGCAGGTATTTGGTGGGATCAACATTTGTGTCAAATCCTCTACTATCAAGTTTAGTCCTAGTCTTTATTGCTGTTTCTTTCCCTGTCTATTTCCTCTTTGTATGTCCACCCCAACTGTAAATGCTGTAAATCTCTCCTTAAAGAGATAAGTTCAGGGTGCTGGAGGCCCCAATCACTACCCTATAGGTAGGAGGCCTCTCTGTGCCTTACGCTGAGATGATATCTTGTTCAGGGATAAGCTAAATGAAATAAGCTGACCATCACAAACTTGTAGCAGCTTTATTGAGGATATTATTTACTTTTTCTAATTAGCCATGTTTCTTGAGGGCTAACCAAACATTGTGACAGAGTCTTCCAGTTGTTTCCAGAAAATGAACCTCAGGACACAAATGTTTGCATAATGATTTGCATGAAGTTTGGGCATATAAGTACACATTTATCTGTGCCTGTTATTGGTAATCAATAAGGAACTATGATTGTTGTGATCCATGGTAGCCTATTTAAAAGTGGAGTGGTGGGTGGACGGGTAAGGTTCAAATTTGAGAAGGAAAAAGTGGTCACTATGGAGGAGAAGAGTTTAGATGGAGATGCTTGGATGAGTAGTAGGAAGTTGGACTGTGAGTGGAAAATGGGAGCCATCATGCAAGGAGGTTGTGCTCCAAGGTTGTTGCAAAATTATGTGTAGGGTAAAACCCTGAGGTAGGAGCATGCTTCAGACCTGATGTTAGGGCTTATAGTGTTAGGCAGCCTCACATTTAGATAAAATCATAAAGAAAAAAGCACCAATGTAAGTTAGCACTAACCTAATTGGTGTTTATTCACACCTAGGTTCATGTTGCCCTAAGTTAGGGCTTCATTGTTGGGAGGAATTCAGCGCCATTGTAATGAATATCATCATGAATGTCTGTAGGTGGTGGTCACAATCAAGATTAATTATTACAAGCAATATTACTATGATAAATGTAGAGTTAGACCCCACAATGAGGATTGTGCTGTGTAACATTGAGCTAAAAATAGTCTCTTTACATAGGATTGAGTCAAGACTCAAAATTTAGGCTTTAGGTTAGGCTTGCATGTTAATTATCACAAATGTTAACATCAAATTAACATCATATGTCAACAAGAATACCACATCATTGATAATGTTACATAACACTACATTTGTGAATGCACCCAAAAATTAACTTAGCATTGACTTAGCATTTAGTGTGAATGATGTTTAAGGGGCCTAAGACAATTACCTTGTCCTATGGTTTTTAATTTGAGAATTTCTCCCAAAGGGTGAGGCAAAGGTTATCGTGAACCTAAACATTTGGAGATCTTTAGGTCAGGAGAAGGTTTTTACTAGTGTTGGTAGGTTTTGATAGATTTAAGGTTTTGTTTTGACATCAATTTTTGTGAATCCTCATTAGGTTCAAAATTTTGTTGAAATTAGATTTGGATTAAACAATGAAACTCCTTTTGTTCAATAGGTGCCCATGGTTTTAGGAAGGGCTATAAGTTCAAGTTAAAGATAGTGACAACCAATTTTGAGAATATAATTTATATGCAAACAAGTAGATGATTTCACACGCACTAAACACAATTCATTTTTTTTCTTGGGGGTGTGAGTTGTGGGCTATTGTGTTCTCAATAATGTTCCTTGAGTTTTTAATATGTTCCTGATAACATCACACTTTTATCCCATAAGGTTTGTCCAAAGTTCTTCCCTTTTCATTTATGGAGGTAGGCTAAATGAAGGCATTACATCTTCACATAAGAACTTCAATTTTGAGGAGCTTCCCGAGTTGTGATTTTAAAAAATAATTATTTTATTTTATGAGCTAAACAAAATGATTCATTTCTCCCAAAAGGACTAAGGAAACACCCATCTAATAAATAGACCTAACAAAAGTTACCTTCTTGCAAAAAATGAAACTCAAACTTGGATCCAATTGTTGGCCTTTTTAAAAGTATGTTCAAATTCTTTAGCCATTTAAGTGCAAGTTCTGAAAAGTGCAACAATCAAGAAAAAAGGAAAGTTATTAGTTTCAATTGTCATACACAATAATTAATGCATAATCTTTTAGTTTGGATGTTGTGAGCTAGTTGAACAAAAATAATAAAATCAAAATAAGAATAATTGAATGCAATGTAGATGGAACGACACCTAATTTTATGTCAAACTAAAGTGTAAATTCTTTGAGAGATTTTCATAATGAAATGTGTTATAAATTTTAAAAATCACTCTTAGAATCACATTGAAGGTTTTATCAAACCAAAAAAAAAGTTAAAAATCAAATGAAATCTTCCTTTCAAAATAAAAATCAGAGACCACTAGTTCTTATAGCTACTCCTTCAGAATATGAGAAATTTTACACCTATAAGAAGGCATAATTTTGTTCCAATTCTTAAGGAGTGTTGCAATATACATCTTTTCTAGGAAATCCATTCACAAATATAAGGTACCTTGCAAATACCTTAGGAATTTTCTTGAAGTGCATTCCATAGGAGAAGAGAGGAGGTGGAAGATGTGTGGATGATGAGAAGGAAGTTGGACCACAAATCAATGATGGGATCATTGACATAAGGAGGTTGCACTCCAAGCTTGTAGGAAAAGGCTTGATAGATACAAACATTTAAAGCTAATTCTTATCAAGAATGCTTTGATATGTTGTTGGAAAGCTTGGAAAGAGGTTTTCAAAATTGGTTGGGTTGTTTGTATCTGGAGACTTGTTTCATAAATGTTGTTGCTTGTTGGCCCCTTGGAGAAAGAAACTTCACATCAATTTGGGAATTTCAGTAAGATTTTGGCTTAAACTTGAATGATACCATTAATGGCTCTTGGTTCCATTAAATGGTTAAATTTGACATTCCTTAAACTTGGTTTTATTCAAGGTAAATCATTCAAGGTTTTATTCATTAATGGTACCATTAAACTTGGTTATCATTCAAGGTTAGAGCCATTATGTGATGGATAAAGCCCTTGGCCTTGGACTCTATTGAAATAAAGACTTGCATGAGGCGTAGTTGCATGTGATCATTGTTTGAGTAAAGCTTTTGACCAAGGGCTTTACCATGTGCAAAGACCTTGTTAAAATTTTGTACTTTCCTTGTGATACTCTACAACAAGCATTATGCTTTTTGAAATGCCTGTGCTATGAAAGAAAAATTATACACAGGAAAGTGCCCTCCAATTACACTACAAAATCTCGATGAGGTCTTTATGTGATGAGCTAGTTTCTAAAGCACACACAAGGCTTGGTTTGGTTAGTTGATCGATGTAAACAGGAGTTAAATTTACAGGCTTCTGATTGTGAAATCTGTGAAAATTGAAGCCAAGAGGAAGATATGTGCATGCAAAATTTCCCCTGTTTAAGAGCAAGTAAGAAGGATTACACTGTGCCATAAGTAGCTAGGCAACTCCACAACTCCTTTAACAAAACATGAATTTTGTAATGAAACTATTCGAAGGTAAAAAGCAAAAACCCTAGATATGACAAAACCTGTAAGACACATGAAAAGGCACATGTAGGAGATTGGATTTTAGCTTGAGAGGGACACCTTGGGGAGCAAAGATCATATATGGGGTATCTCTGTAGAGATTGCCAAGACAAAGCACAAAATTCTCCTCAAAGGTCTAAAAGCCAAAAACAATCATTTTCTCAAAGGGCTGCACACACCAACAGATGGAACTTAAGGAGGAAATTTAGAAGAGGAAAAGTTTTTTAAAATGACATTTAACCCTGCATCAGGGAATGTTGGACATTATACCTTAAGGAGACCTCATAAGCCTCTCAATCTTGTAGGGCACAACCTTTCATTTCTTTGGTAGGGCATATTGATCTATGCAAAACCTATTGGGACAACTAGTTGTGTTTGCCCCCATACATGCTTGGTAAAACCTAAAATCATACCATCATGTCTACTGTCTTAGGGCAATAACAAGTTTTTATAACATAAAGGGCAACAACAATAAAATTAAATTAATCGGTTAAAAATTAATTTCATTATAATTTTTGTTATTAAATTTTCATCAAAGCCTTATTGAAGTTTTAAAAATAACATCAAATTAATTAAAAAATATATATATCTCAAAAAAATATTAAAAATTTAATTTATTCTAAAATTGACATGTTTTATTTTAATCAATTCTTGCATATTTTTCAAATCAATTTTTTTAAGAATATCATTTTAGTAACATTTAAAAGAATTGAAGCTAATTATTTGTATGTTTATCAAACAAATTTCAGTTTAAAAACTAGTCATATGAATTTGTCTTTTTACATTTCATAGTGATATGAAACCTTGTGATACAAAGAGGCAAGTGACAACCCAAAATAAAATGATACAGAGACATGATTAAATCAGTTACATTACATTCATATTTTGAGAAGAAACCTAACAAGTAGATGGGTAGACTTCAAAACAACCCATCAATTGGATGGGTGCACCCAAAATCTACACATACACATCCATTAGCTTGGGGCAATAAAAAGGTCAGGAAGGTGTAGATTCATCTGCCAAATCGTGGGAATTTATATGAGAGAAAATCCATTCTTCCGTAGCCTAAGGTTGTTTGTTGAATTTTGTGATATCAAAAATTTGATGAATTTTTGCAAAAAAAGAAAAAGTTAAATTTATACTAGAACACATTTTCCAAAAAAATTCCACTTTTTTGTCAAGAAATTAACAAAATGCTTGGGAATAAAAAGCATTGTAGCTTATGTGAATTGGTTGGAAAAACATTACACATTGTCTAATAGTTTTATGGAAGAATAACAACAACCTTAAATTAGACTCCTGAATGCAATTAATATATATTAATCATTTCCAAGGTTGATTTTACTTCAATATTCAAAATTTTATAAAGATGGCTTTCAGATTAAATCTAAGTTTCATAAGGATGTATAATAAAAAAATTATAGTAATATCAGTTTCTTTATAGAAAAGTTAAATTTCAGTACATGATGATATTTAAATTTTATAAAATTGACATAATGTATTACATCATCTCCAACTTCTAAGTGACATCTTTAAAATCCAATCCTAATCAATATGTTATAATTTATAAGATGATTCATATAACAGTATCAATTGGGTTCTTGAAACAAGAAGCGTAGATTTAAGAAATAAAATGCAACAATATAATTAAACTCACTTTCATGCATTTAAAGTGATTAATCTTACCTTCATATTAGCCTTTTTGTGTTTGTGAAAATTTGCACAAATGTGACAGAAAGGTCATATAAAGGATATGATTGTTTTTAGTAACATTTACGTCTTAGGAATATGTCACAAATGATAAAAGAAAACATTTTGACGGTAGACTTTTGGTGAACTGGAATCTGGGCTCTTTTGATAGATGACTTTGCCTTGGTTGTTCTCCAAAGCTCACTTTAAAGGCCTGATTACATTTTGCAATCCAAATTGCAGTTGGCAGTTTTTGCCTTCAAGGAGATTGATATGAGCAGCAGCAGCAGCAGCAGCAGCACAGAGTGTTTATGGATGTGTATGGATTGAACTTGGCTGCTTTATGACACAAACCCATGTGGAGCATGTGGTAATCTGGGTCAGATAGATTAGATCATCACATTTCCATTATCACCTGCATTGACAAGGTGGTCGGGACCAACCAGGGATATGCAGCACACAGTTCCATTGGCAGCTGATAGGAAGGCTGCTCCTCATCATCATTGCGAGGAGAGGAGCAGCCGAACAGAGTGTTGATGTGTTGGTGAGAGCTTTAGATGTATATGGATTGTTCAGGCAGGTTTTATGACACTAACCCATATGGAGGAAATGGAAATCTGGGTTAGATAGAATAGATCATCACATTTCCATCATCACCTGCAACAACAAGGTGGTCGGGACCAACTAGAGATATGCAGCGCACAGCTCCACTGGCAGTTGCTCCCAGTCCATATAAGCATTGTCCTGTCAAGAGCTCATGCACCAACAAAGTTCCATCTCCCCCTCCACTCCATGCCAGGGGCCCTGTCAAATCCCCCAGGTCTTTTTTGTGAGGACATGACATGCATGACTCTCTGAAAGAGTGGTACACAGTCAGTACACACACCTTTGGTACTGTTCTTGATCTGTTGTTTCATAACAGGAAGAAGGCCTTGACCATAATCCCTTTCTTTGTTGATCAAAATGCAGAAAACTCCACACACACACGGACACACACCCATGATGCTCCATTTATCAACACAGTAGAAATGTCCAATGTTGTCACTATGCACCTAACACTCTGTGGCTTGATTCCAATGCTTTTTAGGTCATGGGAAGTGGCCAGAGAGAAACCCTCGACAAATTGGCAGATGTGGTGCAAGGCCTAATTACCAGAAACATAAAGACTGTATATGAAATCCCGATGGCTTGACAATGTGTGTAGCACTTGGAATGACTTTCGTGGATCCAAAACCTTCAGATTGTTGTCAGCACCTGCAGTCACAACAATGGGGCCAACTCCTGAAGCAGTGTAGGATACTGCTATGTTCGACAAGGCTCCCTTAGACCCCTCTGTATTGTTCCTGTAGAATATAAGACATTTCATTGGTGTTTTGTTTCTATCACATTTGTGCTGAGCACTACTTGTTGAGGAGGAATCAATATCTTAGATTTCAGATATCTATATTCCTTTGACACGAAGAGGAGGATCAAGATGAAATTCCATGCTTCTTGTATCCCTCGGTCAGTAAGTAGCAGGAGCAACTCTTCTAGGAGACTTTACAGATGGCAGCAGCAGGAGAGAAAAAAACATGATCATGATTCATGGAGCAAAAGACGTACCTGTGTAAAGCCACAGACTGAACTGGTGCTTTTGCTCTGAAGTCCCACACTTGGAGAATCCCATCTTGGCCTCCTGTGAGGAAAACCTGTTTCCAATCCTCGCCAGAGGATTTCGTTCTGCTGGTCTTGTCTTCAAGGCACTCCAGCGCGGTCACATGACCTTCATGTGCGTTTTTGCAGTGGAGAAGAGCTGTTGCTCTGGCTGCATCCCATAAGATGACTTCGCCTTCCCTTGATCCGCTGACAATGGAACCCTGAGAGCTCAAAGCGAAACCCATGACTGCACCTTTGTGACCTTTCAAGCATGCCACCGACTTGAGTTGAAGCCGGCTCAAATCCCAAAGCATCAACGTCTTATCATAACTGGAACTCACTGCCAGGGATCCTTCTGCACCCGCTTTCACTGCAGAGATGGACGCCGTGTGCCCCTTCAAATCATGGCAACGAACCACCTTCTTGTCCCACAAGCAAAGCTTGCTATCCATGCCACCACTGAGGATGCGCCCATCTTGCAAATAGTCCACACATGTCACCCATTCCGTGTGTCCATATTGCTTCCCATACAAAGTGCGCAGAAACTTCCTTTCTTGACAATCGATGATGTAGAGCGCATGATCTGCGGATCCTATGCATGCCTCTGTTCCTCGCACACTCATGCACAGACTCGGACGATCGGACACATTCACCACACTTCCTGCGCTGTCTGATGGACCCTTCATCCATTCCCGTGATATGTAGTTTGCTGCTGGAGCAGCACCTCTCAACCCAGGGTGAGGTTGCGGATAGTATGCACTTCGACTAGACGATGACGACGACTCTGCAGCCTCAACTGTTCTTGCTTGCACAGTTGCTGCAATTTCCTGCGCTGCCACTGATCCTCCTCCTCCTCCAGCATTCTCCTTCTTTTCGCTGCTGCGTGACATCATGCAGGCAGCAACTGTAGTGCTTATCGACTGAGGAATGAGCACTTCTGAAGGACTATTCCTGCTGCTGGTGATGCTGCCCGGTGGCGGAGGAGTAGCAATCTTTCTACCACCAGAAGACTGCTGCTGCTGCACCTGCTGGCTGTTTCCATTTGTGTTTGATGCAAAGGAAGAAACCGTTCCAGGCGGTATTCTAGACTTGGGGCTTATGCTAACTCTTCTCAAATGGTTTAAGGTTCTGGACGTTGCATGGTTTGCAAGCACGCTCGCTGCGCCTGCATGATCATGACCGTGAGAGCTGCGACTTCCATCGGATCTCATTCCAGTAGTACTGCTGTTGTTGCTACGATCCTCATGATTTCCCGTGAAAGAGCTTGTCAGGCCTATTTTGCTTTCAGAAAATCCTCTGTGAACTGATAATTTTCCTCCTGCATACACAGCGCCTGCGTCCGCCGCCACGTTGCTGCAGTTACTTGCATTCACGCGTAACGATTTAGGACCAGCAGCAGCTGTCAATCTTCTTCCGCCGACTGTAGAAGAAGCACTACTCCCTCCCCTGATCATGCTGGGCCCCTTCATACTATTTGCACCATCAGAAGTAGTACCGCTGGTGCCGGTCCTTCCAATTACACTATTACCATCACCACCACCACTAGTATAGTTCCTCAAAGCAATTTCTCCCACTCCTACTCCTCCTCCACCACCACCACTGCAATTGCCACCACGTCCCCTCATGCTTCAATCCTTGTGCAGGACACGATCTTTGGTCAATTTCTGTGGGACAAAATTTGTGAGCATCAAGATTAGGCATTAATTAATTCATGTTTGTGAATCTTGATCACTTGAGCTTTCATCTCTGGGAAGAATAAGAGTTGCGAGGATTTGGTGCTGCAGAGTTTTGTGATGATTGCCTGTAAAAGCAGAAAAGAACCGGCTTGTCGCTCGCTGCGGCGCGCATACGCGGGTTGGGACTTGGGACGTAATGGGGAAGAAAGGAAGTTAGGAGTTGCCGGGTGGTTACTGCCGGGCGAGAATTTCCTACACGAAGAGACACCGCCCGTAGAAAAACTAACAAGCTTTGATATGGTTATTTTTAAATATACAAAGAAATTGCTACAACCAGCCATAATAATAATTGTTTCAATCTCAATTATTTTATCACTTCGTAACGATCCTAAGACAAACACAGATAATAGGAATAATAATACCATGGCATCCAAGGTTTGGGGACAGGGTTTTTTTTTCGGTTTTGGTTTTGTTTCATGTGTGACGTAGCCACACTGTGTTCATCCACAAGAGGAATTACGCAAATTTGGATACAGGTCAGAGAAGAAAATGCAAATATTTCAGCATACTCCTATATTTTTGCAATCTACTGAAAACAATTTCAGGGAAAAAAATCCTTGGTATGTCTTTTTGTCAAAAAATTTCCCCCAAAAAAGAATTCTGGTTCATGTTGGGGACCTTCCATTTGGTAAGCCCGACTTGCTTTTAAACTTCTTTATGAACCCCTCTGGACTTAAAGAAGAAAAACCATGTAAAAATAAATAAATAAATCAAGGACGGGAACCCATCTATGGCAAAGCATGAGTGATTAGTGCCCAACATCCCAAAAATGCAGGGGCAGTAGTTTGAACCATAGAAGGGAGGTCAAGCTCGCTACAAAAAGTAGGAAGCTATGGGAGGTCAAGTTCGCTTCAAAAAGTAGGCAGCTATGGGAGGTCAAGCTCGCTTCAAAAAGTAGGAAGAATGGCCTGATGATGAGCTAGGTGACCGATAGAACCACCAATCGCGCACCAAATAACTTTTCCAACGTAACTATAGTATGAGTGTCAAACTCAGCGTAATGTTGCAAAATACCTCAAAATGGAAACACTATACTAAGCAAATAGCCAAGGTGTTGGGCATAACACAACAAAAACATCTCAAAAGCCATTTAAAGATATGCTAACATAAAGAGGTTAAATATCATCCCAAGATGAAAAATTTTAGCCACAAATGATTTAACAAATGATCTGGATCCCATTAGAGCACTCAAAATATGAAAACCCGAGTTAAAAATGAGAAAGTTAAAAGGAAGTGATCTAGAATAGTACAACCCGTGTGAAGACCAAACTTTGCGAGTTACATTGAAAGCTTTAATGTTAAAAATCTTGTTGCAATCATAAGAAAACATAAACCACATTTAATACGGGACTTAATATATGCATGTCATTCGCCAACAAATGGAAAACACAAGTAAGGTAGGTTGTTGCTATATTGCAAAGAACGCGAAGGTGTAAGATACCAACAACATTATTCCTAATGGGTCTTCCTGTCATGTATTTGATTCTGATGAAATGATTAGGAGATCCTCATGTCAAGAAGCCTAAGAAAAATATAGTGGGGATGGGCACGCATAACATCATCAAACAAATTAGAAAAGCTGATCTAAAAAATTGGATGAAGACCGTAACTCTTAAAAAATGGTTGATTGTGACATTGAATTAAGGTGTTACGAACATCCACCTATAGCACCACCCAAATTGGGTGCAAATCTAACATTGTTTGAATGCCATGAACCACTATTTCACACCCGCCATAAATTGTTACACCAAACTAATGAAGACTAAAATGCTTCACGAAAATATCTTTAAACTAAATAGCCAGTGTGTGGACAACTAAACAATAGGTCATGTCACCAATCATGATGGGATGTATGCTTCCAAACTACTTTTCCAATGTTAGAAATTGACATGTAAAAAACAAAAGCAAAACTAAGGGTGGAACATGACCTTGAACAATGTGCCCACATACCTCAAAAAAAAGGTCGAAACCATTTGCATAATCATTTGGGACAATTCTTTTTGTGTAAAAGTTCATATAGCATATTTGAAAGGCCATTGGAAAAAAGACATGTTGAACGAGCCAAAACAGAGATAAATGTCTCCCAATCAAAGTAACATCTGTCTCAAGATGGGAATCATTGACAAAAGGGGGGATATCAACCTCAACAAGTGGATGGAGAAGGCTTTCACTCCCATGGTCTCATCAAATTGGGTTGTAGGTTTGTTTGGAGCTAGTGCATGTATTGCTCGAGTGTATTCCCTTACATGAGTAAGGACCTATGCATGGGCATAATTCTGTTAATGGAGGTGGGGTAGGATCTAGAGTCGATTCCAAACATCTACAAGAAGTTAAAGCGTGTGGTCTAATAGTGTGTTCCTCTTGTAATATCTCTAGTTGCCAAGTAGGATTTAAAATCAACTCCAATCATCTATGAAAAGGTAAAGCATGTGCTCTAATCATGTGTTCTTCCTATAATGTCTCCTAGTTGCCACCCATGTAATGATGCAAATGAACGCAAATATTTTAATGGCTTTTCTCACCACTTCATGGAAGAAAGGACAACATCAAGAATGGAATAACAAAAAAAATGCCAAACTGAAATATCAAAAGGATTAGATGTTAATAAACATAAAAGGATATGCAAAGCCCATTGAAATCAACTCAAAGAGAAGTTTTAGATTAAAAAATGAGAAGAAAAAATCTCATGTATGATACACTAAAAGTTATAGGGGTTGACATTTTCACCACTATGATAAACATGTTGAAAATCATAAATTGTGGTGGCACTTGTTGGTTGATGGGTTTAGTGTTAAGTATGGTTGTACCATGGTAATTTCAACATATTAGTAGCGAATAATCATCTTATTTTGAAGATTGCACATCAAAAAATTATCTATTTTCCTTCACAAGAATTTCTTCTTTGAAATTTTAAAATAGATAAATTTCAACATTTCTGAAAATAATATAACTAGTGTCAAGGTTGTCCAGGTGCTATGGTATAACCACTAAAAGGCGCCTTGCTAAAATTGAGTCAAACTTTGTTTAGTTGATGGGTATAATCAAGTCACACTCAGGGTACCCAAAAAGGATTATCACATTACAAAGGTATGCAACTCAAAAATTCAATTATGAATTATTTAAAAATATATATGTATGTCAAAATTTGAAATGAGTAATGATTTGTATAAGTTGCAATGGTCACATAATGGTTCAATTAAAACATTTGTGCACAACTCAATATCCTTAAAAATGTTACAATATTTATTGCAAACTTGGTCATAGAAACTATAGTATGATCAGAGAATCATAATCATAAAGAAATCGTAATTTTTATTTCTTAATTTTTTAATTTCTACAAGATGTGTTAGATGATGATGTTTGTCATGTAAATGCATTTTTAAGGTTTGGATATGTCTAGGTAGCTTTTGGGGATCTTCTTTTGATGTTTCATCTTGAAACCTTTTACTTGTTTTGTTCCTTCCTTCTTTATCAAAATTTTTAGATTAGTTGGCCTCTTTCAAGCACCCCTCATGTGGGGTTTTAGGAGACTTTTGGGCCTATGTTTTTGGATTGCCATAGGTTGGCCCCCTTGGTGCACCAACAAATTTCTCTCCCCATTTCTTATGAGGAGATTAGCTTCATTTTCACAAAGTTGTGTCAACGGCCTATTTAAGGAGTTGGACACTTATGCACTTATCATTCCTACTAGATTATTATTGGATTTGTTAGAAATACTATTTGTTTTTAATTCCCAATGGAGATGAATGTGTTAAACATTCATCAAAAGGATGAATAGTATTCTCATCCTTGTAGTAGTTAGGTTAGGTTGAATAGTGGTGGCTAGGGTTTAGAAGTGAAAATTACTAAGGGCTTGGCGACGGCTAGGGTTAGGGTTTGGCGGTGGCTAGGGTTAGGGCTTGGCGGCGGCTAGGGTTTGGTGGCGGCTAGGGTTAGGGCTTGACGACGGCTAAGGTTTGGTGGTGGCTAGAGTTAGGGCTTGACGATGGCTAGGGTTAGGGTTAAACAACGGCTAGGTTAGGGTTAAATGGTAGCTACTTTAGGGTTTGGAGATAGTATATAGTGGAGTGTCATAGTTTTGTTATTGTAGTATTTGAAGCATATAACCTTTGTAATCTTTTTGTTAGTTAATACAATTGTTTCATTTCATGAACCTTGTATGTTTCATTTCTTGCTTGTTTTCAAGTTCTTTCCAATAGGTTATGGGCCCACACCAAGTAAGAGATAGGACATTGTGTTAAAACAAGAAGTAATCAAGGGTTTTGCTTGTACAACATAGAAAGGGAGAATCCTTTTGAGGGAAGGCTTTTTGTTTGCAAGGTTGCAAAGAAAGCAATAGTTTTTCCAAGTGAGTGGGAGGTGTGGAAGAGATTTCTTCAAAGTGTTGTAAGTTTTTCAAGTGTGGAAAACTTGTTTTGAAAGTTTTTGCTTGTACAACATAGAAAGGGAGAATCCTTTTGAGGGAAGGCTTTTAGTTTGCAAGGTTGTAAAGAGAGTAATAGTCTTTCCAAATGAGTGGGAGGTTTGGAAGAGATCTCTTCAAAGTGTTATAAGTTTTTTAAGTGTGAAAAACTTGTTTTTTAAGTTTTTTGAAAGTATCAAGTTTCAAGGTGAAAGTGTTTAAAAGAGAGTTATTCGAGTTGTTGAAAACTTCAACTTTCAAGTTTGAGAGTGTTTGTTGTAGCTTTTGTGTTCAAAATGTCTTCTTTTCAAATGGAGTCCTTGAAAGTCATGGAGAAGTTTGATGGTGCCAACTTTCACCTTTGGAAGTTCAAAATGTGCATGATGCTTTCTAAACATGGGCTTTGGAAATTTGTTGATGAGAGTGCCACCTTGCCAAGTGAAGAAGTTGCAATGGCCAATTACAACGAGAAGGAGATGAAGGCTTTTGCATTGCTTTGTGAACATCTCACGGATGCCCAACTTGCACAGATTCAATATTGTGACAATGTGAAAAGTGCGTGGGAGGCTCTTTGTAGTGTCCATGAAACTAAGACAATTGGTAACAAGTTGTTCCTTCGAAAGAGATTCTTCACCATCAAAATGCAAGAAGGAGATGACATGCTTGTGCACATCAACATAGTGAAAGCCTTTGCAGACCAACTATGTTCCATCGAAGTGAACATTACGAATGAAGATGTTTACATGGTACTCCTCATGAGCCTTCCTCCATCCTTTGATAACTTAGTCACAAGCTTGGAGTCCATGTCCACAAAAGATGTAGACCTTCAATTCATTGTAGCAAGGTTGCTTCACGAAGTGTCCAAAAGAAAAGAATGTGAGAGTTCTGAAACTATCACATTAGTAAACAAAACTCACAAGTCAAACGAGAAGCTTTGTTTCTATTGTAAGAAACTTGGACATTCTGTGAGAAATTGTTTGAAGAAGAAAAGTGATGAAATAGAAAAAGTTAATCAAGCTTGTGAAGACCATGAGCAAATGTTTATTGTTGCATTAAGTGCCAATGATCATACCATGTATGATTGGATTGTCAATTCTAGTGCAACGCAACACATGACATTCCAATAAGAATGGTTTACCACATACGAACGCATTTCCCCAAGGAGGGTGTTTATGGGTGATGACACCGTTTTGGAGGCCATTGGCAAGGGGAACATCAAAGCCACAATGTAAGTGGGAGGTGCAACCTAAATGTCACACACAACCATCACCCAAGTTCTTCATGTTCCAAAAATGAAGGATAATTTCATTTTCGTGAGTAAATTCATTTCTGAAGGTTTCAAAGTGGAGTTTGACAAAGATGGTTGTAAGGTTAATGATGCTCAAGGAGTTGTTGGGGTAAAAGCACAAAGCGATAAGAACTTGTACCTTATTAATGTGAAGGTGCGCAAGGACACAACACACCTTGCAAATTCTTTGGATGAAGGTGCAATGCTTTGGCATGAAAAACTTGGCCATCACAACATGGCAAGGTTTAAGGATTTGGATGCCATGGTGAATGGCATGAATTTGAAAAAAATGCCATTGCACCATGTGTGTGAAGCTTGTATTGAATGCAAACATCAAAGGACATCTTTTCCTAAAGATGAAACGACAAGGGCTTCCAAACTTTTGGAACTTGTGCATAGTGATGTGTGTGGACCGATGAAGACCACATCTCGTGGTGGAGCACGATATTTTGTCACCTTCATCGACGATTTTTCGAGAAAAACTCATGTTTACCTTTTGAAAGCAAAAGGAGAGGTGTTTGACAAATTCAAGGAATACAAGGCCTTGGTGGAGAATCAAACCGGCATGAAGATCAAAACTTTTCGATCAGACAACGGAAGAGAATTTGTGTCCAAAAAGTTGGACAACTTTTTGCATGAATCTGGAATCCAACGACAAACAAGTGCACCTTACACGCCCCAACAAAATGGAGTTGCGGAACGAGCCAATAGGACCATCATGGAGTGCGCTAGAAGCATGATTCATGCACAAGGTCTTGACTTGGAGTTTTGGGCCAAAGCAGTGAACACGACGGTTTACATCAAGAATCGATGCCCAACTAAGGCTCTTGAGTCAAAAACCCTGCAAGAAGCATGGACCGGAAGAAAGCCCGATGTATCTCATTTGAGAGTTTTTGAATGCAAAACATTTGCTCACATTCCTGATGAAAAGAGAAGCAAATTAGAGTCCAAATCCATGCCTTGTGTGTTTTTAGGGTATTGTGAAGGGGCCAAAGCATATCGCTTGATGTGTGTAGAAACCAAAAGGATCATCAAGAGTCGAGATGTGGTGTTCTTAGAAGGGACAAAAAAAAGTAGAAGGTGTTCATCATAATAGACCCCTTCCAAAACAAGTAGAACATGTTGTTGTAGATGAAGTTGTGAATGATGATGAATTTGTCAAGGATGCCAATCCTATATCTTTGAACGAGCGATCAATAGAAGGTGTGGAAGGTGATGAATCTACATCAAACTTTTCTTTGGAAGAAAAATTTGCTACACCACAAGATGAGGTTTGAATGTACCACAACAAGATGGACGAAGAAAAAGGCCCCAAAGACAACGTAAAGAGTGGCCTCGTGATTGGTGGGTGGCCACCAAAGATGAATGTGTTAAACATTCATCAAAAGGATGAATAATATTCACATCCTTATAGTAGTTAGGTTAGGTTGAATAGTGGTGGCTAGGGTTTGGAAGTGGAGGTTAGGGTTTGGAAGTGGAGGCTACTTAGGGCTTAGCGATGGCTAGGTTAGGGTTTGGCAACGGCTAGGGTTAGGGTTTGGTGGCAGCTAGGGTTAGGCGACGGCTAGGTTAAGGTTAAATGGTAGCTACTTTAAGGTTAGGAGTTAGTATATAATGGAGTGGTTTTGAGTAGTCATTCATTCTCTCCTTTCATGGTTTTTGAGTGCACATAGAACCTTCAAGCTTTGTTAGTTGTTGCAAGCCATAGTTTTGTGATTGTAGCATTTGAAGCATACAACCTTTGTAATCTTCTTGTTAGTTAATACAATTGTTCCATTTCATGAACCTTGAAGCTTTCATTTCTTGCTTGTTTTCAAGTTGTTTGCAATAGGTTATGGGCCCACACCAAGCAAGAGAAAGGACATTGTGTTAGAACAAGTAGTGAAAGGTTTTTTGAAGATTATGATGTAGATGTTAGAAACATAAATAATGGTGTGGTAAATATTAGAAACAATGTGGTAGATAAGTGTTGCAAGCAATCAAAGACATAGGTAGATTTGAGATATGTTAGTACCACGAACATGTTAGAATAAGGAGGGAGAAAAATAGTTATCCCATATGGTTTGTCAATGTCGTGGTACATGGAAGGGAATAAAGAGCAAGGTTGGAGGGGAGTTGAATATCTCACTCCAAACATTGTTCACATACTTGTGTGTTCTATGTGCTTGTGATTGCTCTGATACCACGCAATCTCTCCTCTAATCCTAATAAGAAGATGGGTGGATTGACATCCACCAACTATTGGGATATGCTTTGTCGCATTATTGGTATCAAAGTTTGAGAAAGAATTGGGGGTTTGTCCTAAATAGGAAGCATGAACAATTTATTGTTAACGTTGTTTTTCATGCAAAGGATTTCCCAAACAATTGTGTGATTTTTCCAAAAGACAATTGTGGATATGCAATTATCACTTCTTTGAAACATTAAGATGTGCATTACAAGGCCTATAACCTAGAATCTAAGTGGGCCTACTATGAATGTCTCCAATTGCAAAGGGGAAACATATATAAACATCAAATTAAATTATTAATGTTCCTTCACCATGATCTAACAACAATTGCACATTACTGTGGCTTGTTGAGTGAAACTTTGAATAGTGGGTTGAATAAGATGGTTAGTCTTTGCCCAATTCTCAGGCCTTGTTCGTAGTAGACACCAAGAACAAGTTTAGTTTCCTAAAGGATCGAAGATCTTGTGAATAATATTTGTGATGTCATCTTCAAATTAGTTTTGGACACTATTGAGAACAATATGCTCACATTTATTGGTTGATTTGAAGCAAATAGTTGGAAAATAACAAACAATATTGGTAGAATAACAAAGTGGGCTTGTGCACCTGATACAAGCAACGAAGTTCTAGTGATTGAACAATGGTCATGGGATGTTCTTAAAACACCTACGCGGTTTCTTTAGCTTTAATGATGTAACTCAAAACATCAAATCTAAAAGCAAACTAAACTTAGACTTTGAGACCTGAAATTTAAATGTTTCTCGATTCAACATGTTTCAGATTCTTTTATAAATGTGGAGTTATGTTTCTAAACAAGTTTATTCATGGCTATTATTGGAACCAAATTTCATGTTTTTACAACTCAACTGGCAAGTTTCCAAAAATAAATATTTATACATTTTTTAGGTGCATATTTGGTTTTTATAGATGGTAATGTCATTTTGGCCTAGTGATGACATTCTTCATTTTGCACATTAAAATTCTTTAAAATTCTTCATTTAGCACCTTGTCAAAACATTCTTCACCCGCGAATGTTTACCAAATTACACTGGTTGATCTATAAAATTCGTTAAAATTCTTGCTTCTTTGGGCTTCCATAACATTCTCGCACCAAAAATGTCATAACTATGCATTTTGGGATGTTTTTGACTCTATGTTTCTAAGTGTATTTTTTGTAGTTTGTGTTTATGTGTCTATGTTTGTAAGACTCATGTTCCTAACATGATACTTTCAACATTTTTTCTCTTGTGTGGGGCAAATATATATGTTGTAACCAGTATGAGTTGTACAAGGTTCCATTTTTTAACTTCATAATAAGTTCTTACACTCATAAGTCCATGTTTCGAAAGATCATGTTCTTATGCAAATTCCTTTTCCTTTCATCCTCTATGTTTTGTTCATGTTTCATTGTGTCTTAGTATGTTTAATTTCGGTAAGCATGTTTCTACAATGTTTTGTAGGATAGTTTCCATCAATTGTAAGCAATGCCTCTACAATATTGCAAACAAACAATGTCATGTTTAAAAATGTGGTGACTAAAGACTAGTGCTATTTATTATTGAACATCCATTAGAGTTTTGGTAATGTCTAGGTTTCTAGGTTTTTATCATGTTTTGTAGGAGATTTTCAGAACCCTTGATCCATAACACAATGTGTCATGTGTTCCCAACATTATTGTAAATTTCGGACTTTATGTGTCATATGATGCCTCTCAAACCTAGCAAGCACCCACTTGTTCCAAGAGGTTGTGGTTTAAACTACTATACAAAAGGACGATCCAAGTATGGTTTTGAAGAACAATGATTCTATTTCTATCTATTTTTTTTCTTGTTTTGAGGGTTTGATATTTTTGCAATTTTGAAAATATGTTTCTTCATGTTTATTTCATGTTCCATACATGTTTATTACAAGTTGCTTACAAGTTTCTTTCATATTTTTTTCATGTTTTTCTAGTTTTGTATAACAAGTTTTTATAATTTTCTAGTCATGTTTTCAATATTATGATGTTTTGTAACCTATGAGACATGGTTTACAACGTTTTAATAAAGTTTTTACCATGTTACCATGTTTAAAAGGTTTCGAAACATGTTTATTCAATTTTTTTTCATATTCCAAGGGTATGTTGTAGATGATTTTTCAAATCAATACAACAAAGTCATTGATGTAACCAAGTTGCAATACTTCAACTAATGTTTGAAGGTAATTTGAACTTAACCCTAAAATTGTTTAGGAACACCCAAGTGTTGTGGGAAGAACACTACAATAGGATAATATGACTTCATTCAACAAAAACATGTTTAAAATAATGGTCAACAAATAGTAAGTGGATGTTTGAAGGCAATGTATGGAAAGACCACATCATTTCCTTTAAACATCCACATGTTTTCCATTAATCATTGTAGAGTTTCTCCGATAGAGAACCATGAACATAACAAATCTATGTATAAAAAATTATTTAACAACATGGGTTAAAACTTAAAGCAAATGGTATCTAAAAATTTCCATTCAACTAGATAATCAAAACCTATTTATAGAAATAGAAAACATGGTACGACCCTGAGATAAACAATATTTGAAAACTACCATTCACTGGATAGTCGAAACATGTGTACAAAAATTAAAAACCTACAAAGATGTTGAAACATGTAACTAGGACATGTTTCTAATGTAGTTTGTCATGTTTTGAGTGGTACATTTTATCAAATCACCTCAAGTGGATTGTTGCAATTAAAAAAAAAAAAGAAACAAAAAAATTGGAAACCCAAACAACAACGAGGGAAATGATCAAATAAAACAAGAAGACAACAACAAAGAAGAAAACAATGCAAACCCAACAATGCGGGAAATGAACATGACACAAGTGGATTGTTGTAAAGAAATGTTTATATAAAAAAAACAAAAACCCAAACAACAAGTGGGAATTGAACAAGTAGAGAACAAGAAGACAACGACAAAGAACGTATTAATGTTAACCGAAACAAACAATGAAGGAAATGAACACGATACAAGTGGATTGTTGCAAAGAAGTGTTTACAAAAACAAAAGAAAAAAGAAACCCCAAAAAAAGTGGGAATTAAACAAGTAGAGAATAAAAAGACAACAATAAAAAATAGAACCATGCAAACTGAAACAAACAACGCATGAAATGAACATGATACAATTGGATTGTTGCAAAGAAATGTTTACAAAAATAAATAAAAACGGAAACCCAAAAAACAAACAAGAATTGAACAAGTAGAGAACTAGAAAACAATGACAAATAGTAGAACAATGCAAACCGAAACAAACAATGTGGGAAATGAACATGATAGAAGTAGTAAACTTGTCCTTTTTGCAAGCAAATATTCAATGTGCAACTTCTCAACCTTTGACACAACATGTGTGAATTGCTAGAAATAATATAAAAACAAATATCCACTTACATACATCAAGAAGCTTCAATAGGCTTAAACAAGACATGCTATTAGTTCCTAAGACTGTTCATGCACAACACTATTGTGTTTCGAATTTAAAAATGAAAGTGAAGAAAATTGCTAATAAGAACATGATGAGCAATCTAACATGGGTGAAAAAATAGAGCTTGCCTAGCACCACCATGAGCTCTTTTTGTTATCAAAATCCTAACTAAACCTTTAGTGGGGGAACATCAATGAAGACGTAAAAGTTTGGTAGAAAAATACATGGCAATTATGCAAAGTTGAAAAAAGGTTTAAAACGTCATGGATGGGTCATGGGGTGTGGATGGGGATCGCACTAGAAGATGGGCAGATGGGGCCGAAACATAGCTCCCGAAATGTTACATGTTTTGGGGGCTCGAGTTGCCTAGGCATCGAAACGTGTGTTGGGCCACCAATCGAAACTTGACATGTTTTAGTGGGTGGTAGGTTTCGAGGTTCATGCTTTAAGGTTCATGTTTCGTGGAGCATGGTTTCCAACTAGTGGAAACGAGCATCAGGCCACCATTGAAACACGACATGTTTCCATGTCGGTTTGCTCCAGGGCCCTTGCTGCCCGTGCATGGAAACGTGTGTTGGGTCGCCTTGAAGCGAACGATTCATTTACAACTTGCTAGTGAAATAATGTCAAGGAGGCCATGATATTGGACATCCATACATGTGTTTAGGATGTCCATAGCCAAGGAATGTCCCTTCTAGCAACCTTGATATCATGGATGAACTTTCATCTACCCCCCAATTGAAAATCCACAAATGATATTTTATGCATGTTCATTCATGGAATTTGGACGACTTTTTTATGAAAAAAATAAAATTGTGAATAAATTACACTTCATGGATGATAATAAAATTATAGATTTTATTTCTTGGATGGACTTTATTTCATCCTGAGATTTCATGAATTTTCATGGATGGACTTCCATCCCATTAGGATGATGTCATATCCACATCAATCACAGAAATGACTTAGAAAAACACGTAATTTGAAGTCAAAACCTTCTAATTTTTTCCCAATTTGTTTTTAAAATAATTTATAGAGTATTCTCAATTTTGAAAGTGCTCCTCTCAAGCTTCAAAGACCCATGAAGTCAAAAAAACAATGAAGACAGAAAGGGAGGCAAGGGAAAAGGGGGAGCCCTAGGCAGCCTGTGTGAAAGACAGTGGACTCTCCAATTTGGCAAAATAGCAAAATGACACTTTGGAATTGGCAACTTGAGAATTGGACAATGACAATCATGGAATTTGACATATTGGAGTTGGCAAACAGAAAAGGTGAATTTGGCAAAAATATCAAAATAGGGAAATAGCAATGTGGACTTTGCAAGGGTGAACCGGCACCCATGTTGGTACCTTCACCTTTGTGAGTGAGGCCTCTTAGTGATTATTAAGCTCAAAGAAAAAAAAGGTTAGATTTGAACTCGGGGACCCTGATTTAATCTATATATGAGATATTTGTAATATTTGGAAATAATTTAAATGAAATTTGGAATTTTTACCATGGTACCAATGTGGGTGCTGGTTCACTTAAGGCCTTTGAAATTTAACAAAGTGAAGTTGGCAAAATAAGTAGGGTGTTGTTGTTTGCAATGGGTATTAGCCAGAAATGGTGACAAACTCTTTTGGGAAGAGAAATTTCATACAGCCAATGGGAAGGCCTAAGCATGCACTCAAGGTGCCTTGCTTTTTTCCCTTTTAAGTTTGGGGCAAGGCAGAGGAAAGGATTTTTTTTTCATTTTCCCTTGGTTCCCAATATGTTCTCACTATGTTCCTTTCAAGTTCCCAATGGGTTCCCATCAGGTTCTCAATATGTTCCCCAAGTTCCCAATGTGTTCCCCGACATGTTCTCAATAGCACCTCACCTTTATCCCATATGCTTTGTCCTCCTTTCACGCATATAGGTCGGCCAAAGGGGAGGAACTCTATACTTCAAAATAGAACCTTCTATTATGAAGAGCCTCCATAGTTTCATTATCATTGAGTGATGATCCAATCAAATTGGCTCATTGCCAAAAAATAAATAAATTTGAACTTGAGAGGCACCTCATTGAATTAATAGGAGAGGTGGAAGGAAAGCATTTAGTATTTTGTAAAAGTAACAAAAGGTTTGAATGACATGGAACCCTTTGTGATTATATTGTCACTTGTTCTACCTCACCCACCAAACTTGAATTCTTCTATGACATGATGAGTGGCATCTCATTCAATTTTAGTGAGTTGCAAGAGGAGCTTGTTAAATTTGCAAGAGGACTCTCTATGAATCTGAATCTGACAAAGCTGGTTTTGATGAAACATACACAAAACATTATTCCATCTGAAGCAGTCAATATGGCTTCTACAAGTCTCCTTGAAATCAGAGTCTTCCAAACATCTCAAATTTGAAAAGGAACTTGCAACTCATTCAAATCTTCCAACTCATAGAAAATTACCTTTTGGTAGCCAAGTCTACTAAACTTTTGTTACTAAATCCCTGAGATTAAGAACAGATTGATCTAATATATTTCTGGAACTGGATCACAGAATTATAAGAACGAATTGGGTCTTTGAATTGCAATCTTGAGAAGTCTGCTTACAAGTTAGAACCTACTTGTGTAAGATGTGGATATCTCTTGGAGATTTGGTGAAGCTCTCCATGGTTTTTTTTTCCTTTGTATTTTGAAACCACCACCCTGCACAGAAGATTCATTAGTCAGTTGAAGGACCCTTTTGTTGATCACATGCAGACCTTCTGCCATTTGAATCAAAGATCCTTTTGTGTGTTATGCTGGGGAAGGCCTGCTCCCAGGGGACTCTCACGATTTTCAGGTCTACACCCTTGGTCTGCTGCCCTTGAGGCTAAGACCCTCAAATTAGGGGAGGCCCTTGGGAGCAGGCCTTCCCTTATGCAGAAATATATCCAGGAGGATTCTTAGCACTTAGTTCCTTCTCTGGAGGACTAGCTCCCTTTGATGTGAATGGCAGCTTATTACAAGTGTTGGGGAGTTATCACAGACCCCTTCTTCAGTTATTTACAGGTTCTTTGTGGGTGAAGGTATATTCAGCTATTCTGGTAACCAACAGCCAAAGAGTTTATTTTTCAGGATTAGAGTTATCCTTAAAGTCACTCATTGAGGGACCAAACATTTAAACCTTAGCACAAGATGGCAAGCCTTTTTTCTTATAACCTTATCACTCTGGCAACCTTCACTCAACAGAAAGGAGAGAGCTGCTCTTCCTCTTCCTCCAAATAACAACCACAAAACTTCACTCAACAACAAATGGAGAGCTACTCCTCTAGCTACTCCAAATTGCAACCCAAAAAAACATTCATTAAACAAAAAAATATTCCTCCAAATCACAACACAAAAAATAAAACATTCACTCAACAAAACACAAAGAGCTGCTCCTCAACTCTTCCATGTCGTTTACCATTGATGTTTCTAGTGCCTATTGAGGAGCATGCACGGCTTCTTAAGACAAAACTTCACGCAAGCTAAGTACAAACTCTTATGTGTTGTTTTTGGACATGTTTTTCTATGATCTATGTCTTGTTGAAAAGATGAATGCTCTTGACAAAGGTTCTAACAATTCTCATGATTTCTTCATTGCGTTGAAAGTTTTAAAATTGTTGTTAAGGTTTAGGAGAAAACAACATGACTTAGAAGCATAGGGGAAGTGATGAAAAGCTTTAGGGGGTTTGCGAGCTTGTCTATTGTTTCTGTAAGCTTGGGTTTCACATATATGAATCTAAGTGTTGTTTTCTTTGTTTGTTGTGAGGGAATGAAACCTATGATGATGGGAACTCCAAGAGAAAATCCAATTGTGTTGATTGCAAAGTTTTTAAGTGTCTAAAATTGTTGTTGTTTTTGTAATTATAACGGGGTTTTTTCTTGTAAAAACTTCCTACATGTTGAGAGAGTGTAAAAGTGAAAGCACGATCAAGTATACAACAAAAGTTGCTATGAGTAGTTGCAGTCATATTTTTACAAATAAATGCAAGAAAGTGAAGACGAAACCTTTTTAATCATTGTTAAACCATCATGGTGCACAATATTGAGTTTATAATATGTTGTATACAAACTTTGAAAAAAAATAGTGTATTAAAAGTAAGTCAAAAATATTTTTGAAATTGATTAATGGAATTGTGTTAAAAAATATTTTTACATTAAAATATTGATATATTATTATTTTTATCTCAGAAGCTGAAAGTGCATAAGTAAATTTTAGATGGCCATTAACCAAGAAAGTAAAAGAATTCAATGTTTCATCTACTTGAAACCTATTTTGTTTATTTGGGCAATCCAGAAAGTAAAAAAAAATCTATTAACATTTTTTTAGAAATCTACTTAAATCTATTTTAAACATGTGAGTATTCAATATCATTGACATAAATTCAAAGAATATGTTCATATTGATCATTAAATTAAATGATATTTAAAAATTTGATATGGTAAGGCATGATTTATGGCTACTTTACATTTTTCTTGACAAGGATCATGAAATATATACTTGATCATGCTTTCACCCATAAGAAAGGAAATTCAAGGTTTAGAATGTGAGAAATCCATTCAATTTGTGAGTTTTGGTGTTATTATTGTTGTGTGTTTTGAGTTATGGTCAAAATTGGAGGTTTGTGGCCAAACAAGGTTATGTGGGCATTAGGTTAAGGTTTTATTTCATGGAATATAAACCAAAGACAATCATAGTTCATGAGAGTTGATTCAGATTGATCGAATCCCCATATGTGCCTTAGAATTTAAAATTATAAAAGATGGTAAAAAGTTGTTTGAAAACTTCTATGTGGAAGAAACTATACTATTTATCATTCTAAATCATGATTGTATTACATTTTGAATTAGTGGTATTATGGTTGTTTATGTCCCTAATCTTTGCATTACAATTGTAATGACTATGAATGTTTAAATTTATTTAATCTTGACCAAAATAAAAGTTGTACATTTGATTTTAATATAGGGTTCAATGAAAAATAATAATCCATAGCATGGGTCATATTTGGTTTCAATATCAATATCCAAACCAAAAAACCATATAAAAAATGTAAATGTTTATATTTTAAATATAATTTTGATATTTATTAAATTAATACATGAAGGTCACGCCTACATTGTAGTCCTTCAAGGTAAGGATTTTGACCTTATTACAATATTGTCTCCTTTTGTTATTACTAACCACTAGGGAAAGGTTTTAATTCATATTAGGTTTTTTCAAAAAGTAAAAAAAATCAATTTGTTCAAATTTGAGTTTTCAATTGCCACACGATTCTAGATTTGGATTTTTTAATTATTTAGCTTAAGTAGTTAATGTTTGGTTTGCACATGATTTAGTTAAGATAGGTTAATTAACAATTAATGTCAAAGAGGAAGTGAACTAACTATAAATCAAAGTTCATGAGGTTTGAATTTTTAAAAACAACAATTTGAATCAAAGTTCCCATTTGGGTGTAAAATTATAAAGATTTTTTTGAAGATTTCATAAAGAATATTCTAAGGAATATTCCCAACAATCCCAAAAGCAAGTGGGTGTGGTTCATGTTATTATGTCAAAGCTTATGTCAAAGATTTCAAAATATATGCAATTTCCAAAAGTTTTGAAGTTTATTTATAAATCATTTTAGTGTTAAAAAAATGTGTTATATTGCTTAATTAGTGCTTTTGAAAGCTTTTTATTCATCGAAGATTTTTCAAATTAATTCCCATGTTCCAATGATATATTATGAACCTTATTATATAAATAAATCTTATATTTTTAACACCAAATTAAATTATCACTTCTACACATGAAAAATTAAGCATTAGTTACATTTGTTGTGGCTCTTGTTAGTGTGATTGCACCCATTTAAGTTCAAATCAATTATGAATTATCATGCTACATATTTAAGTCTACATCTCAATTTTAGTCAAAATGAATAAATTCAACAAAAAAATCTAAATAATTTCCAGGAGCATAATGTGAATATTTCCAAAAATAAAATTTAAACATTTACAAGAACAAAAGTCAAACATTTCCAATAGTAAAAATTAAACCAATAGCCAACAACAATTTACCAACAAATAATGTTGAACAACACATCCAAGAGTAGATTAGGAAACAACCACTTAAATCTTCACAAGAAAAGTCATTTGGATGTTTCTCTTTCTCATCTTTTCTAAGATGAGAAGGAGAAACACCCAAATGTACCCACATTATTAGAAATATAGTTGCATGCAACTATCGTTTGCAACTAGTTTTTAGTTACAAGCAACATTTGTAACTAAATTTTTTATATTAACAAATGACAAGTTGTGCGTGATAATTAATCGCATGTAGCAAATGAAGTTTTTTTTCATCAAATATGTATATGACCACCGTATAATGTATACATAAACAATCTTGCAACTAAAATTACAATCATATTAGTGACATGTTGCATTCTACCACGTGGCACCCACTTAACTTACGCCACATGGCATTTATATAATTTATGTGGCACATAGGTTTAGCCATAGGCTAAGCCACGTGGCACATATGTTTAAACATACGCCACGTGGCACTTAACTACGTGGCACATATGTTTATACATATGCCACATGGCACCTATGTTTAGACCTATGCCACATGGCACTTATATAGTTTATGTGGCACATAGGTTTAGACCTAGGTGCCACGTGTCACTTGTAAGCCTAGCTTAGGTGATCACTTAGGCTAGGCCTAAACTTAGCCACATGGCACCTAAACTAGGTCTAGATCTATGCCACTCAAGCTAAGCCTAGATTTAAGCCAAATGGCATCTACTATAAATACCATTTCTTTTTGGGGTTTAATTAAGTTTGAGCCTTTTTTATTGGTTCATCCCAAAATGCAATTGCATTTTAATTTCTACGTTGTGCTCATAGGGCACCTCCTTATGTAATTAACAAAATTAAAATGCCAGGCAAAACATATGGGATTAATTTTTATAGTTGCAATTAGTTGTGCAACTACTTGGGCTACTAGTGACTACCTAGCTTAACCTACTACTTTAAACCTAACTTACAACTTATTAACTTAGCTTATTAATTAACACATTTTATGATGTGGCACTTAGTTTAATCATGTTGCCATGTGGCGTGGAAAAAAAGGTTAATTAGATGCCACATGGCATGGCCTAAGCCTAGCCTATGTGGCATGTGACAGGTCCTAACATAGCCTAGGTGCCACGTGGCATGTCATTTGGAATTCCCACATGGCATGGCCTAAGCCTAGCCTATGTGGCATGTGACATGTCCTAACATAGCCTAGGTGCCACATGGCATGGCCTAAGCCTAGCCTATGTGGCATGTGACATGTCCTAACATAGCCTAGGTGCCACGTGGCATGTCATTTGGAATTCCCACATGGCATGGCCTAAACCATGCTTAATTACCATATGGCATGTCCTAAACTTAACATATGTGGCATGTGGCATGGCTAGGCTTAACATATGTGCCATGTGGCATGGCTAGGTTTAACATATGTGCCATGTGGCATGTCCTATCCTAACCTAACTTACGTGCCGTGTGGCATGCTTTAACCTAGCCTAGGTACCATATGGCATGTCCTAGCCTAGCCTAGGTACCACATGGCATGTCCTAACCTAGTTTAGGTGCCATGTGGCATGTTTTAGCCTAACCTAAGTGCCACATGGCATGTCATAAGTTTTATGTGGAATGGTTTAAGCCTAGCATATCTACCATCTAACATGTCTTATGCCATGTTTGATTGCCATGTGGGATGGCTTGGACCTAGCCTATGTGCCACATGGCATGGTCTAAGCCTAACGTATGTGGCATGTCTTATGCCTTGCCTAGAGGCCACATGGCATGGCCTAGACCTAACATATGTGCCATGTGGCAGTCATAGCTAGCCTATGTGTCACATGGCATGGCCTAGGCTTAACATAAGTGTCATGTGGCATGGTTGAAACCTAGCCTATGTGCCATGTGGCATGGCTTAAATCAAACATATGTGCCATGTGGCATGGCTTATGTTGTGCTTAAATGTCATGGCTTATGTGCCTATGTGCCACATGACATGCCATGTGACTTAACATATGTGCCATGTGGCATGTCATAGCTTAGGTTAGGTGCCACGTGGCATGGTATAAGCTTAACATAAATTCATTGTGGCATGGTTTAGGTGTAACAGAAGTGCCACGTTGCATGGCCTAGGCTTAACCTATGTTTCAGATGTCATGTCTAAGCCTATATGTAGACAAAGCAATGCCACATGTCACCAAGCCTAAATTAAGTACCATGTGGCCTAGGCTTATAGGTAGGTACTTAATAAGTAAGTAGGTATTAGTAGGTAGGTATATATATATCTAGGTATGTCCTTGCTAGTTAGGTAGCCTAGATAGCTTATATAATTAACATGTGACTATCTTGGTTACATTTGTAACTAAATGTATATACAATGTTGTAAAAAATACAAAGACATTATTAAAAAAAACACAATTTAAGGATGAAATAGGTCATAATCACAACCTAGTTGAAAAGAAGACCAAACTTCATCCAAATTTGAAAAGTAGTTACATAGGCAACCATTTGTAGTCACATGCAACATTTGTTTACACATAGTCACACATGGACGGGTTGCAAACGACAAGTGACGTGCTTCCGATTCCTTGAAGGACTAAAATGTGAGTCCCAAATAGAAAACAACGGAAGGGTAAGGAATCGAGGCACACTCCCTGGCTTGCAACACTTTGGAGGGGTAGAGGGGCATGCTAGAGCTCCGGGATGGGACTAGGAAGATTTGACAAGCTTTATATACTCACACAGGCCTGCACAAAACCAACACAAAGTGGTTAATGCATAGTTGGAACACCTTTGGTGTTAGGATGAACCATAGGCAACTCGGATTCACAAGACTCACCACGGCCCGGACTTGGGGGAAGCCACCACCTTCCCCCTTATAGTATATTTTATGCCTCTCCACGGGGCCCACATCCAAATGGTTTTTTGTTTTGGGACTTTGAAGTGGGAGTCCCGAAATTGCCAAGGTTAGGACTCCTACAACTTTGAGGCGCCATAACTTTGCGTGCAGACCTTCGATGGAGATGAGGTCTAAAGCAAAGTTGTAGCCCTCGTTGAGAGCTTTTTAACGGTATGTTGCAAGCCACCTACACGCAAGGAAATTGGGTCGATTCCTGACTTTTAGTGGTTGGGAGTCAAACTGCCAATTTGACTCCCAACCTTTCTTTTGGCCATAACTTGTGTTTTAGATGTCCAAATGGGTGATGCGAGCTCATTTTAGACATCTACGTTCTAAAAGATTTTCAATGATATAAGGAATGCTTTAATCCATTGAGGTTTGACCCTTGCAATCGTCCTTTGAAGATTCGAAAGTCCACCGGAAGTCTAACTCCCAAAGTGGAACCCCTTGGGGGTGTGAGGGTTCATTCCTTCATACCCTTTCACACTCTTGGGAATATGTTGTGTGATTCCGAGCTTCCTTCTTGGCCCAAAACCTTGTAAACCCTTGCCTTGGTCGCGAGCCCAAGGCTATTGTTGTGACAACAAGATTTTTAATAATGCTAACACAAAATGGTTTGTTATGATGATTATTTCAACATGTGATTCATATTAGTAATTGGGTGCATCCTTTGAAGTTCAATTTTTTTTAGCCATGGAGCAACATGGATCTTTCTATTGCATAAAGGATAAATAAAAAAAACAAGAACAATGAAAATCCATAACATTTTTCATTCAAAGCACAACAATTGAACTTGTTTCAATTCACTTCATTTGTCAATAAATTTAGCTATGATTGTTTTGTTACATTGATCTCGTTTAAAAGAAAATAAAAATGCAATGATTAAAAAAAAACCCCATTGACAATAAGAAGCAAGGCACAAGTATGTTAAAGTAAGCCAATTGGTGAAACTTGTTCAAAAAATAAAAATAAGTGGAAAGTAGATTTTGTTTTTTCAATTTTAAACCTTTTACCAATGTTATAAAATTTGGGATATACTTGTTGTATTAAATAAACCAATATTGTCATCCCCAATCTATATTATTATTACAACGACTTATTTATTTATTACAAGTTTATAGTTCATATTTTTTCCAAACCAAATTACTCAAGTGATGTGTTATTAATGTTTGAGCCATCATGCATATTGATACACTTTTTGGAACTTGAATATTTCAATTATGACAATGTTAAATATTTCAAAAGTTAGTTTTCTTTTATGTAGGTTTAGAGTGCTAAAACGTTACTTTTCAATATGAACTACAATAGAATTTTGTGTTTATAAATGGCAAAACACGTTTTAAACATTGTTTGAAGGAGTCATAAGAATGAATTTAAAAAATGAAAGGTCATGATTATACTTTATGTCTATTTTGTGCAAAATGAAATAACATCATCAAGTCAAAAAAAGTGAATGAAAGTATGTTGGGAAAAAATAATCACAACATCTTAAGCTTTTAAAACTATTTAATGTCATACTACATATTCTCATGTAGTTAAATGTTAATTTAAAAAAAATAAGCCCTATTTTTTAACCTCCAAAGTTGATAGTATTGTTTTTTGACTTTGAAGTATACTTTTTTGGCTTACTTTAACATGCTTATTGTGCCCAACATGACAATTATTTTCAATGAAAGGTTGAAGTTAGTTTTGCACTCGTGCGCACAATTGAAAAGCTTTGCATGTGGGTTCCCACAAGCATGGGCCATCATGCATGGATCAACTCATATGCTTGAAATTTGTGGTAGCCATCTTTAGTGAAAAATAACAATAATTCTTGTCAATTTGATTTACATAAAGATTTTGTAAACATATGATTAAGAACTAAAAAATAATGTAGACAATGTTAAAATATTGGAGATCCATGGGGATTTCTTACTTGTGAAAGTTAAATGGCTTCTTGTTTGAAGCCAAAGGGATCAAAGCCATAGCTACACATTCAACACATGAGGAGTCAAAAAATGGATTACAAATAAGTGCACATGTGTTTTTCAAGGAAAATCCAACTTCCAATGCAATTGGAAGAAATATGCAACATGATTTTCAAAAAAATGAGTTCCATTTTTAGGACTTCTCCAATCGAGTATGATGAATGTGAAACTTGTTGACAACTTTAAGCCATGAAGAATGATGTAGAAGAAAGTTGAAGATAAAGTTCCAAAGCTTCAAATTTAGCTATGAAGAAACCTCATGAAAACACCTTCCCTTGCACACATTCAAACGATAACACAAACATGAAAAAAATTGAAAATAAGAATGACAAGCCTAATTTCAAACATTGAACAAAACACACAACACTTTCTAAGGAGAAGGGAACATTTGAGAAGGGGTAGGAGAAACTAGAGAGAGGAACATGGCCAAAAAGAAATGGTTCAAAGAGACGACATATGGTGCATTGTTAACCCTATTGAAGAATTCAAACTAAGAACTTTGAACACTTTTGGATTGGTTTCAAATCCTAATTTCTTTTGGGATTTAGTTGGTAACCTTTGAAAATCACCAATTCATTAGTGACATTTTCTTTTGTTAGTTCACTAGTGTTGCCAATTTGTTAAAAAATATCTAGGTTGCAATTTTCATTAATTGTTTGATTTGCACAACAAACCTTAGATTCTACCACTAAATGAAAATGATGATAACACTTCATAAACATAATATATATGATCTTCTATCGTATTCAATACCAATAGCCACAATGTTTTCTTCATGACCAATAAAATGGCATATTAGACAAATGTTTTAAAGCCTAAAGTCCAACATCAAAGACAACATGTTGTCAATTTTTCTTTTTTTCAATCTTTATTAAAAAGACAATAAAGTTTTTAAACACAACAAACTTCCCTTTTGATGTTGGAAGCAAGTAAAACCAACTTGATAGTAACCCCAAAGTTTTCATCAATCAAATTTATTTGGCCTAATGGCTTTACAACTTCTTCCTTGAATCATTTTAAACACATAGTTATGGTACATTGCATCACATGAAAAAATAACTAGTGGCCATTAGGTTGATTCAAAACATAAGCATTCACAACATGAGAAAGAAAATTTGCAATCATTTAAAAAATGTGCCAAGTAAGAAATTGTGCATTCTCCATCTAATTTTCATAATATTTTGTCTCATGTAATAAAGGATAATGCCATTTTGAATTGTAAAGATTTTTGGATCATAATGATTTTGTTAGCAAACCTACAATCAAAATTATACATGTAATGTTAAAATTTCCAATTGGTGCAATATAAAGAAATTAAAACTAAAAGAAATCAAATAATAAAAGATTAAACATCTACCTTGTCCTCATTGGAATATTTAGTGGTTTCAAGCAAAGATTAGAATTTGCGTGCAAGCCTTTGTTCAATTCTTGTTTGTTTTTCCCAAAAACATTTACACTTATTTATACATTTTTGCAAATTTGATTGTGTAGATTTGATTGGAACAAATTTGAAATTTTTGCAAACATTTTCATCAACTATAAACTATTGACATGTTTTAGAGAAAGCATGGCCAAACAACCTTTCATGTAAACCCAAAATTTCACATGAACTCATAGTAAATTTTAAGGCAATGATTGTGGTATCCAAATTTGACCTTTCATCTTTAACATAGGCAATGATTTTTCTTTTCAACCCATATCAATTAAACATTTTTATTAGATTGTTGACCAAGACTTGACCAATAGTTTTTGTTGTTTCAAAGAAACTAATAGTCATTTATTTAGGTTGCCAATTAGATCCCAAGAAGTTAACGACAAAAGAAAATATATCATGTGCCATTTTAGACATCATAAGTCAAAACTTATTGTAGAAATGCAATCTACTAATTTTGGCAAAACATACTTTTGTTTAGTTTTCTTCACCAAATTAGGCAATATTTTTGGGCAAAATTAAAAAACACTAAACCAAAAACCATGCCAAATTGTGTTCAAAACTATATTTTCTTTTATATATGCTTATGTGATGCCACATTTATGCCATGTAAATCATGGCAAGTTGTTTTTTAGGACTAATATGGATGTTGAAAAATCTAAATTGAACCATTGTATCTTTCAATTTTTAGTTTTGATTTGAACAATGGACCTTTAAAGTTGAACAATTTGTTTTGTCAAATATTATTAGTTTCACAAAGGGGCCCTTAATTATCATAATACAAACTCTTTGATATTGATTTTTTTTTGTATTAGTAAAGGATTATTAGGCGCACATAATAAACATTCGAAATACAATGAATTTATAACTTAATGTTTTTCCAAAAAGATTGAAAATTGGGTCTATTTGATGTTCATGAGCCCTTCATGACATGTAAGTATGGTGCAATGTAAATTATGTTTAAAACAAAATTGAAGTTTAATATAACGAGAAAACTTAAACCTTAAAATAATTAACATGTTTTGGCATGATTTTGAAATTGTGATCAATTTTCCAAAAAAATGTGAAAATCTAATATAAAATCTTACATCTTAAAAGATCATATTTATTCAAAATGATTAACAAAGAACATGTGATATATTGTGGAAATTATAATAAATAATAATAATGATAATAAATATTATGTTCAAAAATTCATGTCTATGAAAAAAGGTTTTTGGGCAAAAGGACTACAATCCTTTAAAAAAAAGAAAAATATTGGTTCATTGATTCATGATTTCACCCTTTTTGACAAAATTATTTTCCAAAATGGTAGACAATTCAAAGACCAAAATGTAAAACTAGACATTTGAATTGGACATTCTCCATAAATTACAAAAGACAATTGATTTTTCATAATCAAGAGGACAAGGTTTTGCATAAAATCTTTTTTTTGCACATCATCTTTTGAAAAATTAAATTTTAACCAAGAAATTGAATATTGCATTGTTAAACAATTAGGCTTCTTTTTTGTTGGTTATCTTTCCACAATTCTTGCCATTAGACTATTGATTTCCTCTTCAATTGTTTTTGCAATAATAACATGGTTTGCATACATGTTTTTTTTCAAAATAATTATTCCATAGGTCTTATAGTATGTCATTAAACCTTTCACTTCTTTAATGCTTGGATTAGGTGCATTCCCAAGACTATTGTAATAAAGGATTAAGAAGAAATCTTGTTGTTTGTAAAACTAGTCCAAGTCTTATGCAACTATGGAGTTTAATAGTTGGATGTGTCACATGCAACTAAAAACTAATTGCATACAATAGTTACAAAATGATAATTTTTCTTCTCATTTATGATCATGATTTGAAGACTCCTTTGGCCCCTTTCAACATCTTTTACATCATTAACACAATACAAGGTTCAACCTTGTGCATTTTTATTATGCGTTTTCCATAGTTTGCTTTGAACACGTAATTGTTGAAGATTCAATTCTATTATGTTGTTTTTGGTTTGGATTTTTGGATTATTTTTGGATGCTTTCACAATTTCTTCCTTTATAGTTGTGTCATTGATATAGATTTCATTTTCGTTTTCAATCATTATTATGTTTTCATTTTTAAAAATGACTACATTATTTTTTCACAAGAAAATTACATAAGAGGGCAACCTGGGGAAATCAAAACAAGTGTGTTTTGCCAAAATAATGGTTTTCAAAATAATATTTTAAAAGTTAAATTATTTAAGCAATGAAAATCAAATCAAATTTTTGCACATATTTACAATGGCAATATAATTCACTTTTCTTTTTTCTATTCATCGTACCAAAAAAAACATGGAATGAAAAAAAAAACATAGTATTCAAATAAATCTTATGCACACAACAAACAACAAATGTGTTCAAATGATTAACATTCAAAACATAAGCAACAAAAACTAACTTCATATCACTAACAAAACACAAACAAACAAACAAATAAACAAAGGAAAAAAAATACAAACTTACCTTTAAGCTTGATTTTTTTTGAAATCTCAAAACAATCATTGAAATTCCTTCTCCCAAACTTGAACAATTAAAAAGGGGGAAGGAGTATCAATTTGAAATGGATGAGTAAGAATGGAAGGTCAAAGGTTAGAATTCAAAAAGGTAACTTGAGTAGGAGGATGTGACAACTTGAGAGGGAGGACAAGTAGGAACAATGAACAAGAGCAACAATGGTTAGGAATGATGGTGATGATGAATAGGAATGATGAGTACTAAAAACAATGGAGACGATGAGTAGGAATAACGATGGTTATTGGCAATGGTGATGATGAGTTGGGGTGGTGCCACAATGCCACAACCCACAACTTGTAAGAAATGTCAAGGGAAAAAAAAAATCAAAGAGGAAAAAAAAGGAAAGATAAAATAAAAGACATGAAATGCAACAATGCAAATTATAAAACAACAATGCAATGCTCACAAAACACAAGGTAAAACCTCCATATGAATGAAGGCTTTTTGTCTTCATGGAGAAACACAAAACAAAAACAATCATTGTGTGGTGCATGGTGCCACTCCGTTCTACACCTTAAATCCTTACTTTTTTTTACTAACCCTAACTTGAAACCTTGAGCCTTTTCTATTTTGATACCTTGATAAGGTCTCAATGTTTTTGTCATGAGGGTTAATTTTCATAGGGTCGATTCTCGCTTTAATGAAAATGTACAAGCCAAGTTTCATATAAAGTATCATGAAGGGTGATGCCTACAAGTATTCAAGGTGAGAACTGGTTCAAAACCCTTGTTAGTTTTCATTTCTTTTTTGTACCTTCTAGCACTAGTTTTTAAAGAGAGAGTAAACTTTTATAACCTTTCACCTCACAAGCTTTACAAAGAAGTGATAATTGATGCACATTGGTTTATTGTACACACAATCTACAAAGGAGCACCCAATAATTCATAACCCAAATTTTATCCTCTATGAAGAGTCTTTTAAAAATATATTATGCCTCATATTAATTAGTTGTGGGGACCTCAAAAAGTTCAATTTTTTTCTTTTGTGATGGGCATTTTTAATTGGCTTGTCACAAAAATAAAATAAAATAAAGCTTTGGACAATAGATAGGTTTTAATATCATCCTTTGGGCTAGTTATAAAAGTTACAAGAATAGAATTTAGAACAAATAATATTGGATAAAGTGAGGATCTATTGGGACCATGTTGGGGAGCACATTGGGAACTCGATGAGAACATATTGAGAACAACACAAATCGACCACCCCTACCTTCACCCAAAAGAAAAACAATTGGGTCCCTTGGGTGCATGCTGCATCACCTTGTTGGGTGCAATAATTCTTTTTTGCCTTACCAATGTTTTTTGCCATTTTTGGCCTAGTCTAATGGTAGAGGCATGAACTATGGGTGTATACGTATTAGTGATTTGATATACAAGAATCGAAAAATGCAGCTAGTCAAAAAAACATTTGGATGTTGACTAGATACCAAACATCATGTTTACTTATTTCATTGCAATCTTTCAAGGGCCTCCAAAGGACCTACAAGACTGGGGAATTTCCAAAATGAGCTTTTTGTTGTTCCCATGTTGATTTGGTTACCTTCACAAGTCGGAAGAGAAAGCTATCTTGGGTAATCTTCTAGTCAAAGGGTAAGTAAGGCTCCAATCATGCGTCAAATAATGGGCTTGTATGGTGGCCATGTTGGTAGGAAAAGTTCCCAAAATAGGATGAGATCTTTGACTTCAGTTTTGATCTATTTTCTAATTAGACTTGCAGAAACTGGAGGCATGCCCTTAAATTCCAACACTTGTTCTTCTACCCAAGTAATCCTAAACTAAAAAAAAAGAAAGAAGGATAGTTAGGTATGTTTATAAGAACCTCAATCATAATTAGCATGTACGCTCTCCATATATACCATGTTGCTTATACGGTCAGCTCATTTTTGAGGAGTAACATGAGAGCACAATCCTGAGTACCTATTAAGTATATTGACAATGGAACTCTTGATTTGCTCAAATCCAGAAGCTAGGTAGGAGATAAAATTTTCACAATCTGACCAATTGTACAATGAATGGACATCCAAAAGGAGCCCAGCATTTAGGGGTTTAGGGTGCTTCTATACTAATTAGATAGAAGCACCCTTAAAACCATCATAATAAGCATATTGAGTAAATCAGACATTTCATTTTGTTTACACTCATTTTCCTGTTAAAGGAAGAAGATTTGAAACTCAACCCAAGTTGAAGCTGACTTAAAAAATTGGTGATGAAATTGTAAAGAATGGCGACTTGGATTCATTTTTCCCTTGAAGAAAGAAGATTTGAAACTCAACCTCAAGTTGAAGCTGATTTTTAAACTCGTAAATTAGTGATGAATTTGTAAAGAATTGTGACTTGGATTGTCAATAGGCTCTCTTGTGAATGGTGGGTGTAGCATCTCAAATCCTCAAAAGAGGGTCTTTAATCTGGTCAAATAGAAAAATCGTAAAATCAAGGTCACATGTGCCCAAAATAAACCATGGAATGGACTGGAATTGAAAATATTCGAAATGGGTTGGACTCTAATCTTAAACCACTTTTTAAAATAACCTTAAATTGAGAATCTCAATTACTGTAGTCATATATTCATAAGCTTATTTGAATGATTTAGAGGTTGTAGTCTTGTATTCATAAGCTTATTTGAATGATTTTGAGAGGTTGTAGTCTTGTATTCATAAGCTGATTTGAAAGATTTTGAGAGGTTGTAGTCTTGTATTCATAAGCTTATTTGAATGATTTTGAGAGGTTGTAGTCTTGTATTCATAAGCTGATTTGAATGATTTTGAGAGGTTGTAGTCTTGTATTCATAAGCTTATGGGAATGATTTTGAGAGGTTGTAGTCTTGTATTCATAAGCCGATTTGAATGATTTCAAGAGGTTATAGTAGAGCATGGTTCAAGGTCCACTGATGGTTTTGGGTGCTTTCCACCTTAATATTATTAGGGTTCTGGTTGTAAATACAAAAATATGAAGACTAGTACATAATTAGAAATTAAAAAAAAAATCCCTTATTTATTTTGTAAAAACCACATTATGTTTGGCAACATTCAATATCATTTAGGAACACAGATTTTTGCTTCTATCTTATGAGATTCAGTGGCAAGATCCGATTTATGGTTGTGATCTCTATACATGAATGACCAAAGCCTTGGTTGGAGCTGATGAGAGGAGAGTGGAGTAGAGAAAGGAATCTTTCTAAAAGGAGAGAAATCTAAGGAAAATTTTTAAATACTTTTTTTTTTTGGTTGAATAAGTTTCTATTTGAGTAGTTAAAAATTCCTATTTGGAAAAGAGTTTTTTGATGGCTAGAACCAAATGTTGACGTTGTTATCATACTCAACAAAAGTCAGAAGAGTGAAGTAAAGTCACTTTGTATATTGACTTACACAGTCAATTGCATGGAGACCATATTCCAGAAATTATTTTAAAGTTTTAAAAAATTATACTCCAAACCTGGACAATTGTCAACACCTTTGGAAGTGAGCACTTCAATGTCAGTACTAACTAGTCAGTAGGAACTGCAATACTGAGGCCAGTTTAGTATTGAGCTTATTATAGGAAACCTCTTTACTATTGAGCTTTTTGTCAGTGAGCTAAAATGGTATCAACTCCTTTTGACTCCTTGTCTGTTATAATTCCAATAAAATATGGCATCTGTGAATTTGTGGGTTATAATTCCAATCCATGGGTCGGATTCGGCATAAATGAATTCAAATTCAAATTCCTGGGGGATTTGAATGAAGAAATTTGTAAATTTTCATTTGTTCGCTTCAAAGGCAAATAAATTCCTGAACTGATTGGATAGATAACATGCAAGAGAGTTTCATTTTTCAAGAATTTCATCTAAATATGGAAAGTTGAAGAAAAGATTGGATGGGATACTAATCAATGTGAGTAGCACAAAACTTGACATGTGAAGAACCTAAAGCTTAATGTGTGGGCAAGCTTGAAAAACTCAAAGAGACTAATGCTGTAGAATTGAAGAGGCAATTCTGTCAAAACGTTTGGAAACTAAAAATGGAAAGCCGAAATCATTCACGCCTTAAAAAAAATTAGCATTTCAACACTTGACTGTCTGATCTGACGCTTTGGGGGTACGGTACTTTGTTTTTGCATCGCAACAGAACCAACCCAAACCCAGAAAAAAGAGAAAGGGTCACTGAGACTCCTCAGAACACTCAACAACCTACCTGGTCTGCCTCTGGGCACCTTGACTGTTGGCTCGCATTTAAAGAGATGTTGCTTGAGGCCAAAAACTAATCTTAAATTTTGCTTCAAAATTTCCTGTATTGGATGATCTGTTCAATTATTCAAGCTCTGAGAATGCTAGTTCCAAACTGGATTCTGGTGCAAAAGTTTAATATGTGGTTGCTGGGATCAGGAACCTGCAAACTTCAGATATGTCATCCAAGTGTCACACTATATTCCCATCTTCTTTGTTGTTGCCAACACAATTTTGTTGACAACAGTCTGATGACTGATTCTTCACAGCAGAAGTGTTGGAGCAGCAATGCTAGAGGGCCAGAGTGAACCAACAATAGTCATCAGCACAACCAACAGGAATGGATGATGGGTGAACAGGAAACACTTCTTCATTGGGTTCCAGTTCCCTAGTTAACCATGGCGGTCAGCTGTATTTGCTGTTTTTTACAATTAGCAACTTAGTAGTATTTTTACAACAAAAAGAATATCTTTTTCATACAGTGGCAGCAAGCCTACACACTTGGATTTGGCATGGTTTGCAAACACTCATGTCAAAAACCATTGTAACAACACATTAATTTCCCATAGAAAATGGATGAAATTACAATGTTTACATTTCCAATCATCTAGTATTGCCCTTCCACCTTGCCTACCTAGATATGTATGAAGCTACCTGCTTACAGGACCTCTTTTTTACAAGATAGGTTACCAAGACCTGTGGAAACCAGTATTGGGTGGTTCTCGATTTTTACATAGAACCTCAGGTTCTAGTTCCAAAAAGGAATTAGAATGATTTCAGTTTGGATTATGAAAATCAGACCCAGTTCTTGTCCAGAAACAGTGATTAACTACCAGTTAACCTCCCTGGGTTTTAGTCTTTCTTCCCAAAACTATCGATTTTGGTTTCACATATAAATGGAACTAGGATCTGGTTCTGGGTCAGGTTCTAGAAACAAATAAATTTCAGTTCTGATTCTAGAACTGGTTCCAAAAATCAGACCTTGTTCTGATTCCATTTTTTAATAACTAGAACAGGAATCTCTAGTTCTACACCACCAAACTAGGTGATCACCCAACACTGGTGGAAACCCAATGTGTACAATTACAGTTCATTTGTAACCACCAATTGTCCTTTGTACTTAC
>Ga0209208_10000717_pt1 | contig 44613 bp, 42 predicted proteins | sample S1TSphfallax_3_FD_187694 | JGI IMG/M metagenome (GOLD analysis project Ga0209208, IMG submission 187694) | Host-associated microbial communities from peat moss isolated from Minnesota, USA - S1T2_Fd - Sphagnum fallax MG (SPAdes) (version 2) | ecosystem: Host-associated > Plants > Peat moss >...
CATCCACATCGTAGAACCAAACAAAATCAGTTCCACCAGAGTTAGTTTTAGTAAATAGCAAAATTGCCGTAGAAACACCCGCATAGGGCTTAAATACCAAAAAGGAACAAGTGTAAAGGGTAAGGGAGCTAGAGTATAAAGGGCTACTAGAGAATCCTCCCAACACCACAGATAACACGAAAACCAATATAGTCGGCGGTGCCGTCGAGCACCGCCCTAATGAAGTCGTTGCGGTATGCAGAACGGCAGTCTTCAGGATAGTCGAGACAGGAACCGCCCCGCATCACGGGGCTTCCTTCACTTTGAGAAAGATTATCATTCCCATCAAGCCAAGCACTACCATCTGTCGGCGCTCCCTCATAGTTGCTGTGCCAATCATCAAGACACCATTCCCATACATTCCCGTGCATATCATATAGCCCAAAGGCGTTCGCTAGACCAAAACTTCCTACTTCTGTTGTGTGTTGCCTATCTATTCCCTTGGGTCCATCACCATAAGAGTGACCACTACAATTAGCTAAATATATTGTTGTTAGAGTCTCCCCAAAATGGAATGGTGTTGTTGTCCCCGCTCTACAAGCGTATTCCCACAATATTCTCCATTTTCCCTTATGCCCCTGTGCCCCGCTTCCTCTCTTCTCTTTCTCTCTAATCCAAAATCCAAAATCCAAAATCCAAAATCCAAAATTGGGAGGTTTCGCCATGTGCATCCTTGGGTCACGATATAAAATATGGCATTGATTACCGCCCACATATCTACTTCTCGATTTCTCCCACCTTTTTTAGCCGGTGGAATTAACGGTTCTATCAGTTCCCATTGTTCTTGAGTCAGGTTAGTGGTGTATGATTTAGACATGGCTCTCTACGGTGCTGTTTGTACTGATCTACAGCTTATACCAGAGAGCTTTTTTTACGCAACTATTAACTTTTCAAACATCCTCTAAGGTTGAGTAGTTGTAAGCCATTTAGCAGTTTTCAATAGCAAACTAAGCCCAGTACGGATTATTAGACTGAGATCGCCTTTATAGCACAATGCCCCGATATCTCCTGTATGTGGCGCAAGGGGATACCAGCATCGCTCATCCTGGTTAACGCAGTCCTCCGAAAGCTGTGGGTACTAACGCCCTCAATGCCCAGGCGCACACAGGTATCTCTGAGAATTTTATCAGCACTGACCTTGTGGATATGCCCCAACCCATGCCGCCCCGGAAACAAAAACTCCTTGCGACGGTTAGGGTTGTACTCTTCTAAATACTGCTTGAGCTTAGGATGCACTTGAATTTCCCTAGTGTCCCGCTTGCCTTTGGTGTTGACGCTGCGTAGCACCAACACCCCCCTAACCCCATTGCTGCCAAACACATCTAGAACCGCCAACGTGCAAGCTTCGTTGATCCGGCAAGCAGCATAAAGACACACGCCAAATAGAGCACGATCGCGTGGGTTGACAAAGCCCTCGGTAAATAGGACATTGATTTGATCAGGGCTAAGGATTTCTGCCCTGCCGAACCGGTTTATTTTCATAGGGTCTAGCCTACATGATCTAAGAGTAGTTAGTGAGCGTAGAATATTCCCTATGAAAATCAATCGCTTCGGCAAAGCCGAAATCCTAAACCCTCAAGAAATAACCTTACTTTTTACCGAGGGACTTGTTAAGCCCCGTGATCGCTTCCTGCGGCTCCTTGCTCCAAGGGAGCCGCTTCGCGAACGGAGCATCGCGCTTGGTTTGGGGTCTGCCTTTATGCCGCTGCCCGAATCAATGAAAGCTGCATTTTGCTGCGTGGAGATGTCATCGGCACAAGGGGCATTAGACCCAAGTTGATTATCAGAGCCTACAACACCAAGGGGGGGCAGGATACCAGAGAAATTCAAGTACATCCCAAGCTCAAGGAATTTTTAGAAGAATATAGCATTGAGTTAAAAGGGAGAAATCCTCATTTGTTCCCCGGTCGTCACGGGTTGGGGCATATTCATAAGGCCAGCGCTGACCGAATATTACGTGAGGCACTGCGACGGGTGGATTTGGACGAGTGCGGGATGTCTTCTCACAGCTTTCGGCGGACGGCGTTAACGTGGATGAGTGATTCAGGAGTACCCCTGCGCCACATTCAATCTATCAGTGGTCATCGCTCACTTGCAGCCCTGGAGCGATATTTGGGTGTGACTGAGCAGCAAAAAGAAAATGCCATCTCCACTTTAGTTTTTTAAGGAAGTATTGAATTATGAACGCTTACAAAAAATACATCACCATTACAGATCCAAAGCAAGTAATATTATCTGATTTACCTTTTCAAGCAGGACAGCGAGTAGAAATAATTATCTTAGCTGAGGAGAACCCCAGAGCATCTATTAGTAAAAAGCTGAGAGATTTATTTGATAAAACACAGTCGCTACCAGGAGTGCAAGATATTAGCGAAGCCGAAATAACAGCAGAGATTGAAGCTTACCGACGCGGAGAATGAAAGTTGTTATTGACACGAATGTTTTAGTTTCTGCTGTCTTTAAGGGTAGAGTCCCAAGAGCAGTTATTCAGTTTATTGTTGATAATCCCGACTGGGAATGGATTGTTTCATTGGAAATTGTAGCGGAATATAAGGAGGTATTAAGTCGCCCTAAGTTTAAGTTGACAGATGAAGTGAGAGAGTCATGGTTTGAAATTATTGATACATTGGCGACGCTAATTGATGTCAATGTGTCAATTGATTTTGCAAGAGACACAAAAGATGCAAAGTTTTTAGCTTGTGCTGTAGCAGCCGAAGCTGATTTTTTGATTACGGGTGATTCTGATTTTAATCAGGCGCAAACTTTGCTAAATACAACGATTATTTCTGTGTCTTTATTTAACAAGTTAGTTTGCGATTGAATGTGACTCGCTCTCCAAGTCGTTAAAATTGAGTTTAACGACATTGAAGTAAAACCCCCATACAGTAATGCTTAGATGCGTACTACACAGGCTAAATTGACATGGGGTAGACAGTGATATCAATCGAAGATATCACTGTCGGCTCTTGAAGCTTCTACAGCAAGGCTGACAGCTGATGATTAGGGACACCAACAAAAACTAACTCCCTGGCTTTGTGTCTGGGGGTTTTGGATTTTTGGGGGTAACTCTGAATGTGATCGCTGGCTACTCATCTACCTGGGTACCCAGGTTTTGGAATTGCTCTAATGCTGAGACTACTCCTTTCTCATCAGCTAGAGCATCGGTCCAGTAGAACGAAATAACCCTCTTCTGTCAAACCAAGGAGGAAAAAATAATTCCTTAACATCATCTGGATCGTCTGTTGCCCACAAATTAAGCATAGAACCTGAATCAACTTCTTCATCAGCATTTGGCCCTTTCAGGTAAAAGAAAGCTTCACAAATTAAAAAAACTGTCTTGAGTCCTATTCCAAACTTACCAACCGCAGAACTATCATTCTCTTTAGCACTCGCTCCAATAGAGCGAATAGCTTTATCATCTTTCTTAGAAAAAGATCCATCGTTAACTACTAAAATTGCCGGACTCCGCAGCAACAGATGTTTCGCTTCCGTTAGACCTTCAGATAATCCTATGCTCAATCGCTGAAAACGACAATCATCAGCATTTTGCACGATTTCCTTGAGAATAAAAATTAACGATGTTTCTGTATTTTGACCTTGTAACAACATATTTCTAATGTTGTTGATGTCACTTTTAGCTGAGTGATAAGCTCCGTTTTTTGCCATAGGATTTTTGTAAGGATTCAGGTCTAAAGCCCTAACTGTCTAATCAGTATATTCAAGCTTATCCACTAACGATTTTGGTAGGATTTAAGCTCTCAAATCTGTTGTCATATACCAATAAGACAGCCAGGGGTCTAAAGTAGAGGAATTTAAGAAGGGGACTGTACAGTTGTGTTTGAAAAGTTGGCAGTCGAGCAAAAAATGCTCTCAGGTATAAGCTGTAAGTAAGTAAACACAGGACCATAGATAGCCATGATCAAAGTATACACTAGCAACCTGATGCCAGAGTAATAGGAACTCATAAAACTTTGAATTTCTCCACCCAAAAAAGGTGGAAGAACCTTTTCAACCTCTACAGACCCTAGTGCATCGGTCGAGTAAAAGTAGTTGACGAAAGATATAATTTATGAAATGGAGAGATTAGTGTAAAATACGTCAACAAATATGTCAATATTTATAGAAGTATTACTTAAGTGTATATTGTAAATTACACCTAAAACTTGCACTTTTCCCTACCCCATAGTCTAGTGAATTTGTTAATACTCTCTACTTAATCGCAGCAATTCTCAATTTAGGGTTTCATGACATTGGGATCATTGCTCCAAGAGGAGTTCATCATTCTTCATGAATTTGGGGATCGCTGGAATGACGCAAAAGCGTTCCAAATTTATTTTGGCTGACTGGACTAGCGCTCTAGGGGGAGAGTGAATAATTAGGGTCTGCTGAAAAAGTAGAAATAGTTGCAATGTAAGGATTATAGACCAGAAATCTGTTGTTAGGTGCAAGAAAAAGAGCTAAGATCAGTCAAAATCTTTGCATGATCTACCACCGAGCATCTATTGTGTATAATTGGCAACTATGTACAGACAGGCAGAGCAACCCCCAATTCCATCGGAAAACTTTGAACTTCCCTTTGAGGGAAAATTATCACCAGATAATCGTTGGAAGTGCCAATTTTAGATTTTGGATTTTGGATTTTGGATTGGGGAAGAAACAGAGGAGATTATCGATAGGGTAACCAGTAGTGGTGGATAACAGATAAATCCCTAATCCCTCTTTTAATCTAAAATCTAAAATCTAAAATCTAAAATTGGAATATGCTTCAGGTTTCGATAAAGAAATGGGTGCACCAGGGAAATTATTTCGGATGGCATTAGGAGCGTTAATAATTAAAGAAAAACTAGGAACAAGTGATAGAGAAACAGTAGAGCAAATACAAGAAAACCCATATCTACAGTATTTTATAGGCATGACATCCTATAGCAATAAGACACCATTTGATGCATCAATGATGGTTCACTGAGCCAATTTTAGATTTTGGATTTTAGATTAGGGAAGAAAAAGATGAGAAACCTTTATTATTTACCCTTAACATTAAAGAGAAAATAAAATATCTTTTGCCTTTTTAAGTCTAGATCCTGTCGAAGGGTTTAATCGTAGTTCTATTACTTCGGTGGCTATTTTCTCAAATTCCAAGGCATCAGTAATACAATTCTTATAGTATTCTAAAGATTCAATTAACTCCTTTAAAATCTTTGCAGAATTTATTTCAGTTTCTCTTAAAAGTTTGTTTTTTAAACGCACCATTACTTGCTCAACTTTTTCCAATGTAGGGAGTACCTCTGTTATTAAGGTATTTTTAATATAGTAATCCCATTCATTTTCTATTTTCCACCCATAGTATTGAAAAACTTCAGTGGCTTCCGAAAAAAGTTTATTGTTGTTCACTTCCACATTGGAAGATTCTTCTCTTTGCTCAGATTCTGGTAAGTTTTTGAGTAGTCCGTAAACTACTTTTTCTATGGTTGGAGGCATTCTACTATTCTCTAAATTTTTGGATTATATTAACTCAGTTTAAAATCTGTGAACCCGGAGGTATAACCTGTAACTTTACTATTTCCATATTACACTATAGGAATCCAGTTTGATTAGGATTGAAACACAATAAACTTCAACATAGGGGGAGACATCAAACATCATCTCCCCACCATTCATCCAAAGCCTAAGCAGTACGAAACCGTGCCAACTCCTCCCCTGTTTTCCCATCATGGGCATGGACAGTACAAACCAGACAAGAATCAAAGGAACGGGCCACATGCCCTACCTCCACCGGATCGCTGATATCAGCAATGGGTGTACCAATTAACGCTGCTTCCAAAGGTCCCCGAACCCCTTGACTATCACGGGGACCTAAATTCCAGGTACTCGGGGCAATTACCTGGTAATTCTTAATCTTACCCCCTTCCACCTCTACCCAATGACACAGGGAACCCCGGGCTGCTTCCGTTGCCCCCCAACCCCGCCCATCTTTTTCCTTGGGTTTAATATACCAGGGGTCGTTTAATTTAAATTCCCGCAGACAGTGTTCGGCTTGGCGATATAACTTCACCAGTTCATGCACTCGCGCTAACTGGCGCAGGTGAATACTAGCACCACCCATGCGCTTAAACGTATCCAGAATAAACCCATCGTAGTGCTGCCAAGACTCCCCATGCCTGCCACCTGCCACCAACTGCCGGGCTAAGGCACCTGCTTCTAACCGTCCGTAATCTTGGTGGAGTACGGCAGTTGACCAAGAATAGGCATGATCAAAATCCTTGGTATTGTTGAGAGTCGGCTTAGTGGTCCGATCGCTCGGATGCATGTCCCCGGTCCCCTCATCGTACCAAGAATGGGTTGTATTCTCCCTGGTAAATCCTTGCTCCATTAAGGTGTGGGTGTCAGCCACACTGTCGTAGACCCCACTTTTCATCCGCAACGCGGCATTTCGGCCAGCAACAGTGGGTTGTTGGTACTTATCCTCATGGGGGAGATAGCCCCAAGTTACATACTTACCCACACCTACCCCATACCTGTCCAACCCAATATCCAAACCCATCCGCCAATACAAACCTAAATCCGACTCCCGATGATTCCGATCCTCATCTAACCAATTCCGAAAATCATCATAGGTCTGGATTTGTTCATACCGTTCCAAACTGCAACCCAACCACACAGGTTCTAACCAATTACGGCGAAAATATTCTAAAATTGCCCAGGCACGGGTGAGGTCCGTCAGGGTAGGGGCGCACATCACCCCACCGGGGACCATATAACTCGAATGCGGCCACTGTCCCCCAAATAAGGCGTAAATTTCTACAGGTTTGGCAGAGATGGTGATGCCAATTTCATAAGACTTACCAGTGAAGGCAGCAAAACGCCGCACCGCTTCCTCATAAAAGCGAGTCCGACGGTAATTTTTATGCGTTAAATCAATAGCAAATAACCCATAAAAGTAGCGGGGGATACTTTGAATCGTTTCGACAATTTGACCTAAATTTCTCGCTAAGATGGCATTACGGGGGACCTCCGTTTCCCATGCCGTATCCAACGCCCAAGAGGCACAGGTGAGGTGGGAACCACCACAAATACCGCAAATTCTCGGTGTCACAATTAACCCTGCTTGGGGGTCTTTGCCGCGCAAAATCACCTCAAAGCCTCGGAAAAGTTCAGCATGAGTCCAGGCATTGACCACGCGGCCATTTTCAATGTCCACACGCACATCTAAATCGCCTTCGACCCTACCCACTGGGGAGATATCTAATGTTTGGATAGTCATGTTTTTTATAGGACTCCGAAGGGAACTCTTAATTTTAGATTTTGGATTAGAGGTGATCTGTTCTCCCCCAATCCCCAATGAGAGGTGTAGAGGCTTTTTACCAAAATCTAGCCCCTACACAGTAAAAAAGTCTTCCTCTGCCCAAGCCGGAGCAGCATCTTTAGCCACAATGGTGAGGATAGCGTAATCTTTTTTGTTAACTCCAGGGGGGATCTCCTTGGGGACACCCATAATAGTTTGGGTTTTAAATACGGTTCCTGGTTTGAGGTCAAAGAAGGGAAATTCTGGTTCTGTACAACCCAAACAGGGCATCCCCGCCCGGGTTTTCGAGGAAACGCGATTCCACAAAATTCGGTTGCAGGAGGAATGGGTCATAGGACCACGGCAACCCAAATCATAGAATAGGCAACCCTTGCGTTGCCCAAATTCCGCAGTGGTAGCTTTGTAAGCAAAGTGAATATTGCGGGTACAACCCGTCTGGGTGTAGGTATTGAAGAATGTTTGCGGTCGCTGCAGTTCATCGAGAACAATATCATTAATCCGACCCGTGGCGATCGCTACTAAAATTTGGGTAATCCAGTCGGGATGGGCAGGGCATCCAGGAATGTTAATTACCGGCAGTCCTGATTGGGTACGGAATTCTTGACCTAAGAAACCCCCTGCCTGACCTTTGAGAAATTGCAACCCTTGGGAATCCGTAGGGTTGGGTGCCATTGCCGGGATACCTCCCCAAGTGGCACAGTCCCCCACAGCCACGATAAATTGCGCTACCTGAGATAAATCTGTTAACCAGTCTTTCATCGGTCGGTCAGCAAATCGATTCCATTCTCCGGTGCCATTGGGGGCATTAATCACGCTGCCTTCAAATACCAAAATATCTAAAGGAATGTTACCTGATACACATTCCCAAAGCATCTTTTGTAAGTTTGTACCTAATTCCCATCCTAAGGAAGGATGCCAAAGAATATTCATCCCAAAGTCAGCAATTAAATCACAGACTGTTGGTTCCTCAGCATTGAGAAAAGACATGGTGTTACCTGAACAAGCACCACCTTGTAGCCAGATTATATTAACCATTATGGGGACGGGAAAAGGGTAAATTTAGTCTCAATTCCAAGGCAGAGATCTTGCATATTTATGATTCTAAAATAGGGTAATTTTTGTTTCCCATTAAATAAAAATTGAGAATTTTGGCGGCAGCACAGATTCAGAAACTTTTAAACAACTTTAAACTATTCTGAATATTAGAAATTTTCTCCAGGGAGTGCTTTATACTAGTGAAGATTGAAAAAACATTGATTCAACTGCTAGTAAAAATACTTGGCAATTGAACTGTGATTTACCCTCCCGAGTTAGGGGATCGAGGGAGGGGCTAAGTTAAAAGACTCAAACTCTGCGTAAATAGCCACACTACAGTTGCTTTGCTTTCCCAAACGGCTAGAGTACGCTAATTATGACCGCCAGCATTACGGATTCAGGTGTCAAGGCAGCGATCGCGGCGATCGCTTCTGACTCAGCGACGACAGCAGAAAAAATCCAAATGCTGATCGAGATGGGACAAGGCTTTCAAAAAAAGCCAAAAACTGCCCAAGATTTGCGGAATGCAGTTAATTTGTATTACCGCGCTGAGCAGATGTGCGGTGAGGATTATCCCTTGCTAAAGGCCCGGGCCCAGGTGGGGATGGCGGGGACATTACATTCCATTCCCGACGCTGGTTCAGAACTGCTGCAGCAAGCCAAGGTAGGTTACGAGGAAGCCATCCCAGTCTTACAACAGTTAGCCTCGCTGACAGAAGTGGCTGAGGCCCAGATGAATTATGGGTTGGTGTTGCAGTCTCTAGTCCCCTTTAACCTAGCCCGGATTCACGACAGCATCCAGGCCTATCATCAGGCTTTGGAGGTGTTTACTTGGCAAGACTACCCCCAGGAATACGCAATTTTAGCCAATAATATTGCCATTGCTTACCTTTCTATGCCCTTAGCATCGGAACGCGAATATTTGCGGCAAGGGTTAGCAGTGCAGTCCTTTGAGGTGGCACTTAAGCATATTAACTTAATTGACCATCCTCGGGAATATGCCATGTTGCAAAATAACCTGGGTAATGCTTGGCAGTATTTAGTCTCCTCCCACCCCCGAGAGAATAATTTGCGGGCGATCGCTGCCTATGATGAAGCGTTGAAAGTGCGTAATCCTCAGGATACACCCCTAGAATACGCTAACACTATTTCCAACAAAGCCAACGCGCTATTTAATTTAGCCGATAATCCAGAAAACCTGTTGCAAGCCCGCACTTACTATCAAAAAGCACGGGCAATCTTTATCCAGCATCAACAAATGGCACAGGCAGAAATTATCACCCAAGCATTACAGGAACTGGCACAGTATGGATGAGATTTTCACTAGCAAACCTGTAAGAGATCTAGTTGCGATTTTCCTGTCCGGTGAACTGAATCTCACCACAGCCTTAGTATGGGTAGCCGTAGCCACAGCTTTGTCCATGGTTAGCGGTGCCATTGGGGGAATGCTGTTAGCGGGACGCCATATCGGTTATCAAGTTGCAGCCATTATTGGTAGCCTATTTGCCCCTGCTGGTGTGATTCCTGCTGTCATTTTAGGTTTAGCTGTGTTGAATTGGTTACAAAATTATTAGGAGGAATCATGATAGAAATAGGCTGGTTTTCAGCAAAGTTATTTTTCAAAGGCAAGCTTCTGCGTGACCCTATATATTTCCTCCGACAAACAATAATTGGTGTCACCATAGGTGTACTACTGATTGTCTTATTAGCCCAAGCTGGTCTTCCTCTGTGGATACCAGTCATTGTCTCTGCATTAATTACAGGGATGATGATGCCCTTTCTTTTCAAAGATTTTAAAATGAAATAAATTATCAGGATGATTAAACCCATTCAACACACACCTACCCTTGAAGAATTAGTTCAAGAAATCAATCGCTTTGAGGCGATTATAGCCGAATGGGATGAAAGCCAACGCTGTGTAGTTGTGGGGCTAAAAAGGTCAATTGAAGCCTTACATAAAGTAGCCTTAGCGCGGTTAATTAAAAGCGTCAAACAAGAGTCAATATCAGCTTTACGTCATGCTGTAGCTGATGAAGTAGTTTATGCAGTGTTACTTTATCACGAATTGGTTAAATCACCCATAGGAGAACGTATTCAAGCAGCCCTAGCAGAAGTTCGTCCCAGCTTAAAAAGCCATCAGGGAGATGTGGAATTAGTAGCCTTTAAACCACCTGATACAGTGGAAGTTAGGTTAATTGGCAGTTGTAGTAGTTGTCCAGCTTCCACATTAACTTTAACTCAGGTAGTTGAACAGGCAATTAAAACCCATTGTCCAGAAATTACTCAAGTAATTGCCGTCGATTTCCAGCCTAGTGCTGAGGTGACAACGCCAAAACAGTCCTATTGGGTGAAAGTAGCCACCGTTGACCAGGTTACAGAATCCAAGGTTTTAGCCGTCCAAGTTGCTAATCAGTCCCTGATTCTACACTGTCAAGGTACTCGGATTACTTGTTACCGGAATCTATGTAGTCATCTAGGATTTCCCCTCAATCAAGGGAAGGTGGAAAAGGCAATTATTACCTGTCCTGCCCATGGATTTCAGTATAAGTTGGAAACAGGAGAATGCTTAACTGCACCAGGTGTATCCCTTCAGCCCTATCAGGTCAGGATTAGGGGTAGTAATGTTTTTGTGCAACTGCAAAAAACCAGGGAATAGAAGAGGAAGGGGAGTAGCTTGATTTAAAAGGATTACAGATTTTTCATTGTCAATAAGACCTGGCTGTTGCAGTAAGTGAAGAAGGCAGGAGGCAGAAGGTTTGCTCTTGCAGTGTAGGTTTCAGACCTACACTGATTGCAGGACACGAAATCAGAGATTTTGGGTTGATAAGACAACAGATCAATCTCTGCCCTGCTCCGCATCGAAATCCCACAGCAAAATGCGGTTATTTCCAGAATCAGCTATCACCGCAATTTGGTTCCAGATTTTGATGCCATAACACCAATTTAAACTATCTCGCCTTGGTAGCCCGAAATTGCGGTTTTCTCCCTTACTGTGAAAGTCATTTTGTCCAGCAATGGCTTCTGCTGTACTTAACTCTGGTTTCCTCCACCCCAATAACCGGGAATTCCCCGTATCAGCCACCACTAACCAGTCCCCTGCCACCCCTACACCGTAGGGCATATTCAAACTGCCTGCATTGGGTAGATAACTACCCTGATTCATTTCCACTGCTGCAAAACTTTTTTGTCCGAGAACTGCTGTGCAGGGAGTATTATTTTCAGTTGGTACTCCCTGCCAAATCATCACCCGGTTATTCCCCGCATCGGCAACAACCAAGTCCTCTCCCCAAAAGGTAATGTCATGACACCAACGCATACTTGATGCTGATGGGGTACCCCCACCGTTTTCATTGCGAGATGCCATGTCTGGTTGTCCCAAAACCAAATCAGCGGGTTGTCCATTTTCTGTCGGTAATTGATGCCAAATTAAAATGCGCCGATTACCTGTATCTGCCACAAATAGCTGTCCCCGGTGGTAGTAAACCCCATAGGGCCAATGCATTGTATTTGCCGATGGGTGTTGACTCCCTCGGTTTGGTTCATTACTGGTAAACGTAGATTGTCCCAAAACTACATCTGCTGGGACATTGTTATCCTCTGGTAAATTACGCCAAATTAAAACCCGATGATTCCAAGCATCTGCCACTACTAGTCCAGTACCGCAATCACATATCCCAGTGGGGACGCTGAAGGTATTGGGTCCTACTTTACCTTGAGCATTTTGTCCTTCCTGATGAAAGTTGGGTTGTCCAATTACCCAATCAGCTGGTTGATTATCTTGGGTAGGTAAATTACGCCATCCCAGTAACCGATGGTGTCCTGTATCTGACACCCATAACTGTTGAGTTAAAGATAGCAGACAAGCACCGCGAGGAGCAAATAGGGTGCTGGCTGTGGGGGACAGGGGTGTCACTAATTGTTCGGGTTTTATATTGCCGAGAATTACCCCGGCGCCTTCGGGGTTGAGTGGTAGTGATGTGATGTTAACCAAGGCTTAGGAGGGAGTTAGTTGGTGAGAGGGGTAGCCGAGATTTAGTCGGTAGATATAAAATTACAGATGAACATAGATGTCGGAATCCTATTTGATTTTTGAACAAAAGACTGTGCCACTCTAACATTTTTGGATTTTGCTGAAGCAGCGGATTCTCGCGTTGCTGCCGAAACTTGACCTTTTAGCCTAGATTTGGCTTTCACGGTGGGTGGGGCGGTAAGGGATGCTATTTTGGGTAGAAGTCGCAAGGGCGATCGCTCGTCGTTACCAAGCTGGTTTTGTATTACTCAAATCGGGACGCAAAATTGCCCGGGTAGTGTTCAGGTACATGTCACTTTTAAAGGTGCATAATTTGAGTCCCTTGGCAATGAGAAAGATGTAGCTTCCATGGAGCGATTGTCTACCTCTCGTGTAATCGATAGTGCTTGGTTGAATAAATCTAATGCTTTCTGGGGCTGCCCAATTTTACTGTAGACTGCACCAATATTACTGAGAGTTGTAGCAATATACGTGCGATTGCTTACCTCTCGGCTAATCAGTAGTGCTTGGTTGTAATAATCTAAAGCTTTCTAGATCTGCCGAATATGACCATAACAGACTGAAGGTCCATCGCATAAGTATTTATCTCTCAGTAAAATCCCACTAAATTATACTCCTCTCACCACCTATGCCGATATCTTCTTGAGTAATAGTTATTTGCTAGCACCCCAGGTAAGATTAGTAATGAAGTTGTAAGGCGCTGTTGCCTCCCTCTCATCGTATATTTCTATGAATCTGGTTAACACCCCAAGTCTTAGCAATCCCTTTCTCACTCTCAACTATGAAAGCGCCCTAGAATCACTGGGTGATGACTACTACGATGAAGTAGCAGCAGCCGAATTTCCCCAACACATCCTGCGCTGGCGTAACAATGCACTGCTACCCCTCTTAGGACTAGACCCTACTGTAGTTAAAGATGAAGACTTTACTACAGCTTTTGGCAAATTCCTAGGGCGAAAACCCTTACTAGCACTGCGTTATCACGGTTATCAGTTTGGTGAATATAACCCCCAATTGGGTGATGGCAGAGGTTTTCTCTACGGGCAAATACGGGCCACTGATGGAGAATTGTACGACTTTGGGACCAAAGGTTCTGGCAGAACACCCTACTCCCGTGGTGGTGATGGGATGCTCACCCTTAAAGGGGGAGTGCGGGAAGTCCTTGCAGGGGAAGCACTACACTATCTTGGGGTACGGACCTCTCGCTGTCTCACCATGATTGAAACAGGTTTATCTCTGTACCGTGGAGATGAACCTTCACCCACCCGTTCCTCTGTCATGGTCAGGTTTAGCCGTTCTCACATTCGCTTTGGTACTTTTGAGCGGCTGCACCATATCCAACGTCCAGATTTAATTCAAAAGCTGTTAGACCATGTAATTGAACAGTACTATCAAAATTTAGCGACGGACAAAGATAAATATGCTCTTTTCTATGCTGAACTAGTCAAACGAGTAGCGGAACTTGTAGCCCAGTGGATGGCAGTGGGTTTTTGTCATGCAGTCCTTAACACTGACAATATGTCTATTACTGGAGAGAGTTTTGACTATGGACCATACGCCTTTCTTCCTAGTTATGATCCCTATTTCACTGCTGCATACTTCGACTATTATAGACGCTATTGTTACTCTCAGCAACCAAGTATATGCTATTTGAATCTAGAACTGCTCCAAGAACCCCTCAAGGCAGTAATTGCTTCAACTGATATGGAAGCTGGATTAAGTAAATTTGAGCAGTATTATCAGGCTGAATATCGGACTTTAATGTTGAGGAAGTTAGGATTTGATCAACTGGTACATCCTGAAGCTGACGAGCTTTTGCAGCTAACTATCACCTACCTCCAAAGTAGCCAAGTTCCCTATCACCAGTTCTTTTACGAAATGGCTCGCACTTTCGATTACCAATGGCGAAATGAGCCAGCCTGGATTATGAATGGTTCAGATATCGTACCAGCATTAGGAAAATTAAATATATTTGATAATTGGTGTATTTTGTACCATAAAATTCTGAATAGTTTTGCCCCGGAAGACATGGATCAGATTATCCAAACACTAGCAAATAACAACCCGAAAACAACTTTACTAAGACCTGTGATTGAGTCAGTTTGGGAACCAATTATTCAAGAGGACAATTGGCAGCCTTTTTATAAGTTGGTGGAAGAGTTGGTAATGGGCAAGGGGTAAGAGGCAGGGAGAGATTGATTTTGTTCTCCCCTGATCTAAAATTAAGAGTCCCCTAGTCCTAAATCTCAAATCCCCAGTCCACCTGAATAGACTGCACCCAAACTATGGTCAGGATGGATCTCAATGACCAAATCAACTAATTTGGAGTCTTTGGCTAGCGGTTTGATAAATAATTCTGGGTGGAGCGATCGCCAAAAATAATAGACAAATTCTTTGACCTCCAATTCACTCATTCCCGGTTTACCAGCTGCTATCATCTGCCTTTCTGCTTGTTTCCGCCATTCTAAGGAACAGTGGTAATCTGTGGGGTAGAGTAAAATTAAGCTGTCTAAACGCTCCCACAGGGGGAGATAGGCTGCTAGCTGACGATTCATGTCACAGGCAAATTCCCGATCTCCATCTGTGACAATTGGTGGCGGCGCAGTAGCAAAGACCTCTGGTGCAATTGGTCGCACACCTACAAACCAACCTTCAAATAAGACAATATCTACCTCTGTAATGATCTCTGGTGTGGTGCGATCGCCAGCACCAAAATAGATAGATTTATCAAAGCGAGGTACAGTTACTAGACTTTCACCCCGACGAATTTGATCTAAAACATTTAGACCTAACTCAACATCATGGGTGCCTGGAGGACCACGCCAAATTAAGCGGGGATCTTGCATCCTTAGAGCTTGGCGCTCCTTCAAAGTTTTATATAGATCATCCAAAGACAAACTCAGGGTCCGGTATCCCAGATGCTGAAGAATCAAGCTAATAACCCTTGACATGGTGGTTTTGCCAGTACCTTGTCCACCTAAAATCCCCTGAATTAAAGGTCTGCCTAAATCTTGATATTGTGATGCTAGTTTCATGGCCAAAGGTAGCCACACGTCCCATAACACCTGTAACATTACTTGGGGTGATATTTGGAGGGCAGCTTGGCAAAATTGACTAAAAGCTGGTAAAACGGAATTAAATAAGTACGATCGCTCCTGGATAACTTGCGCTACGTTGACTGGTGTAATCCCAAAAGCCTTTGCCCTTAAAGCATCTACTAACACTGCTTCTCTTGCCAACACCTGCCACGGTTGTTCTGATGTATCCGTTGTTAAATCAATTATCATCTACGCTCCCAAAATGAGGAATTACGAACCTAACTTCATTGCTTCAACAAACAGGCTGTAAATAAAACCGACCTTGAGAAAATTTAGTGATTCTACCCATAACACGTGTCTCATTACAGGACTGCGTCCGTAAAATATCCTGCTAGCAATCTCCGTTAGTAACACGAATATCCCAGCAACCACAATGTCTAATTCTCCCTTTTGTCCAGATGTGGTAGATACTAGTGAACCCAAGAAAAAACCGAACAAGAAACTAATTATCAGCAACGATAACCGTCGCCAAGGGTTGAAAAACCATTGCCCTAAGGTTATGGCAATAGCTGCAAACAGGTTGTTAAGACGTGTATTTTGCATAAAAAGTGGTCTTTCAATAATCTGAATTCCTACTCCGAGAGTTTGCTGCATCTACCGTATGGTGACAAATTTATACAATCTGTTACACGGAAGCAACCATTGGCTTTGATAATCAAAAAAACTAGTCCCCTTTTCCAGCTACTAAAATTAAAGAATGCGTCTGAGCAAGTGGCATTTTACAGCAGAAGGGAGTTATCTTAAGAATAAGGGGTGAAGTATGAGTTGAAGGTAAATCTGGTAGCTTCTAAATTCCTTTTTTCCCTTCTACGAGATGAATTCACTCAGTATTCAATTGTAATATCAGCTACAGCTTACAAAATAAAGGCTAGTCATACAACTGCTAATTTCATTAAGTATCATCGGAATAATCCCGTATTGCACCTGATCCTAGGAAAGTCTAAAGTTAGCAGTTTTCCGTGAGCGTCATTTTGGCATGATGGGCCAATTTTTAGCTTAGCCCAGGAAAAATATTTATTTCTAAAAACTATCATTTATGGACTCTACCGTGTATCGTAACATTTTTGTTACTGTTTGCTCATTGGGATTACTGGGATTACTGGCAGGATGTCTAGGAATGAGCATATCCTTTGAATCTGCAAATCCGGATAAATCGTCAGTGCAGTCTACGGATAATACCCCAGTACAGAAAACCACCAATCCATCTGTTACACCAGAAAACACCATCAGCCACCAAGTAGAAAATAGCAGCAGTGAAAAGCCTCCTGCCTCTTTCTTAGCAACCCGAATTAATTCGATAGATAACGCCAACAGTTCAGGGTCCTTGCGTATGAGCAATCGCACTGAGCAACCAGTACGGCTAGCCCTATTAGCCCGACATTCAGCTGGGAAAAATGCCGAAAATCATTACGATGTCCCTGCTCACTGGGATTTTGCGCCGGAAGAAGGTAGCGATAAGGGACTGATCCTATCCCTACCAGAAGGTAATTTAAAGCTGGAGAAGGGAGATATATTAGTCGCCTTTGCCCAAGATGGGTCCCGCACCTACTGGGGACCCTATGTTGTCGGAGAAACATCATCACCAACTTGGAACCCCCAGCATAAAGAGTGGGATTTAGTCTTGAGTCCATAGGACTGGGAACTAGGAACTGGGGAATGGAGACTAGAAACTGGGGGCTGGGTAATCCGTAATCCCCAATCCCTATAGACTAGTAAATACTGTTGACTATGGGAAAGACACAACTAGTTGTGTTTGCACTACCTATTGATGAGACCGAAGTTGAGTGTTAGGAACCCTGTTGAACAATGGTTCAACGATTTAGACAAGCGTCCAGTCCTCACTGGAACCGGATCGATTCTGTGCTTACTGATAATTAGCTGGTTAGCTTTTGGCTGGAATTTAGGCAACGTTGGCTTGTTTGATGAAACAGAGCCATTATTTGCCGAGGCTTCCCGCCAAATGCTAGTTACAGGTGATTGGATCACCCCATTTTTCAATGGTCATACTCGTTTCGACAAGCCAGCTTTAATCTATTGGTGCCAGGCGATCGCCTACAAAATTATCGGGGTAAATGAGTGGGCTGTACGTCTTCCCTCGGCGCTGGCAGCAATTGGCCTCATTGGTCTATCTTTTTACACTGTCCAATGGCATCTGGCAAAAAAAGAGGAGTTAGAGCAAGTAACTCGTCCAACTCATCGCTACTTCACAGCCCTATTATCAGGTGCACTGATGGCACTCACTCCCGAAATGATTGTCTGGGGAAGGACGGGTGTCTCAGATATGCTTCTCACTGGCTGTATGGCATCAGCTTTGTTATGCTTTTTCCTAGGATACGCTCAAGGGACTTCCTCTAGAACTACCCAGTTTCCCAATCAATGGTATTTGGCTTGTTATGTCTTGATTGCTGCGTCAATTTTAACTAAAGGCCCGGTGGGGATCGTTTTGCCAGGAATTGTTATCCTCGGCTTCCTACTATATCTGGGCAAAGTGCGAGAAGTTTTCCGGGAAATGCACCTGTGGATGGGAATGTTAATTATTCTTGGTCTATCAGCACCTTGGTATGTGCTAGTTATCTGGCGCAATGGCTGGGACTATATTAACTCCTTCTTTGGCTACCACAACATAGAAAGGTTTACAGGAGTAGTTAATGGCCACTCCGAACCTTGGTACTTTTATTTTTTGGTAGTACTGCTGGGCTTTGCGCCATACTCTATCTACCTACCCCTAGCCATAACTAGGCTGAAATTTTGGCAGCGATCGCACTGGTGTACCCAAGAACGTTCCCAGCAGTTAGGCCTATTTGCCGTGTTCTGGTTTGCGGGTGTATTTGGCTTTTTTACTATTGCTGTCACCAAACTCCCTAGCTATGTCCTGCCTCTAATGCCCGCTGCGGCTATTTTGGTATCTCTGTTATGGAGTACTCCCATTTTCTCCTCTTTCTTCCAAGTTAGTGCGTGGATAAATGTCATATTTTTGACTATTATTTCCGTGGCATTTTTTCATATGTCCGTGTTTGTTGGCTATGATCCGGCAGTCCCCAATATCCGCCAACTACTTGAACAGTCAGGTATACCAACATTAGGGGGGATAACTTGGCTCCTCTGTGCGATCGTCATAGCTGGTTTACTTCTCAGCCGTCGCCGCGTACCAGTCATTGGTATTAATTTAGTGGGTTTTATGGTCTTTTTAGCTGTGGTCTTAATGCCTACAATGTTTTTAGCAGACCAACAGCGTCAGCTCCCTTTAAGGGAATTATCAGCGCTCGCCGTCCAAGCAAAACAACCCAAGGAGCAATTAGTAATGGTTGGGTTTGAAAAACCGAGCGTAACTTTTTATACTCATGAGCGAGTTGAATATCTGAAATTTCCTCAAGATGCCAGAGAATATATTCAAACCCAAGTCGAGCATAAAGTACAACCACCGTCTCTACTATTAATTCTAGAACACAAAAAGTTGCAGCAAATGGACTTGGCAGCAGTTCAGTATAAGAATCTCGGTGTCAAAGGCGCTTATCAATTAATTCGTGTTCTTTTTAACAGAATGGAAACGGAAAAAATCAATATATCCTAAGGTGGGTCCCGGGGATTTAAGATTTTAGATTAGGGGATAACAAATCAATCTCTCCCCTGCCACCTGCTCCCCAACTACCCCAAAGCTTGATTGATTTGATTTAATAAATCTTCCATTGATATGGAACGGGGTAGTACTTGGGTAGCGATGCCCTCAATTTCCTGCGGAGTCACCTGATTTAATCGCTGGTCTATTACCAAAATGGGTGGCAGGTTAAAGGGTAAATCTCTCAAGGACTTGGATACTTTGTGCGCTTCCTGGTCGAGGGTAGATTCTCCCAAGCAAATTAGCAATAAATCCACACTTTGGTGGCGGATTTGTTGTAGAACTTCTGCCCAACAGCGACCCATAGCAGCTTTGAAGCCGGCGGTTTGGAGGTACTGAATTAAGGCTTGGAACCACTCAGATCCTCGTCCCGTCGTTGCATCTTGAAGGGGGGAGTGTCGGAGTCTTGTTGGCAGCAGATCCTGTAGCATTGTTAGATCTACTACTAAGATGTTAGGTGGACAGCAAAATCCGGAGGCAATTTGCAGCACAGACAATAAGGCATCGGTTTTCCCATTACAGCTATTGTCCTTCCCCAGGGGAGTTAAATAGGGAAATACCGTTAGTCCTGGGATCTGGGAGGCTGCTAAGGTGGTAGCCACATCACAAGTAACTAGTGGTATCTCCACCAACTGAGGATATTGAGCTAACTGTTGCAGGTAAGTTTGGGCAATGGAAGTTTCCACGTCTAGTAAAACTACGTCAAACTGCCAAACCCGTGCCAAGATTTCTGCTTGTTGTACGTCGTCTACTTCGATGACTCGATGTTCTTGGAGTGAGGGATGGGGGTTGACTGATCCTAACTCTGGGTTCACTAACCGAAGAATTCGCAGTGGGGTTTTTGTCGGAGTAATTTCGTTGCTTTCTAATCCGGAGTAGGGTAGTTCTGGGGTGGAACATAATCTTTCTAACAAGGGACTTAAGACCTGATGCTCTACAGGCAGACTCAAGAAACCATTGGCTCGGTTGGCATAGGCCTGTTCTTTTTCAGCTCCAGTTGCAGTGACAATGACGGGGATGTGACGGGTGGCGCTATCGGATTTTAGTAACGTCAGTACATCCCAACCAGATAGTAGGGGCAACAAGGGATTCAAGAAAATAGCTTTTGGTTGCAAGCGCCGGGCTTTTTCCACTGCCTCTGTTCCTGATCGGGCAATTACTACCCGATACCCTAGACCTTTAAGATTTTCCGTCAGTTCCTCAATATATCTAGCTACAGCTTCGACTACTAACACCAACCTTTGGGAGCTAGTGGGTTGATGTTGGGGGGTGGAACTGATGCGGTGACGAGGTGTGGTGGTTTCTGGAGCTACGACTTCGGACTCGACGAAACCTGTTTTTGGCGGACTGGGGGGGAGGAGGAGTGTGAACTGGCTACCTTTACCTTCACGGGATAAGAAACTAACATCTCCACCGTGGAGCCGAGCTAGGGCCCTAGTTAGTACCAACCCTAGGCCAGTACCTTCAAACTGACGGGTGAGGGGATTTTCCAGTTGTTGGAATTTTTGAAATATGAGGTGTTGTTGATGTTCAGGAATACCAATGCCTGTGTCCCAGACGGTAAAAGCAATCCAACCTTCCCAACGGCTGACTCGCAGCCCAATTTCTCCGGAGGTTTCAGTGAATTTAAAGGCGTTGGAAAGCAGGTGTACTAGCATTTGCCGCAGGCGTAGTTCGTCGGCTACTATCTGGTCTAACCCCGGTTCAATGGTGAGGCTGAATCGGTGATCTGGTGAAGTGCCATTTTGCTGTTGCCTCGTTTTGTTGTGTTGATTTTGCTGTGCTTTGACTTCCGATAGGGCTCGATCGCATACGGCACGTATTTTCACCGTTACTGGGGTTAGTTCCATTTGTCCGGTTTCCATTCGGGTCAAGTCTAAAATGTCATTGACTACGCTCATCAGGTGACGACCACTCTGATGAATTAGCCCTGCATAACGGGCTTGACGCTCGTTTAGTTCTCCTAACTGTTGGTCTACAAGTAATCGAGATAACCCTAAGACTGCTGTTAGCGGGGTCTTAAGTTCATGACTGATACAGGCTAAAAACTCGTCTTTTAACCGATTCAGTTGAATTAGATCTGCATTTTTAGCTGCTAGTTCTTTATATAATTGTTGCTGTTCGGTGACATCCGTTGCTAATACTAACCATAGGTCTTCATGATTTATTCCTGGTTCCTGTTCTGAATCTGAACTCAGGACTAAGGGGATTTTCGCAAACTGCCAGATTCGCTCTTGACCATTTTGCACTTCAACAACGCAAGTACATATACCTATTTTTCCATCCAAAAAGCAACGACTGCTTGGAGTATTGACGGTATTAGGGAGTTCTTCGGTGATGGGGTCGTTTTGTACTAACAAAGTATTTTCCCCAGGTTGCCATTTCTGGAGCAGATCTTCGTTCCTTCCACTTGGTCGCTGATGCTTGGGAGCTTTTTGAATGCTAGATTCTAGTTTTTGACGTGTGACAGGGGCAAGTATGGTTTCTACTTGTTGTCTAATTCCCTCTGGATCTTTTAAAACTCCCAGTTGTTGCCACCAGGCTAAGTTTTGTGTCAATACATCGCCTTTAGCTGTCTGCAACATCAAAGGCCAGGGCAGTCTTTCTAGCAACTGCACCAGTGACTTGTGTTTTGAGCGTTGGTGTGGTGCTCTAATCTGACCTTTAACTAAAAACTGTAAGAGTCGTGAACTGTCTACTAGTCCCAAAAATTTACCATCTGAGTCAATTATTGCCCAGTCTAAGTTCTGATGGCTTGGGATTTTTTGGTAACGCCAAAATAGGCTGAATTTTTCCAGACTCTCAGTTGCCGGTACTGTCTGTATTGGCTCCAGGATTCCCCGCCCCAAAGTTGACAATGGTTGATGTAAGTTGAAGAATTTCTCACTACCGGCTGATGCTAGTAATTTTTGCACGAGACGGGCAGAGTACAACAAGGCGATGGGACATTGTTGTTGATTTACCACTACTAAGCGATCGCACTGCTCTTTCTCAAAAATCTCTATGGCTACTGCCAGAGTGTTGGTTTCCGGGCAGCTGGGCACGGTCGCTAGAAAGTCGTAAAGTGGATACTGTAGCGTTGACATAAGGCTTTGGGGGTCATTACTGCCTATGGAACTGGCACTTACAATCAGCTTTTTTGCTGATAGTCTTGACACAGCCAAGCAATCTCCTTGATCGAGACTTACATCAGCAATGGAGTAAAAATCACCTCTTTTGGGCGATCGCTTGGCGGTGTCCGATAGTTTATGGGGCCATGCTTGCCTTTGCCGCTCCTGACTTTGGGCGACTATCCTCACCAGTGGCCTACTGGTATTGAAGCTCCTCTTCGATAGCAACAGCTAAAACAATTATGGACTCAAAGATTCGCTTTAGAACCTTGAGGAATTATAATGATTTAGAATGCGATAATACTTTAAGTTCGTTTAAGTATCTTATCAAGGAGTTAAATAAATCTATATTCCGATAGATAGACAGATTAAATCATAAGATAGCTACTATACCCTCCCCGCCGAAGTCCTACCACTCAGTTACTGCATCTGATTGTTTTCACTCAAAAGCAGTTCCCACGCGCAGCATAAGGCTACCAGTCTTGGACTGGTGGACCAAGGAGATATCTCAATAATAAATGTTAATACCTGTATTGATTTGGCAACACCATGTTCAAAAGATTTTAACTCCCATCACTAACCTAGTCAAAAAACAAAGTTTGAGCGCGCAGATGGGGAACCTACTAATTGAAGCTATTTTTACCAACGTTACTCCCCTACCTTGCCATGTATTTGCTAGCTACAAGCCTGAAAAACAGATAATGTTTCAGCGGATGGGTCAAACAGAAAGGCAGGAGTTTTTGCAGAAGCTGAAATCAGATTACCGGGATATTATTATTAATTACTTTACCTCAGAAAGAAGCCTGAAAGAAAAAATAGATAAATTTATCAATGCCGCATTTTATGCTAATATTCCTGTGCCCCAAATCATAGAAATCCACATGGAATTAATCGAAGAATTGTCGAAACAGCTAAAATTAGAAGGGAGGACTAATGAAACATTACTTGATTATCGGCTGACATTGATAGATATACTAGCGCACCTGTGTGAACTCTACAGGTGTTCGATTTCCTCTAAATAAGTTGAATCCATTAAAATCAAAGATGAATAAAGCTAGAAAGACCTATGTTCTCAAACTTTACGTTGCGGGAAATACACCTAACTCTGTTCGGGCGTTAAAAATACTCAAAAACATTCTAGAGCAAGAATTTCAAGGTGTTTATGCCCTAAAAGTGATTGATGTCCTCAAAAGTCCCCAACTAGCCGAAGAAGATAAAATATTAGCCACACCAACATTATCTAAAATTCTGCCTCCTCCGGTGCGGAAAATTATTGGCGATCTTTCAGATAGGGAAAGAGTACTGATTGGACTAGATTTACTCTATGAAGAATTGAGTGAAGAAGAATGGGAAGGGGAAGAAGAAACCTAGGGAAAATTCCACCTGATCCTAAAGCTGTTAAAAATTCATATTTAAGTCAATCAAGCAATGAGTGAAAACGACCAAGCAGCGCCAAATCAAACACCAATTGGGGGTGTAGAAAAAATTTGCACAATGATAGAGGGTTTCGATGACATCAGTCATGGTGGATTACCAATTGGTAGAACCACCTTAGTTAGTGGCACCTCTGGTACTGGCAAAACTTTACTATCTCTTCAGTTTCTCTACAACGGTATTACCTTCTTTGACGAGACAGGGGTATTCGTTACCTTTGAGGAATCACCTAGTGACATTATTAAAAATGCTTATATTTTTGGCTGGAATTTGCAACGCCTGATTAACGAAGGTAAGTTGTTTATTTTAGATGCCTCACCAGATCCTGAGGGCCAAGATATTGTCGGTAATTTTGATCTCTCGGCATTGATTGAAAGGTTGCAATATGCTATTCGCAAATATAAAGCTAAAAGAGTATCCATAGACTCAATCACAGCTGTATTTCAGCAGTACGAAGCAATTGGGGTAGTTCGCCGGGAAATTTTTCGCTTGGTAGCAAGGCTCAAACAACTAAATATTACAACTGTAATTACAACTGAACGCAGTGAAGAATACGGTTCTGTAGCCTCCTTTGGAGTTGAAGAATTTGTGTCTGACAATGTAGTCATTGTTCGCAACGTCTTAGAAGGAGAACGCCGCCGGCGGACAATTGAGATCCTCAAATTACGGGGTACAACCCACATGAAAGGCGAGTATCCATTCACAATTACCAATGAAGGAATTAATATTTTCCCCTTAGGAGCCATGCGCCTAACCCAAAGGTCTTCCAATATCCGGGTGTCCTCTGGAGTGAGAACCCTGGACGAGATGTGTGGTGGTGGTTTCTTTAAAGATTCAATTATTCTTGCCACAGGTGCTACTGGCACTGGTAAAACCCTGCTAGTTAGCAAATTTATCCAAGATGGCTGCCTCAATGGCGAACGGGCGATACTATTTGCTTATGAAGAATCCCGTGCTCAACTCTCTCGTAATGCTTCTTCTTGGGGAATTGATTTTGAAGAATTAGAACGTCAAGGATTGCTGAAAATAATTTGTACTTATCCAGAATCCACAGGTTTAGAAGATCACCTGCAAATTATCAAATCAGAAATTGCCATATTTAAGCCAGCCCGAATTGCCATAGATTCCCTCTCAGCCCTAGCTAGAGGGGTGAGTAATAATGCCTTTCGACAGTTTGTAATTGGGGTTACAGGTTATGCAAAACAGGAAGAGATTACTGGTTTTTTTACCAACACCACGGACCAATTTATGGGATCGCACTCAATCACTGACTCCCATATTTCGACAATCACCGACACAATTCTCATGTTGCAGTATGTGGAAATTCGTGGGGAGATGTCGCGGGCAATTAATGTATTTAAAATGCGTGGTTCATGGCATGATAAAGGTATAAGAGAGTACAATATCACGGCTGACGGTCCAGATATTAAAGATTCCTTCCGTAATTATGAACGGATTGTTAGTGGCGCTCCGACTCGAGTTAATATAGATGAAAAGGCCGAACTTTCTCGAATTGTCAAAAGTTTTGAAGACAAACGGAGTTTGGAGCCTTAAATTTAGCGTAGTACTATATTCCTGCGTAAATTTGGTATCGTGCTATATTCTGTGGTGAAGACAAGTTTTCTGCCGCTAGATAGATTTTCGTGTGAGGGTATGCGGTGAAAGGACAGCGATTATTTCATGGCTTCTTACCAGGTGTGACAGCAGCCGTATTAACAACTCAGCCCGTTTGGGCTAGTACTGCCAAAGTAAGTGAAGTACAGCTGCCGTCTTCTCCTAGTGTTTTAACCTCCACCAATTATGCTGGATCAGCAGCTCTTTTGCAGACGCAACCAGCTAGTATTGGGAGTGAGAGTGATTCATCCACAGTATCTGAGACTGATTTTGAGCAACTGAGCCAAAAACCGCTCCAGAGCGATCCCCAAACTCTAGATGCCTCAACAGCAAAAATACTGGGGAACAATGAGGGTAGCGTTGCTCAATATATTTCCCAGCAACCACCAGCCCAAGAAACGGTTATACCAACAGCAAATTCACCTACACAACCGCAAGCTCAGAATAACACTGCCCCAGGTGTTGTAGTGCCTACACAACCAAACGACACCACACCAGGGGTCGTGGTTCCAGCACCCCCGAATTCTTCGGTGGAAGTGCCCGATGATCTGAATGCCAGCCCCAACCCGCTGCGGATTCCGACAAAAACTAACCAAGTAACCCTGAAGAAAACCCAGCCTATTACCTTGGAACAGGCTATAGAACTGGCAAAAAAGAACAATAATAACCTTCAGGTGTCATTATTACAGCTAAAAGGCGATCGCGCAGCCCTCCGTGCGGCACAAGCATCGTTGCTGCCTACCTTAGGACTCAATAGTACTCTCTCTAACTCTCGGAGTAGTACAACGACACTTCAGTATAATGAAGCACAGGCACCAGCTCCAGCAGCAGCCACGGGCATTGATACCGCAGCCCAATTGACATATAACCTCTATACCTCCGGACAGCGGACTGCTGGCATTAAAGCTAACGAAGAGCAGGTTCGCGCCGATGAGTTAGCCGTAGAGACTCAGTACGAAACCATCCGCTTAAATGTAGCAACTAACTACTACAACTTACAACAAGCAGATGAACAAGTACGTATTTCTCAAGCAGCTGTAGAAAATGGCGAAGCTAGTTTGCGAGATGCCCAAGCATTAGAACTGGCTGGAGTTGGTACTCGGTTTGATACCCTAAGCGCCCAGGTGAATTTAGCTAATTCCCAACAGCAATTAACCAGCGCCGTTGCCCAGCAGGAAATCGCCCGCCGTCAGTTAGCTACCAGTATCAATCTAACCGAGTCGGTGGATATCAGTTCGGCTGATCCCGTACAATTAGCTGGTCTTTGGAATCAAACACTAGAACAAAGTATTTTGCTTGCCTATCAAAACCGTTCCGAACTCCAACAGAATTTGGCACAACGGAACCTCTACGAACAACAAAGACGACAAGCACTGGCAAGTCTAGGCCCGCAAGTAAGTTTTGTTGCTAGCTATGACGTACTAGATCAGTTCAATGATAATCAGAATGCTGTCGGTGGTTATTCCGTAGCACTCCAGGCAACTCTGAATCTGTTTGATGGGGGTGCAGCCAAAGCTAAGGCTGCTGAGGCTAGTGCCAATAAGGAAATCGCTGAATACCAATTTGCCGAACAGCGTAACCAAATCCGCTTTCAGGTGGAGCAGTCTTACTACACCCTTCAATATAACTTAAACAACGTTCAAACTGCAAACGTTGCTCTAGTTCAGGCAAAAGAAGCTCTGCGTTTAGCGCGGTTGCGATTCCAGGCAGGTGTAGGCACGGAAACTGATATCATTAACTCAGAAAACAGCTTGACACAAGCCGAAGGTAATCGAGTCCAGGCTATTTTGAATTACAATCGGGCATTAGTTCAGTTAGAAAGGTCTGTTAGCTTGAGAGCTTTAAGTAAAGCAGCGTAACTTTGAGGGACTTAGTTAGCCTCATTTGCCAGTAATTGCACTGGCAAATGGGGTTTTTCAGTGTTATGGGCTTGTAAATACCACTACAAAGACTAATTGTTTCTTTTTCCACCCTAATATTAATCTATTCGTGTTAGTATAATTATTCCTTCCCACACAAGATACCAAATTATTCGTAGAAAAAATTTAGGAATGTAGGTTTGCGACTTTTGGCACTAGGAACTAACGCTACTGCCCTAGGACAAAGTTTCGGGAACCTAAAAAATCCATGAAGTCCAATGTATGGTTGGTCAATTAGGAAGCCTACACTGTACCTAGTGTAAGTAGTTCACTAGATAAATCTTGATTAATTCATGAATTACCTTGTTACTGTATTACCAGACCGTATTCAAGCGGAAGCCGCCTACATAGCCCTAGAAAAAGAAAGCATCACAAGCACTATCTTGGGAAAGGGTTATAAAACAGCTGATGAATTCGGTTTAATCGATCCTAAAGAACAGGCCAAAAAGCAAGCACTACTAATGGCTTCCTGGCTCGTACCATTCGGTTTTTTTGCAGGGTTTACCTTCAGCATTATCACTGGGTTAGACACCTTTGCCTGGGCAGGTGAAATTGGTAACCATGTTATTGGCGGACTCTTAGGTGCTGTTAGTGGTGCAATGGGTAGTGTGTTTGTTGGTGGTGGTGTTGGTTTAGTAGTAGGTGGTGGCGATGCTTTACCCTACCGCAACCGCTTAGAAGCAGGTAAGTACTTAATTGTAGTTAAAGGTTCTGAGACTTTGATCCGTCAAGCCACTCGGATACTACGTCAGTTTGATCCGGAAAATATTCAAGGTTACGCCGATACCACCTCTAACTTATAGATAATTACCCCTCCATCCAAGGCCGCTTTAACATTAAGCCTGGCAAGACTACTCCGGTAGAGCAACCCCATGAACCTCAAAGTTGATTATTTTTCCTAATGTTGCCTAGAGAAGAACTGTTAAAAGGTATTGAAAACCGCGATAGTATCGCTCGTGTGGTTGATCAGGCCGAACAAGCAATCAAAACATGGGAAGTAGTTTTGACTGATTTTCTCTCACCCCCAGAATTGGCTGAAATTCAGCGGGTATTTAGTCGGTTAACAGATGTACAACTAGTAGCATGGGGTGGATATCCCCAAGCTGAACGCCAAAGAATGGCTATCGCTCGCACCGAACTCACCCTTGATATTACTCAAATCGCCGTGGTTGTCTTAGAAATCGCGGGTAATTTCCTGTTTGATTCCGCAACCCACCGCGATTTTTTAGGCGCAATGTTGGGGACAGGAATTGTTAGAGAAAAAACAGGGGATGTGATTGTCCTGGGGGAAAGAGGGGCCCAGGTAATCGTGGTCCCCGAGTTAGCAGAATTTTTGGAAATGAGTTTAAGACAGGTGCGATCTGTTCCTGTAAAAACTCAGCGGGTTGATTTATGTGAGTTAAAGGTCAGGGAACCGAAGAAAAAAGAATTAACTACTGTTGAGGCTTCCCTGCGTTTAGATGCAATTGCCTCCGCAGGGTTTGGGATGTCCCGCAGTAAAATGGTCGATTTGATTGATTCTGGGGATGTGCGTGTCAATTGGAAGGAAGTAACTCAAGCTAGTTCTCAAGTTAAATCCGGAGACTTAATTGCTATTCGTGGTAAGGGACGTTTAGAGGTCGGGGAAATTGCTGTCACGAAGAAAGACCGCTATCGGGTAATTTTGACTAGATATATGTAACTAGGGGGTAGGAGCCATGGATTGGAGGAGAAAAACCTACTCTCAACCCCTAAATATAAAATTCCCCCGTCCCCGCTCAACTACGATTTAGAGAACCCTATAAAATGATTGATCCTGCCATGCTAAACTCTACTATCCCTTCGTTCAGCCGATAAACAGAGATTCTCCCTTGAATTGTATTCCGTCCACAATCAGAGTGGATCATTTATTTCTTGGCTTGCTCTTAAACTGTTTCCTCAAAGTCTCCACCAGAGATTTTCGGGGTAGAAATCTATGTATATTGACAATTACTTGACTTATCAAACTACCACTAACTACAGTTGGATCTCCCTTGGCTAATGCTTGCAAGGCATCACGGACAACTTCTTGAGGAGTAGATATCTTATTGTTGCCAGCAACTAAAGATTCCGGCAACTGAGCTTCAGTAAAAAAGCTAGTTTCTGTCGGACCTGGACAAACTACTAGGATACTGACACCATAATCCCGGTTTTCTGCCCATAGTGCTTCACTAAAACTCAGAACAAAGGCTTTACTAGCAGCGTAAACCGAAAGGTACGGTATTGGTTGAAATCCAGCTATTGAAGCCACGTTGATAATACTTCCAGAACGCTGTTGTCGCATCAGTGGCAGAAACTTATGCGTTAAATCCACCAATGCCAAAACATTTAATTTAATCATCTGTAATTGCCGTATTCCATCCCGTTCGGCAAAGTCACCATAGTCGCCAAAACCAGCATTGTTAATTAACAAATCTATAGTTAATCCTTGTTCTTTCGTAGTATTAAAGACCTCATCAGTGGCACCAGTCACTGTGAGATCTTTCACTATTACATCTACTCGAATTTTGTATTGCTCTTGTAATTTGATCGCCAGATGGTTGAGTTTCTCTGCTGAACGAGCAACTAGGACTAAATTTGTGTTACGTGCAGCCAATTCTTCGGCAAAAGCTTTTCCAATCCCACCAGATGCTCCAGTAACTAAAGCTGTTGACATTCTATGTACTACCTTATTTATCCCACCACATTATAGAAAATTTTATGGTGGATCTGTGCACACTCTAGCAATAGAGGAAATACTATAGCCTGTAAAGATCTGATCATGGTGGCGTACCGTGCAAGTTCTTACAGGCACCCTGCGGCGAGTACGGGCACCTAAAGAGGTGGTTAAGCTTACCTTACATAGTGACGACCAACCCAGTGGCGATGACGACCATATCCTTCCCAGTGTCCAGCTACCCATCTGCGATGGAAATCGCGATGAGCAATTAGTTCATATCTGTGATGGTCAGGTGCAATGAAAACTTCGGCTGCTGAGGCTTTGGCTGGTAAAGCAGAAATTGCAACTGGTAAAATAAGTAGGGTTGCAGCGGCTAATTGCTTAATCATTTTTACTCTCCATGAAAATTGTTCTGTATTTTTACAGCCTTCCTAGATCAAGGTATGTATTGCTTGATTGCTAATTAATTAGGCTTGTTATAGAGTTAGACAGTTCAACAATCTCAAAAGGTTCAAAATTATCCAAAGTTGGCTAGAATTCAGTGAGATGTATGGGGTGGATACCCCACTCGCGCTAGCTATTCGCAGTGACCAGGAACAAAGTGCTGATAGCGGCCATGTCCTTCCCAATGGGGAGGTACCCATCTCCAACAGTCATCACGATGAGCAATTAGATTAGGTCTGTGATTACCAATTCCAATGAAAACTTCCAGAGCTGAGGCTTTGGCTGGTAAAGCAGAAATTGCAACTGGTAAAATAAGTAGGGTTGCAGCAGCTAAACGCTTAATCATTGTCGAGTTCTCCGTGAAATTTGTTTTACGTTCTTTACTGTATGAACACAGTTTATACAAAAAAATTAGTATAGGAATTTGCAGAAAGTCATATTTCTTGGATGACCTCATACATAAGTTGAGTGTGTGACTAAAGTCATTGGATGGAGGGAAATTTAGCATCAAGGAACAGCGAATTCCTGTGAATGTAGTATATTCGGCTGTGATAGTTCTTTTTTTGGAGTTTTGGGAATGACCACAGCAGCAGACCCCGTACAGTTAATGAAGCAAGAAGTTGGCAGAGCTGCTGCCGCTTTGGTAAAATCAGGCTCTATCGTCGGTTTGGGTACAGGATCAACCACAGCTTACACAATTCGATTTTTAGGCGATCGCTTGAAATCTGGTGAACTGAAAGATATTGTTGGCATCCCCACCTCATTTCAGTCGGAAGTGCTAGCCAAGCAGTATGGTATACCTTTGACTACCCTAGATGCAGTTGATCACATCGATATTGCTATTGATGGGGCAGATGAAGTTGATCCCCAGAAAAACCTAATTAAAGGTGGTGGTGCAGCACACACCCGGGAAAAGGTAGTGGATTACCTAGCAGAGCAATTCGTCGTCGTCGTGGACAGTGGTAAATTAGTCAGCCGCTTGGGTTCTAGCTTTCCGGTGCCAGTAGAGGTAATCCCCATGGCCATTACCCCTGTGATCAATGCAATTAAAAAACTTGGTGGTAAACCAGAACTCCGGATGGGTGTGAAGAAAGCTGGTCCGGTCATCACTGATCAAGGCAATATGGTATTAGATGTTAAATTTGATAACATAGATGACCCCGTAAGCCTAGAAAAAATTCTGAATAACATTCCCGGTGTGCTAGAAAATGGGATCTTTGTTAATTGTACTGATTTAGTTTTAGTAGGTGAAGTTATTGACTCTCAGCCAGTCGTAAGACAACTATAATCTGACTTTTCCCGTTAAATCCGAAAACCCCTGCACTCCACCAGAGGCAGGAGGCAGTTCTTGCTGGAGGGGAAATCAAGACTTTATCTTTTGAATAGTAGAGCGTGAAGAAGGCAGCTATGGTGAAGGGTTTCTCTTGCAGTCTAGGTAGGCCACAGACCTACACTGATTGCAGGACACCAAATCAGAGATTTTGGCGTGGGGCTTCAACCCTTACCCCCTTTAGTCGTGGCTCCAGGGCAGGAATCAGAATTCCCTTCTAACTTGAAAGAGGGGTGTAAGGGTGTGGGGGAACCTCTTTCATGATTGGCGGTGAAAATTTTTTCATTGGGACTGCCTTTCTGCCCTCCACCAAGAACTGCCTCAAAACCTCCACAAAAAGATAACGGGAAAAGTCAGAACTATAATCTGGAGAATATTCCAGCAATCAGATCTCAGTTAGAACAATTTGTTAGACTGGGTCTTGAGGATTTCTGAAAGCTGATTGCAGACTCTAAGCCTAAAATTTATCAATGCTATACAGAAGATTTGGACGCACAGAATTACAGATGCCAGTGTTTTCCTGCGGTGGCATGAGATATCAGTTTAAATGGCAAGATGTCCCTTTGGAGGAAATTCCCAAGGATAATCAAGAAAATTTGGCGGCTACTATTCGTCGAGCTATGGAAGTAGGGATTAATCATATTGAAACTGCTCGTGCTTACGGTACTTCGGAAATGCAGTTGGGGAGAGTACTACCACAATTTCCTCGCGAACAATTAATAGTTCAGACTAAAGTACTGCCAATGGCAGATGCTGAGGAATTCCGCCAAACATTTGCGAAATCCTTAGCCTATCTCCAGCTAGATTATGTTGACCTGCTCAGTTTACACGGCATTAACCATGCTGAGTCTTTAAACCATAGTATCCGTCCTGGTGGCTGTTTGGAAGTAGCGCAGCAGTTACAAGCCGAGGGAAAAGTGAGATTTATCGGCTTTTCTACCCATGGAGCAACAGATTTAATTGTCCAGGCAATTAACACTAACCGATTTGATTATGTTAACCTGCATTGGTACTATATTAATCAATGGAATTGGCCAGCAATTGTTGCCGCTACAAACTTGGATATGGGAGTGTTTATCATCAGTCCGTCCAATAAGGGAGGATTATTATATCAACCACCCCAAAAGTTAGTCGAGCTTTGTGCCCCCTTGAGTCCAATGGTATTTAATGACTTGTTTTGTTTGAGTCATTCCCAGGTACATACCTTAAGTTTAGGTGCAGAAAAACCTCAAGATTTTGATGAACATTTAAAAGCTTTAGAATTATTAGACCAGGCAACGGAAATCTTACCACCAATTTTAAAACGGTTAGAGTCAGAAGCGATCGCCACCCTGGGAAAAGATTGGGTGAAAACCTGGCAAACTAATTTACCTACTTGGGAAGAAACACCAGGACAAGTGAATATTAAGGTGATTTTATGGCTATTGAATTTAGCAATCACCTATAACATGGTAGAGTTTGGAAAAATGCGCTACAATCTGCTAGGAAAAGGCGATCATTGGTTCCCCGGTAACAAGGCAGATAAGCTAGATGAATTAGACTTACAGCAATGTTTAGCGCGTAGTCCCCAAGCTGAGAAAATCCCCAAAATGCTGGCAAAAGCCCATCAGATTTTAGCGGGTGAAGAGGTTAAGCGTTTGTCTCAGAGTTAAAACTTGCTGGGTTGGATTGTAATCGATACAAGTAGATTGCTCTCAGGTGGAGCTTGTTTGTTATTATTTTGGTAGTGAGCGGGTTGAAATGGCTCATCTTGAAAGATTTGTTTAGCTAAGTCTACCAATTTCTGTTTTGCCGCTGCTGGTGCACCTGAATCTTCAACCTCAGCGCCTATGTACTTACCAGTATTATCAATTACTAAGCTAATAGTGTACGTACCTTTGATGAGATCCTGACTACTGTTGTCAGTTAAGTTAATTTTTTGTTCCATGCTCCCTCTATGTGAGGGTAGAATCAGATCCTTTGGTGGAGGATCTGCGATAATGTGTTTTCTCTGTTCCTCCGGACTTAAAAATTCCCAGACAGCTATCAGTCCCCTCCCCCTTTGAGAACCTGAAGTTCCCTCGTTGGTAGTTTTACCCTTGGTGGAGATGAGGGGAGTTCTTTTGTTGGTAGTTTTACCCTTGGTGGAGATGAGGGGAGTTCTTTTGTTGGTAGTTTTGCCTTTGGTGGAGATGAGGGGAATTCTTTTGTTAGTAGTTTTACCCTTGGTGGAGAAGAGGGGAGTTCTTTTGTTAGTAGTTTTACCCTTGGTGGAGAAGAGGGGAGTTCCCTTGTTGGTAGTTTTACCTTTGGTGGAGAAGAGGGGAATTCCCTTGTTGGTAGTTTTACCCTTGGTGGAGATGAGAAGAGTTCTTTTGTTGGTCTTGGGATATTTCAATTTGACTTCTTGATGACTGCCTTTGACAGAGTTAGGGACTGGATTTCTCTGTTTAGTTGTTGACTTTACTTTATGAGTAGACTTATCTACTAACTCAATGGGAATAGCATCTTGGTTAGGGGGACTAAACCACAGTCCAAACTCAAAATATTGACGCACTGACCAAAACAATAGAAAGTGCAAAGAAACTGAACTGATGAATACAGTAACCCATAGGAGAGAGGGATCTGTGTGCCTCCTCTCAGAAATTTGATTGTTATCCACAATTAATAGTTTTAGTTAAAGAAGCCTACACTGTGGAGTGTAGGAGTATGTTACTCATTTATCTCTGGTGCAACAATAAAGGTTAAAACTGTTTCATCGATTCCTTTGAGTTCTAGAGGGCTACCTTTAGTAATTTCTTCTTCCTGTAGATAATCTGCCACAGCAGCAGAAACTAGAATAGTGCCGGGGACAGCAGCTACTTGTAACCTAGAGGCAATATTGACACTTGGGCCAATGGCGGTGTAGTCTGCACGTTCAGCACTGCCAAACATCCCTACAACGGCTGTGCCTTGGTGAATCCCACAGCGAAATTGTACGCCTTTACGTCCATATGATTCAAATATACCTTTTTCCCGCCAGGTTTCGTTTAAGTGATTTAATGAGCGCAGCATTGCTCTTGCTGTATTGATAGCACGGCGCACCTGTTCATTTGGGGTTAGTTCCTCTGGTGCTCCATACAGAGCTAAAATAGCATCCCCCATAAATTTATCTACTGTGCCACCATTATCAAAGACAACTTTAGTCATAGCTTCTAGATATTCATTTAGTAACTCTGCTACCCTTCGGGATCTAAGGGTATTTGACAGTTGAGTAAAATCTACTATGTCACTAAACAATACCGTAACTAGGCGTGGTTCTGGGCGCAAATTTAAACTTAAGGTTCCAGCAGCAGCTTTTTGCACTAGTGCAGGTGGTAAGAAACGTTTGAGTACTGATTCTGTGAGGTAAGTGTTTAATTCTCTAACCCGACGTTCATTTTCCTTCAGTGCTAAAAGATTTCGCACTTCTGCCAGCAGTTCTCGATCATTAAATGGTTTGGCTAAGTAAGCATCCGCACCATGTTCTGCACTTTCGATCCGAGTTTCTTCATCCGCTTTTGCTGTGAGCAAAATAATCGGTACGCCTCTGAGATTTTCTTCAGAGCGGATCATCTGAATCATCTCTAGCCCTGTCACTAATGGCATCATCAAATCAGTGACGATTAAGCTAGGTGTGATCTCCCTGACTATGCCGTACCCTTCATAACCGTTACCAGCTGACCGTACATGATAGCCACTGCGACGGAGTATGCCAGACACATAGTTTCGCATATCCTGGTTGTCGTCTACGACGAGAATGATGTGCTCATCACTTCCAGAGGAGTGTTCTCCCTGGCTATCGGGTTGTTCGAGTTTCAATAAGTCTTTATCTGTAATTGTCTGATCTGCTTCCAACTGCCCTAAATCAGCCAATTCTACCCTAGCGCGGCTACTGTTAAATTCACTTGGTATTTCTAGCACCTGGGGTGTAGGTAGGTGGGCAGCACCGGTTTTAAGGTTCACAGTGAAGTTTGTACCTTGACCATACACTGATGCTACGGTGATATTACCACCATGTAACTCCACTAGTTCTTTGACTAGGGCTAAACCTAGACCACTACCTTCATATGAGCGGTTTTCGGAACCTTCTGCTTGGCGGAAGCGCTCAAATAGGTAGGGGATTTGCCCTGGAATAATGCCAATTCCCGTGTCTTCTACTTCTAAGCTACAGTGTTCAGTTTCAGCTTTGAGTCTGACGCTAATAGTGCCACCTTCGGGTGTAAACTTCACGGCATTGGAGAGCAGGTTATAGACCACCTTGTCAAATTTTTCTGGATCTAAGTAAACTGTGGGGCATTCCACAAACTGGGTTGTGAGATAGATTCCTTTTCTTTCACAGTAGGGACGAAACGACTCAATAATGTGCTGAAGAAAATCGACTAAATTGCAAGGGCGAAAACTAGGTTGCATTCTCCCCGCATCTAGGCGTTGTAAATCTAGGAGTTGATTTACCAATCGCAGCAGGCGCCGGGAGTTCCGGAGGGCGATGACGCTTTGGGTGTATGACAACCCCTCCCCACTACCCACGCCTGACTCTAAAGGTCCCTGGATTAGGGTGATCGGGGTCCGAAATTCATGGGAGATATTTTGGAAAAATTCAGTTTTTTGTTTGTCTAATTCCAACAATCGCTCTGCTTGCTCACGGGTCTTATGGTACAGACGTGATTGCTGCACAGCGATCGCCGCTTGGGATGCCACTGATTTTGCCAACACAATCTCTGATGAGATCCACCGTCGCGTTCTTGTAATCTGCCGCAGGGTGATACTACCGATGCATTTCCCATCAGCTAGCAAGGGGACAACCATGAGGGAGCGTGCTGACCTGCTTGGTGGTAAATCGAAGCCTTGGATGGCTGACGACAAATTGCTCATATCCGCAATTATTACAGGTTCTTGGGTGTGCAAAATTTCCTGCAGGATGGGATTGTCTTTGATTGGTATTTGGGAGTTGGGGTAGTTGCTGCTAGTGTCTGCTGCGTCATACCGGGCTACACACTCAACAAATTCATCTTCTTCTGTCCACAGAGAGAGGACACAGCCATCAACTTGTAGAGCTTGTCCTAATTGTTGGGTAATAGCCGCAAAAATAGCTTCAGGCTCTAGGCTCGAACGAATCGCACTAGTGATTGTATTAATTAAGCTCTCTCGTTTTGCTAGAGCGCGGACTTGTTCATAAGCGTATGCTTGAGACAAAGCTAAAGCAGCCTGATCCGCTACCATCATCACTAACTTTACCTCTTCCTCTGCCCAGATGCGCCTTTGGGAACGTTGGTGCAGTGCCAGTACTGCCATTAGTTCTTGTTGCCAGATGAGTGGTACAATTAGGCTAGAGATGATGTTAACGGCAGTGAATGCCGTTGCACAATGGCTTTGAATGCGTTGATCACCCTCTACGTCGTAGATCACCTGTACTTGGCGGGTTTCCCAAACTGTTTGAGCTAACTGGGGTGCGAGTACTCGCCCCTGTTCTGAAGTTATCCCTTTCTCGTAGATAAACCCTTCATCTGCTAACTGCTCGTCTTGGAAGGGGCGTAGTAGACAGATATCTACTTCCAACATATCGCCCACTGTATCTACAATTGTTTGTAAAATTTGCCGATAGTCTAGGGCACTGCGAATTGTATTTGTAACAGTGTTTAGTAGAGATTCTTGCCGGAGTGTGCGGGTGAGTTCACGGGTACGAGCCTTGAGAACATTATGGGTATCCATTGCTTGGCGTACCACGGACTTAAGTTCCTCTGCTTCCCACGGTTTTGTCACATATTTAAAGACTTTACCAGCGTTAATCGCTTCTACTAGGTCTTCGACGTCAGTATAGCCAGTTAAAATAATTCGGATAATATCTGGGTATTGAGTTGCTGTCAGGCTCAAAAATTCCGTCCCGCTCATCATTGGCATTCTCTGGTCGGAGATAATCACTGACACCTCTCCCTCTTGCGCCAGTAGCGCTAAAGCTGCAGGGCCTGAATTTGCCATCAGCACCTTATAGTTGTGATAGAAGGTGCGGTAAAGCAAGTCAAGGTTGTCTGGTTCATCATCGACGACCAATATTTTCGGCTTACTGTTTACTTGAGATTTCATGCACCGCTTTCCTGCTACTACGGCAGTCGGATAAAGAATAATCTGACTAGGTGGGTATCTTCTTTCGACCAATAAGACTTTTTGTGTACGAGCGTTTACTCACAGTAATTGGAGTCAATAAATTGTATTCATCACCCTTTACCCCAACTTCCCGAAATTTTTTATAGTCAGCTTCCAAATTACTAAGTTTAGCTTGATTTGCCCAATCTTTCCTCACCTCCACTGAAAATTTTCTCATAGTATATACAATGTGCCTATCTAGCTGAAATAGCCAAATTAACTGATCAGGTACTGACTGTTACAGTAGCACTAATACTTGCAGGTTAACTGCTCATGAAGGATTCAGCAATCTTATGATTAATAAAATTTAAAGTTTAGTGTACTATCAGATAGATACGTCTTTTACATCTAAGTATCAGGATTATCCCTAAAACAGCACCCTTGGTAAGTATTATACTTTCAATATATAGGAATCCTACTTGATTGTTGAAATGAACTCAGTATATTGAGTTCTCTGTAATCCCCTTGGAGCTTGCCTTTTGCTTTTTGCCTGGTACGGAAACAATTTCTCCGAATCAAACCGGATTCCTATAGGAATCCTATTTGATTTTTGAAAAAAACTCCGTACACCTCTACTCCTCTTTCCTGTTAAGAGCCTACACAGATCATTTCTCGCCTATCAAACCCAATTCCTATACCCAACGTCATCACAATTGAACAGGGGCATGAGACAACAAGAGGTATCCTTTCCTCTCCTCCCATGAAATTTCCTATCTAGGCTAGATGGTATTTGAGAATATTTGCGAAAATACTTAAACTAAATAGAATTCATCCTCAACTTAGTCTTGACATCCTGGTTTTTTCACCCATACCACTTGCAGTCAGTTACCGCTGCCACCACGCGATCTCCTGGGCAATTCCAAATCCGTGCGGCAACACCTGCTGATTTGCCTACTGTTGCTCAAATCATCGCTGAAAGCTTTCACTCCCAACAGGGTTTTTGGGGTTGGGCTTTCCCATTACTGCGTCTAGGTATTTATGAGGATCTCAGGCATTGCCTAGCTTCACCTAGACCCCACCATATTTGCTTGGTGGCTGTTGACCTCACTACTGATAGGGCTAATAGTATAGTAGGGACAGTAGAACTTTGTGTACGCTTACATGATACATGGACGCATATTAGTAAGAGTTTCCCCTATCTATCTAATTTGGCTGTTCACCCAAAATACCGTAGGCACGGTATTGCCTCAGGTTTACTTATCAGTTGTGAACAAGTCGCTCAAGAGTGGGGATTTCATGACTTATATCTCCATGTCTTAGAAGATAATTGTCAGGCACAGCAGCTTTATCTTAAACTAGGGTACCGGGTACATAGAGTTGAATCTCACTGGAACGCATTTTTACTCAACCGTTCACGACAAATATTTTTGCACAAGCACTTGTTTCCTAACTTAAATCAATAGAGGTTAAATATTCCTGCCTAATTACCATTTTTGAGCCAAGGTATTGTCAACAAACACAATTCTTTACATACTGCCCCTATGCCTATGGAACGGAAACTGGTCCTAGAAGCCTCATCTAAACTTTGTATTTAAGATGATTATCTTTATAAAAGCTTTAAATAATAAATTCTTTAACGAGAGACGAAATCTCCTAAGATAGGATCTAACTGCTATATAATAAATTTCCGATTTTGTGAAAGGATTGAGCAGTAGGGAAGTTCCGTCAGTCACCCGGTAATATTTCCTTTAAGTTTACAGATTAGTTATACTCATGTTATCCCAGGTAAAATTATTATAAAAACTTCAATAAAAAGATAGACCAAAAAGTTTAGACTAATAGCTATTTTTGCTTCAAAGCAAGTTTGAAAAAACATGGATAGCCAAAAGCAATGCTGCTATCAAAGTGCTGCGGTTTTAACCTATGATAATGACACCAGTTGTCGTGAATATTCTTTCATGCCAGATGGAAGTGAGCTACCTAAAAATTCAGATATTCTCGCGCTTCTTCAAGCTAGGGATAATCGAGAAGTGTTTGTGGTCAATAGTCGCAAGCGAAATGGGCTGATACTCTTTAAAAGCTACCATGCTGAATTTGCTGGACCTGGAGCGATGGTAGGTGGAGACTACGATCGCGATTGTCATGGGGTACTACCTATAGGCAATCTGTCTTTAATTAAACCTCAATCTTACGAAGAGCGCCGAGATGCCTACTTAATCAGGCGACAATGGATTCGGCTCATAAATCAAATAACCCTAAACCAAGAACCACATCAGCGAGTCCAAAGAGTTCTTGATCAATTTGAACAGTGTTTTCCGGAGATAAACATAGATCACATACCTGATGTGGCCTTTGCCCTGTTAGTAGGTGTGCTGCCACAGACGGTAGTAACAGTACGTGGTTTAGGTGGAGGAGAAAATAGGTTTAATTACTAATCTCCGGTAGTTGGCAGAATGAGCGAATAGCTGGCCAAATTTCTGCTGTAACTTTATCTAAAGTGTGATCACACTCCAGTTCGACTAACTGTGTCCAGGGACGTAGCTGGGCAAATTCACGGCTAGCTGTAATGGGGATAACATCATCTTGGCTGCCATGAAAAATCAGGGTGGGAAGGGGACGTTGTAAAACGTCCTCGTGGTATTGGCTAGCATCTACGACGAAATTGTAACTTAGGGGTAGAGATTGTCCTTCCCCATGGTGATAAACCATCAGATAATTCCTCTGCTGCCAAGACTGTAACTCCCTATCTCCCAGTTTGGGCAAATAGTGGGACAAAAAACCAAAGGCGGGTGCAAGTAGAATGAGTCGTTCAACTTGTGGGTGGCGTTGAGCTAGGTGAGCAGCAATTAGTCCCCCCAAGCTAGAACCAATTAGGGTTACAGGCACGGCATCCTCAGGAAAATCGGCAGCAACTTGAGTTAACTGACGAGTAATTGTCAGTTGAGAAAAGTCCCCAGCATTCAAATCAGGAATTTGCAAATCGATGTGAGCTTGGGCCAAGGAATCTTTAAAAAACTGAGCTTTAGCAGACTTAGGGCTAGAAGCAAAGCCGTGAAGATAGATAAAGGACCTCAAAATTACCATTACCGCATTGTGACAAATTCTTCGGCAGATGAGGGATGAATACCAACTGTGGCATCAAAATCTTTTTTAGTTGCACCCATCTTCACCGCGATCGCCACACCTTGGATGATCTCCGCAGCGTAATCCCCCACCATGTGAGCACCTAGGACTTGGTCGGTATTGGCATCCACCACCAACTTCATAATTGTTCTTTCCTCTTTACCCGCTAAATTATAGTACATAGGGCGGAATTGGCTGCGATAAATCTTCACTGCCTCACCGAGTTTTTCCCGTGCCCGTTCCTCCGTTAGTCCCACTGTAGCTGCTTGGGGTTGGGAAAATATAGCTGTGGGGACATTTTCATGACTGAATTCAGTGCGTTTATTGCCAAACTCACTATCGGCAAAAGCTCGACCTTCTCCGATGGCCACTGGAGTTAAATTTAAGCGATCAGTGACATCACCCACAGCAAAGATATGGGGTTGACTGGTTTGACTGTATTCATTCACAGCGATCGCTTTCATGGTGCTGTATCCAGGTCCTTCTATGGGGCTGGGGATCACATCAACACCGGCATTTTCCAACCCTAGTCCCTCTACATTAGGTACCCGACCAGTGGCTATGAGAAATTCATCGGCCATCAGGGGTTCTTCCCTGTCAGATAAACTCAACTTCAACTCCCCGGTTGATAATTTTTCCACAGCCGTCACCACGGAATTTTGGATGATGTGAATCCCATGATCGATCATTCCTGCCTGAATTCCGGTGCGAATATCTTCATCAAAACCCTTCAAAATTTTGTCCTTGCGGATAATTTGTGTTACTTGGGAACCTAAGCCCCGCATAATACAGGCAAATTCCGTCCCAATATAACCAGCACCAATAATCGCAATATGTTTTGGTTGTGCTTTTAGGTGGAAGATCTCATTGGAAGTAATGGCATTTTCGCCCCCTGGTAGATCTGGTTTAACAGGACGGCCACCCACAGCGATTAAAATTTTAGCTGCTGTGTACTTTTTGCCGTCGGCTTCTACTGTATGAGCGTCTACCAGGGTACCACGGTGAGGGATGAGTTCTACCCCTGCCTTTGCCAACAAGCTGATATGGATGGCTGAGAGTCGCCGCACTTCCCCGTCTATGGATGTAATAAAGTGTTCCCAATCTAGTTCAGTGTCCCCCACTTTCCAGCCATAGCCTGCGGCCTCTTGGAATAATGCCGGGAAATGGGAACCATATACCATCAATTTTTTAGGGACACAACCGCGAATTACACAAGTACCCCCAACTAAATCGTGTTCAGCGATCGCTACTTTTACCCCGTAACTAGCTGCCCGTTTGGACGCTGCTAGACCCCCAGAACCAGCACCAATCACAAATAAGTCGTAATCAAAGGTCATAAATTTGTCTGCTTCCTTATTTTATTTAGCAATTATTTGATTTTGGGAAAAAGTTCCCTCTTCAGAGCCATTTCTGGCGCATTAAACTGGATGTCTATAGATAGCTAATCCAGTCACTCCAGCTACCAGGGTAAAGTTTACCAGTGGGAATTCCCGCTAGTTCCAATGAGAGTAAATTAACGCAAGCAGTAATCCCAGAGCCACAGTAGATGATGATTTCTTCGGCCGTTTTTACTTCCTCCCAGCGTTGGTCCTGGGCGGGTTCGGGGAGTAAGTAACCATCAGCGGCTGTAACTTCCATCCAGGGATAGTTAACTGCTCCGGGGATATGACCGGCAATTTTGTCAATTGGCTCCCGTTCGCCTCGGTAGCGATCGCTCTCCCTGGAGTCTACTAAAACTACTCTGGGTGGCTGTTGGCGATTTTTCACCCCAGTCATATCCACCACTAATTGGTCTTGAATTTGGGGGATAAATCTTCCCCTTTGGGGTGAAGGAATCAAATCTGTGACTGGATACCCGGCTTTTTCCCACCCACCGAAGCCACCATCTAGTACGGCTACCCGCTGATGTCCTAGATAGCGCAATAACCACCATAATCTGGAGGCAAAGGCTAGGCGGGAATCATCGTATGCTACAATTAAGGTATCTGGGGAGTTTACCCCCATATTTGTCAATTTGTCAGCTAAATCTAAGGGGTTGGGTAGAGGGTGTCTTCCACCATGCTTCCCCACTGGACTAGATAAGTCCTGGTTTAGGTCTAGGTAGTATGCCCCTGGGATATGACTTGTTAGGTACTTTTGGTTTCCCAAATGGGGATCAGTTAGGGAAAAACGACAATCGGCGATGGTAACTTCGTTCAGATGCTCCAATAGCCAAGCAGCTGAAACGGTATTTCTTCTATTAATCAATATAGTTAAAGCCAAATAATGCCCGACTAATTATAGCAGGAATCAGGGGTGAAATAAGCTTTGAAGACGGGGGTCTATTCCTATAAAAAGTATAATTATGATATAGATTTTCGACGGCTTATGTATAATTACTTATTCTATATTCGCAAATAGAAAATTTTTCTGGTCAAATATCCTCATCTTGAATACCAGCAGTGATGTGATAGAGACGGCAGCCTGAAGAAAGGCAGTAGAATAGGACGTTTTTCATTAGGAAGGGAGTAATGGCAAGTATCCAGACTGAGGTACTCGAAAAAGCGATCGCCTCCCTTCGCAGTCAAGGCATTGACTACTGAGGTGTTTTAGGTGCTGGGTTGATGATTTTCCTCAATTATACTGATAGAGCAAAGGATACATATTTTTAAGATAGGCAATTAATTTTGCACAGGTACTTACTTACAGCGGTTCCCGTTCAAACCCAATTTATGGACTCAACACGACTGTTACTCCCTCTGCTCCCCTGGGAATTCGATATTTTTTTAGTTGGAAGTCCCTCAAGGATTAGCATTATCTGATATTCGCAGTGCGATCCTGCAAGGGTCTATTGTGCCTAAACCTGCTTACTCAACTAGGGAGAGGATTTGGAGTGCAATTTCCCATCGTTATTTCTCAACTTATCCCAGTTGGGTTGGATATGGCCTTGCACAGGCCACTACCCAAGGTATGTACTCTACCCATTATCTATCCCTGGCTTACCTATACTTTACCCTGGGCGATCGCTTAGTATTTGATTTTGTGACTGAGGTGATTTGGCAGAAATGGCAACATCAATCTACGGCAGTCCACCGGGGGGATTTACTTGCGTTCTTAGATACACAATGGGAGGAGTCGCCCCAGATTCAGAAATGGCATGATAGTACGCGGATCAGATTAGCATCTACCATCCTGGCAGCATTGAGAGATTTTCACCTATTAAAGGGAGTCCAGAAAAAATATATTCAAGGTGTCACCATAGAAGCAGAACCTGTTTACCATCTGCTGTGTATTCTCATGGCCGAAGGTAAACGGGGACGTGCCTTACTAGAAGCCCCAGACTGGCGGTTATTTTTGTGGTCCGAAGCCCAAGTAGTTCATGCCTTAGCTAATCTTGCCCAACAGCAATGGATTAGATTTGAAAAAGGGGGTAGGACTGTGATTATAGAGTTGGTTCGGGGTAGCTAACGATGCTGAAATTCTCCTATACGTCCCACACAGAATCAAACCGGATTCCTATATATGAGTATAACTTTTGACAAAGAAAAGTTACTTGGACATCTTATTGTCCCCCCAGACAAAAAAATTTCTTTATGCCAAGACTACGACCCAGCCTATAAAGCGGGGTCCCTTACCAAAGAAAATGCTAATGAGCTTCTACAGCAAACCATCGAGCGGATGTCCGAATTGCAGGATAAACTTTATGCCCAAAGCACCTATGGTGTACTGATTCTCTTCCAAGCCTTAGATACGGGTGGCAAAGACAGCACAATTAAACACG